>Ga0209040_10002521_pt1 | contig 14328 bp, 5 predicted proteins | sample BogFormECP12_OM3_FD_188240 | JGI IMG/M metagenome (GOLD analysis project Ga0209040, IMG submission 188240) | Bog forest soil microbial communities from Calvert Island, British Columbia, Canada - ECP12_OM3 (SPAdes) (version 2) | ecosystem: Environmental > Aquatic > Freshwater > Wetlands > Bog ...
GCTCGCGTGGTAGCTGCTTTTCCGGACTCTGAGGCGGAGCTTGCCATTGCGGAACGATGAAGTCACCGATGAGATCATCGGCCGCGGCGACGGGAGATTCTCGGGATGCCTCGGCAAACTTAGCCGCATTTTTCGCGTCGCCGGCCCGGCGATACGCCTGACTGAGGAGCCGCGTGGCCTGCCGGTCACCCGGGTTAAGGCGAAGCGCTTGCTGGAGTTCGGCAATCGCTTCTTGCACATGACCTTCGGCGAGTTCCAACTTTCCCAGATTCATGTGCGTTTCGGCGCTATTCGAGTTCAATTGCGCGGCCTCTTGAAAGGCGCCCAACGCTTCCGACGATTTCCCCGCCCGATCAAGAGCCAGCCCTCGAAAATAGCTGATCAAAAATTTGGGTCCCAATTTTTTCTCGGCCTCGGCGAGCTCAGTGGCAGCTTCTTCAGCACGGCCCGTCCTGAGTAAAACCTGGGCCAGTCCGATGTAGCCCGTGGGAAGCGGGTCGCCCGCTTCCACCAGGTCGCGAAAAACACTTTCCGCCTCCGGGTAGCGGCCAGCCGCCATGTAGGCTGCACCCAACCGCAAATGCAAAGCGTAAGATTTCGGATTGACGGCAAGGCCGCTCTGAACTGCTTTGATAGCTTCAGGATGACGGTTCAGTTCCATCAACTCACGCGTCAGGTTCAGCCAGTGTTCCTCCTCGGCGGGTGCGAGGTTAGCAGCCTGCGAGAGTGCATTAATGGACCGATCCCCCTGCTTCAGGTGGGCGTAGGCAATTCCCATCAAAGACCAGCCTTCGGCATATTCGGTCGATTTTTCTGATCCTGGAGGAAGAGAGTCCCAATAGACGTGCGCTTGCGCCGAGGCTTTTTCATCCTCTCCGGCCAGCAGGTACACGAGAGCCAGATCAAATTGCGCCCACGGTGCGCGCGATGACGAAGGTCCTGCGCCTAATTTCTGTATGAGGCTGATCGCCGCGCCGTTCTCGTGGACGGACAGAAGCAACGTAGTCACCTGGATCGATTGGGCATCACTCAAAGGCTCTCTCGTGAGTTGCTCAAGGGATTTCCGCGCATTGTCTGAGCGTCCCAGGGCGACGTATCCGGTTGCGGCTTGAATCAGAAAACCGGGATCGGCGGGTAACGGCTGCTGCGAGAGCTCCAATTCGTGGAAGGCCGGTTCGTAGTGGCCTGAGTCCAGTTCCACACGGCCCAGGTAGTAGTGGGCAAAATCGTCGCTCGGAGAAAGTTTAACGGCGTGTTCTAACGCCTCGCGAGCCGGCCCGAGTTGATGTTCGGTCCATCGGAGAAATCCGAGATTGCGAAACGCATCTTCGAGAAGCGGGTCGAGGCGATTGGCTTCCTGATATTCGGCGGCAGCCTCGGCATTCTTGCCCATACGGGCGAGCAAGATCCCGCGAAAGTTACGGACGCGCGCGTCATCGGGGTGTTCGCGTTCCGCTGTGTCGAGCTCCGCAAAGGCATCCGCAAGACGATTTTCTTTTAGCGCTGTGAGACCTCTCTGAAATGCATCTCCCGACTGCGGAACCCGATCCGCCGCCTGGTCGAGGGAGGACGCGTGGATGGCGGCAGCCCACGAACACGCGTAGAAAATAAGGATCAGGAGGTTTTTCATGTCATCGATCTTCTGCGGACCGAGTGACTTCCCCCAAACGCTCGGTTAGCTTTTCGAGCTTATCGTGCGATTCACGATTCAGGGCGGTGGAGAGAGCGAACTCATGCGCAGCCTTCTCTTTTTCACCCAAGGCCTGATAAACCCTCGCCAGCTTGTAGTGGACCGAACCATCGTGATCGGCGGATACGGCCATCTTGAACTGCTCTTCGGCTTTGCGATAGTCGTGGAGTTCGTTGTATGCGGTGCCTAAATCGCGGTGTAAATCGGGATTTTCGGAACCGGAGGCCAGCGCATTTTGCAGATAAGGCAAGGCTTTATCAGGCTGATGTTCAAGCAGGTAGGTCTGCCCGAGATCGGTCAGCGCACCCGGGTGGCGCGGGTTCAACGCCAGTTCGGCCTCCAGTTCGACGCGCGCTTCGGGAACTCTCAGATCTTTCCACAATAGATGGCCCAAGCTGTAATGTAAGTTCGGCGAGGATGGCCTCTGGGCAATGGCAGCCTGGTATTCCTCAATCGCTTTCGCGTCATCTCCCTTCGCCGCCTCGAGATCACCCATCAACTGGTGCAGGCGATAGGAATTCGGGTCGGACCGGTAGAGCCGGAGATAAGTTGCGGTCGCCAGCTTTTCGTAGCAACGGGCGCGCCAGTAGGCTGCCTCTGCCGAAGCGCTATCGGCTGCGGCTAATCCCTCAAGCGTCTGGAGGGCAGCTTCAGATTCCCCCGCTGCCAACATTGCACTGGCCACACGAATGCGAAAGTCGGCAGGGGTTCGTGAGGTGAGAACCTTCGCGGCACAGGGCGCGATTTTGGAAAACTCTTCGCCCTCGAGGGCGCCTTTGATACCTGCTTCGGTACAGGTCGCGCCGGCGACGTTCTGTTGGGCGGTGGAAACGGCGACGCTGGACTCCGTCGCTGCGTGAGATACGTCTCCTTTCTGCTCGGCGAGAAACGCAAGCGCCAGGTGCGCCGCCGGGGAGTTTCGATTTTGGAGGTCGGGCGCGTGTTTCTGGATTCTTTCACGGGTGGCGTCGGGCAGTTGTTCGAGAGCGGAATCGCCGAATCCGGTTTCGCGAAGGCCGAGGGTCCTCTCCGTTTGCTCGATGTCGATGCGGATCGCTTGCTCCCAATCCTGCAAGGCAGCGTCCACATTGTCCTGGATCAGCCGCACCTCGCCGCGACGAACCAGCGCCAGCAGGTTGCCGGGATTGTGCTGCAGTTCCTCATCAAGTTCACGAATCGCCGGATTCACTTTTCCCGCGCGCAGCAGAACCTCACCCATTTCGGCGTGTAAACCGGCGCGCTGCGGCGAGGCTGCGAGGGCACTCTTGAAATGAATCACAGCGGTTGGCCATTCGTTGCTGGCGGCATAACTCTCCCCCAGCAGTTGTTCGCTGCGCGAAGAGCCTGGGGCGACTTTCTGCAGGTGTGCGACCTCTTTTTTCCCCAGCCGCTCATAAGCGGCTCCAAGAAGATACAGAGCATCAGCGTCGTCAGGCTGCAGTTCCAGGGCGCGGTGGAGGGTGACGACTTCGGCTTGCAGTTGCCCGGAGATATCCTGCGCAGTCGCCAGCCAGAGCCAGATATCGGGTCGCTTGGGTTCCGCTTGCAGCGCGGCTTTGAGATGGGAAATGGCCTTCGCACCTTCACCTAACTTGCAATAATCGACTCCCAGGAAAAAATTGGCCCCGACCAGCCCCGGTTTGAGTTTGAGGGCGCGTTCGAGCTCTACCATTGCTTCGGAGGGACGATCTTGAAGCTGATAGAGCAACCCGAGGTTCATGTGGACTTCAGCAAAATTAGGGGCGAGGGCAAGGACGGCCTGGTACTCCCGCTCCGCAGTGGCATAGTCCTTACTCCGTTGCGCTTGTTGGGCCGCCGCAAAGTGGGATTCAATGGCCGAATCCCGGGCAGAGTGCAGGGGCGTGGTTTGTCCAGCCAATTCGAGGGCAAGGATGGTCAGCAGCGCGAGCAGGAGTATGTAAATTCGGAAACGCAAGATAATGCTCGTCGCGATCGAGTAAGAGCTCATGGCAGGATGTTTATTCTAGCCGAGCTGATCGCGCAACTCACGCGGTCGACCCAATCGCTAACGAATTCGGCGGACTGCGACCAGCGTGGTGGAATTCGGCGCCCCGGAAACCGTGCGGGATCGAATCAGGGCCTCAAACCAGATATTTTGAGAACTATCCGCGGCAGAGATGCCAAGCGCGATCATGAGTTGTCGCCGGTTTTCCTCATCTGCCAGGAAGCGTCCGGCCGCTTCGGTTCCTTCCTGCTGCAGCCCTTGAAACGTCAGTACACTTCCGTCGTGCGTCTCATTGGGAAGCAGGGAAATGGTAGCGTAATCTTCTCCTATCGATCCGGTCCACCGTAGACCCTCATATTGTGCCTGTTCGCCCGGCAAAGGGTTTTTGTTTACAAATACTTTAGCGCTTTTCCCTACCGCGGTCTCACTCTCACGAAAGTTAAGCTTGTCCTGCAGCAGCGTAACCCAGGGATTAGAGCCGGCGCTCCCTATGAAGATGTAGTTGTTGTGATCCAGGTCCCGCATCCTCAAGTCCCGCGGATAGCGGACCGAAATCTGCGACTGCAGTGCGCCCGCCATTTTGAGAAGGGAAACAACGTCGGCTACATCCGCGAATGAAGTGAGCGAAGAGTTCGCAATATACTCACGCAGGCGAGCATCGGTTTCACCAGTATGGCCGACCGCCGGACTATGGAGAAAATCCCTGCGGAGATACTGGTCGAGAGATAGTGGCTGACCGGCGAGGATACGGGCCATTCCATAATTGCTGTCGGCGACCACAATGATGGTCTGGTGCCGTTCATCGAAAACCTGAGAAAACGGCCAGGAAGGTAAAGCTTTCGCCACTACCGCAGCGGGCGTCCGGTGCGAGACTAAGCGGTACGACAAAACCGCGCACAGCAGAGCCAGAATGCCGCAGAGCGCCCAGGGAATCAGCGCTCGACGGCGCCAGGCCGCAACTGGAATCACTGATGCGATGGCTGCGGGGAGGTCCGCCGTCTTGAGAGCGGTTCTGAATACCGGGGCGTAAGAGCCTTTCGGTATGTCTATGATGATCGGTTCGTTCCGACCCTCTTCGTTAAAATACTCGTGGAGTTTCAGCCGCAACTGCCGGGCATGTACCCTTACGGAGCTGTCCTCGAGGGGGCTGTAGTCCAAGGGTTTGTGGAAAAGTGCGTTACCGATGTGTTGTTCGGTTAATTCATGCGCCTTACCATGGATAGTCTGCTCGGTGATGAACTGCAACAAATCCTTGAGCCGGGTGCTCTTCTGGAATGGCGGACTGGAAACAATTCGTTGGACCAGTTGCCACCGCTTATCGCTTGTGAGATCGTCGATGGTTTTGGATTCTGGGACGGATGGGTGGGGGGTGGCCATGATTACCGATGTTGCGTTTAACTTCTTGACGTGACGAAGTCTATCACAGATTTTTCCCAGTTCAAGTGGCTAAACCCTTTCCCCTCCAATGCATATGACAAAGTTCGTGCATGTGAATCACATCGGATTCACCTGTAATGCCCTTCTCTCGGAAACCGCAACGGGGCAACCATCCGTTTGCGCTATAAACCATCAAGTGGACTGCAAGCCGGCTCGCTGACGGCCGGATAGCACCAATAATCCTTGGCAGGGGAATATGGCCTACGGAAATATTTCGCGTCGACGTTTCATCGAGCGGTCGATTTCGGCAAGTTTCGCCGCCGCGCTAGGGCCGAGGTTCGGAAGTCTGCAAGGTACCGCATCGGCAACGACACCAGACATTGAGGGGTTGACGTTGAAGGTCAATGGCGATCCCAAACAAGGATACGGTGTCTCCCTTCTTCTCCGTGGCCAACCCTTTGCTCGGCACAATCAGGGCGGCGAGTTTTCGGCAACCTTCAAGAATGAAGAGCGCAGCGTGGAAGATGGTGTGATCGACTGGAAGGCGACGTCATGGTCAGGCAACTCTACACACGTGATGCTCGATGGGGAGTGCAGGCTCAAAAGTCTAAACACTGCCGTCCTTGTGCGTGTGGAATACGAAGTGGTTACCCCCCATGTGGTGCGAAAGAAGATCCGGCTGGAGCAAGCCGATATGTACATGTTGTTCTACAAACTGAGCAATCAGTTGGAGCCGGAGGAGGGTCCGGCGAAGCTTTGGAGCTTTGATCAGTTGGAATGGAAAGGCGGAGTGCTGCACGAATATTTTCCCGCCGCTGGCTTTCGCGCGAAGGACGGTTTGTGTGTCGGCCTTCTGACCGACGCCGGGTATCGTAACCAGTGGACGCGCATCATCCGCCGGGACGGCAAACCCGTGAAGCCAGCGCCGCGCCGGATTCCCGATGCCAGGCTGTATTCCGGTTGGAGGTCGGAGGAACGCACCGGAGGTGATGCTTTTGTGCAGCAGACATTCGGCGAAGTTCTGGAGTCGGCAGGCGAAGAGCAGGGTGCTGAAACCATCGTTCTGCCTGACATTTCGTCGTGGAACAAGCAAGGTGAGGTGACTCTGGAGGAGCGCGATGGTGTAGCCGTCATCTCCTCCAGGAACTCCGAGGGCGGGGTAACAATTCCCTTTGCGGGGGGAGGCAATGAGCTCTACTCGGTGCGTGTGGAGTACCGTTCGGCTCTTCCTGTGGCCATTCAGATCTGGACTGTAGACAAGCAGTTGCGCAAGCTCGGCGATGCCTCTTTGTACAATGACGCCGCACCGGAATCGCCCGAAGCATGGTCCGATTGGCAAACGACGGTCTTCGTCCCGGGATCGGAAGCAAGCGGCTGCGCAATTTTCATTTCCATGGCACCCTCGGAGCAAGCTACAAGAGTGGAGGCGCCGGAGGGGATGGCGAAAGTTGAGGTGCGAAGTCTGCAGATTCGCCGCATTCCTACTCGCAGCGAACCCTACCATCGGCTGGAGATGGGGCATCCCGCTGAGAAAACGATTTTCGTATTTGCAGACGACAGAGTACCGGACACGCTTCGAGGTCACAGGCTCGCCAGTCAGCTCTATCTGGCGGACGGACTCGGTTTCAAGGGTGGAGAGACTGAAAAGGTCGTCTATGCCGACTTGATGATGCTTTGTTGGATTGCGGGACCAGAAAGCTTGCGGCCGATTTGCGCGCCCAGCATCTGGTATTCGGCCGCCGGCGAGATGTATCTTCGCGACAGTTTCTCCGCCCTCAATGGAATTCACAATCGTGAATTGAATGAGAGTGTTTTCAACCTGTGGGCTGAAAACCAAGGGCCGGATGGCGCCATCAATACCTTAATCGAACCGAATCTGGCCAATGTGGAACGCAAATCCAATGACTCTACGCCTCTTTGGCTGATGTGGGCGTTGCTGAATCATCGCCGGTTCGGTACCCAGCTGCCGATGGAAAAGGTACGCAAAGCCGCGGAATATTGTGTTCGAACTTACGATCCCCGGCACGAGGGTGTTTGCCGGGCTCAGTTTGTCATGGGCCAGCTCGACGTCATCCGCTACCCGGAGGGCACATCCGCGATATGTGAAAACCAGGGCATGTTGGCCGTCACCGCGCGCGTGATCAAGGAGCTGCGGATTCCCAGGGTGAGTGAAACAATCACCAAAGAATATCTGGACAAGGCCGAAGAACTGTATCGCAGCTATTACGATCCCGCGAGAAGGTTCCTGCGCCCGGCGCGGGACGTGTCAGATGCCATTGGATTTGCGGAGATCTTTCCGGAATATCTTTCCCTCTGGCTGTTTGGGAGAAAAATTCTCTTCGACACGATGGTCGTGAACCATCTCGATCGCATCCCGGCGATCATGCCGCGAAACGATTGCCCGCATCCTGAGGCCGGTGGCGTAGTGCGCCCGATCTTCATCGGGTTGCCGGAAGAAGGCGGGGGGTGGAGATACTTCAATAGGAACTGGCATCCGATGGTGAGCGATTCCTTCGCGGCGAGCTACGCCAATCACGGCATGGACGGAATCTACTACAACGGCGGTAGTTGGATGCGGATTGAAATCTGTGGCTACGTTACCGGAAAACTTCACGGCTGGAGCGGCGCCACAAGAGCCATCGCCAACCGCCTATGGGCGGAGCTCAACATTGCTTCCGACTTTCCGACCAGCCAGGAATATCTCGCCACTGACCCAACTCATCCGTTCTTTGGCTACCATCGCGTCTTTGCCTGGAACTCGTTCATCCTTCAAGCATTAGAACAGGCAGGTTTACGGAGTCCGGAAATGGATCCTGACTTTGTCCGCCCCCACGGTTCAGTGTTGGTGCGGTAGTCGAGTGGCAGAAAATATGAAATTTCGAATCCTGTTCGCCGGGGATTGATCCCGGAGCAGAGGAATCTCGATTTTGGAATTTTTCTCAGTTAACTCGCTTATTGTCATTTATTTAGGAATTGATGACCTTGGGCAGGGGCTATGGAGGTGAATCACAATGAATTCACGTGTTAGCCCCTTTCCTTAATATTCTCTCAGGGTAAACATCGCTGACGCTTCCAGGGTAGTGCAAAACTACTAGCTGTTGAGGCAAGGGGTCGAACCGGGGTCGTAAGTCAAGGAATCAGTTTCTTGTGAGGGTGTGCAAGCCTTGCACCTACTCAGGTCTGGTCAGTGTGGTACCAGGGAGAAGAATCTGTGAAAAGACTCGTCTGTACTATTGTTTTGTTCTTTTTGGCGACGACGGCATGTGTGCTCGCCCAGACCACCAATGGAAGCATTCAGGGCACCGTAACCGATCCGAGCGGTGCCACGGTTGGCGGGGCCAACGTAACGGCCCGAAACATGGATACCGGACTCACGATCTCCACCGTGACCACCGGTGCAGGTCTCTATTCACTGGCGAACCTCCCGCCCGGCCAGTACGCTGTCACTGTCGAAGGTGCCAATTTTAAGAAGTACACGCGTGAGGGGGTGACGGTACAGACCGATGCTACGGTTGCGTTGGACATCCAGATGCAGCTTGGATCGGTTTCCGACAACGTGACCGTCATTGCCGACGCTACTCAGCTTGAAACGGCGACTTCCGATATCGGTGTGACACTACAAACGAGCCTGATCCAGAACTTGCCGCTAGAGGTGCCGGGCACTATTCGCAACCCCGTGGAGTTCATTAAGTTAGTCCCAGGATTCACGGGAAGTGTGGGAAACGACCCAGGGAGCAATACCAACGACAATTTCAAGGTGAATGGCGGCCAAACAGGCAGCACGGACGTGCTCGTGGATGGGGTTTCGATCTCCCTGGTTTCGCCCAACATACAGTGGAACAAGGGTGTTTCGTCGGAAGGCGTCCAGGAGTTTAAGGTGCTGCAGAGTAACTTCTCTGCGGAATACGGCGAATCCGGCGACGGCATCGTCAGCCTCACAATGAGGTCCGGTACGAATGAGTGGCACGGTTCCCTTTATGAGATACTCCGGAACCGCGTGCTGGACGCTAACAGTTGGTTTAATAACCGCTTGGGTAACCAAAGGAATCTCGATACTTACAACGATTTTGGCGGTACCGCCGGCGGGCCGGTGGTCATACCCCACCTTTACAATGGAAGGAACAAGACCTTCTTCTTCTTTGACTATGAGGGGTTCCGCTTTGCACACGGGGGATCGGGAACACAGAACGTTCCCAACGAGGCCTTTCGGAGTGGCGACTTTTCCGCGCTTTGTACGGCAGGGTTCACCGGTGGGATGTGTAACGATCCGACTCTTCAGCTTTACGATCCAACGAGCCATGCGTTTATTCCCGGCGATGTCTTGACCAACGACCCGAATTTCACGGCCAGCAAGGTCATGACCAATGTTTTTAATCTACTGCCAGCCACCAACGGCAACCTCACCAACAACGTGGTTGACCACTCGAGCACACTCACAACCGCGAATCTTTTTGATATCAAGATCGACCACAATCTCTCGGACAAGCACAGGATTTCTGGCGGTTTCGACTACGACAATACGAAGCAAGGAGGCACTTCAAGCCTGGGGCCCATTTTTGGCAGCACCACCCCGCAAAATACACGATATGCTCGCGTCAGCGATAACTACATCTTCACTCCAACGCTCGTGAACCAGGTTCTATTCGGATTCAGCCGCCGTTACCGCAAGGAAGGCTCCAACAGCATCGGCGGGGGATGGCCAGCAAAAATCGGACTCACCGGAGTATCGCAAGCAACATTCCCATGCATCAAGTTTCTCAGCACCCCCTACGAGGGGTTGCTTAACAACTGCGGCGACTCGGAGTTTGCGGACAACGTCTACCAATTGAACGATTCCGTGAGCTGGGTGAAAGGCAAGCACAACATGAAATTTGGCGGCGAGATTCGCGCGCTACAGTTCAACGTACGGCGGCTCACGCAGGCCTCCGGTGAATTTGATTTCAACGCCCAGGAAACCAGCCTGAACGGAATCGGCGGAAATGCTGTGGCCAGCGCGCTCTTCGGCCTGTCGAATTCCACGACCCTGAATTACGGCGGATTCAGCGGCGTGCGCTACAAAGACTATTCCTTCTTTGCCCAGGACACGTACAAGGTGACACCTCATTTAACTCTGAATTACGGCCTGCGCTATGACGTCGATGTCCCAGCCAGCGAAGCCTTCGACCGCTTTTCCATGGTTGACCCCACGCTTCCGAATCCCGGCGCTGGCGGCATTCTCGGGGCCTACACATATTTTGGAAGCGGGACCGACCGGAATGGGCGGACACGTCCGCAGGATATTTACAAGAAGGCGTTTGGCCCGCGCTTGGGCTTCGCATACAGCATCAACGACAAAACGGTATTGCGCGGCGGTTATGGCATTTTCTACGAACCGCTCAGAGAAGGATCGTTTGCCGACCAGGACGGCCTGGGATTTTTCAATAAGCAAACGATTACGCCAACCAATGGCGGCCCCACCCACATTGACAATGGCGTAACCCGGGTTCTTCCCGATCTCGGACCTTTTACGCCCGAAGGCCAGAACAACCAAAACGCAGTCATTACCGTTCCCGCGAACACCGGACGCCCGGCCGACATCCAGAGTTGGAATCTCGACGTACAACGCCAGATCAGCTCGAACCTGTTCGTGAGCGTGGCTTATGTCGGCTCCAAGGGAACTCACTTGCCGGCCTTGAATATCATTCCCAACCAAACAAACACTTCGCAATTGTCGTATTTCGCTACCTTTCCGGGCGATTTAACCAAGCAGGCAATCTGCCTGACGCCGGCCGGGTCGTCTCTGCCGCTAAATCAGCAGTGCCCTGCCGCAATCGCTGCGGGCGTGAAACTCCCCTATGCAAACTTCCCACTCAACGCACCTATCGACCAGATTTTCCGACCGTTTCCGCAATATGGTGACTTCAACCAGGAAGATAACTCTTTTAGCCCCGACCGCAGTGGCAACTCCACGTATCACGCAATGCAGGTGCAAGTGGACAAGCGCTTCGCCTCAGGGCTAAGTTTTCTGGTGTCGTATACCGTTTCGAAGAATCTTACCGACGCCGATTCGGCAGGTCCCGGTGTCCAGGGCTTCATTGGGACCGGGGAATTTATTGGTCAAAATTCTTACAACCGCCGGGCCGAAAAAGCGGTGAGCGAACTCGACATACCCCAAAGCCTAGTGGCGAGCTTTTTCTATGAACTGCCCTTTGGACATGGCAAACGCTACCTGAGCGGGAACGGAGCTGCCGATCGCGTGGTGGGGGGATGGTATGTCTCCACCATCGCCCAATACAAATCCGGAACACCTACAGAGGTCTACGGCCCGTGTGGAGGCACCGCTGGCGACGTGTTGTTTGGCGGATGCCACTTCACCGGCTCGGCGCGGGTCAATATAGTTCCGGGAGTCAACCAGACGGACAAAAGCCATTTCAACGCCTTAACTACGCCCTTCTGGAATGCCGCGGCATTCTCAGCCGTAGGTCCTTTGCAGTTTGGCGACGAGGCCCGGTCCCTGGCTTCTGCGCGGGGGTTCGCATCCAAGGACGAAGACTTCACGCTCGGCAAGAAAACCCGGCTCTTCGGAGAGAGGGCGACAATCGACTTCAAGGCATCGTTTTTCAACATCTTCAACCGCCATGTCTTCCAAGTAGGTAACGGAAACCTGGGGAGCGGTCCCTTCATTGCAGCTGGCGCTCCAGGTTGCACCGGAGTGTTTGCCTGTGGCTTCGGTGCTCTTAACGGTACACAAGCTCCGCGAAGCATTCAATTTACCTTGAAAGTTCAATATTGAGCCGGCGACGCTCTGCCCCGGACTTCCCCCCGGGGCAGAGCGGACTCGTCCCCTTCATCTTCATACCGTGGTTCCAGCCTCATGAATGTTCTCAGTCGCCGAATTTTCTTAAGAACGCTTCTTGCCACAGCTGCGAGTTCATCGCCGGCGTATGCAGCCTTACACAAGGGATTCCTCGCCCCTTCGCTTGTGCTGGACGACGCTTCTGCACACGTCACCCTTGAGTCGGGAAATCAACGCCTCCGGATCTCGCCCGCGGGCGCGCCACTCACTTATCAAAATTTCCTGCGGCTTGCCGATGGCAATAGCACTCAGTGGAAACCCGCAACGCTCGCGGGAGTTCCCCTTATAACCGGGGCTTCGTTTCCGCTGGTCGCCTCGCGCGTGCAACAAGATGGATTACGGGTTCGATGCGGGGGGAACGCTGGGGCGGAAGGCCTCGATGGAAAACCAATGAAATACGCCTGGGACGCCGAGATCACCGCCTTGGGCGATGACCACCCCGATCCCTGGCTCCGCTTCCGGACGACGCTTCATCTCCCCGCGCCGTTGCGGTTGCAGCAGAAAACCTCCATCGAGCCTCAAATTATTACTTGGCTGAGCTCCACCTCCACCTTGATGGAAGGACAATCCGGGAGCTGGCGGCGCGTGCTGCTGGAACAGCCTACGCGGAACTCGCTGGGCACCTATGGCAACGATCTTCCCGCCGTTTATCTTTTGGACCAGACGGTGGGTGTCGAGACGCTCATGTATTTCGACATGAACGATATGGGCTGGATGTCGATCGACAACGTTCCGCGCTTTCTGGTCTATCGCTGCTCCAGCCTTTCGCACATCGAACGCGATGGCACGCAGCGGCTCGGCGTGGGATTGCTGGCGGCTCAGGCCACCGGCGATGTGCTGCCGCAGGGTGATGTGAATTTCACGTACTGGCTGCTGCAAAGGCCCATGACTCGTCTGCTGACGGTGCAAGAGTCGGTGGCACGTTGGATGCAAGCTCTGCTTCCCCTGTTCGAAGAGAAACTTACCTGGCCGGCCTGTGCCACTTCATGGAAAGAATTCGCCACCGGTACGGTGGAAGACTTACAGGATAAGAGTGCGGCGCAGATCGAGGCCAAGGGATACAACGGGTTGCGCGCCTACGTGAAGGCCACTTCGCAACTTTGGACGGACGCTCCCGATAACTTCGAACTGATGACCATCGCGGATGTCCTCTGGCCCTCCCTCCTTTACCTCCGGCTGCATCCATCGCCCGGTTTCGAGCACGAATGTAAGGATCTGCTCAGGGATCTTCCAGCTTTCTACCACTCGGACACGCACAGCATCAGCAACGATTTCGCGCGTAAGCCGGATGAACGGGCCGATTCCTGGTATCCCTTCGAGAACTCTCTGGTCAAATATCCCGCGATCGGATCACTGGCTGGATCAAAGGAAATTATTGATCATTTTCTCGACGCCTTTCGAACCGCGCAAAAACTGGCGCAGCAGTACAACTATCTCTTTCCGATCTACTACCAGGTAGCCAGCTTGCGAGCGGAAGGCGCTGGCACGAACTATGCCATAGGCGGTTTGTATGCCTGGGGCGCGATCCTCGCGCACAGGTTGACAGGGGAAAATCAGTATCTCGAGGAAGCGCGGCGCGCCGTCCATGTGTTGTACACCGTCCCCGCAGAACGCCTCTTCCACGAGCCCCAGGAACTAGCCTACGGCGCGCTCGCGGCGTCGGAGTTGGGTATGAAAGAAGAGGCGAAGTATCTCCTCTACGAACAGCTCCGGATGTTCTACTGGTACTCCGACCCTAGTCAAAAATCTCACGATATTCGCGGAATGGTTCAGGCTGCTGCGTCTATCCTCTACCCCGCTTTCAAAGAAAATATCGAGGCGATTCTCCCCTGGACCGGACTCATGAAACGCGGGATTGTCTTCGAAGGCCTGCTGCGCTTTATGGACCAGCAGCGGCGCAACAACTTCTATTTCTTCGAAGATTGCGCGGGTAATCGAAAGCGCGGTCCCTCGGCATTCATTCCGTTTGAAAATCTGGGCACGCTGGAACTGGCGGGCATGACGGGGAATGTAGGCAAGGAAATCTACGGAGCGGGCGAGTCCCTTTGGATGTATTTGATGTTTGAAGCGCTCGGGCAGGTCAGCGACCGCGAGTTAATGTTGGTGAACCTTGACCTTCTCGACGCGGCTCATTTAGAAGAGTTCCCCCCGCGAAAGTTGAATTTTATTTTGTATAACCCCACTGCTGAAGATCGCTCTGCAAACGTCGAGATTCCGGCCGCAAAAGGCCGTACGGCCCGCCTGAGTGTGAATGAAAAGGCCAGCGAGGCTGCAATGACGGTCCCAAAGCACTCCTTTATTCGTCTGACGGCCGAGTTTTGACTGGGTGGTTTGAGCCCGATCGCTGCAAAGCCGTTTGTTTTCGGTCTGGTTAGTCGTAAGGAAGGAAGTCCTGTAATGAGCAAACTTCGTGTCGCTGCGCGCCGTCCGATAAAACAAACCGCCATTGTTGTCGCGCTG
>Ga0209040_10002522_pt1 | contig 14327 bp, 10 predicted proteins | sample BogFormECP12_OM3_FD_188240 | JGI IMG/M metagenome (GOLD analysis project Ga0209040, IMG submission 188240) | Bog forest soil microbial communities from Calvert Island, British Columbia, Canada - ECP12_OM3 (SPAdes) (version 2) | ecosystem: Environmental > Aquatic > Freshwater > Wetlands > Bog ...
AGGAGCAAAAAAACAGCGGTGAGAATCGGGTGCATAAACTCCCCCTCGGAAGTCTGTTGGGGTGCTCACAGGACCGGTCTCCTGACTCAGGACTCGACGGCCACCTTCCCGCTGGGCGCAGTGGTTTTCGACCGTCAATGATTCGTCCATAACAGTTGCGGGGCAGTGGCGGAGTTTCGCCGCGCTTCCCGAACATCCCGTGATTTGGTTGTCGTTTTCCATGCGATCTCAATGAGACTGCAAGGTCTGAATTTGGCGAGCGAGTTCCTCTAATCCGTTGAACGCTACCGGTGCGGGAATCTGGATACGGCCGTCAAGGATGATCACCCGTCCGCGTTCGACTGCCTCCAGCGATTTCCAACCGGGGCTTTGTTGCATGTCCTTCAGGTTGACCGGGCCGTCCTTCATCAGCAAGATGTAATCCGGCTTGCGCGGCAGAATGGCCTCCACGTTCATCTGCAGCCAGTCCTGCTTGACGTCTTCGGTTACCGATCGTGCCCCGGCCGCCGTAATCATCTGCGTGATAAACGCATTCTTGCCGGCGGTGATGAGCGGATCGATCGAGAGAACCAGCACGACCGACGGCCTGTTCTTGCCGTCGGCTTGCGCGCGCACCTTGGCTTCCCGGGCGCGCAGCTGGGCGACTAACGCCAGCGCTTCGCGCTCGCGTGCCATGAGGCGGCCCACGCTCTCTACGCTGCGATAGATGTCGGAGAGGTCCCCCGTGCTGAAAAGGAACACCGGAATACCAAGCCGCTCGAGTCCCGCGATAGTTTCCGCGCCATTAAACTCCGGCAGCGCCAACACCAGGTCAGGACGGAGCGCGACAATACGCTCGAGCGAGGGATTCACAATCGCTCCAACGCTCGGCTTCTGGCGCGCCGCCTCGGGCGGGTAAACCGTGTAATCGGTGATGCCGACCAGATCGTCGGTTGCGCCGAGCGCGTAAATCGTGTTGGTCAGGCTGGGCGACAGCGACACGACACGATGCACGTGATCGGGCACCATGACGGAACGGCCGGTTTCATCGTGTTCCATCCGAGCAGCCCAGGCATACGAAGTCAGAAGCAGCAGAAGCAGCCCCCTGCAGCAGAGCTTTGTCATAGCGCCACCGCCCTCGCTTGCCGGCAGCTCTGGATATAGCCGGCTAGAACATTACCGATGCAATAGCCTTCCTGATTCTTGGTTCCGGTGAGCACCTGCCGCGCGCGATAGCAGCGCCCCAGATTTCCGGCGCGAGTCACACGCGAGTAGTGGAAGCAGTGCCCGCGCAGGCGAGTGCCGCGCCGCCCGATCAGGCAATCCTCGCCTAGCTCGACTTCGGTGTAGCCAAAGCTCTCGAGGTGAGTGAGCATCTCGATGGCAAGCGACAGAATGGACGCCATCTTGTGCCGGCCGCCGTCCAGCGTGGTCAGCTCTGCAGCGAGATACATCAGCCCGCCGTACTCGGCGTAAACCGGCCGGCCGCTCGCGACAAACTCGCGCAACGACCGGAAGAACGGCTGGTTCTCCGTGTCGGAGCTGCCGCTGACGCCGTCGAACAATCCCATCACGCCTTCGACAACGGCGACATCAACATCGCAACAAGCCGCCCGAAAGATCGACCGGTTTGTCTCGATTGGCAACATCCAGGTGTCGAGATTGTAAGAAGGACGTCCAGCAATGCCGGCGTGATGGGCCGGATCGATGTAATTGGGACCACACTTGAAGGGCTGAACCGTTAGGCCGCGGGTGCGAAGCGCCGTCAGTGAGGCTGCAGTGATCGTCGTTTTTCCCACACCACTGGCCGTTCCTGCGATGGCGAAGCCCTTCATGCCTGCGCTCCCACGGCTTGCTTGACGAAGAGTGGACATCCGGCCACAAGCAGAATTACTTCGTCGGCGGCCCCGGCGATGCGCTGATTTACAAATCCCAGCAGATCACGATAGCTGCGACCCATCACGGTGTTGGGATGAATGCCGCTTCCGACTTCGTTCGAAACCAGAATGACGGATGCGGAAACGTTGCCTAGAACATTGGCCAGTCGATCCGCGCGCGCCAGAACCCGCTCTTCGTCGGAGTCCTCTGCTTGCATGATGTTGGCAGTCCAGACCGTCAGGCAATCGATCAGAATGATGTCGAACTGGTTGCCGAACTCCCGCAGGGTATCTTCGAGGGCGAGCGGCGCCTCGAACGTGGTCCAGTGACCGGGACGCTCGGAGCGATGGCGCGCAATACGCTGGCACATATCACCATCACAGGCTTCGGCGGTTGCGATAAATGCGACCCGCTTACCACGCGTGGCCAGTTCCTGCGCGTAGCGGCTCTTCCCGCTGCGAACGCCACCGAGCACGAGAACGACTCTTCGTGCCGACTGCTCAGACATACTGCTCCCGGGCATAAGTTACGTATCGGACGGGAAATTTCGTGCCGCAATGCTTCCCGATGACCCGGCAAGCAGGTCTTCAAGGCACCGACTGACCCTCCCATCGAGGCCAGATCGGACAACAGGTAAGTGTCTGGCCGGAATCCTGACTTGCGCCTCACCGGTCCTGAACCGCCTTCCCAGAACTTTCGCTCCAGTGGCTTGCTGGTCGGACCTCCGCGCTCACAGTTGCGGGGCAGTGGCGGATTTTCACCGCGCTTCCCAACTACCAGACAGTTTGTTTGTAATCTCGGAGAGGCAAAGTGTCAATACTCTTAGTGTCAACCTCTTCGATAGGGGACGTACGGCTTAAATAGGATTGTTTACCAAAATGGCACACTAGCACTTTAAGCGTGAAACAGCCGCACGCAATTTGCGGAGAGCCGGAGTTGCAGAGGGTGATTATGAAGATCGGCGGAAGCGCAGCGTGTTTGACAGGCAGCAGAAGCCCAAAGTAGTACACAATTTGGGCACGATGAGACATTTGCGGGTCAACCCGCGGTATCCCGGTACGGTCAACTAAGCGCCAGCCAGCGTAGTATTTGCACGTGTTTAGGTGGTGCCGGGAGGGGGACTTGAACCCCCACAACCCTTTCGGGTCTGCGGATTTTAAGTCCGCTGCGTCTGCCAGTTTCGCCATCCCGGCGAGGAAGTGGTTGCTTGCTCAGTCTCGCATAGCAGGAGAGTTGTCGCCAAACCAGGTTCCTACATGCGGAATTGCGACAAGGGATTTAGCCCTCCAGTGGCGCGGCTGGCCCGCTTGGAGCTGTACATCGCCTGGTCAGCGGCGGCATAAAGCTGGTCCGGAGTAATGCCGTCGTCTGGGTACAATGCCAGTCCAATGCTGAGGCCGGTGTGAATTAATTTTCCTTCCAGCTTGAACGGGATGGTGAACGCCATCTCAAGATTGGAAACTAGAATCCGCGCCCCTTCCGCATCGACGACGTCGCTGACTATAGTGAACTCGTCGCCTCCCGATCGGGCCAGAGTATCGGAAGCCCGCATGCGGCTGCTCAGTCGCATTACCACTTGTTGCAGTGCCAGGTCTCCGATGCGATGCCCGAAGGTATCGTTTACTTCTTTGAAGTGATCCAGGTCGAGAAGCAGCACAGCTACCTTGTTTTCCTTTCGATTTGCACGAGACAGGGCTTGCTCCAGCCGGTCCTCCAGCAGCCGCCGATTCGGCAGACCGGTCAGTTCATCATGGTAGGCGAGGTATTCACTCTTTCGCATCTGGTCTTCCAGAAGTATCAGAATCATGCCGACGGCCACAAAGTACTTGGGGATGTTCCAAACTTCAGACTCAACATGGATCGAGGGCGCAAAGGTATTCAACAACATCCCCGTCGGGAACACAGCGCCCCAGACTGTAAACCCCGAGACCGTGGTGAGGACCCCAACTGTTGCGCGATGAAAGTGCCTCCAGAACAAAACCGCGACGATGAAATTGAGTGCCGCAAGGAGAAAGATGATGCCAAGTCCGAGATTGCCGCGCGCTACGGTCCAAGCTAATGCGAAGGAAATGCCTAGACAGGCAATCGACAGCCCAACAAGGTAGCGGGTGATCTTTCGGTGGAAATCCCATATCACGAGTAAAGCCCCGGCAAACCCAAGCCCAATTATCGAGTAATAGAAGGCATGGCTGCTGACATCCCAAATAGCAGCGTCGGTGTAGATCACGGCTGGAATGGCGATCGCTGCGGCAAGCAGAAGTTGACGGCCACGAGTGGTTGCCGCTTGGGAAACCGAGATCAAAAAGGCGATGCTAGCCAACTCCAGGGCATTGAAGCTAATTGCCGTTGCAACGCGGTCCCAGAGACCTTGCCCCACGTCCACGAACTGGGCCACGAAATGCAAGAGGATAAGAACCCAGCCGATGAGCCAAAGGTGCAAGCGTTCGTTGGTGCTCTGACGCAGGATGGCCCGAAACACCACTACCAAGATCGCCAGAGCTACGAGACTAGGAAGGGTATTAAAATTCATAGCGCCCGTTCGCGTCGCCTTTGAGGACCGAATATGGACATTAAGACCAAAGAAATTTCACTTAAATCTATCAGAAAAAGGGAAAAATTACCGACAAATTGACCTTGGGGTAAGGGTAACAAGGCGTGCTAATTAGCGCACCTTTACGTCCGGATCGACTGACATCCCGGGACGCAGTAGCCCATCTTTGTTGAAGTCGGGCTTGTCGTTGCCATCGAAGTCGATACGCACAGGAATGCGTTGCACAACTTTCACATAGTTCCCGGTGGCATTTTCCGGTGGTAACAAGCTGTACTTGGCTCCGGTGGCGCCGCCTATGCTGGTGATGTGGCCGTTCCACTTGCGTCCGCCATAGGTGTCAACCTTGATCTTGACGGGCTGTCCGCGCTGCATGTGCGCGAGTTGCGTCTCTTTGAAATTGGCTGTCACCCAGACGTCATTCAGCGGAACAACTGCCATCAAGTCCTGGCCAATGGCGATGTTGTCTCCCACATTTACCGAGCGCTTGCCGACCACCCCATCTACCGGTGCGACAATTGTTGTGTAGGTCAAATTCAGGTGCGCCTGGTCGAGCGCAGCCTTGTAGCGCAGCGCCTGGGCCTCGGCCGATTCAGCCTTGGCCTTGGTGGCTGCCACCGTGTTGGGTGTGGCTTGCGCATTCTTCACTTCCGCGTTGGCCTGCTCGATGCGAGATTGCGCCACTTTCACCTGTGCCTGTGCCGCTGAAAGCTCGGCCTGCCGTGCGCTGACCGTGGCATTCTCGGCGGCGGCCGCCGCTATGGCCTGATCAAACTGCTGTTGTGAGATTTCCCGCTTACCGAGCAGTTGCTGGTAACGTTCCACGTCTTTGTTCAGCTTGACTGCATTAGCTTGGGCCTCAACCACTTGCTGCTGCGCGGCCTCCACCTGCTTCTGCGCGGCAACCACGCCAGACTGGGCGGAGGCCATGTCGGCGCTCGCGGAACGAATCTGGCTCACGGAGCCAACGCTTTGCACCGGCACCCCGTATTGCGCCGCCGTCGCCTGTGCCAGCGAGTCCTGGTGTTCGGCCCTGGCGCGCTCAAGCGCGACCTGGTAATCAGTTGGATCGATCTGCACCAGCACATCGCCTTTGTGGACGACCTGTCCGTCGTCGTAGTTGACCTTAATGACTTGTCCGCTCACGCGAGCGTTGATGGGATAGATATGACCATCGATCTCAGCGTCGTCGGTGCTCTCCCAATGGCGGCTGTCCCACCAAAACCAACCCACCAGGACAAGGGCGGCAATCACCACTAGGAAGACGGTGGGTCTGGCTGCACGGTTCCTCTGGAAGAATCCCGGGCGGTTCTCCTCGTGCCGCACCGCATCCGGATCGTGGTGCTCTTCGTGGTTTGGGACCTGAGGCTCAGGCCGTCCCAGTTCGGGTTGCTCGGTTGTACTCGGACTCATCTCTCATTCACCTGTCAACGACTATTTATGAGGAGTTGGATTCGCGTCCTGTTGTGAAGCAGGAGGAGTAACGTCCCCGGTCATTCCCGGCGCGGCAGTCCCAGGCGCCTGGGACGGGTCATAGGTATTATCAGGCGGCGTTACTGGGTTTGTTGGTGTCGTGCCTGGTCCTGTCAGATACTGCTTCACCACCTGCTCGGCGTTGCCGATGGCGCGCGCCAGCAACACCTTGCCAATGTTATGCGCGTACAAGCCGGCGATGTACTGCTGGTTGGCGGAAGCTAACTGTTGCTGGGCCTGAATCACTTCCACGTTGTTGGTTACGCCCGCGGCGAAGCGATCTTGAGACTGCGCAAGCGCTTGCCGCGCCAGATCGAGGCCCAGTCTCGCCACTTCCACCTGTTGTGCCGCCGCTTTCAGGTCGAGCAGCGCATCCTCGACATCCTGTTCGATGCGGCCCTTCAAGTCGTCCACCTGCGCCTGGCGCTGCTTCAGGATTGCATCGGCCTGGCGGACGTCGGCCTCCACCTTGCCGCCTTCGAAGATAGGGATCCTCAACATGGCCATAGCCGACCAGTTCGGCGACATTGCATCGGGATGGTATCCGAGCACGCCGTATTCTCCGGCGAGGCCAATCGAGGGCAGACGCTCTTTCCAAGCCGCTTCGCGGCTAAGCTGTGCCGCCCGCAAAGCTGCAAGCGCGGCCTGATAGTCGGAGCGCATTTGTAAAGCTCGTGCGTACGCGGTCTCCAGCTCTAACTCAGGAAGCGGCTGGTAGGGTACACGGTTCACCAGGCGAAACTTCTGCTGTACCGGCAAACCGATGACGCGAGCCAGTGCGAGGCGCTGTTTCTCCAGATCATTCTGTGCCTGGATGAGCGCCTCGCGCTGGGCCTGCAACTGCACCCGCGCTCGCAGGGTGTCAATGTTAGGCGCCAGTCCGGCGGTCTCCTGGTCTTCCGCCAGTTGGAAAAGCGCCTGCGCGGTCTTCATCTCGGCTTCAGTAGCCGTGACCCTCCACTCTTGCGCAATGGTCAGCAGATAGTTCGCGCTCACAGCGGTCACGACCGTGTCTCTGGCATCGCGGTAGGTAAACTGCGCCGCCTTCACATTTTGCGAGGCTGCTTGAATGTTGCTGATGGAATGGAAGTCGAGCACGGTCCACGCACCGGTGGCGCGAAGATCGGAAATACCAAATGGTCCTACTGAACTAGGAAATCCGGGAAACGCAAACCCAAACTGCTTTAGGTTAATCTTTTGGTCTTCTTCGCTGAACGAACCGTTGACCACCGGCAACAGATCGGTGAGCGCGCGAAGACGAGCAGCGCTGGATTGTTCGGTAACCCGGGCGGCCAGGTACAAGCCGAGGTTGTACTTGAGTCCGCGGTCGAGCGCGTCGTCGATGGTGAGGTCGAGGACATCGGCCGATGCCTTGCCCTGAGGAAGCGAGCCGGCGAAAGGATCCTGGTTCCGATTGGTGACCTGCTCGGCGGTCGGGACAATTGAGAGTACCGCAGCACCGGTCTGTCCCCAGCAAGGCCAGCACGCCAGCAGGGCAGAGGCGCCAACTATCGTGACGCGCAGGACACGGAAAATCGCGGTTAGCGCACTGTCCTCGGCGAGTTCGCTGTACTTAGTACAGGCCTGTATGCATTCCATCGTGGAAACCATTCGTTCTTAGATGAGTTGCCGGACGGCAGCGTTGCGTACAAAAGCGTCGGAGCTATCCGCAATTGAATGTCCAGTGGAAGACTTCCGCAACTGGGTGGGTTCCTTTCAATTCCTGTAGAGCCCAACCTCGCTCGTCGACGGCCGGCTCATGCGATCGCGTGAATATGCGCACTAGTAGGTAGACCGAAAGGGATCGACCCCAGCAAATAAGAAACCGCGACGATGATGAGAATGAGCTTGGTCAAGTTTGTGGGTCAGGTGCTGGTTGATCGAGCGGGTAGCGCAACAACTTTGTGTACTGGGCGCCCGCAGGCGACAACCGGCTCTCGTAAAGGTAGAACTCGCGCGCCGTCATTGTACCGAACTCCAGCCACGGCAGGGTTTCAAGTTTGCCACGGACGTGCTGCAACCCAGGAGCAGAGCGCTCGCCCGGCACCGGACGCGGACGTCCGCTACCAGCTCGCGCCAGCGTCAGATGTGGCTTGAACGGGCCTCTGTCACGCTCGAATCCAAGCGGCTGAAGCGCTGCGCCAATCGATTCCCCCAGCTTCTGAAGGTCCTCGCCGGAGTCGATACCGACCCAGAAGACGCGGGGCGATTTCGAGTTCGGAAAGAAACTGGCGTTGCGAAATATAAGCTCGATCGGCGGACCTTTCACCTGGCGTAGTGCGCGCTGAATGTCATCGAGCTTCTTCGTCTCGCCGAGAAACTGCAGTGTGACATGAAACGTCTCCGGCTCGACCCAGCGCACATCGGGCGCAAGATGCTCCATATCGTTCCGAAACTCAACGATGCGCTGGCGAATGTTGGCGTCGATATCGAGGGCTACGAACAGACGCATGGCAGAATCATGGAATCCGGAGAATGGTCGCATCGCGCACCCAAGATTGTAGAGCAGAACGAGTAAGTGGATGCACGAACAGAACCTGTATAATCCGTCCTCTTATGCCAGCCTTCTTCGCCCAGCGTACCTCGTGGAATCTCAGCCCCAATCGTTACACCGAGGCGCTTCAGGCGCATCGACGAGCCGGAAGGGAAGTTCTGGACCTGACGGCGTCGAATCCGACGACGGTTGGACTCCGCTATCGCGAACAAGAATTGTTGCAGGCGCTCGCGCTTCGTGAGGTGCTGACATACGAGCCGCAGCCGAAGGGGCTGCTCTCGGCGCGCGAGGCAATCGCGGCTTACTACGCCGAGCTGGGAAGCGGTGTCTCGCCGGAAGACCTGATCCTCACAACCAGCACCAGCGAGGCTTATTCGTTCGTATTTCGCCTGTTGTGCAATCCTGGGGACGCGCTGTTGGCTCCGGCGCCAAGCTATCCGCTGTTCGATTTTCTGGCCGATCTCCAGGACGTAAAGCTCGTGCCCTACGATCTCGCATACGACCACGGCTGGCAGATCGACTTCCATTCGCTCCAAACCGCCATCGACCGGGTTCAGGCCGCTGGCAGCAAATGCCGCGCGGTTCTGGTTGTGCATCCCAACAATCCTACTGGCTCCTATGTGAAAGGGCACGAAGCGGAGCAGTTGAGTCGCATCTGCACGACCAACGAGTTGGCCATCATTGCTGATGAAGTATTTCTAGATTACTCATTGAGTGCAACGCCTACACTGACCTTTTCAGCCAAACGCGATGCTCTGACATTTACCTTGAGCGGACTCTCCAAAATTTCCGCATTGCCACAAATGAAGGTGGCGTGGATCGCCGTCAGCGGTCCCGAATCTTTGAAAGTGGAAGCGTTACGGCGCTTGGAAGTCATCGCCGATACTTATCTTTCCATGAATGCTCCAGTGCAATGGGCGGTTCCGGTAATGCTGGAGGAGCGGCAAGGCGTGCAGCGCCAGTTGATGTTTCGCATCCGGGAGAACCTCGCCGAACTCGACTCACAACTGGCGGCGCAGAAGCTTTGTCGGCGGCTGGAAATCGAAGGCGGCTGGTATGCTGTGCTTCGAGTTCCGGTAACCGGGTCGGACGAAGACCTTGCCATTCGCCTGCTGCAGGAAACCAACGTGCTGGTCCAGCCGGGACATTTCTACGATTTCCCGGCGGAGGGCTATCTGGTCCTCAGCCTGATCACCGAGTCGCCACTCTTTCAGCAGGGAATCAGCCGGGCCTTGCAATTCATTGCGACCAACTGTGGCTGACTCTGGCGCATTGAATTTTCTTGCGCCGTTTCCCAAGCTATACCGTTTTTGGTATATTGAGGTGTGCCTTGGACGGTAGAGACCCTGGATGAGGTTGTCGATGCGGAGGTCGAGGCACTGCCTGAAGACATGCGAGCTAGGCTTGCACGAATCGCGCAGCTCATCGAGGAACAAGGTCTGGAGCATGTGGGCGAGCCGCACGTCAAGCATGTAGAGGGTCGGTTGTGGGAAATGCGACTGAAGGGCCGTAGCGGAATTTCGCGAGCCCTATATGTGACGGCGGCGGGCAGGCGCGTGGTGATCGTCCGGGTATTCGTAAAGAAAACGGAAAAAACGCGCGGCGCGAAATAGATCTCGCCTTGTTTCGCGCTAAGTGGGTTCGATGATGGAGGGCTATGAATGGCACGCATATCTGAAATGCATAAGAAGTGGAGGAAGCAGCCAAAGTATCGCCAGGCCTACGAGGCGCTTGAGGAAGAGTTCGTCCTGGCCTCGGCCGTCGTGGATGTGCGCAGCCGTGCTGGGCTTACACAAGAGGAGTTGGCCCGAAGGATGGGGACGACACAGCCTGTAGTTGCCCGGTTAGAAAGTGGACGAACTCGTCCATCCATGCGCACCTTGGAACGTTTGGCGGAAGCGACGGGGTCGCGTTTGCTTATCAGCTTTGAACCTCGCGATGCAAAGAGGCCCGCCGGATGAAGCCGGCGAGCCGGCCTTCCCCCTCGCCTGCCAATCCATAAACCCTTTCCCATTGTGGGATAGCGAGGCGGTATAATTACAAATCGTGCTCAAATATTCCATCGTCGTACCCTTCCACAACGAGGAAGATAACGTAACCGAGCTTTATGACCGCCTCAAGGCGGTAATGGAAGCCACCAACGAGCCGTTCGAGCTGGTGTTTGTGGACGACGGCAGCGACGACAACACCTTTTGGACGTTGCAACAGATTGCCTCGGTGGATCGCCGCGTCGTCGTCGTCAAGTTGCGCCGCAACTTCGGCCAGACTTCGGCTCTGGCTGCGGGTTTCGACCATGCCGAAGGCGAATACATCATCGCCATGGACGGCGACCTGCAACACGATCCACACGACATTCCCGTATTCCTGCAAAAACTGCGCGAGGGATATGACATTGTCAGCGGGTGGCGCAAGGAACGCATCGATAACTTCGTCATGCGGCGCCTGCCCTCGAAGATCGCCAACTGGCTGATGGCCAAGTTGAGCGGCGTGGACCTGCACGACTTCGGCACCACTTTCAAGGCCTATCGTCGCGAGGTGGTGCAGGAAGTGCCGCTGTACGGCGAGTTGCACCGCTTCATTCCGGCGCTGGCTTCAGCCTATGGCGCGACCATCTGCGAAGTTCCCATTCGCAACGTGAACCGCGAGCGCGGCGAATCGCACTATGGAATCTCGCGCACTTTCCGCGTGCTCTTCGACCTCATCACCATCCGCTTTCTGCTCAAATACATGTCGCGGCCGCTGCACTTCTTCGGCGGCCTGGGAATGCTGGCGATGGTATCGGGCGGAGGTCTTGGCTTCTGGATGGCAATCCAGAAGGTCCTCAATCCGAACTGGGACGTTGTGCAGGAGCATGGACCGCTGCTGATCTTCTCCGCTGTGCTCATCCTTGCCGGAGTGCAGTTGCTCGCCCTCGGACTGCTCGGGGAGATGCAGGTGCGATACCATCACGAGCCGCGCCGTGCACCGTATTCTCTCGAACGCGTATTGCGCGCTGAGGAGCGCGAGCGCTCCGCCCATTCCGAGTAACACCGCATTTTGCCGTTCGCTCTTCGCTGCCGCAGCCACTGGCATGAGTTCGAAAACCTTCTCGCCCAATAAGTCACATCTTCTGCGCGGCTACGTCTTTATCGCCGCTGCCACCTTCTTCTGGGGATTGTCAGCCGCGCTTGGCCGGGCAGTCTTTACCGGGCGTTTGCTGGGCGGGATGCAGGCCTTGCAGCCCATCGATCCTGTCATCCTGGCGCAGAGCCGAACCACATTGTCGCTGCTCATTCTGACGCCGATTCTTTTGCTGCGGAGCCGCTCTTTGCTGCGGGTTCGCGGCAGTCACCTCCTGCAATTCTTCCTGCTCGGCATTCTCGGTCTGGCCGCTTCGAATTTCTTCTACTACTTCGCCATCGAGAAGACGACGGTCGCGACGGCCATCGTGCTGCAATATGTCGCGCCGGTATGGGTATTGCTTTACATGCTGGCGCGGCGGCTGCAACGGCCAACCCTGCGACGCATCAGCGGAGTAGTGCTGGCGGTCGTCGGTTGCGGCCTGGCGGTCGGCGGAATCGCCGCCCAGCACGGCTTTCCGTGGCTGGCGATTTCCGGCCCGCGCTTCAACACTCTCGGCGTCATCGCCGCGGAGATGGCCGCCATCTCCTTCGCCTTCTACAACGTTTACGGCCAGCGCCTGCTGCAAATCTACAATCGCTGGACGGTGCTGGCGTATTCGCTGCTGGGCGCAGCCGTCTTCTGGCTCATCGTCAATCCGCCGTGGAAAATTGTCGCCCAGCATTACAGCCCGGCGCAGTGGCTGTTCATGGCGGTGTTCTCCATCACCTCGATGCTCATCCCGTTCTCGCTGTACTTCACCGGGCTCCAGCATCTTGATCCCACTCGCGCCATCGTGACCGCCTGCCTCGAACCGGTCTGGGCGATTCTGCTGACCGCCATCACTCTCGGCGAGCTGGTTTCGCCGATGCAGGTGGTGGGGATCGTTGTGGTCTTGCTGGCGACCATCCTGATCCAGCGGCCAGAGCGCGCGGGCTTTGCCGAACCGACCATCGCCGTCGAGCCGATCGAGTAAGCTGTCAGCCGTCAGCAGTCAGCTTTCAGTCAATCCGAACCACCTTTCGATGCCGCCCTCGTAACGTCGTCATCCCGACCGAGGACTTGAGCCCCCTTTGAACTTGTCATCCCGACCGAGGACTTTTAGCCCCTCCAACCTTGTCATCCGACCGAGGGCTTTAGTTGCTCCAACCTTGTCATCCCGACCGAGGGCTTTAGCCCGAGCGGAGGGATCTGCGGCTCGCTCCTCGCACAAAAGCCGATGTGCGGTTCTGTTGCCCACCTTGGAGCGGGTTATTACCTCACTCGATACTCACCCTCCCCCCTACCGATTCTTTAGAATCATCACTTTACCAATCTTTTCCCGGCATCGTATTGAGCCCCAGCGGTTTACAAGCTACAAGTCCGCCCTCGTACCGCATGGCCTGACCAGAAGGGCTCGATCAGCCACGAAGCCTTGAAGACCATCCATCGACTTGTCAAAGACCAAGCGCATCCAAGAAACCGCCTTCGGCGGCCGCCGGACGCAAGAGACACTGAGCCTCTAGTTGCAAACTACAGCTTCGCAGCGACATTGTCAGTGAAGGCGGTCACGGATGCTAGTGACCTGCCGCAGACGGTAGCAGGCATTTTCTGAATGGGAGATCTGCGAGGATCGCTACCAGACTCGTACCACCACTTTCACTTCCCAGTTGCCGATCTCGCGCTGGCACGACCAGATTAGCGATCGTTCACAACGCTCATCGCATCGAAATGCGCGGCGAGTCCATGCGCAAGAAACGCAATCTGGCGCAGGACGAGAAGAAGGAATGAACCGAAGTCGAAATCTTTGAGTGCGAGATGGCGATTTCGGAACATCTATTCCAAGCGCAGTCGGGAGTCACAGTGTGAATTCCGGGGGAAATGCGTATTTACTAATGTGTTAAACGCGCTGCCAGGTTGGGGCTGCCAACGCGTTTTCTTGATCCCGGCGCCTCGGTTCACCCTAGTCCTTAGTCTTTCGCTATGGCGATCGCTTCCGCGGCCTTCTTGTTGTCCTCCGCAGTAAGTTGCGACGGCCCGAGGCTAAAGGTCAGCTTGTCGATCGTGCCGTTGAAGGGAAACGGCACCTGATAGTCGTTGTCGTTCACTCCGGTGCGGAGATCAATGCCGACGTCGAAGGTCTCGTCAGCCACTTCCAGGAAGGCGATCGAGTTTGGCTGCTTCCCTGTGGCAACTACCTGTCCGTCCACCTTCAGTACACCGCTGCCGCCCTTGGCGACGCCAGGACCGTCATAGGTGTAGTCGAACACGATCGTGTGCTTGCCCGCGGTAAGCGGCTGCTGGCCTACCCAGCGGTACTGGGCGAGGGTGAGCATGTTGTAATCGAACACCGGCTTGCCCTTGAGCAGGTACAACCCAATCCCGCCAAAGCGACCGCCATTGGTGACGATCATCCCGTTGCCACCACCGGCTGGCACAGTGACGTCTGCGGTAATCATGTACGACTTGCCCAGGAAGTTTGGTGCATTGCTGGTTGGAATGCCAGGCAGGACACCCGAGTAGGTGAACACTGTCTGTCCCGCAGTCGCGCTCGGCCGCGGTGCGAGTGCCCGCGCAAACGTATCGTTGTTCAGCGGGAACACGTTGTACTTTTTTGCCTCTTCCACAAACAGTTGCTGCATCTCCTTTAGCTTGTCAGGCATTGTGGCCGCCAGATCGTTGAACTGCGAGTAATCCTCGCTCAGGTGGTACAGCTCCCACTTGTATTGATCCGGGGGAGGCAGGGGAGCATTCAAGATCCACGGCCCATGCGGCGGAGTCGTGTTGGCGTACCAGCCGTCGTGGTAGATCCCGCGGTTGGCGATCATTTCGAAGTATTGGGTGGTGCGGGTCGACGGCGCATTCGCGTTCGCCTTC
>Ga0209040_10002523_pt1 | contig 14325 bp, 11 predicted proteins | sample BogFormECP12_OM3_FD_188240 | JGI IMG/M metagenome (GOLD analysis project Ga0209040, IMG submission 188240) | Bog forest soil microbial communities from Calvert Island, British Columbia, Canada - ECP12_OM3 (SPAdes) (version 2) | ecosystem: Environmental > Aquatic > Freshwater > Wetlands > Bog ...
ACTTCCAATCCAAGTACACATTCGCGACCATCATGCTGCTGTTCTCGATCGCCGATACCGGCGTAAAGGGGTCGGCACCCGTCGTCACCATACCCGCGCAGTGAGGTTCGTCGTCCAGGAGAAAGCCCATGAGGACCAAGCCCATCCTTTATGATGACAGCCGTCCGGCCGAGCCGATCGGGATACCTGCCGGGGTCGCGCGTCGGATCGGCGCTCGGCTTCTGCACGAGGCGCGCGAAGCCTTGCCGCCGACGATCTTCTTTTTTGTCGGCTTCAACTTCGTTGTGCTCACGACGAACCTCCTCGTCGCCGAATATGCCGTTGCAGTCAGTAACTTCATGCTGGCTACGCTTGCGGCGCTCGTTGTCGGCAAGGCGGTGCTGATTGCCAACGCAATGCCGCTTCTGAGACGCTACGATCGGGCTCCGCTGCTCCAACCGATTCTGTTCAAGACGGCCTTTTACTGGGTCGTCGTGTTTTTCGCACGCCTGCTCGAGCGTTTTGTGCACTTCTCGATCATCGAGCACAATCATCCGGGCGATTTCTTCCCTTATTTGATCACGACCTTTTCGTGGCACCGGTTTTCCGCCATCTCCCTGTGGCTCCTCGTCCTGTTCCTGATCTATGTGACAGTGTCGGAGTTCAGCCGCCTTTTCGGCCCCGGCGAGCTGCGGCGGCTGTTCTTCACCTCCCGTCCATCCGAGCTCCAACTCAATCGGCGGCAACGGTTCCGTGAAATGCTGCGCCTGAGCCGGCTTATGGACGCGCATTCGATCGGCGAGTTCCGCGACCCGACCAGCCTTGCGCACCAAGAATTGATCGATATCCTGCAGCCGCTCGCGCGAAAATAAGCCGGGCTAGACGTCGGCAGCCGCTTCGATACGGCCTTCCTTGATCGGCGTGACAAGCCCGCGATAGTCCTGCTCGTTTTGGTCGGCATATTCCATCGCAAATTCGCCGACTGCGTCATCAAACGTTCCGCTCGCGCCCATATAGCCCGCGATCATGCCGGGGTAGCCCGAACGGGCGTGCGCCCGAGCCAAGGCCCAGGCACACAGCCGCGCATAGGTTTGCATCAGGTGAAACCCAGCCCAGGGGGTCGAGCCTGCTCGGTCCGCGAATGGCGGAACGGGCGCGTTACGCGCCGAAGTGATCGCGTCGCCGGTTCGTAGAGCAGAAGACGCCACCCAGCGGCGCGATCTCAACTAGATAGCGCTGCCACAATCGCGGTAACCAGCGGTTTCATGAAATAGCTGTGGTCGGGCGTGATCGCCACGTCGAGGTCGTGCCTTCGCAATTTTTCTGCCACGACCGGACCTACCGCGGCGATCGCCATTCCTCGCAGCGCCGTCTGCAATGTCTGTTCGCGCTGTTTGGCTTTTGCCACTGCGAACAGCCGCTCGACCTGCGGGGAGCTGGTGAAGGCGATCACGTCGACCCCGCCACCGGCCATCCGGTCGATCAGCCCGACGACCCGATCGGCATCTGCTGCCGAAGCATAGATGTAGGGGAGGACCGTGTCGGGCTCTGCCCCTCGGTCCCGCAGAAACGCGGTGAGCCCCGTGCTGGGATTGCCCGGATAGAGCTGAACGCCCACCCTTCGGTGCCGGAGTTCCAAGCCGGATAATGTCGCGATCAGGCCCTCGGTCGTCGGCGTCTCGGCACGTAGGTCGGATTTCAGCCCGAGCTCACGCAATGCCCGCTCCGGCTTGGGGCCACGCGTGATCTTGCGCGCCGAGGCCAGCCCGTCCAGAAAGCCGGCTTCGATGTCAAATCGGCGGGCAAAGCCGTGCAGCCGGCGGAGCCCCTCGCCGGTGTAGAGGATCAGATCGTCGAACGGGAAATGCCCGAGCCACGCCTGCACCGGCAGCGGGTCGGGGTGGTCCTCAATTGCCACCATCGGGCAGCGCAAGGTCTCGGCGCCGTGCTCCTCGAGCATCCGGGCGAGCCGATCGAGCTCGCGGGTTTCGGGGAGCGCAATCAGGCGGCCCGACAACGGGCCGATGAGGGTTTCGTCGCTCATCGGACACCAAGCTGATCTCGGCAAGGCCGCCGTGCAAGGCTATAGTCGCTGCCGGGAGCACTCGCGGTGGAGATAGCCGAATGGATCGAGAATACGATACGGCGCGGGTCGCGGATTGCGGCAAGGGCTTGCTGCTCTTGACGCTCAACCGCCCCGAGGTCGCCAATGCGATGAACACCCAGATGGGGCGCGATCTCCTGGCGTTCTTCGAGGAGATCAACGCCGCACCGTCCAAACATCGTTGCATCGTCCTGACCGGCGCCGGCGAGCGAGCGTTTTGCGCGGGAGGCGATCTGAAGGAGCGCAACGGCATGACAGATGCGGCCTGGCAGGATCAGCACCTGCTGTTCGAGCGCATGATCCGCGCCTTTATCGGCTGCCCGGTGCCGGTCATCGGCGCGGTCAACGGTGCCGCCTATGCCGGCGGCTGCGAGCTGGCGCTGTGCTGCGATTTCATCTACGCCGCGGAGACCGCGCGCTTTGCGCTGACCGAGGTCACCCTCGGCATCATGCCCGGCGCCGGCGGAACCCAGAATCTGCCGCGCGCGGTCGGCGAACGCCGCGCCAAGGAGATCATCCTGACCGGACGCCCGTTCACCGCCGCCGAGGCCTATGAATGGGGCATGGTCAACCGCCTCTGCGCGGCGGGGCAAGTCGTCGAGGAGGCGCTCGAGACCGGGCGGCGCATTGCCGAGAATGCACCGATCTCGGTCCGGCAAGCCAAGCACGCGATCCATTTCGGGATGCAGATCGATCTCGTGAGCGGCATGATGCTGGAGATCGAGGCCTACAACCGTATGGTCCCGACCGAGGACCGGCGCGAAGGTGTGCTCGCCTTCAACGAGAAGCGCAAGCCGCGCTTTACCGGCCGCTAGCATTCACATGCAATCAAATAGTGCCCCGGAGAACCCCACCATCGTCCATGCCCGGCCCACGGGTCCGCGCTCCGCGCGGCCCGAGGACAGGCCTTGTGCCGGGCATCAACGGAAGCTGGCAAGGCGCCTGCCTCGATCCGTGGATGCCCACGGAACTCGTCCGTGGGCTGAAGGCCCACGGGTCAAGCCCGGCCAAGACGAGAGTGTGTGGCTTGCCTCTGGGTCTGAACACTACAAGTCGTGAGGAGTGACCCGATGTCCGACAGGCAGCCCATTCAGGGACCGTGGCGGGTCGAGGCCGACACCCTGCCGGAGATGGCATATGACCATTACCGGCACACGCTCATTCACGAAACCAGTTCGATAAAAGCGTATCTGACGTCGAAGCATCAGGAACGTACGATCCTGGTTGCTCCCAAGGGCTACGGCAAGACCCTGCTGCTAATTGCCAAGAAGAAGTCGTTTCTCGAAGCGAGATTCGGACAGATCGTGATGGCCGAAAACCGGTTCATCGATCGGCCGCTCGGGATTTTTCCCGTGATCAAGCGGGAATTGCTCGATCTCTTGTCATCCGACTATGAGTTCTGGAAATCGCTGTGGAAAATTTCGCTGTCGCTGTCGGCGATCAAGGCGTTCGCGCGCGCCACCAGGGAGCGCCCGAGCGACCGAAATTTGCTCGCCCATGATTGGTACAGCCGGATCATCACCGACGACCACAGGTATTTCGAAGCCGGCGAGATTTTTACCGACCTGCTGAGCCAAGATTATAAATATATCATCAACATCATCTCCAGGTCCAACGTCATATTTCCATATTTCAACAGAATCAATACCCAGATTGTCTTCTTCATCGACAATGTCGACGAATACTTCCGCCCGGTGTTGGAAGATCGGTCGGCAGGGACGAGCGGCCGTCACAGCCTTTATCGAAACCGCAGCAACGCGGTATGGTCGCTTGCCCAAATAGCGCTCGCCAGCGTCGCCTACGAGCTGGAAAAGACAAACCATCATATCAAGATCTATTGCACGATCCGTCATGAGGCATTTCTGAAAATGCCGGAGGTCGAAGGCGACGCCTTTCAAATCTCGGGCCGATGCACCAAGATTGAGTACACGCGCGACGATCTGGAGAAAATTTTCTTAAAGAATATCGATATCACCCCAAGGGACCGCCTCGTTGACCTCGACAACTCCGACCCAATGTTGCGATTGGTCGGTGAAACAAATAAGGCAGTTGATCATCGGTTTGTCTCGAGGCCGGAGCGCATCTTTGATTACTTTTTACGGCACACGCTGTACCGGCCGCGTGACTTGATGTTCATCGGCGGTGAGATTGTCAAAATCAACCCGGGTGGGCGTTCGGCGGAAGCGATCCGAGATGCGGTCAATACGGCAACGAAGACGATCGTCGACTCGATTTTCGGCGAAATGCGCCCGTTCTTTACGGTACCGAATCGGGAATTACTGTTCAGGCGGATAGAAACGAATGTGCTGACGTTGGACCAGCTCGAGGAAGTCAGCAACGCCTATGTCTCCGACCTCGGAGACACGGCGTCGCGCGACCCGGACGGAGAAATGAGCCACCCGTTCTCGGTGCTGCACAAACTCGGTCTGCTCGGCACGGTCCGCCTGGAATTCGGTAATCAAGGCCGGTGGCGGCAACGCTTTCTGCAGCCGACCGAGATCCAGATCAGCAATGACCCGGAACTCCCGGTGTCGGAGTATCACCTGATTCACCCGGCACTCGATCAATCCATCTACGAGAGGTCGGCGGGGAAATTCACGCGCGGCTACGATACGCGAAACATCATCGGCAACCAGCTCGAATGGGAAGACCCGATCACTTATTCGTTTGTGCTCCAGGGCGACATGGAGGGCTACAGCCAGGTCATGAACTCGGAACTCTACGAGATAGTGACAAGAAAATTATACGAGTGGGCGCGAGAAATCTGCAGAGATCTGATGTTCGTCGACGTTTCAGGCGGCGATTCGATTCTGATGATCGACGGCAGTTCCGAGAGGATTTTGCGTTGTGCAAAGGAATTGGTCAGAAGGGCGGGCGATTTTCAGGAGCGGCCGATGAAAATGCGGTTTGGCGGAGCCGCTGGCCCGATCGCGTTCGAGCGCATGCGCCGCATGCACAACGGGAGCTGGGACACGATCACCGTGCCAATGGGGCTGGCCCTGCGTACGAGCGCTCTTCTCGAGCCGCTCGCTGCCCCCGGCTGCGCGCTCGTCGACGAAAAATTCCATCAATTTGCCGGCAGTCGAGATCCTCGCCACGATGCCAGGCCAGACGCCGCGGAATTGGCCGGAAGGTTCATGGCGCCCCTCTGCGAAGCAGACCTACCGGATATCGATTATGATCCAGGCGAGCAGAGATTTCTTCTCCGCAAGAATCTGCTCGACCCTCCCTATTATACAAAGCTCTGGAAAATAGAACTCGGTGAGATCGGAGGAGAAGGATGGACGAGGTGACAGACAATCGCACACAGACCGATCTGACCCTGGCTCTCGCCGAAAGAGCGAGCGCCCTTTGCTACTATGAACTGCCCGCGCCGGTGCGCGAGCTCGTCCGGCAATGCGTCCTCGACTATCTCGGCGTGACAATCGCCGGGGCGCAGGACCCGCTCGTCCGGATCCTGCTCGACGAGATGGCGGCAGCCGGCGGGTCGCCGCAAGCGAGCGTCATTGGCCATAGCATAAGGGTGCCGGCCCTTTCGGCGGCGCTCGTCAATGGCGCGGCAGCGCATGCTCTCGATTACGACGACGTCAATATGGCGATGCCGGGCCATCCCTCAGTTGCTATCCTACCCGGGCTGCTGGCCCTCGCCGAGCTCAAGGGCTCCTCGGGGCGCGAGGTCGTCACCGCCTTTGTCGCCGGCTACGAGACCGCCTGCCGCATCGGCGCCGCACTCCAGCCCGGCCATTACAATCTCGGCTTTCATTCGACCGGTACGGTCGGGAGCTTTGGCGCCGCGGCGGCCTGCGCTCGGCTGCTCGGCCTCGACGCCGAGGCGACCGCAGTGGCGCTCGGTATCGCCGGCACGCAGGCTGCCGGGCTCAAGTCGCAGTTTGGGACGATGTGCAAGCCGCTTCACGCCGGTAAGGCAGCGCAGAACGGGCTGCTCGCGGCGCGCCTCGCCCAGCGCGCGTTTTCGAGCCGCACCGACATCGTCGAATGCGTCCAGGGTTTCGCGTCGACCCATGGGCCGGACTTTGCGCCTGACGCCGCGCTTGCGACGCCCCAAGCCGGCTTCCATCTCCTCGCCAACCTCTTCAAATATCACGCCGCATGCTATTTTACCCATGCCCCGATCGAATGCGCTGGCCGGCTGCGTGAGGAGCACCGGCTGACCCCCGACATGATCGCCGGCATCACCTTGCGGCTCGATGCGAGCTGCGACCGGGTGTGCAATATCCCGGTCCCGACCAATGGCTTGCAGAGCAAGTTCAGCCTGCGCCAAACGGTGGCGATGGCATTGGCCGGAGTCGACACGGCGAGCCTCGGCGCCTACAGCGCCGAGAATGCCCGTGACCCTGCTCTGGTCGAGTTGCGCGAGCGGGTCAGGTTCGAATGGCAGGAGAACTGGCCGCAGACCCTGAGCGAACTCGATCTCGGTCTCGTCGACGGACGACGCCTGAGCACTCGCCACGATGCCGGAATCCCCGCCGCCGACATCGCCGAGCAAGGGCGTCGCCTCACCGCCAAATTCGACGCCCTGGTCGAGCCGCTGCTCGGGGCGCCGCGCGCCCGCGAATTGCGCCAAATGATCGCCGACCTCGACGACGTCACCGACGTCGGCAGCCTCGCGCGGCTCGCCATAGGCTGATCTCCCAGGCGCATGGAAGATCCCGTCGTCGACCAAATCGTTGCGCATGTCGAGCGGGTCGGGGCACACGGCGTGCCGGGTGCCGCCGCCGAATCCGCCAAGGCCGTTATCGCCGACACCCTCGCCGTCGGTATCGCCGGCCTCGCCACGCCGGAGCGCGGCAAAATCCTCGACATGCTCTTTGCCCTGACTGGGGTAGGGGAGGCGACGGTTTTCGGCAGCGGCGAGCGCCTGCCACTGGTCCACGTCGCGATGCTGAACGCCTACCAGGTCCACGGCCAGGAATTCGACTGTCTGCACGAAAGGGCTGTCGTGCATCCGATGGCGGCGGTGCTCCCGACGCTGCTCGGCTGGGCCGAGCGGGAAGGGGGCGTTACCGGCGCCCACTTGATACGCGCTGTTGTCGTCGCGGTCGACGTCGCGGCCACGCTAGGGCTGTGCTCGCGCGCGCCGATGCGCTTCTTCCGCCCGGCGAATGCCGGCGGGTTCGGCGCGACGGTCGGTCTGGCGATGCTGGCGGGGCTCGACGCGGCGCAATTGCGCGACGCGATCGGCATCTATTACGGACAATGCGCCGGCACGATGCAGGCGCACGCGGAAGCGTCGCCCCAGCTCGCCATGCAGATGGGCTTTGCCGCGCGCGGCGCGGTGACCGCAGTCGAGCTCGCCCGGCGCGGCATGCCGGGGCTGCGTGCACCGATCAGTGGAGAATTCGGTTATTTTGCGCTGTTCGACGGCACCGCCGATCCGGCGCCGTTCGACGCGCTCGGCCGGTCCTGGCGTATCACCGAGGTCAGCTGCAAGCCGTTCCCGTCGGGGCGCGCAACCCATGGCGGCATCGACGCCCTGCAGCGGCTGATGCGGGAAGACGGCGTCACCGCCGAACGGGTCGTCACCGCCCGCTTCCGTGTGCCACCATTGACCGCGCGGCTGGTCGGCCGGCCAGCGCTGCCGGGGATGAACCCCGGCTATGCCCGGCTCTGCCTGCAATATGTCGGTGCCGTCTGTCTGCGCCGCGGAACCGTCGGCCTCGAGGATTTCACCGCGCCGGCACTATCCGATCCAGCCACCCTCGCTCTCGCCCGCCGCCTCACGATCATCGAGGATGGCAACCTCGACCCCAACGTCTTGTTGCCGCAACGCGTCGAGGTCGATCTCGCCGGAGGGCGCACGGTTGCTCATGACGTGCGACAGGTGCTCGGCAGCCCCGAGCGGCCACTCCCGCGGAACGCTGCCGCGGCGAAGTTCGAGGCCTGCTGGCAATCCGTCCCGAACCTCGCGCCAAACCAGGACGCCGCACTCCGGGAGGCGGCCGATGCGCTCGAAACCCTCGAGGACATCCGCACCATCACCGGGTTGATCGCGCGGGGGTAAGGGGACGGCGATAGGGTTCACCCGACTCCTCCGGCCCGAGCTTCCGCTGCCGATAGCGGAATTACGCCAAAAAGAAGCACGGCGGCGCTCGAAATTGATCGCGCCCATTGCCCATAAGTCTTTTCTTGTCAGAGCGTTGCGATATTTAACTGCTTCTATTCGTATATCGTTCGACAGCGGAATTTTTCGCGCCTCCACAGGGGAAAAAAAGCGGCCTGTCAGCGGATCAGCAGAGGAACTTTAGGGTCGCAATTTTCGGCTGCCAGCTGGCCCTATCGGCGCAACATCGGCACGCCGCTCGGCGATAATATCGCGCCCCCCGGTACGGTAGTTTCAGACCGTGATCTCTACGCGCGGCGGGCTTCCAGCCCTTGTCGGTCGCTCCAATGCCCTCCCGTCATCGACCCGATATTCGAAGATCGGGATCTCGACCGATATGCCTTTAACCTGTTCGTCGCCGAGCGGTTGCAGCCGCATTTCGCCGTCCGCAAGCGCCTCTGCGACGTCTCCGGATATTGCACAGGCAATATTATGGGCTTTGGCCGCTTCTTCCATTCGCGCCGCTATATTGATCGTGCTGCCGTAGATGCCGATGGCCCGCTTGGTGTCGCCTTGCTCGCTGACGACGACCTCGCCGCCATGCACCCCGATCCGGAAGCGGGGTACCACGCCGAACTCCCGTTGATACGCCGCCTGCTCTCGCTTGACCGAGGCGAACAGCGCGTCGATCGCCCGCAGAATCCGGTTTCCTCGGATCGCCTCGCTCCAATTCCACAGCGCAATCAGACCGTCGCCCTTGTAGAGGTAGATCTCTCCGCCGTAGTCGGTGATCGGCTTGGAGATGTCGAAAAGGAACTTGCCGACCAGAGATTTGATCTGAACGGCACCCAGACGTTCGGCGAGGCCCGTCGAATTATTGATGTCGAGAAACAGCAGCACTTTCTCTTCGACGACCGGGCGGTGATAGGTGCCGATCATCAGGTGAAATAGGGTTTCGATGCCGATGAAATGAACGGTGCGCATGACGACGATGCCGATCACCGAAAACGCGATCACCAGCGGCAGCGCCAGCGGCAACCGCCGATAGGCTGTCGGTAGGGTGTCCAATTGCCATGTCAGCAGATGCGACAGGTTAATGGCTACGACAAACAGCACCGCCACAACCGCCGTATAAATCGAAATCGACAGCAGCGGGTGCATGTTGCGCAGCCATCGCCCGCGCAGGCTCTGCACGTAAAATTGTTCAAAAAGACCCACACCGGTGCCGACAAAGATCGAATCTATGATGACAAAGACCATCGGGCGCCGCGTCGCGATGGCCGTCAACCCGGCGAGCAGCGAGAAGATCGTTACCGCCAGCAGGATCGAGGTCAGCTTTCTGCGGGTGGAGATCGAAACACGCGAAAGGGCGAGTGTCATCGCTTAGGCCCCGTGGGCCCGATCGCTGTCATTCCCAAATCCTTGCCTGTCGCCCTATCGTCCGTTTGACACTATAGCCGAAGGCCCAATCATGATCAGCTTCTGCCAGTTTGGCGCAGGCCGCATCGGTGCGATCCACGCGGAGAATATCGCACGACATCCCGGGGCCCGCCTTCGTGCGATCGTCGATGTCGATCCCGCTGCGGCCGAACGGCTGGCGAGCCGCCATGGTGCGGCGGTCGGGACGCAGGCCTCGGTTCTTGCCGATCCTGCAATCGATGCCGTCGTCATCGCCAGCTCGACCAACACCCACGCTGACCTCATCGAGGCGGCGGCCCGCGCCGGCAAGGCCGTGTTCTGCGAGAAGCCGCTCGACCTTGACCGGCGCCGGGCCGAGGCGAGCCTCGCCGTCGTCGCCGAATGCGGCGCGCCCTTGATGCTAGGCTTCAACCGCCGCTTCGATCCCCACTTTGCCCGCCTCGAGCGCCAATTGCGCGACGGCCGCGTCGGCCGCCTCGAGCTGCTCAGCATCACGAGCCGCGACCCGAGCCCGCCGCCGCTCGCCTATGTGCGCGTCTCGGGCGGCCTCTTCCGCGACATGATGATCCACGATTTCGACATGGCGCGTTGGCTCCTCGGCGAGGAGCCGGTCGAAATCTTCGCCGCCGCCAGCGTGCTGGTCGATCCGGCGATCGGCGAAGCAGGCGATGTCGATACCGCGGTCGTGACCTTGCGCACGGGTTCGGGTGCCCTCTGCCAGATCTCGAACAGCCGCCGCGCCGTCTACGGCTACGATCAGCGCATCGAGGTCCTCGGCTCGAACGGGGCGCTCAGAGCCGACAACGTCGCGCTCAGCACGGTCGCCTTTGCCGGCGCCGACGGCATCGTCAGCGACAAGCCACTCCCGTTCTTTCTCGAACGCTACGCCGAGTCATACCGGCTCGAGCTCGACCACTTCGTCGAGGCGCTGACGCGCGGGGCGCCGCCGCGGCCCGACGGCGCCGACGGGGTCAAGGCGCTGGCCCTGGCGGACGCCGCACTGCGGTCGCTGCAGACGAGACGCGCCGTGGCGCTGTGACCCGAGCCGGCGGCGGAGGCGACGGCGCCGAAGGGACGAAAGACGGCAGGGTAGCTGCGACCCCTCCCGTTCCTGCCGCTCCGGGAAACTCAGGGTAAAATTTTTTCGGGACCGCCCCGAACCGAAAAGTCTTTTATGATCAATATCTTGTACGAGAACCTCCAACCGAATCGAAGGCGCGACAGGGTAACGGCAGGGAAGCCCGAAAACTGTCGGATCGCCGTTTGGTATCGGATGGTATATTGCTATCATAAGAATTAGTAATTCACTTTTTCGTATAATTCCTTTATAGGGTGCGGAACTTCGCCGTGGCAAGCGGGCGGCAGGTGTCGTCCGCGCCGCGCGGGGTGGAAAGGATGGGAGGAGCGCCACGTCCGAGACAAAGCGCGATTACGAGGTCGGCCGCGGCCAAATCGGCGACCGGCTTTGCGTCCAACTTGGGGTCACTACACGAAAGTGCTTTGAGTGTACGACATCTTGGACGAAGCATGAACGGGCTGCGCGCTGGTATGTCCGCAGCACCCTTAATGGCGGCCGCTCGGGTGGCGGCCGGCGTCACGCCTCTGACGTGCCATAACCTGACATCAAACCCGCGGCAGGTTCCTAGATCCTAAGCTGCGTCCTGCGACAGCCCTACCTTGAGCCTCGGTGCCACGAAATTGAGGAAGCCGTGCAGCTTGAGCAGCAGCAAGAGCCGCCCACCGGCATAGACGACTGACGGCCGGGGTGCCAGCTCAGCCAGAATTCCTGGAGTGCTCGACAAGCGTGCCGGCCTGGATCGCATCGGCGATTGGTACGAGAGCACGCGTGCGTGATCCCGACCCCCCACATGGCTGCCTCGTCGTGTTGATAATGAAACCGCGAATGGATCGTGACAGACCAGGTGACTTGCCGGTCGTGAAGATTCAGGCGTCCCGAGACATCAGCCCCTCGAAAGTGATGCCGTCATCCAGGCCGAGTGCAAGGCACGCCGGCAATTCCGGAGGAAGGACGGGTCCCCTTCATGTTCGGCCCCTCTGGCTAATTGTTGCCTTCCGTTTTCATCAGCATTTGCATTGCCTCGTCGACCGAGAAGCTGCCCGGCTTCTGCCGCGGTGGGAACTCTTGGAAGGATTGGATGTGTTGCGCGACGATCGCCTGCGCCGGTACCAAGACGAACAGGTGCTCGATGAACCATCTGTCGTAATCGCCGGCCTCCTCTTCCGCACGCTCGAACGGGTCGGAACGCAGATTGAACAGCTTGGGCGCGCGCAGCGGAACCAATGGCTGCATCCAAACCTCCAAGCCGTGCGCCTTCTGCTCCAGGAACACCGCCTTGTATTGGTCGTAGCGCAGGCCGGCGAGGTTGCCGTCGTCGGTCCAGTAGAAGAACTCGCGGCGCTTGTCGGGCCCCTTGCCGGCCAACAGCTCGCGCTGGTCGTAGCCGTCGAGGTGCACCTTGAAGCTCTTGCCATCCGCGCTGTAGCCCTGCAGGAGCTTCTCCTTGATGTCGGGCGTGCCCGCCGCCGCCGTCAGGGTCGGGACCCAATCCTCCGCGGAGACGATGTCGTTGATCTCGGTATGCGGCGGCACCACCCCGGGCCAGCGTACCAGCGCCGGCACGCGATAGCCGCCCTCCCAATTGGTGTTCTTCTCGCTGCGGAAGGGCGTCGTGCCGCCGTCGGGCCAGGTGAATGTCTCGGCACCGTTGTCGGTCGTGTAGATCACGATCGTGTTGTTGGCGATGCCGAGATCATCGAGCTTTTTGAGGAGCTGACCGACCTGCCCGTCATGCTCCACCATGCCGTCCGGATAGAGGCCGAGACCCGTTTTTCCCTGAGACTCCGGCTTGAGGCGGGTCCAAATATGCATGCGGCTCGAATTGAACCACGCGAAAAACGGCTTCCTCTCCCGGTTCGCCCGGTCGATGAAGTCGAGCGTCGCCTTCAAAAACTCCTCGTCGACCGTCTCCATGCGCTTTTTGGTCAGCGGCCCGGTGTCGTCGCAGCTCTGCCGGCCCCACTTGCCGAACCGGGCATCTTCCCCCGGCGTTTCGGCGATCGTCGCCGTGCATCTGAGGACGCCGCGCGGGCCAAAGCGCAGCTTAAATTCGATATTCTTCGGATAGTCGGGGTGCTCCGGCTCGTCCTCGGCATTCAGGTGATAGAGGTTGCCGAAGAAGACGTCGAAGCCGTGCACCGTCGGCAGGAACTCGTTGCGGTCGCCGAGATGGTTCTTGCCGAATTGCCCGGTCATGTAGCCGAGCGGTTTCAGCAGATCGGCGAGTGTGGGGTCCTTCTCCGACAACCCTTCTTTCGCCCCCGGCAGCCCGACTTTCAGAAGGCCGGTGCGCATCGGGCTCTGGCCGGTGATGAACGCGGCGCGGCCGGCGGTGCAGGATTGCTGGCCGTAATAGTCGGTCAGGATCGCGCCTTCATTGGCGATCCGGTCTATATTGGGCGTGCGATAGCCCATCTGGCCGCGGTTGTAGGCGCTGATGTTCCAGTAGCCGATGTCGTCGCCCATGATAACGAGGATGTTGGGCGGCTGTTGTTGTGCCGCCGCCCCCAAAGGCGACGGCATGACCGCGAGCGCGGCCCAGGCAAAGACGAGCGCGCGACCAAACCCGCCTACAGTAATGAAAGCCTTCATTCACTCCTCCTGCCTGAGAACCCGACCATTTTCGGCAAATCGGTCGCCGAAACCCGAGGGACGGCTTCGCACTACTTCTCGTCATCGCGGAAGTCATAATCGGGTTTGTAAAGCACGCCCTCCCGTGTGATTTCCGCGGCGATTACCGATCTTACGTGGAGCGTAACGGTCGTCCCGGCTGCGGCGTCGACCGCATCGTTCAGGGATGCGACCTGCTCGGGGAAAGAGTTTGCGGGCTGCGTACCACGGCCAGAACCGTCGTTTTCCCTTGCCGCGGCAGCAGTGTGACCTCATTCAAGCGCGCGCCTGGGATCTCCGCGAGCTCTCGCCTCAGCGCCGTCCTGATGTTGGTCTGCAGCAGCGACCGACCCACCGTCTGTAAGAAGGTGTTGGTCAGGTGAACGGCGAGGATCACGAAGAGCGCGACCGCAATCGCGCGTGGCACCAGCACCGAGCGAAAGCAAAGGACTTGCGAATCCTGACCGGATGTTGCGGCGGTGACATGGACCCAGGCCTTCGCCGGGGTGACGATCACCGGCATTTTTAGGATACATTCAGATGCTCTTTCGCCGGGGTGACGGAAACAGGAAGCTCGCGCGAGTCGAGCGGCCCGCTCGGCCGAGCTTGATCGGTATCGTTCACTTCACCTTGACAACGTCATCCGGCTTCCAGGTCTGATCGAAAAACGCCGTCTCCGAGCCGTACAGTCGCAGTGCGACCAAGAAGGCTTTTCCGCGCAGGGTCTGGATCCAGTTTTTCTCGTTGACTCCCTGCGGCTTTGTGGGGCCGAAGTAAAGATCGATCGATTGGTCCGGGTTGTACTGGGGCTTATCAAGACCGTTGGTCCCTGGAAACGGCTGGTCCGTCTGGGGCATTGTCCCATCGGCCGGGTTGTAGATCGTCACGGCCCAAAAGGCCGCGGCCGGAATCCCCGCAGGTAAGTGCAGTTTGTAGTTGCTGTTGCCCTCGAGCAAATCTCCGTCGCCGTCGCGGTACGTGCCGGGATACTTGGAACCACGGTTGATGATGTCGTTCACCATCGCGGGCGCCGAGCTATAGACATACTGGAAGAAGCTGGCGCGCTGATCGATG
>Ga0209040_10002524_pt1 | contig 14324 bp, 18 predicted proteins | sample BogFormECP12_OM3_FD_188240 | JGI IMG/M metagenome (GOLD analysis project Ga0209040, IMG submission 188240) | Bog forest soil microbial communities from Calvert Island, British Columbia, Canada - ECP12_OM3 (SPAdes) (version 2) | ecosystem: Environmental > Aquatic > Freshwater > Wetlands > Bog ...
CCGCCGGTCACCGCCGCGCCCTTGATCAGGCTGCACAGCAGATGCATCGCGGTGTGCATGTACATCAGCCGGTAGCGGCGGTCCCAGTCGATCTCGCCCTCCACCGCGGCGCCGACCGGCGGCAAGGCCGCACCGGGCGCGGGAAGATGCAGGATCGCCTCGCCTTCCCCCTTCACCGTGTCGGCGATCGCGGTCTCGCCGCCCCCCAGCGAAGCACGCCGACATCGCCGGGCTGGCCGCCGGAGCGGGCGTAGAACACCGTGCGATCGAGCACGATCCCCTCCGGTCCGCTCGCCAGCACCGTGCCGCTGGCGGACCGCAGCCGCGGATCGCGCAAAGCCCTGTCCCCGCTTGACGCCCTCCGCCCTGCCCGCCATAACCCGCCGCTTCCGATCGGACCGAGGTTCCCATGTCTCGCCGCTGCCAGATCACCGGCAAGGGCGTGCTGACCGGCAACAACGTCAGCCACGCCAACAACCGCACCCGCCGCCGCTTCCTGCCCAACCTACAGGAAGCCTCGCTGCTGTCCGATGTCCTCGGCGTGCCGGTCCGCATGCGGCTATCAACCCGCGCGATCCGCACCATCGAGCAGAACGGCGGCATCGACGCCTACCTTCTCGGCACCCCCGCCGGCCGACTGACGGACGACGCCAAGGCGCTGAAGCGCCGGCTGCTGCGCGCGCAGGCGAAGCGGGCGGCCAGCCAGCCGGCCTGAACCACACGGTCCAAGCCGCGATCCGCCTCGCCGCCGAGACGCTGCGGCAGGCGGGGATCGATAATCCCCGGCTGGAGGCGCGGCGACTGCTGGCCCATGCGCACGGCGTCACGCCGGCGACGCTGCTGCGCGATCCCACTGCGCCGGCGGACATGGCGGCGCTGGCGCCGCTGGTCGCGCGGCGCGAGGCGCACGAACCGCTGGCGCTGATCCTCGGCCGCCGCGAGTTCTGGAGCCTCGAGTTCGCCGTCTCGCCCGCCACGCTGATCCCGCGCCCAGAGTCGGAAACGCTGATCGAGGTGGCCATCGCCGCCTTCGCCCGCCGCGCGCCGCCGCGACTGGTGCTGGACCTCGGCACCGGCACCGGATGTCTGCTGCTGGCCGCCCTGTCGGAGTTCCCCGCCGCGTTCGGCATCGGCGTGGACCGCTCGCCCGAGGCCGCCGCGCTGGCCGCGCGCAACGCCGCGGCGCTGCATCTGGCGGATCGTGCGCGATTCGTATGCGGCGACTGGGTCGACGCGCTGGACGCCCGGTTCGACCTTGTGCTGTGCAACCCGCCCTATATCCGCACCGGGGATCTGGATGGGCTGATGCCCGAAGTGGCCCACTTCGAGCCGCGCACCGCTCTGGATGGCGGTGCGGACGGATTCGCGGCTTGGCGCCGCCTACTTCCTGTGCTTCCCGGGCTTTTGACCTCGCAGGGCATCGCGGTGCTGGAACTCGGCGCCGGCCAGACGGAGACGGCCGTGGGACTGGCCCGGCAGGCCGGGTTCGCCGCCGATCCACGGCCCGATCTGGCGGGAATTCCGCGTGCCCTGGTGCTCCGGCGGTCGCCGCCATGAAAAAACCGTTTGGCAGCGCGGAGCAGGCAGTCTAGCTTCTCTCTCGGCAGGGCGAGCCGCACGGTGGCTTGCCCCAGGCGCCTTGGCCGATGGTCGGGGTACTCGCCGGAACCAGTGCCGATGGATTGAGGCCAGGCCGAGGGGGCATCACCCGGGACGCCTGCGGGTTGACCCGCGTGTCCCAGCAACCTCCGGCCCGCAACCGAGAAGGCTCGACAGCATCAATATGAACATGAAACGCATGCGTGGACGCGGCCACCGACCGGGTGGCGGCGGGGGTGGCGGCGGCGGGCTGCGACATCACGGCGGAGGCGGTGGCAGCGGCGGCATACCGCTCAACCGCAACCACGTGTTCGACAGCAACGGCCCAGATTTGCGGATTCGCGGCACGTCGCAGCAGTTGTTCGAGAAGTACCTCCAGCTCGGACGTGACGCGACCAGCGGCGGTGATCGGGTGATGGCGGAGGGCTACTTCCAGCACGCCGAACACTATTTCCGCATCCTCAACGCGATGAACCAGGCAGCGCAGCAGGGCCAGCAGAACGGCCAGCAGCAGGGTGGCCCGCGCCGGCCGTATGGCAATGAGGACGGCGCCCAGCCGCCAGCCGAGGGCGAGGAAGCCGAGGTGCGGGCGCCGGGCATGGGCGATCAGCCGGAGTCGCGCGAGATCCCGATCGCGGCAGCGCCGCCCGAGGCGTGATCAGGGCCGGGGCCAGCCCCTGCCACGGCTGATCGCGGCATCGCCGAAGCGCCGACGCAGCGTATCGATTGCCGCCTGGGTGGCGGCCCGGCGCGGCGTCTCGGTGTCGGCGAGATCGCCGCGATCGGCTTCGGCCAGCGGCAACAGCGGGCTGGCGCCGATGCCGATCAGGCGGAACGCTGTGCCGGTGGCCTCACGCGTCAGCAGCGCGCTGGCGGCATCGAACAGCCGGTCGGGCAGCACCGTCGGGCCGGGCAGGCGCGCGGCCCGGGTACGGATGGCGAAGTCGGTGGTCTTCAGCTTCAGCACCACGCCGCCGGCGGCGAGTTCGTTCTCTCTCAGCCGGCGGGCGAGCTTTTCCGCCAGCCGCCATAGATGGCGCTCCAGATCGGCCGGCCGCGTCAGGTCGGTATCGAACGTGGTCTCGGCGCTGATCGACTTGGTCTCGCGCCCCGGATCGACCCTGCGCACATCTTCGCCGCGGGCGCGCGCGGCGAGCGATGGGCCATCGTCGCCCAGCCGGCGCCGCGCCTTGCGGTCGCTCAGCACCTGGAGGTGGCCGAGCTGCGTGATCCCCTGGGCGGCGAGACGACGCGCCAGCGTGGGTCCGACGCCAGGCAGCAGGCGGACCGGTTCGGGCGCCAGCAGCGACGCGGCTTCCCTGGCGCCGATCACCGCGAAGCCGCGCGGCTTGTCGCGGCCGGCGGCGATCTTCGCCAGCAGCCGGTTGGCAGCGAGGCCGATCGACACGGTGACATTCACGGTCGCTTCCACCTCGCGGGCGAAGCGGGCCAGCACGATGGCGGGCGGCGCGCCATGCAGCGCCTCGGTACCGGCGAGGTCGAGCACCGCCTCGTCGATCGACAGCGGCTGCAGCAGCGGGGTCAGTTTTGCCATCATGGCGCGAATCTGCCGGCCCACCGCGACGTATTTGGCGAAATCGGGGCGGATTACCACGGCGTCGGGACAGGCTTTCAGTGCCTTGAACATCGGCATGGCGCTGCGCACACCATATATGCGCGCAACATAGCAGGCGGCGGTGACCACCCCGCGCACGCCTCCGCCGACGATGACCGGCTTGGCGGCGAGCTCGGGGCGGTCGCGTTTCTCGACGCTGGCGTAGAAGGCGTCGCAGTCGATGTGGGCGATGGTCAACGAGAACAGTTCGGGATGGCGAACGATGCGGGCGCCATCGCACGTCGCGCACCTGTTGCCATCGATTACGGCCAGACAGTCGCGGCAGAAGGCCGGCACCGCCTCACCCGGCCGGCCATAACCATGCTGCACCGCGCACACCGGACGAGTCGCCGTGCTTGTTGCGCACGATCGGCGTGTGCACAAAGTCGCTGAACACGTAGCGCTCGATTAGCGGCGGCAGCGCGGAGTACAGGTGCTCCATGTTGGACAGACCGCCGCCCAGCACGATCACGTCGGGGTCGAGCAGGTTGATCACGTGCGCCAACCCGCGCGCCAGACGGTCGGCGTGGCGATCGAGCGCCGCCTGCGCGCGCGCCTCCCCGGCGGCGGCTCGGGCGGGAATACCGGAGGCGTCGTGCGCGCCCTCGCCGTCGCAGTCGCGCGCCAGCGAGGGCCCGGCGACCCAGGTCTCCAGGCACCCAAAGTGGCCGCACCAGCACTGCCGTCCCGGCATCTCGTCAGGCCGTGGCCAGGGCAACGGGTTGTGACCCCATTCGCCGGTGACGTGGTTGCGTCCGCGCAGCACCTTGCCGTCCACCACCACGCCGCCGCCACAGCCGGTCCCGAGGATGACGCCGAACACCACGTCATGGCCGGTGCCGGCGCCGTCGCTCGCCTCCGACAGCGCGAAGCAGTTGGCGTCGTTCTCCACCCGCACCTCGCGGCCAAGCAGCGCGCTGATGTCGCGATCGAAGGTGTGGCCGTTCAGCGCGATCGAGTTGGCGTTCTTCACCAGCCCGGTGGCAGGACTGATCACACCGGGGATGCCGATGCCGACGGTCGCGGTGACGCCAAGCCGCGCCTCCGCGTCACGCACCAGCGCGGCAATGGCTTCGAGCGAGGCCTGGTATCCCTGCGGCGTGTCGATGCGGTGGCGGTGGCGCTCGCTGCCATCGGGCGCCAGGACAGCGATTTCGATCTTGGTGCCGCCCAGGTCGATGCCGATGCGGTGCTGGGTCATGGGTCGCTGCCTGTTCAGGCACTGTCGGCCAGCGCCACGCCGATATACTTGAACTGGTGCACCACGTCGTTGACCGGATGGGCAGTATCCTGCTGCACCTGGAACACACTGACCACGCGCGAGGACAGGTCGCCATTGGCGTCGAACGATACTGGTCCCTGCAACGTGTCCACCTTGCCGGCCTGGATGGCGTCACGCACCGCGGCACGGGTCACCGGCGCGCCGGACTTGGCCACCGCCTCGATCGCCGCTAGCACCACCAGCGCCGCATCGTACGCGGTGATTGAGTAATCCGCCGGCGGCGCATTCCAGCGCTTCTGGTAGTTCGCCAGCCATCCCGACAGTTTCGCGTCGTCCAGCATGTGCGGTGCGGCGATGGTGCTGTACCAGCCTTGGGCCGATGGGAAACCGGCGCCCGCCAGGATCGACGCCTGGTGCAGCCCGTCGCCGCCCGCCTTGATCATGTCGGGCATGATCTCGTAGCTCTGCTTGACGAGCTTGACCCCGGCCAGCGCACTGGAGCCGCAATACAGCGCCTGCGGGCCGAGTTGCTTGACCTTGGTCAGCAGCGGCCGGTAGTCGCTGAGCAGCGGATCGACGCGGTCGCGGCCCATCACGTTCATGCCACGCTTGCCGGCCTGCGCCTGGAACGCATCGGCAAGGCCCACGCCGTAGGCGCCGGTGTCGTCCACCACGAACACCGACTTCACCTTGAGCTGGTCCGCCATGAAATTAGCCATGTTGGGACCCTGGAAGGCATCGGTGGTGCAGGTGCGGAAGTAGATCGCCTTGCCGGCCGGCCGGTATATTTCGGCGAATTTAGGATCGGTCAGGTCGGGGTTGGTGGAACTCGGCGTCACGGTCGCCAGGTTGCCCTGGCTGAGCAGCGGCGCCATCGCCTTGCCGCTGCCGCTGGACATCGGGCCGATCGCGGCGATCACGGTGGGATCGACCACCATCTTGCGGGTGTTGATCGCCGCCTGTGCGGGATCGAACTGGCCGGCGGTCGCAGTGCCGTTGTCGAGCACCAACGTCCTAACTTCATAGCCGCCGACGCCCCCCTTGGCGTTGGCTTCCTCGATCGCGAGCTGTGCGCCGCGCAGGATGTTGGTGGCGTCCTCGGCGGCGGCGCCGGTCAGCGGCAGCGCGATGCCAACGGTGACGAACTTGTCCCCGGCGCGCGCCGGCCGGACGAAGCCGGCGAGAGCAGACGAGCCAAGCAGGGCGAGGGCAGAACGGCGGGCGACACGCATCGAAACCTCCCATGGGTCAGCACGACCTGGGGGAGTCCAGGCCGGCGCACTGCACGGGGACCGCGCGAGAAGCCCAGCATCAGGCGGCCGTCAGGCGATCCGCTGGGGTCAGGTTAGAGCAAGTTCCGGACCGGCGGAACCAGCCCGCTGCAGTTGCGTGCTGACCTGCTTCGCGTGATACGGTGGCGGCCATGACGACCAAGCTTTCAGCGATCGTGCTGGCAATCGCCACGCTTCCATTCCTGTCGTTCGGTGCATCGGCTCAGCCCCGCCTCAGGACCGTCCTGTCACCGCCGGTCAGTCCGGCATGTATCTCGTCGTCGTTCGGTCCTCGCGTGCTGTCAAACGCGCCAGGAACTGGCTCCTATCATTACGGTATCGACCTTCCGGCGACACAGGGTTCGGCGGTCTTTGCGATCGCGCCCGGCACCGTAATCCGGATTCAGCGCAGCGGGCCGGGCGGGCTGGAAATGCTGGTCCAGCATGACGGCTTTGTCGGCATTTACAGCCATTTCGGCATGATCACGCCGGCTTTCGCCGAGGGAAAGCGCGACGTTGCCGCGGGCGAAAAGCTGGGGGTGGTTGGGATGACCGGCGTGACCTCGGGTCCGCACTTGTATTTCGAGATGATCATGGCGGGAAAGCCGGTCGATCCCGCCCCGTACCTCAACGTGGCGCTGTGCAACGGCGCGGTCCGGCCCGCCGCACCGGTCACGCCGGACGATGGTGGCGTCATGATCGACGGGCGGAAGTACTGGCAATTCTCCATCGCGTCCCGGCAGTACATTCAGTGGCAGCAGCACTAGATGCATCGCCAGGCAAGGGCAGGATGGGCGGATGGGTGAAACCCTGCTCGACATGAAAGGCACCGCCTGTCCGATCCCGGTACTGCGTGCCAACCGCGCGCTGCGCTCGATGGCCCCCGGCGAGCGGCTGCGCGTGCTCGCCACCGATCGTGCCTCGGTCGCCGACTTCCAGGCGTTCTGCCGCGAGACCGGTCACGCGCTGCTCGCCTGGTCTGAGGAGAACGGCGTGTTCAGCTTCGTAATCCGCCGACGTGCCGAAGATCCCGTCCCAAAGGACGCCTGACTATGTCCACGGCGCTGATCACCCACCCCGCCTGCCTGAACCACGATACTGGCCCGTATCACCCGGAATGCCCCGACCGGCTGCGCGCGGTGATCGCCGCGCTGGAGACTCCCGAATTCGCCGATCTGCTGCGCGAGTCCGCGCCGCACGCCACCTCCGAACAGCTCACCCGTGTTCATCCAACGAACTATGTGGACGCGATCCTGTCGATCCGTCCCGCCGAGGGCGAGATGGTGCAGCTCGATGCCGACACGGCGATGAGCGCCGGCAGCGCCGAGGCCGCGCTGCGCGCCGCGGGTGCCGCGGTGGCGGGTGTGGACGCGGTAGTGGAAGGCTGGGCGCGCACTGCCTTCGCCGCGGTCCGCCCACCCGGCCACCACGCCGAACCCTCGCGCCCAATGGGCTTCTGCCTGTTCAACAATGCCGCGGTGGCGGCACTGCACGCACGTGCACGTTGGGGGGTCCAGCGCGTCGCGGTGGTGGATTTCGACGTGCACCACGGCAACGGCACCCAGGCGATGTTCGCCGCCGACCAGGACCTGTTCTACGCGTCCTCGCACCAGCACCCTTGCTATCCCGGCACCGGTGAGGCCTGGGAGCGTGGCGCCGCCAACAACATCGTCAACGCGCCGCTACGCCCGGGCTCGGACAGTGCGGCGTTCCGTGCCGCCTGGTCGGGCTCGATCCTGCCGGAACTCGACCGCTTCGCACCCGGCCTGCTGATCGTCTCGGCCGGGTTCGATGCACACAAGGCCGACCCGTTGGCACAGCTCCGCGTGGAGACCGCGGACTACGCCTGGGTCACCCAGGAGCTGCTGCGCATCGCCGCGGTGCATTGCGGCGGCCGGCTGGTCTCGGTGCTGGAGGGCGGCTACGACCTGGAGGCACTCGCTGCCTCGGCCGCGGCGCACGTGCGCACGCTGATGCAGGCGTAGGGGGAAAAGTGTCCGGCAAGAACACCGATGTCAGCGCGCTGTCGTTCGAGGACGCACTGGCGGAGTTGGAACAGATCGTCCGCGGCCTGGAGAGCGGCCAGCAGAAGCTGGAGGACGCCATCACCGCCTATGAACGCGGCGCGGCGTTGCGGCGGCATTGCGAGGCGAAGCTGGCGGAGGCGGAGGCGCGGGTGGCGGCGATCGTCGAGCATGCGGATGGCACGCTGACGACACGGCCGGTGGAATAGAGCGTCGCGGGGCCACTGGCATCCATGCGGTCACGACACTGCGTCCGTTTCCCAGCGTCGTCTGCATCAGTCTGGTAAGAAGTCGATTGAGATGATCTGTTCAAGCGACCAAGGGCAAACGTCGGTCACGTGAAGTAGACCAGTTTCTCTCTCCGCAGCTTGACGCCCGTTGGCAAAGGCTGCCGGCAGCACGCGCTCGGCGAACGGCCGCAGCGATGGGCTGTCCTCAAAGAGATTCAGCAAATCACGGCGTTGCACGTAGAGTGTGCTCTGCCAGCTTCGTGACTGGAGGTCTGGCTGATATTTCCACTTCAGGAGATGCTGACAGATGAGCATGAGCCGTGATCGGACTTCCCTCTTTTGGCTCGCGCCCACGCTCTCGATCTCCTCCGCAAGATGCAGCCAGTCCAGCCCCTCATCGTTGGCAAGCTCGCCGGAGGCGCGGAGGCGCAGCAGCGCAGCTTGGTGCTCGCTCCACACCAGGATGTCGGTGTCGTACTCGCTCATGCAGCCCTCCAGCGTGGCCTGTGGTCCTCCAGGTCGAGTGGATCAACTGGCAGGCCCGCCACTGTAGGGCTGTATGTTAGCCCATGTTCCCATCCAGTGCAGTGGGCACGCCGCTCGGCGTGACGGCACCGATTCGGACATATGACGGCTCTGCTGTCTGATCATGCACCTGCCGCGATCGCCTCCTCGACATCGCGCAGGCTGTCCTTGCCGAAGTAAATCTCGTCGTCGACGAAGAAGGTCGGCGATCCGAACGTGCCGCGTTCCACCGAGCGCTGCGTGTTGGCGAGCAGCTCGTCCTTCACGTCCTGGGTCTGCACCAGTGCTAAAATCTTCTCGGCATCCAATCGTGATTCGACGAGTGCGGCGCGCAGCACGTCGGGATCGTCCATCTTCTTCGGCTCGGCCCACATGTGCCGGTAGATCTCGTCCACGTATTGCACGAACACGCCCAGCCTCTGCGCCGCGATCGCACCACGCATCAGCACCAGCGTGTTGACCGGAAAGAATGGGTTCGGAGCAAACCGCGTGATGCCGTGCCGCTTCACGAAGCGCGCGGTCTCCAGCCGCTGGTATTCCGGCTTGTTCCTGATGCCCACGAGACTTTCCGCCGGCGAGCGGTTGTTGGTCAGCTTGAACACGCCACCAAGCAGGACCGGGACATAGACAAACCGCACGCCAGTCCGACGCTCGATGTCCGGGATGACGAGGTGGCTCAGATACGCGTTCGGGCTGCCGAAGTCGAAATGGAATTCCACAGTGCTCATTGCTATTACCACTTCTCGCCAAACGGACGGATGTCCATTTCGAATGTCCAGGCATCGCGCGGCTGCTGATAGAGCTGCCAATACGCCTCAGCTACCGACGCCGGTTGCATCAGCCGGTTGGGATCGAGGTTGCGCAGTCCCTCGTCGCCCTCGCGAGCCTTGATCCGTTCGCGCACCCATTCGGTGTCGACGCCGGCATCGATGACCAGATGTGCGACGTGGATGTTGTTCGGCCCGAGCTCGCGCGCCGCGCTCTGCGCCACCGCGCGAAGCCCGGCCTTCGCGGCGGCGAACGCGGCATAGCCGGCGCCGCCGCGCAGGCTGGCCGTCGCGCCGGTGAAGAAGATCGCGCCACGACCGTGCGGCAGCATCAGCCGCGCCGCCTCGCGTCCGGCGAGGAAGCCCGCATAGCAAGCCATCTCCCAAACCTTGCGGAACACGCGCTCCGTGGTATCGACCAGCGGGAAATTGACGTTCGCACCGATGTTGAAGATGCACACTTCCAACGGCGCCTCCTGGTCGGCCGCCCGCAGGAACGCAGCGATGTTGTCTTCCCGGCGCGCGTCGAGCGAGCGGGCAACGATACGCCCGCCTTGGGCCTCGACCTCATGCACCAGCGGTGCGAGCCTGTCGCCGTTGCGGCGTCCGGCGAACACTGTGAAACCTTCGGCGGCAAATTTCTTTGCGATCGCGCTGCCGATGAAGTCCCCGGCGCCGATCACCGCCGCGGTGGCATTCCTTCGTTCCATTTGTCCCTCCTGTGTCAATGCGAGTCCCGCAAAGGCGCTGCCTGCGGCGCCAACTTGCGCATCAGCGGAACCATCATGGTCGCGACGATGAAGCACAGCGCGATGACCAGGAACGCATCTGCGAACGCCTGAGTCTGTGCCTCGCGCAGCGTCAGCGACCACAGCACCTTCAGCGCCGCGGCGTGCCCGTGCAGCGCATCGCCGCCGCGCGCCACGGTCTCGTTCGCCGCCACATGTTGAACGAATTGCAGCATCGCCGGATTGGCGCCGTTCAGGTGCTCGGCCAGGCGCTCGAAGTGCAGGTTGGTGCGGTCGTTCAGGATCGTGCCGCACACCGCAATGCCGATCGCACCACCCAGGTTGCGCATCAGGTTGAACAGCCCTGACGCCAGCTTCAGACGATCCGGCGCCAGCCCGCCCAGCGTCAGAGACACGGTCGGCGCCACCGCGAACTGCTGCGAAAATCCGCGGAATGCCTGCGGCAGCAGCAGCTCGCGCCCGCCCCAGTCATGCGTGATCGGCGTGAAGTTCCACATGCTGACCGCGAAGCAGGCCAGGCCGAACATCATCAGCCAGCGCAGATCGATGCGTCGCGCCAGCACCGTGTAGAACGGGATCGCGCACACCTGGAACAGCCCGGTGGTGAACACCGCCTCGCCGATCTGCAAGGCGCTGAAGCCGCGCACGTGCGCCAGGAACAGCGGCGTCAGATAGATCGTGGCGAACACGCCGATGCCGGTGATGAACGAGAAGAAGCAGCCCAGCGAGAAGTTGCGGCTTTTCAGCGCGCGCAGGTCGACCACGGGCTGGCTGAAGGTCAGGCTGCGCCAGATGAAGGCGACGCCTGCGATGCCGGACAACCATGCCGTCGTGCGGATGGTGGCGTCGCCGAACCAGTCCCAGCGCGGTCCTTCCTCCAGCGTGTACTCCAGGCAGCCGAGGAACACCGCCATCAGCACCATGCCGGCATAGTCCGCGCCGCGCAGCAGCGACAGGTTCGGCCGGTCCACCCGCACCAGAATCGGGACCACGATCGACACGAACACGCCGGGCACCAGATTGATGTAGAACAGCCAGTGCCACGAGTAGTTGTCGGTGATCCAACCGCCGATCGTCGGTCCCAGAGTCGGCGCCAGCGAGGCGATGCAGCCGATTGTGGCGGCGGCGATCACCCGTTGCTGGTTGTTGAAGTAGATGAAGGCGGTGGTGAACACGGTCGGGATCATCGATCCGCCGAGGAAACCTTGCATCGCGCGGAACACGATCATGCTCTCGATGTTCCACGCCCAGCCGCACAGCAGGCTGGTGATGGTGAAGCCCACCGCGGAGGCGCAGAACAGCCAGCGCGTGGACATCACGCGCGACAGCCAACCGGACAGCGGGATCACCACGATCTCGGCGATCAGATAGCTGGTCTGCACCCACGCCACCTCGTCCGTGCCGGCTGATAACCCGCCACCGATATCGCCGAGCGAGGCGGCGACGATCTGGATGTCCAGCAGTGCGATGAAGAAGCCGATGCACATGCTGGCGAAGGCGAACACCTTCGCCGCCATCGGCAGCTCGCCTGGCGCCAAAGCCGGCGCCAGGCGGACGTCGGCAACCGTCGCGCTCATCGTTCGTCAACGCTGGCCGTCACCGACAGGCCGGGGCGCAGCGCGCCCAGCGCGTCCGCACCGTCGTCCAGCGTCACGCGCACCGGCACGCGCTGCACGATCTTGGTGAAGTTGCCGGTGGCGTTCTCCGGCGGCAGCACGCTGAACACGGCACCGGTCGCCGGCGCCAGGCTCGCAACGCGGCCGTGGAGTACTTCGTCGGGCAGTTCATCGGCCTCAATTGTTACCGACATTCCCGCGCGCATCCTCGCGAGCTGGCTCTCCTTGAAGTTCGCTTCCACCCAAAGCCCGTGTGCCGGCACCAGCGCGATGAGTTGGGCACCCACCGTGGCATAGGCGCCAGTCCGCGCGCTGCGATTGCCCACCGTCCCGTCGATTGGTGCCCGAAGCTCGGTGTAACCCAGGTTGAGTTGCGCGGTGTCGCGATCGGCGATCGCGCCTGCCAGGGCAGCAAGCGTCTGCTGCTTCTGCGTGTCGATGACGTCGATTTGCCGCTGTGCCGCTTCGAGCGCTGCACGTGCCCGCGCATCGGCAGCCAGCGCCTTCTGGTAATCGGCGTCCGCCTGCTGGAAGCGCTGCTGAGTGCCGAATTGATCCTGTGCGAGTCTGCGATAGCGATCGACATCGAACCTGGTGCGCGCGATCTCGGCCGCCGTCGCGGTCAGTTCGGCCTGCGCCTGCGCGATCACCGCTTCCTGCAGGCGGCGGTTCGCGTCCAGATTCGCCAGCGTCGCCTGCTGCCCAGCCACAGAGGCGACCGCCTTCGCCAGCGCGGCGCGGTAATCGCGATCGTCCAGCTTCACCAGCAGGTCCCCGGCATGAACCGCCTGGTTGTCGGTAACCGCGACATCGGCAATGAACCCCGCCACCTTCGGCGCGATCACCGTCACGTCGCCACCGACATAGGCATCGTCCGTGCTCTCGATGAAGCGCCCGACGGCCCACCAGTGGTGGCCGTACCACGCGGCGCCGATGCCAATCAGCAGCGCCGCGCCGGCCAGACCGAGCTGCCGCCGGGATATGCTGGCCTGCCGGACCGGCGGCCGCGCAATGATGTCGCGCTCGAGCACCTGGGCGCTCATGACACGCTCCTGTCCGCCGCCGGGCCGGGTACCGAACGGAACGCGGGTTCGACCATCACCTTGCCTGTGTGCCGATCAACCAGGACGGGATCCGCCGGCTCGCCGGTCTCGGTATCGACCACGATGATGCTGGCCCCCTCAGGTGCGAAGTGGCGGTTGCCCCAGGCGAGCAGCGCCCACAGCACCGGCCGGAAGTCACGCCCCCGCTCGGTCAGCAGGTATTCGTGGCGTGGCGGGTGTTCGCTGTAGATGCGGCGCTCCAGCAGGCCGGACTCGACCAGGGCGTTGAGCCGCCGCGTCAGCATGTTCGGCGCGATGTCGAGGCTCTTCTGGAACTGGTCGAAGCGGGTCAGCCCGCGGAAGGCGTCGCGCAGGATCAGGATGCTCCACCACTCGCCGACGCGCTCCAGGCTGCGGGCGATCGGGCAGGTCATCGATCCGAAGCTCTTGCGTTGCATGGTGTGCTCCTCGCGGTCACATGCATGATGCAAGCCGCTATATAATCCAGTGGCTACCATCATGCAAGGGACAATTCGTGCGGCCTCGGTCTACGATCGTCAGTGAGGAGCGGATGACCGTGCGAATGCGTGCCGATCAATTGTTGGTGGATCGCGGGCTGGCGGAAAGCCGGTCGCGCGCGCAGGCGCTGATTCTGGCTGGCAAGGTGTTCAGCGGCGAGCGTCGTATTGCCAAGGCTGGCGACGCGCTGGCACTTGACGCGCCTCTGGAGGTCCGCGGCCGGGACCATCCCTGGGTGTCACGCGGCGGGTTGAAGCTGGACCACGCCCTGCGCCATTTCGGCCTCTCACCGGCGGGCCGCATCTGCCTCGACATCGGCGCCTCCACCGGCGGTTTCACCGACGTTCTGCTGTCGCACGGCGCAACCAGGGTGCACGCGGTCGATGTTGGCCACGGCCAGCTTGCCTGGAAGCTGCGCGCCGACCCACGCGTCGTGGTGCACGAGAAGACCAACGCCCGCTACCTGACGCGCGACACCTTCACCGACCCGGTCAGCGCCCTGGTGTGCGACGCCAGTTTCATCGGCCTCGCCACTCTTCTCCCCGCGCCGCTCGCTCTATGCGAGCCGGGCGCCTGGGCGGTGGCGCTGATCAAACCGCAGTTCGAGGCCGGCCCCAATGCGGTCGCCAGCAAGGGCGTGGTGCGCGATCCCGCGGTTCACCGGGCAGTCTGCGAGCGTGTTCAGGCTTGGTGGGCAGCGCTGCCCGGCTGGCGCGTACTCGGCATCGCGGAAAGTCCGATCACCGGTCCGGAAGGCAACCGCGAATTCCTGCTTGCCGCCGAACGAGCGTGAGCGTCAGGCTTGGTTCTGCCCGACGTGCTGCATCGCCAGGTCCTGCTGCGCGATCTCGGCCAGAAGAGACCATACCTTGGCGGGCTCCATCGGCACGTCCGGATCATTCAGCAGTCGATCGAGTTCGTCGAGTTTCCGGGCGTACTCGGCGTCCGTCATATCCGTCTCCTGAGTCGGCCACGCCAGAGACCCCAGGAACGTGGCGCTCCTGGGGCACTGATATGAAATAAGAAGTTTACCGATCGATTAGCAGTCGCGAGCTAGGGCCTGTCCTCAATTAGCCGGTTTCGGTCGGCGGCCGCCACCCGGACACCGTATTGGGCGGCCAGTGAGTCCCGATTGCCACACTCA
>Ga0209040_10002525_pt1 | contig 14319 bp, 13 predicted proteins | sample BogFormECP12_OM3_FD_188240 | JGI IMG/M metagenome (GOLD analysis project Ga0209040, IMG submission 188240) | Bog forest soil microbial communities from Calvert Island, British Columbia, Canada - ECP12_OM3 (SPAdes) (version 2) | ecosystem: Environmental > Aquatic > Freshwater > Wetlands > Bog ...
CGCTCATGTCGGCCTCACGCGACCGCGCGCAGCGCGGGTCTTGTGACGGCCGCGCGGTCCGGCACACGCTCGCTCGCGGTGCGGATCAGCTCGGTGAGGGCAGGAGAGGCCGCCTCCCCCCGCCAGAACAGCTCGAAGTTGAGCGTCTGCAGGGGCCAAAGCGGGCGAGCGATCAGGTCCCCACCGCTGCCGGAGCCGGTTGTCAGCGCGAGCGCCTCCCCGTCGGCGACCGCCGAGAGCAGGGCGGGTCCCGGTCCCCCTCGGCGCAGCACCGGGGTCACGCCAAGCCCGGCAAGCGTGTCCGCGACCGCGCGATCGTACCCCGCGCCGTCCCGATGCCCGGTCACGACGACTTCCTCGCCCCCCAGATCGTGGGCGTCGAGCGGGCCGTCGAGGGCCAGTCGGTGACCTCGGCCGACAAGAACCACCCACGGCTCGCTTCCGACGTGCTGACCGTGCAGGTCGGCCGATCCGAAGATCGACGGCGCGAGCACGGCGTCGAGCCGGCCGTCCCGTAGGTCGCGTGCCAGCGCACCGGCGTAGGACTCGACGATGGTCACCTCGATCGCAGGCCTGCTGCGGACGAACATATCGAGCAACCCCCGCACCGACCCCCACGTGGGGGTCGTCGAGAGACCCAATCTCACCGTGCCCACGACCCCTGCTTGCAGGTCCCGGCCCGTGCAGCTGGCGGCCTCCGCGGCCGCCAGCGTGGCCCGCGCCCGCTCGAGGAACAGCGTTCCGGCGTCGGTCAGGTCGACGCCGCGGGTATGACGCGCGAACAGCTGAACGCCGAGCTCTGCCTCGAGCTTCCTGATCTGCGTGGAAAGCCCGGGTTGGGCCACCCACAGGCGTTCGGCGGCGCGAGTGAAGCTGCACTCCTCGGCAATTGCGACGAAGTAGCGTAGATGACGGAGCTCCATCGTGACCCCTCTCAGGCGACTGTGCGGATATGGATGTCAGCGAGCGCCGCAGCCGCGCCCGCCTCGGCGTCTAGCGCGTCGAGATAGCGCCGCAAGGCCGCGGCTCGGCACTCCGGGGACGCTTCGACGAGGACCTCCCAACGAGCCCAAACGACGTCTGCTGCTGCACGCCACGAGGCCAGTGCTCGCTCCTGCAGCTGCCTTCCGTAGAACGGCACACCCGGACGGACAAGGAAATTCATCGCAATGCCTCCTTCGAGTCGGTGATGGTGGTCACAAGTGGCATGGCCATCTCCTCGCCTTGGGATCCTGGATTCGCAGCTCACAGGATTGCCCTCACGCACTCGCTTGTCATCCTCCCTAGCGACCATTTGTACCCCCCCACTAGTTGAACCTCGATATTCCCACTAGCTGCACTGTGCAGCATCCCCTCGAGTGCGATGCTTGGCTCAGTGCACCTGCGCTGTCTCATCGTGGACGACAACGCCTCCTTCCTGGAGGCCTCCCGCGGCCTGCTCGAGCGGCAGGGAGTCGCCGTGCTCGGCGTGGCTATGACGGCGTCGGAGGCCCTTCGGCGGGCCGAGGAGCTCGAGCCCGACGTCATCCTGGTGGACGTCGACCTCGGGGACGACAGCGGCTTCGACCTGGCGCGCGAGCTGGCGCAGAGCGCTCGCGAGGTCTCCCCCAACCTGATCCTCATCTCGGGGTATCCAGAAGAGGACTTCGCAGATCTCGTCGCGGAGAGCCCCGCGGTGGGCTTCGTCGCCAAGTCCGATCTGTCCAGACGCGTGCTCGAAGAGCTCCTCCTCAGATCGGGTTCGAGCGATGGCGCCTAGCGGGACTCGAGGAACGCAATCACCGCCAGAACGCGGCGGTGGTCCTCCGAGGTCGCCCGGATTGGCAGCTTGGTGAGGATACTGCGCACATGCTTGGCGACTGTGCCCTCGGTCACCCACAGCTGGTGAGCGATGCCGGCGTTTGATCGTCCCTCCGCCATCAATGCCAGCACCTCGCGCTCGCGACTGGTGAGCTCGCCCAGGGGGTCGTTCTTGCGGCGTGCACCGACGAGCTCCTGCACGAGCGTGGGGTCGACGACGGAGCCGCCCTTGGCGATCCGCCTGAGCGTGTCGACGAACTCCCCGACGTCGGTGACTTGGTCCTTCAGCAGGTATCCGGTCCGTCGGCCGCCGGCGAGCAGCTCCATCGCATCGGAAACCTCGACGTACGCCGACAGCACGACGATCCCCATTTCCGGGAACTCCGCGCGGAGGACCCGGGCGATCTCCAATCCCTCGTTGGAGTGGCCGGGGGGCATGCGGATGTCGACGAGCACGAGGTCGGGTTGCAGCGCGCGGGCGCGGCGGAGCAGCTCCGAGCCGTCGCCGGCCAGACCCACGACCTCGAAGCCGGAGCGCGTGAGCAGGCTTCCGAGGCCCTCGCGGAAGAGGACATCGTCGTCGGCCAGAACGACTCGAAGTGGCGCCGCCGCAGGGCCGCTCACGCCGGGTACCGTCTCTGGGACACCTCTAGCCACTGCCGCCCATTATTCCCCCGGTCCAGCATGTAAGCAAGCGCGGGTGGCGAAGACCCAGGCTGCCCGTCGAGCTCTCGATCGACCGCATCGCGGGCCCTGCGGACTCGAGCTCGCCGGCGAGAACCTGGGCTTGACTCCGTGAGCTGCATGACGCGACGGCTTGTTGCCTGCATCGGGGTGTTGGTAGTCGTGTTCGTCGGTGGCTGCGGCTCGCAACAACCGCAGAAGACCGCCGACCGCACGTGCACCGGCAAGGTCGGGCACAAGCAGTCGATCGTGGTCTGGTCCCACAGCGGCACGGTGACCGCCGAAGGCGTCGAGCTCAGACGCCAGACAGCCGAGTTCAACGCCAGTCAAGACGAAGTACACGTGCAACTGGTCTTCATCCCACAGGCCATCTACGCGCATACCGTGCAGCAGGCCGCCGCCTCTGGAGCGCTACCCGACGTCCTCGAATTCGATGGCCCCGACCTCTATTACTACGCGTGGGCGGGACTACTGCGGCCGATCGACTCCTGCATCCCCGCGCGGCTGAGAGCGGACCTGCTGCCATCGCTCCGTGCGCAGGGAAGCTACGCGGGACGAACCTGGGGTGTGGGCGTGTTCGATTCCGGTCTCGGCCTGTTCATCCGCCCGTCGATCCTGCGACAGATCGGCGCGAGGATCCCCCAAGGCCCCGCCGATGTCTGGAGCACGAGCGAATTCACGACGATCCTGCACCGCCTACGGGCCGCCGGATACCGGCAGCCGCTGGATATGAAGATGAACTACGTCACGCCGGCCGAAGCCACCCCGGAATGGTTCACCTATGGTTTCTCGCCGATCGTCTGGTCGGCCGGCGGTGACCTCATCAACCGCTCGACGTACCGGACCGCGGACGGTGTGCTGAACAGCACCGCCTCGATCCGGGCGCTCACGATCATGCAGAGCTGGTTCCGTGAAGGGCTGGTCAATCCCGACGTGAACGATCAGGCGTTCGTGCGTGGCGAGGCGCCGATCTCGTGGGTGGGCCACTGGGAATACGCGGCCTATCACCAAGCGTTCCCAAACGACCTGAAGATCGTGCCGCTGCCGCGTTTCGGGCCGCTGCCCAGCAGCGGCATGGGGTCGTGGCAGTGGGGCATCACGACCAGCTGCAACGATGGCGAGGCTTGCTGGCGCTACCTCGCCTTCCTGCTGCGCCCACAGCAGGTGCGCGCGACGACGCAGGTCAATGGTGCGGTCCCCGGGACCTATAGCGCGGTCCGGATGTCGCCCAACTTCGAGCCCGGCGGGCCCGAGCATCCATATGTCGAACTCCTGACTGACGGCATCGCGCGGCCGCGGCCGCAGACACCGGCATACCCGGCGATCACGGCGGCGTTCGCGGGCGCGATCCTCAAGATCACGAAGGGCCATGGCGTTCGGCAGGCACTGGACGCCGCCGTCGGCCAGATCGACGGCAACCTCGCAGCCAATCAGTACTACAAGACGTCCGAACCCTGACTTGGTTCACCCTCTGCGCTCGGGAGCGTCACTACCACCGAGGTGCCCCTACCGGGTGGGCTGCTGATCTGAATCCTCCCGCCGATCGCCTCCACGCGGTCGCTGAGTCCGATCAGTCCCGATCCCCTGTCGGGCTCGGCGCCCCCGACGCCGTCGTCGTCGATTGCCAGCTCGACGATCGAATCCTCAGCCTTCAGCCCGACATGCACCACCGAGGCTTGGGCGTGCTTGGCGACGTTCGTGAGGGCCTCGGACACCACGTAGTACGCGGCAACCTCGACGGACGCCGGCAGACGCAGGCCAGTGGGCAGGTCCAGCTCGACCGCGACCGCGGAGCGCCGCGCCAGCGTCTTCAGCGCCTGGTCGAGACCACCCCGGGACAGGATCACCGGATGGATGCCGCGCGCGAGGTCACGCAGGTCGCCCAGCGTCCCGGCCAGGCCCGCGGCGATGTGCTCGAGCTGCGCCTCGAGCTCGGCCGCCCCGGGCGGGATCATTTCCTCGGCGGCGCGCAGGTCGAGCCCGAGCGAGAGGAGCCGTTGCTGGACGCCGTCGTGCAGATCGCGCTCGATGCGGCGCCTGGCGTCGTCGGCGGTGGCCACCAGGCGGGCCCGGGACGCGCTGAGCTGGGCGCGGCCGTCGGCGTTCGCGATCGCGGTGGCGAGAAGCTCAGTAAAGTGCGCCATTCGGCCCTCGGCCTCGGGCGAGACCGGGGGCTGCGCTCGCCACGCTGCCAGCATCACGCCCCAGATGCGGCCCTCAACGACGATCGGGGCTTCGATGGATGAGTGCACCGGAACCTCGTCGTCGGGCTCACCCAGCGCGACAATTGTGCTGGTGCCGTTCGTTTCGCGACGCTCCAACCGTGCCGTATCGGCACCGAGCAACTGCCGTACCTCGGCGACGACCGCGTAGAAGACCTCAAGCGGCGGAGCGCCCTTTGCAACCAGCGTCGCGACCCGACGCAAGGAGGCCTGTTCCTCGGCGGCTCTGCGGCTGTCGGTCACATCCCGCGCGGCGGCGTACACCAGCCCCTCTTCCGGCACGGCCCGGGCGTTCCACTGCAGCCACCGCACGGAGCCGTCCTTGCGGATGTATCGGTTCTCGAACTGCAACACCTCGCCGCCGTCAGCGAGCTTTTGGAGCGCTTGGCTGCTGGATTTCTGATCGTCCGGGTGGATGAAGTCAGAGAACGGTTTGGAGAGCAGTTCCTCGCTCGTGTATCCGAGCGTGTGCTCGAAAGCGGGGTTCACCCGCTTGAAGCGGCCGTCCACGCCTGCGATGGAGAGCAGGTCGGGTGAGAGGTTGAAGACGTCCGCCAGCTCCCGCTCGGCCCGCCGACGCCGGCTTTGCAGCTCGGCGAACGCCGCCATCGTGTCATTCATGCCCGCCAGCAGCTGGGCCCAGGTCCCCGCGTAGGCGCCAACCTCGATCCGGTACTCCAGACGGTTCTCCCTGATTGCCGCGTTCTTCGCCCGTAGGTCGCCGGCGAGGCGCTCGACCGTGACGTGCAGATCCCGGAAGGCCGCGGCGACGTCACCGATCTCGTCACGCCCGGCGTAGCGAACATCGGACGTCAGATCGCCCCGCGACAGCGCCTGTGCACCCTCGGAGACCTCCCGCAGGGGGCCGGTGATCGACTGCCGCAACGCGAACGCGAGACTGGCGACAACGACGAGCACCGCGAGCGACAAGCCGACGTCGCGGATGCCGCCGGCATTTGCCGCCTTGAGCCCGCTCGAGACGGCCGCCGCCAACTCGCCGGCCGAGGCGCGTTCGAGCTCCCGCAAACCGCTGAGGCGCTTGCCAGAGGCGGTGAGCCAGTGCTGGAGCGAGATGTGCGGGACGGAGCCGCGCGGACCGGTCAGGAGTTCGTCGCGCACCTGCTGGACCGTGATGCCTGCAGGCTGAAACAGCAACGCGTTCAGTTCGGCCGTGAGGCCTCCGCCCGCGTTTTGCCGGAAGCCGTCAAGCTCTGCAGTCTCCAGTGGGGGCCAGCGGGCCGCGGTTCCCGCCCTCTGCGCGGGTGCAGCGAGCACTCCTGCCAGATCGACCCGTTCGCGGTCAGCCGCCTCGGCCGCTTGGAGAATCGCCAGGTACGCATCCGCCGCTCGGCCCGACGCCTGTGTCGGGCGGGCCGCGTCGAGCTCTCCGACCGTCGCAAGCTGATTGTCGACGATGAGGCCGTACGAGTTGCCGATTTCCTCGACGGAGAGCGAGGCCGCCTGCAGCCGCAGAGCATGCAGCTGCCGGCTTGCGGCGTCGAGCCTTGCCGCAACGTCGACCGCTCCCTGCCAGCCAGCCGCGCGTGCCTCAGCGGCTCGTAGCGTCTCATCCACCCGACGCTGCGTCGCCGCCAGCCCGGCACGACGCTGCGCGTTCGCCTGGAGGCGCAATAACACAGTTGCGTCTCGCTCAGCCGCAAGCTCGTGTGCGAATTCCGCCGTCGCGAACGAAATGCGAGTCGCGCTCCTGAAGTCGCGCAGCTCGCTCGCTTGCCGCTCACCGGACACGGCGGACACGACCGTGACGGCGACGAGCACGCCCACCGGCAGCAGGGCGAGCAGCATGAGCTTCGTGCCCACACGCAAGCGAGCCAGCAGCCGGATTGGGTCGGCGGGAGATCCCCGGCGACTCCGCATCGGCCTAAGCCTTGGCCGCCAGGCCGGTGCCTATCGTATCGCACACTGGCATCATGTATTCGAACTGCCGGTATCTTCCCACTTTGCGGGACCACGCGGCCATCTTGCGCTAAGAACCGGCTTCAGAAGGACCGGGCGTGGTCGCGGCGAATCTTGGGGTTGGATTACATAACCCCGATGCTGGAGGTGTGTGATGGCGGACTCGCTGCTCGTGGACGACGCGTTCTGGGCGGTGCTGGAGCCGCTGCTGCCCGAGCCTCCAGTATAGAAGACCGGCCGGCCGAGGGTGAGCGATCGAGCTGCGTTCCCGGCGATCGTGTTCGTGCTGGTGACGGGCGTGCCGTGGCGGATGAGATCGGCTGTTCGGGTGTGAGCGCATGGCGGCGGCTGCGTGACTGGCAGGCGGCAGGGGTGTGGGAGCGTCTGCACCACGAGCTGCTGGTCGGGTCGTCGGCGACCCGTGGGGGGGTGCGGCTGCACCCGACGGTTTCTCGTCGCATCAGGCCCCCGCAACCGTCCTCAGGAGCTCGGCGATCTTGAAATTGGTACGAAGCTGGGAGCCCGAGGCTCGACCAGCCCAACAAAAAACCCCGCCTGAGCGGGGCTTCTTCGCATAGCGGGGGCGGGATTCGAACCCGCGACCTTCGGGTTATGAGAAGGACAAAGGGGGGTCGTGTGGGGGCCGATATGGCTTCCTAGAGCGGTTCTCGTGCGGCTCAGTACCCCTCACTTCTGCTCAAATTGCACCCCGATTTGCACCCCGCTCCGGGGCCGTCGCGCGACGGGGTCCGCTCGCCGCCGACCCACCCCTTAGATGCGCTGCGTGCGGCCACCGAGGGCCGTTTGTAGTCGGTATATCCAAACGTGTATAATATGCCTGTTGGAACCCGTGACCTTGATCCGGACCGCGCGACACGCCGCGGGCATCACGCAGGTCGAGCTCGCCGCGCGAGCTGGCACGACGCAGCCCGCTGTCGCCGCGTATGAGTCGGGCGCCAGGAGACCGAATCTCGCGACGCTCTCGCGACTGCTCGACGGCTGCGAGCACGACGTGGAGGTGCTCGCCCGCCCACGCGTGCGACGCGGTGCCGCGTCGCTCGCCGAGCTTTCCGCCACGATCTCGGAAGACCTGTCCGGCGACCGGGAGAGCGACGCGGTGCGGTTGCTGTTCGGGTTCGCCGACGACTTCCGGGGATCCTCGCGGCCCGGACGAATCGCACTGATCGCCGAGGACCCGCCGCCCACTGGCGACGCGCGATTCGACGCTGCCCTCGCGGGGATCGCCGAGTTCTTCGCCGCCGAGGCCGGGATCGCTGCGCCGGCATGGGTAAACGGCCCCAGGCGCTTCCTGGAGCCCTGGTGGTTCGTCGCGAGCCGCCCGGCGTTCGATGCATACACCCTCGCCAACACCCCGGCACTGTTCGCCCGCCATGGCGTGTTTATGGCCCGGGAGGTGTTCGACCGTGCCTGAGCGTGAATTCACAAGGGCACGGATTCTGCACGCGCTCCAAGCCCTCGGCGAGGAGCTGACCCGCGAGGGGGTGCGAGCGCAGATCTTCATCGTCGGCGGCGCGGCGATGGCGCTCGCGTACTCGACCAGGCGCACTACCAAGGACATCGACGCCGTCTTCGAGCCCAAGCAGACCGTCTACGCCGCCGCCGCCAAAGTCGCCGAGGAACTTGGGCTACCGGAAGACTGGCTGAATGACGCGGTCAAGGGCTTCATGCCGGGCCCGGACGAGGCGCCCCGCCCCGTCCCCGCCATCGAGGGCATCGAAGTGACGACAGCGTCGCCCCGGTACCTGCTCGCCATGAAGCTGATGGCGATGCGCTTCGGAGAGGACGACGAGGACATCGAGATCCTGCTCCGCGAGTGCGACATCCACAGCGCCGAGGAGGCGCTGGACGTGCTCAAACAGATCTACCCCGCGAAGGAGCCGCCCGCGAAGACGCGGTTCTTTTTGCAGGAGTTACTCGGAAGCTAACCCTGTGGGGTCGAGCGGCGCTTGCCATCCTCGGTTTGACCGAGACTCTAATCTGCGCGCAGAGCCACGATTCCGTCCCACGAGGAAACACTTTCTCTCAGAATTGCCTCCTCTTTGCACACCGTCCGGGGCTCCCCAGTCATCCTCACAAACAAGATGAACCGAGAGAACCCGCGAACCCCCTGATTTAGAGGGGGTTCTCGAATAGCGGGGCCGGGATTCGAACCCGCGACCTTCGGGGTATGAGCTGTATCCATAGGGGTGCGCTCGGATCATTTTGGCTTGCTAGAGCCAAATCCGACTCCTGGCTTGCTAGAGCCAAATCCGAGTCCTCAAGGTTTCCCCAGATCTGCTCAGATTGGTACGACAATTGGTACGAAACCAGATTGGTGAGCAATCGCCCGGCGGCCTAACCGAGCAGCCGCGATGGCGTGGTCGGCGCCGGCACCTCCCTGTCGTCGTGGCTGCTGTGTAAAACTACGAGTTGGGCGATGGGGTCGCCGTACCCGTAGGCCTCCGGCGTCGCCAAGTAGCCGCTCTTGACGAACAGCACCACGTCTCGCATCAATCGCGCTAGCGCCCCGTCCACCGGGTCTGTCGAGCGTGCGTGGGGCCGCGGTACGGCCCCACGCGCCACTCCAGTGTCCTATCAGACGGTGCTAGACAACCTCAGGAGCACCCTCCTAGACAACTGAGTTGATCTCTATCGCTTCTTTGTTTGTCTGGCTCATAGTTAGCGTCAATCCGGTCTGTTCGGATGGTGCTTCGAACGAGCTTTCAAGGATTTCTCGTTTGCCACCTTCGAATTGTTCAGGTAGCTGTTTTCCCCTCTTACTCTTGAATATGTCCTTTGTCACGGTCAGCATCTTGTTCGTTGTGAGTGGATCGATAGCATCGCCCGTGATGACGCCGTTTGGCGGACCTACGACACAGTGAATATTGAACCAGGGTTCTTCCCCTATCGGCCTCAACACGATGCCGATCTTGTCTTGGAGAGGGGTTCCCCCGGCTTTTTCGATTCCCAGTTCGCCTTCGAGTTCATTAGTTACGATCGTGCCTTCGGCTTGGCCTGCACTCTCGTATTTCATCCCAAAGGCTTCGCACCCTGTAAGGGTGAGGGATGCCTTGATTGTCCGATAGCTCGACGTAGACCCGCTCTCGGACGCGCCTGCGCACGTAAGTTTTACTTTGTTTACTGTTTCCAGCGTCATTTTCCCCACGGAGCTGGCCGTCCAGCTGGGTTCCGGGCCGGGGCCAGGCAACCATTCATAACTGCCTGGCGCTTTTTCTTTGGTGCAGCCAGCGTTGGAGAATTTGCCTGCTCCTTTGGCCGTTTTCACACACCGGCCGAATTCCGGTGCGGCTGCCGACGCGCTCGCCACCACAACAGCGCCCAGCGCAAACACCGCAGCGACGCACAGCCCCATCATCCTGACGCGTTTCATTGTCCTGCCCCTTCCCTCGCCCGAGGTCTCCGACCGACCCCGGATGTGCTGACGCTACTGCCGGTTGGCCGCTCAGGTCGCATTTCGGGCTGGGCGACTGTCGAAAATGCCGCAAAATGCGGGAAAAGCTCAGAGACAGGCAGCATCGTGGCTGCTCCTCCCGTTCCACCCCGCCCACGTCGGCCATCGACGCGTCGGGCGCCGCGAATCAAGGACAACGTAGGCTCCCGGACTATGTGGCGGGTCTTCGCGGGTGCAGTGACCGTGGTCGCCGGATTGCCGCGTCACGTGTCGGATCTGCCGGCGATGACGAATAGGTACGAAGGTTGCGTCGTCACCGCCGCGTTAGCCACGAAAAACCCCGCTCCGGCAGGGCTTTCCTCCATAGCGGGGGCGGGATTCGAACCCGCGACCTTCGGGTTATGAGCCCGACGAGCTACCAGACTGCTCCACCCCGCGTCGCTACCTATGTTCTAGCAAAGAAATCGCGCTCGCGGCCGGGATCTCGCGGCCAAATCGCGCCCGCGGCCGGGATCTCGCGGCCTGCCAGCGGCCCGTGGCCGGCGGCGCTCGGAACGCGACCGGCCGCCAGCGCTCAGAACGCGGCCGGTCGCCGGCGCTCAGAAGGCCACCGGCTTGCCGTCGCGGAAGAAGCCGCCCGTGGGGCCGTCGTCCGGCAGTGTCGCCAGCCACACGACGCCCGCCCCGCCGTCCTCCACGGTCTTGGTCGCGCCCATCGGCCCGCCCATGTCGGTGTTCACGAATCCCGGGCACGCGGAGTTGATCAGGAAGCCCTCGTCCTTCAGCTCGGTCGACAGGATCCGCGTGAGCGCGTTCAGCGCCGCCTTCGAGACCCGGTAGCCCGGCGACCAGCCGCCCATCTCCGCCACGCCGCCCATGCCGCTCGACACGTTCACGATCCGCGGGTGCGCGCTCGCGCGGAGCAGCTCCAGCAGCGCAACCGTCAGACGGTAGGCGCCGTAGAAGTTCGTGTCCAGCGCCCGCTGGATCGCATCGAAGTCCGGTGCCACGCCCGACACGCCGAAGTCGCTGCCGATGCCCGCGTTGTTGACCAGCACGTCCAGGCGCCCGGGGTCGGCCCGCACCTGCTCGGCCGCCGCCGCGATGCTGGCGGCGTCGGCCACGTCGAGCGTGATCGGCCTGACGCTCGCGCCCGTGCTGTCGGCCAGCTCCCGCGCCGCCGCAGCCGCCTTCTCGGCGTCGCGCGCGCTCAACAGCACCTCATACCCGCGCTCCGCGAGCTGGCGCGCCACCTCGCGGCCGATGCCCCGGTTCGCGCCCGTCACCAGCGCCACACCCATGCCTTCCTGCTCGCTCATGACACCCCTCATCGCTCGTTGGCCCATACACCTCTAGCATGCCCGCCCGTGCGTGTCGCCGTCGTCGACATCGGGACCAACTCCACCAGGCTGCTGATCGCCGAGGTCGATCCTGCCAACGCATCCGTTCAGCCGCTCCTCAGGCGCTCGGAGGTGACGCGCCTGGGCAGCGGCGTGGACGCCTCCGGGTCCCTCTCCGACGAGGCCTGCGCACGCGTCTTTCGCACGCTGGCCGACTATCGCGACGCGATCGACGCGCACGACTGCACCGCCAACATGGCCGTGCTCACCTCAGCGGTCCGCGATGCCGCCAACGGCGCCCGCTTCGCCAAGCGCGTGCGCGAGAACTACCGGCTCGACGCCCGCGTGCTCAGCGGTGAGCAAGAGGCACAGCTGACGTTCCTCGGTGCGATGTCCGGCCGGCCGCGCGGAGACACATCCGGCCGGTCGCGCGGAGATCGGCAGGCCCCGAGCGCGAGCGACGCCACGGTCGTGATCGACGTCGGCGGCGGCTCCACCGAGTTCATCGTCGGGCGCGACCACACCGCCGGCTTTCACGTCTCGCTGCCCGCCGGGGTGGTGCGGATGAGCGAGCGTCACATCCATTCCGATCCGCCGATCCCGGAGGAGCTCCAGAGCCTCGCCCAGGATGTGCGCAGCGCGTTCCTCGAAGGCCTGCCGTCCGCGGAGCGCGCGCCCGTCAAGCAGGGGATCGCCGTCGCCGGCACGGCCACCTCGGCCGCCGCGATCGACCAGGAGCTCGACCCCTATGACCCCGACCGCGTCCACGGCTACCGCCTGCAGCTGGCCACCATCGAACTCCTGCTCGCACGGCTTGCCGACATGACCGAAGACGCCCGCCGCCGGGTCGTCGGCCTGCACCCCGACCGCGCTCCCACGATCGTCGCCGGGATGATCCTGCTGGGCGAGGCCCTACGCGCCTTCGGTCTGGAGGAGGTCGAGGTATCCGAGCACGACATCCTCTACGGCGGAGCGCTGCTGGCCGCCGGCGCGGTCGGCGGCGCAGACTGACGCCGGCTGCCGGCCGCTGGGGCCCTCGCCGGCGCGGACCGACGCCTGCCTGGGCCCAGCAACTGCGCACGCACGCCCCGCACGGCCCCGGGCCGTGCGCCCCTCAACATCTCAGGCCAGGTTGGACTTGCGCGGATACACGACCGTGGGATCGGTCAACACGTTCACCAGCGCCGGCAGCCCGGCCGCGAAGGCGCGTTCGAGCGCCGCGCGCAGGTCGCCCGGGCGCTCCACCAGCTCGCCGTGTCCGCCGAGCGCCTCGACCACCTGGTCATAGCGGGTGCCCGGCCGCAGGTCGGCCGCCACGGAGTAGCCGTAGAGGAACTCCATCGGGTGCTTCTCGAGCGCCCAGATCCCGTTGTTTCCCATCACCCCGACCACGTTCACGCCGTGGCGCGCGAGCGTGTCGAAGTCCATCCCCGCGAAGCCGAAGGCGCCGTCGCCGAGCAGCAGCACGACCTGGCGCTCCGGGCGCGCGAGCTTGGCCGCAAGCGCATAGCCCGGTCCCGCCCCGAGACAGCCGTACGGCCCGGGGTCAAGCCAACAGCCCGGCTGGTAGCTGTCGATCACACGGCCGGCGTAGGAGACGAAGTCGCCGCCGTCGCCGATCACGATCGCATCGCGCTCCAGAACCGCACCGAGCTCCGCGTACAGCCGCATCGGATGCAGCGGCTCGCGGCTGTCCTCGAGCTCGACCCGCTCGCCCTCGCGGCGCTCGGTCTCGGCCGCCCGCAGCTCGGCTATCCACGGCTCGCTGCGCAGCGCCCGCGCTCCCGCCGCCCGGCACGCCTCCGCAAGCGTCGCCCCGATCGTCCCGTAGCACTCCGCCGCCACCGCGCGCGGATGGCGGCGCTCGGGCTCGGCCACGTCCACCACGACGATCTCCGTGTCCTCGCCGAAGGACCCGCCGAAGCCCAGGCGGAAGTCCATCGGCACGCCCACCACCAGCGCCACGTCCGCGCCCTTCAGCGCCTGCGAGCGCACGCGCGAGAAGAACAGCTCGTGGTCGGCCGCCAAGCACCCGCGCGCGAGGCCGTTGAGGAACACGGGGATGCGCAGAGTCTCGGCGAGGTCCACCAGCGCATCCTCGCCGCGGCCCCAATAGAGGTCCGTCCCCGCCATGATCACCGGCCGCTCCGCCGCCCGCAGCAGCTCGCCCACCCGCTCGATCGTCTCGCCCGCCGCACCCGGGTCGAGCGCGCCGGAGACCCTCGGCGCGGGCTCGGACACGGCCTCCGGCGCCTCCATGAACACATAGTCGAGCGGGAAGTCCACGAACGCCGGGCCTCCGTGGGGAGCACACGCGGCGGCGAACGCATCGTCCACGAGGCCGGGGATCTCCTCGGTACCGCCGGCCGTAGTGGCCAGCTTCGTCAGCGGCCGGACGAACGGCACGTGGTCGATCTCCTGCAGGGACCCCTGGCCCCAGCGCAGCGCCGGCGCCCGGCCCCCGAGGACGACCATCGGCGAGTGGTTCGCCTGCGCCGAGGCCATCGCGCTCATCCCGTTGGTGACGCCCGGCCCGGCCGTCAGCGCGCAGACCCCCGGCTCGCGCGTCACCTTCGCCCAGCCCTCGGCCGCAAACGCCGCCGTGGACTCGTGGCGCACGTCCACGATCTCGATGCCCTCCTCGCGACAACCGTCGTAGATCGAGAACAGGTGCCCGCCAGAGAGCGTGAACAGCCGGCTCACGCCGTGGGCCTTCAGGCGCCGCGCGATCAGCCGGCCGCCATGAAAGGTCTTGGTCTCCTCTGCGCTCGACGCAGACATTGCGCGCGACTCTACCCATTCGGGTAGCACCGGCGACGCCAGGGCGCCCGGGCGCGAGGAGCCGGCGAATGCCCGGAGTGGGATTCGAACCCACATGCCCTCGCGGGCCACCGATTTTAAGTCGATTGCGTATGCCGATTCCGCCACCCGGGCCGGTCCAGTC
>Ga0209040_10002526_pt1 | contig 14316 bp, 9 predicted proteins | sample BogFormECP12_OM3_FD_188240 | JGI IMG/M metagenome (GOLD analysis project Ga0209040, IMG submission 188240) | Bog forest soil microbial communities from Calvert Island, British Columbia, Canada - ECP12_OM3 (SPAdes) (version 2) | ecosystem: Environmental > Aquatic > Freshwater > Wetlands > Bog ...
GCCGACCTCGTCGACGAGCTCGGCGACGACACCCGCAGTTGCGACACCCAATTCCGGCAGTTCGGCGGACGCGCGATGTTCGCCGGACCGATCAGCACCCTGCGCTGCTTCCAGGACAACGCGCTGCTGAAGTCGCTGCTCTCGGAGCCGGGAAACGGCGGCGTGCTGGTGGTCGACGGGGGCGGTTCCCTACACACGGCGCTGGTCGGTGACGTGATCGCCGACTTGGGTCACAGCAACGGCTGGGCAGGCATCATCGTAAACGGCGCGATTCGCGACTCGACGGCCTTGCGCACCATCGACATCGGTGTCAAGGCGCTCGGCACGAACCCGCGGAAGAGCACCAAGACCGGGGACGGTGAGCGCGACGTCGCCGTCGAACTCGGCGGAATTTGTTTCGTTCCAGGGGAAATCGCTTACAGCGACGACGACGGGATCGTTGTCACGCGGACGCCGCGCTGACCGCCGCTCGGTGCCGCGAAAAGCGCAGCGCCCGGTCATCCACCTTTCCGTGCCGGATAAGGCGCAAGTCCAGCAGGTAATTCTGCTTGAGCCGCCACGGCGCCCGTGAGCCCGCCTTCGGCAGGCTGTCCAGCGCCCTCAGCACGTAGCCCGGCGTGAAGTCCATCAGCGAGCGCTCCTCCACCGAGTCGCCAGGATGTTGCGGCACGACCGCGTCGTAGCCGTTGGCATCCATGTAATTGATGACGCGGCAGACGAACTCGGAAACCAGGTCGGCCTTGAGCGTCCACGAGACGTTGGTGTAGCCGATGGTGAACGCCATGTTCGGCAGCCCGGAGAGCATCATGCCCTTGTAGGTCATCGACTCGGTGAGGTCCACCGGCACTCCGTTGCGGAGAATCGCCGCGCCGCCGAACAGCCGCAGGTTCAAACCCGTTGCGGTGATGATGATGTCGGCCTGAAGCTCCTCGGCCGAGTTCAGCTTGATACCGGTCTTGGTGAACCGATCGATGGTGTCGGTCACGACATCGGCCTGGCCACTGCGAATGGTGCGGAACAGGTCGCCGTTGGGCGCCAGGCACAGGCGCTCGTCCCACGGCTTGTAGCGCGGGCCGAAGTGCTTCTCGACGTCGTAGCCCTCCGGCAGTCGCCGTTCCGCCATGGTCATCAGCGTCTTGCGCATGAAGTTCGGGAACCGCCGGCTGATCCGGTACCGCGCGGACTGGACAAAGATGCTCTTCCAGCGGTTCACCACATACGCGAGTTTGGGGGGCAGCAGGCTCGACGTGCGCACGGCGAACGGATCCACGTCGGGAAGGGAGCCGATGTATGACGGCGAGCGCTGCAGCATCGTTACATGGCCTGCACCCGAATTGGCCAGGGCCGGGATCAAAGTCACCGCAGTGGCACCACTGCCGATCACGATGATCCTCTTGCCCTGATAGTCGAGGTCCTCGGGCCAGTGCTGCGGGTGCACGACGGTGCCCTCGAAGTCCTCGGAACCGGGAAACTCCGGCGAATAGCCCTCGTCGTAGTTGTAGTAGCCACTGCACGCGAAGAGGAACGAACAGGTGATGTCGAGTTCTTCGCCGTCACGGTCGACCCTCAGCGTCCATTGGTTGCGCGCGTCGGACCAGTCGGCGGCAATCACCTTGTGGTGGTACCGGATGTGTTTGTCGATGCCGAACTCAGCGGTGGTCTCCGCGAGATACGACATGATCGACGCGCCGTCGGCGATCGCCTTCCCCGACGTCCACGGCTTGAACCGGAAGCCAAGCGTGTACATGTCGGAGTCGGACCGGATGCCAGGATATTTGAACAGGTCCCAGGTACCGCCGAGGTTGTCGCGCGCCTCGAGGACAGCGTAGCTCTTGGTCGGGCAGCGCTCCTGCAGGTGCCACGCTGCGCTGATGCCCGAAATGCCGGCACCCACGATCACGACATCGAGGTGTTCGCTCATGGGTCCAACGGTATCAACACCGTGTCGAGACAGTCGACGTGCCGTCGAGGACCTCGACATGCAGTAAAGTGGCGGCCATGGTCACGTCCGCGCCACCGGCTCACGCCGCCCAGGCTCGCCGCGGTCGCCGGTCGTCGAGGCCGTCCGGAGACGATCGCGAGGCGGCGATATTGCAGACAGCCGAGCGGCTGCTGGCCGAGCGGCTGCTGTCGGAGATCTCGGTCGACGATCTGGCCAAGGGGGCGGGCATCTCGCGCCCCACCTTCTACTTCTACTTCCCGTCGAAGGACGCGGTGATGCTGACGCTGTTGGATCGCGTGGCACACGAGGTGGACTCGGAGATCGGAGAGCTTAAGGAGCGGTTGCGGGCGGATCCGGTCCGCGGCTGGCGGGTGGCCATCAACGGTTTCTTCGAGGCGTTCGGGACGCGGCGGTGGGTCACGCGTGCGGGTGCGGCAGCTATGCGGACCCAACCAGAGGTCCGACAGATCTGGTTGTCGCTGATGCAGAAGTGGATCGACCAGACGGCGGCGCTGATCACCGCCGAGAGGAAGCGCGGCGCGGCCCCCGAAACCATTCCCGCGAAAGATCTTGCGATCTCGCTGAACCTGATGAACGAGCGTGCGATGCTCGCTGCGTTTGCCGGCGAGCAGCCGGCCGTGGAGCACGACCGAGTCGTCGACGCGCTGACCCACATCTGGCTCAACAGCATCTACGGCGCCGCACGACCCTAGACCCGTCGGCCTGTCATGCGAACATATGTTCGTGTTGGTCCGCGGCGACGCTACGATTCTGCACGCCGACCTCGACTCGTTTTACGCGTCCGTCGAGCAGCGCGACGACCCCGCGCTGCGCGGTCGGCCGGTCGTCGTCGGCGCGGGCGTCGTGCTGGCCGCCAGCTACGAGGCCAAGGCGTACGGGATACGCACCGCGATGAGCGGCCGCCAGGCTCGCCGGCTCTGCCCCCACGCGGTGGTGGTGCCACCGCGGATGTCGGCCTATTCGCAGGCCAGCGAGGCGGTGTTCGAGGTATTCCGCGACACGACGCCGATCGTCGAGCCGCTTTCCGTCGATGAGGCGTTTCTCGACGTCAGCGGATTGCGCCGCATCTCGGGCATGCCGATCCGGATCGCCAGCCGGCTGCGCCGCGACGTCCGCGAGCGCGTCGGCCTGCCGATCACCGTCGGGATCGCCCGCACCAAATTTCTCGCCAAGGTGGCCAGCCAGGTCGCCAAGCCGGACGGGCTGTTGCTGGTGCCGCCGGATCACGAGTTGGAGTTTCTGCATCCGCTGCCCGTCCGGCGGCTGTGGGGTGTCGGCGCGGTGACAGCCGACAAGCTGCATGCGCACGGCATCGAGACCGTGGCCGACGTCGCCGAACTGGGCGAGTCGATGCTCGCGTCGCTGGTCGGAGGCGCGATGGGGCACCGGTTGTATGCGCTGTCGCGCAATGTCGACGCGCGTCGCGTGCAGACAGGAGTACGCCGACGGTCGGTGGGCGCGCAGCGGGCGCTCGGCCGGGGACCGCACAGCCCCCAGGAGATCGACGCGACCGTCTGCGCGCTTGTCGACCGCATCACCCGACGCATGCGCACCGCCGGACGTACCGGCCGAACGGTGGTGCTGCGGCTGCGTTTCGACGATTTCAGCCGGGTTGCGCGGTCGCAGACCCTGCGGTGCGCGACCTCTTCGACCAAACCGGTGCTGGCCGCCGCTCGCACCCTGGTGGCCGAAGCCGGACCGTTGATCGCCGAGCGCGGCCTCACGATGATCGGCTTCTCGGTCGCCAACATCGACCGCAGCGGGGCACAGCAGCTCGAGCTGCCATTCGACGGGACACCACAATTAGCGCTGGACGAAGCGGTGGATCTGGTCCGCCGTCGCTACGGCACGGCCGCACTCAGCCGAGGGGCACTGCCCGGCCGCAACCCCGGCCTGGAGATGCCCCATCTGCCGGATTGACCGACCCGACCCATGAATGACTCGCCGCGGTGGTGGGTACACCGACCTCCGACGGGAGGACTAGCTAATGCGGGTGACCAAAGAGCAGGCGGCGATCAACCGGCAGCGAATCGTCGACAGCGCGATCCGGATGTTCGCTGAACGAGGCGTTGACGGGGTGGGCGTCGCGGGGGTTATGGCCGACGCGGGATTCACACATGGCGGCTTCTATAACCATTTCACGTCCAAGGACGACCTCGTGCTGCACGCGTGCAGCACATCGTTCGCACGGTCGTTGGCGTCGCTGCGGCGCAACGGCGCTCCGACGCACGACCCGGACTTCGGCGAATGCCTGTCCGCGGCGATGCTGTCCGAATCGTCGAAGAGCGACGGGCCGCTGGGCTCGGTCTACGCCCAAGGGGTGCGGCAGTTCCTCGATGTGCTGACCGAACAGTTCGGAGATCGGGGTCGCGCGGTCGCAGGGCTGGCCAGCTTCGTCGGGGCTCGGGTGATCTCGAGCGCGGTCGCATCCGCCGACCCGGCACTGGCAGGCGAATTCTCCGCCGCGCAGCACCCGCCGGAGGAAGATCAGCCGCGGCTCCAAGCCAGCAGCTGATCTGCCTCCCAGGTGTTGACGATCCGCTCCTTCGGGACGCCGGCGTCGAGCGCTCGCTGTGCGCCGTAGCCCAAGAAGTCGAGTTGCCCCGGCGCGTGGGCGTCGGTGTCGATCGAGAAGATGCAGCCGATCTCCAGCGCGAGGTCGATCAGGCGCCGCGGCGGGTCACGCCGCTCCGGCCGAGAGTTGATCTCCACTGCGGTCACGTGGTCGCGGCAGGCGGTGAACACCTTTTCCGCGTCGAACTTCGACTCCGGACGCAGCCCGCGGTTGCCCTCGACGAGACGGCCGGTGCAATGGCCCAGCACGTCGGTGAGGGGGTCCTCCACCGCGCGCAACATGCGGCGCGTCATCGCGGGCGCGTCCATCGACAGCTTGGAGTGCACGCTGGCCACGACGACGTCGAGCCGCTCGAGCAGCTCGGGTTCCTGGTCGAGGCTCCCGTCCTCCAGGATGTCGACCTCGATACCGGTCAGGACGCGAAACGGCGCGATGCTTTCCCGCAACTCGTCGATCACGTCGAGCTGCGCGCGCAGCCGCTCCGGTGACAACCCGTTGGCGATCGTGAGCCGCGGCGAGTGGTCGGTCAGTGCGCAGTACTCGTGGCCGAGCTCCTTTGCGGCGTGCATCATCTCGCCGATCGGCGCGGAGCCGTCGGACCAGTTCGAGTGCGTATGCAAATCACCGCGCAACGCGGCGCGTATTTCGCCGCCCCCCAGATCCTTGGCGCCACCGCGCAATTCGACGAGGACCTCGGGTTCGAGGCCCGACCACGCCTGGGCGATCACCGCGGCGGTCTTGGGCCCGATGCCTGGCAACGTCTGCCAGCTGTTGGCTTGGCCGTGCCGCTCGCGTTCGTCGTCGTCGAGGGCCTCGACGATGTCGGCTGCCTTGCGGTACGCCATAACGCGCCGCGGCTCCTCGCGTGCGCGATCCTTGTAGTAGGCGATCTCGCGCAGTGCGGCGACCGGGTCCATGATTCCAGTCTGCCGCAACCGCGACTAGGCTTGATCCAGTGCGATTCGCTTTCAAAACCTCACCGCAGAACACCACTTGGCCCGCGATGCTGTCGGTTTGGCAGGAGGCCGACGACATCGACGTCTACGAGTCCGGCTGGACATTCGATCACTTCTATCCGATCTTTTCCGACTCCACCGGCCCGTGTCTGGAGGGCTGGATCACACTGACGGCCCTAGCGCAGGCCACCAGACGGCTTCGGCTCGGCACGTTGGTGACCGGCATCCACTATCGTCACCCGGCTGTTTTGGCCAACATGGCCGCCGCCCTCGACATCGTCTCCAACGGCCGGCTGGAACTGGGCATCGGCGCCGGCTGGAACGAAGAGGAATCCGGTGCGTACGGCATCGAGCTCGGCACAATCAGGGAACGCATGGACCGGTTCGAGGAAGCCTGCCAGGTGCTGATCGGCCTGCTCAGCCACGAGACGACGGACTTCGACGGCACGTTCTACCACCTCAAAGGCGCCCGCAATGAGCCGAAAGGCCCGCAGAAGCCGCATCCCCCGATCTGCATCGGCGGCAGCGGCGAGAGGCGCACGCTACGGATCACCGCCCGGTACGCACAGCACTGGAACTACGTCGGGGGTCCACCCGAGGAGTTCGCCCGCAAGCGCGACGTACTCGCCGCGCACTGTGCCGACGTGGGCCGTGACCCGAAGGAGATCATGCTGTCCGCGCATGTTCGGCTGGGACCGGAGCGGGACTATGAGAAGGTCGTCGCCGACGCCGCCGCGCTCGGCGAGGAGGGGCTCAACCTCGCGATCGTGTACCTTCCGCAGCCGAACGACCCGGCCGTCCTCGAGCCGTTGGCGAACGCCATACGGGCGTCGGGATTAGCCGGTTGATAACGGATCAATAACGATTGGCAAAGTTAAAATCACGGCCAGCCCAGTGTGGCGGTGATTGATCCTCGAAGCGTCAGAAGCCGAAGCGCAGCAACTCGTCGGCAGTTACCAGGCGTTCGTGTTTAGCGGGAAATTCGCGGCTCTTAACGGGGTGCCGAAACCATGACCAGGCGATTCGACCCGCCCGAGACCGGGGTAACGGGTTGAGGTGCACGCTTATCACTCCTGCGGTGAACTAGCTCCGTTTATTGACGCGGGTGATTAGTTTACACCGCAACACCCACAGTGGGATATTGAACACCCGATCCCGGGCAAACTCCGGGAGGCGCGCCAAAAGTCTAAAGGGCGTGTCGAGACTTTCGCTGATGTCGGCGGCGGTGCCGTTTGCTCTTCGCGCTCATCGCTGCGGCGCGGCGCTCGGCGGGATCGGCGCGGGCAGCGCGGTGACCCCCATCAGGTATCCGTCAACCGCCGCCGCGGCCGCCCGGCCCTCGGCGATCGCCCAGACGATCAGAGACTGGCCGCGGCCCATGTCCCCGGCGACGAACACGCCCGGTACCGAAGTCGCGTACTCGTGATCGCGTGCGACGTCGCCGCGCTCGGTGAAATGGACACCCAGGTCGGTCAGAAGGCCGTCTTTCTCCGGCCCGACGAAGCCCATCGCCAACAGCACCAGGTCCGCCTCCAGGTCGAAGTCGGTGCCCTCAACCTTCGCGAACTTGCCGTCGACCATCTCCACGTGGTGGGCACGCAGGCCTTTCAATTGCCCGCCAGCACCGACGAATTCCTCGGTGTTGACCGAGAACACCCGCTCGCCGCCCTCCTCGTGCGCGGCCGAGACCCGGAACATCAGCGGATACGTCGGCCACGGGGTGGACTCGGCGCGGCCTTCCGGCGGCCGCGGCATGATCTCGAACTGGTGCACGTCGACGGCGCCCTGGCGGTGCACGGTGCCCAGGCAGTCGGCGCCGGTGTCGCCGCCGCCGATGATGATCACCTTCTTACCTCTGGCGGTGATCGGCGGCTCGCCGTCGTCACCGAGCACAGGGTCGCCCTCCTGCACGCGGTTGGCCCAGGGCAGATACTCCATGGCCTGGTGGATACCGTCGAGTTCTCGGCCGGGAATCGGCAGGTCACGCCATGCCGTGGCCCCGCCGGCCAGCACGACAGCGTCGAAGTCGGCGCGCAGCTGCTCTGCGGTGATGTCGACGCCGACGTTCACGCCCGGCTTGAAGATGGTGCCCTCGGCCTCCATCTGCGCCAGCCTGCGGTCCAGGTGCCGCTTCTCCATCTTGAACTCGGGAATGCCGTAGCGCAGCAGCCCGCCAATCCGGTCGGCGCGCTCGAACACCGTGACCGTGTGGCCGGCACGGGTGAGCTGCTGGGCCGCAGCCAGGCCGGCGGGGCCGGATCCGACGACCGCGACCGTCCTGCCGGTCAGCGTGTGCGGCGGCAACGGCTGCACCCAGCCCTGGGCGAACGCATTGTCGATGATCTCGACCTCGACCTGCTTGATCGTCACCGGATCCTGGTTGATGCCGAGCACACATGACGCCTCGCACGGCGCCGGGCACAGCCGGCCGGTGAACTCAGGGAAGTTGTTGGTGGCGTGCAGCCGCTCGACAGCGTCGCGCCAGCGGTCGGTGCGTACCAGGTCGTTCCACTCCGGTATCAGGTTGCCCAATGGACAACCGTTGTGGCAGAACGGGATTCCGCAGTCCATGCATCGCGACGCCTGGGTGCGCAGTGCGTCGTGGCTGAACTCTTCGTAGACCTCACTCCAGTCCTTCAGCCGCAACGGGACCGGCCGCCGCTTCGGCAGCTCGCGCTCGCGGTGCTTCAGGAAGCCGGCCGGATCAGCCATGAGCCGACGCCATGATCGCCTGGTCCACGTCCGTTCCGTTCTGCTCCGCCTCGGCGATGGCCTCCAGGACGCGCTTGAAGTCGCGCGGCATGACCTTCACGAACTGCTGCCGCTCTCGGCCCCAGTGGGCCAGGATCCGCTTGCCCGGCGCGGAGTCGGTGGCGTCGACGTGTTTGGTCAGCACCTGGTGGAGCCAGTCGAGGTCATCGTCGTCGAGTTCCTCGAGTTCGACCATCTCGGCGTTGAGGTGGTCCGGCAGGCGCCTGTCGGGGTCGTACACGTAGGCCATTCCGCCAGACATACCCGCGGCGAAGTTGCGGCCGGTCGGACCGAGGATGACGACCTTGCCGCCGGTCATGTACTCACAGCCGTGGTCGCCGACGCCCTCGACCACAGCATGGGCGCCGGAGTTGCGGACCGCGAACCGCTCACCGACCACGCCGCGCAGGAACGCCTCGCCGCTCGTGGCGCCGAACAGGATCACGTTGCCGCCGATGATGTTCTCCTCGGCGACGAAATCTGCCGGCGCATTGCGCGCCGGGCGCACCACGATGCGGCCGCCGGACAACCCCTTGCCGACGTAGTCATTGGCGTCGCCGTAGACACGCAACGTGATGCCCTTGGGCACGAAAGCCCCGAAGCTGTTGCCGGCCGATCCGTCGAACGTGATGTCGATGGTGTTGTCGGGAAGGCCTTGGCCGCCATAGGCTTTGGTCAACTCGTGGCCGAGCATGGTTCCAACGGTCCGGTTCACGTTGGTGATCTTGGTGGAGAACGTGACCGGCTTCTGCTGATCCAGCGCCTCGCGGCTGACGACGATCAGTTGCTGGTCGAGCGCCTTGTCCAGGCCGTGGTCTTGGCTGGAGCTGCAGTAGTGGTCCTGGTTCATGAACGCCGACTCCGGCTCGTGCAGAACGGGCGACAAATCGAGCTTGCGCGCCTTCCAGTGCTCGGCGGCCAGCGTGGTGTCCAGCGAGCTCACCTGGCCGACGGCCTCGTTGATGGTCCGGAAACCGAGCTGCGCGAGGTATTCCCGGACTTCCTCTGCCACGAACATGAAGAAGTTCTCGACGAACTCCGGCGTGCCGTTGAACCGCTTGCGCAGCTCCGGGTTCTGGGTCGCAACGCCCACCGGGCACGTGTCGAGGTGACACACCCGCATCATGATGCACCCCGAGACCACCAGCGGCGCAGTGGCGAAGCCATACTCCTCGGCACCGAGCAGCGTCGCGATCATGACGTCCCTGCCGGTCTTCATCTGCCCGTCGACCTGCACCACGATCCGGTCGCGCAACCCGTTGAGCAGCAACGTCTGCTGTGTCTCGGCCAGGCCCAGCTCCCATGGGGCGCCGGCGTGCTTCATCGACGTCAGCGGCGTCGCACCGGTGCCACCGTCGTGCCCGGAGATCAGCACCACGTCCGCGTGTGCCTTCGAGACCCCCGCCGCGACGGTGCCGACCCCGACCTCGGAGACCAGCTTGACGTGCACCCGCGCCTGGGGGTTGGCGTTCTTGAGATCGTAGATCAGCTGCGCAAGGTCCTCGATCGAGTAGATGTCGTGGTGCGGCGGCGGCGATATCAGGCCCACACCCGGCGTCGAGTGCCGCACTTCGGCCACCCACGGATACACTTTGTGCCCCGGAAGCTGACCGCCCTCACCCGGTTTCGCGCCCTGGGCCATCTTGATCTGGATGTCGGTGCAGTTGCTGAGATAGTGCGATGTGACGCCGAACCTCGCGGACGCGACCTGCTTGATCGCGCTGCGTCGCCAGTCGCCGTTGGGGTCGCGGTCGAAGCGGCGCACATCCTCGCCGCCTTCGCCGCAATTCGATCGGCCGCCGAGCCGGTTCATTGCGATGGCCAGCGTCTCGTGTGCTTCGGCGGAGATCGACCCGTAGCTCATCGCACCAGTGGCGAACCGCTTGACTATCTCGCTGGCCGGCTCGACCTCCTCGATCGGCACCGGCGGCCGCACACAGTCTTTGAACTTCAGCAGTCCCCGCAGCGACGCCATGCGCTCGCTCTGGTCGTCGACCAGCTTGCTGTACTCCTTGAATATGCCGTAATGCCCGGTGCGGGTCGAATGCTGCAGCTTGAAAACGGTGTCCGGGTTGAACAAGTGATACTCGCCCTCACGGCGCCACTGGTATTCGCCGCCGACCGGCAACTCGCGGTGCGCCCGCTCCTCGGGCCGGTCCAGGAACGCGATCGCGTGCCTGGCCGCGACGTCGTCGGCGATGTCGTCGAGGTCGATACCACCGGTCGGACAGGTCAACCCGGTGAAGTACTCGTCGAGGAGGGCCTGCGACATGCCAACCGCCTGGAACAACTGCGCGCCGGTGTAGGACGCCAGCGTGGAGATGCCCATCTTGGACATCACCTTCAGCACGCCCTTGCCGGCGGCCTTGACGTAGTTGGTCAGCGCCTTGTCGCGATCCATCCCGGTGATAACGCCGCGGTCGAGCATGTCCTCGATCGACTCGAAAGCCATGTACGGGTTGATCGCCGCCGCGCCGAATCCGATCAGCGCCGCCATGTGATGCACCTCGCGGGCGTCACCGGACTCGACGACCAGGCCGACGAGCGTGCGGGTGCGCTCACGCACCAGGTGATGGTGGACAGCGGACACGCTGAGCAACGACGGGATCGGCGCGAGCTTCTCGTCGGATTCGCGGTCCGACAACACGATGATCCGAGCGCCGCCGGCGATCGCCGCGGACGCCTGTGCGCGCACATCATCCAGCGCGGCCTTCAGCCCGGCGCCACTCTCAGCCACCGGGTAAAGACACCGAATCACCTTGGTGCGCATGCCATGCCGACGGCCATTGATCTCCTGGTCGGGATCGACGTTTATCAGCTTGGCAAGCTCATGGTTGCGCAGAATCGGCTGCGGCAGCACGATCTGCCGGCACGAGTTCTCGTCGGGGCTGAGCAGGTCGCCTTCGGGGCCGATGACGCCCTGCAGGCTGGTCACGACCTCTTCGCGGATGGCGTCCAGCGGCGGGTTAGTGACCTGCGCGAAGAGCTGGTGGAAATAGTCGTAGAGCATCCGGGACCGCTGGGACAACACCGCGACAGGGGTGTCGGTTCCCATCGACCCAATCGGCTCCGCACCGGCACGCGCCATCGGTGCGACCAGCAGGTTGAGTTCCTCGTACGTGTAGCCGAACACCAACTGGCGCAACACGACCCGGTGATGCGGCATTCGGATATAGGGGCCCTGCGGCAGCTCCTCCAGCCCGATCAGCCCATTGTCAAGCCAGTCCCGGTACGGCTGCTCGGCAGCCAGCTCGGCCTTGATCTCCTCGTCGGCGACGATGCGGCCCTGGGCGGTGTCAACCAGGAACATGCGGCCCGGCTGCAGCCGCATCCGGCGGACCACCTTCGACGGGTCGAGTTCGAGCACGCCCGCCTCTGAAGCCATCACCACGAGGCCGTCGTCGGTCACCCAGATACGTGACGGCCGAAGGCCGTTGCGGTCCAGCACCGCGCCGATCACCGTGCCATCGGTGAACGTCATCGATGCCGGGCCATCCCACGGCTCCATCAGCGACGAGTGATACTGGTAGAACGCGCGCCGCGCCGGGTCCATCGACTCATGGCGCTCCCACGCCTCGGGGATCATCATCAGCACCGCATGCGCGAGGCTGCGACCGCCGAGGTGCAGCAATTCCAGCACCTCGTCGAAGCGGGCGGTGTCCGACGCACCGGGCGTGCAGATCGGGAACAGCTTCTCGACGTCCTGCGGCGAGCCGAAGATGTCCGTGCCGATCAGTGCTTCTCGGGCGCGCATCCAGTTCTCATTGCCGGTGACGGTGTTGATCTCGCCGTTGTGGGCGATCCTCCGGAACGGATGCGCAAGCGGCCATGACGGGAAGGTGTTCGTCGAGAACCGCGAGTGGACGATGCCCAGCGCGCTCGTCAGGCGCTGGTCTTGCAGATCGAGGTAGAAGGCCTTCAGCTGCGGGGTGGTCAGCATCCCCTTGTACACATAGGTCTGGCCGGAAAGGCTTGGGAAATAGACGGTTTCACGACCCGGACCGTCCTGGCCGGGACCCTTGGTGCCGAGCTCGTGCTCGGCGCGCTTGCGCACGATGTAGGCGCGGCGCTCAAGCTCCATCCCTTCGGCACCGGCGATAAAAACCTGGCGGAAGGTCGGCATCGCGTCGCGCGCCAGAGCGCCGAGAGACGACTCGTCGGTCGGCACCTCGCGCCAGCCGAGCACCTCCAGCCCCTCGGCCTCGGCGATCTTCTCCACCGCGGCGCACGCGGTGGCCGCATCCTTTGACGACTGCGGTAGAAACGCCATGCCGGTCGCGTAGCTGCCCTGCGGCGGAAGTTCGAAATCCACCACCGCCCGCAGGAATTCGTCGGGCACCTGGATCAGGATGCCGGCGCCGTCACCGGTATGCGGCTCGGCGCCCTGGGCACCGCGGTGCTCCAGGTTCAGTAGGGCGGTGATCGCCTTGTCGACAATGTCGCGGCTGCGGCGGCCGTGCATGTCGACGACCATCGCGACGCCGCACGCATCATGTTCGAACGCGGGGTTGTAAAGCCCGACATTCTTGGGCGCCATTCCCACCTAACCCTTCGCGTAAGTACTGCATGTGGCCTTGAAGGGAGTGCTGCCGTGCGACGCTGAACGGCGCACTTGTCCCAGTCACGACAAGTGGTGAAAACGATATGACAAACACCGCCTGACATGCCAACTTAGTCAACCCTAACCAGGTCTTCGTCGGCCGCTGCGGTCGCCGCCGTCGACAGCCGATTCGGACACCGAAATTGCTGTGCCGCTTGCTGTTTGATAATACCCGCGTTAGCCGGGCAAGCGCAGTCACATCGGGACCAAGTTTGCTCTGTCGGTCAGCTGCCTCCAGGGCCGAGATCCAGCAGCACGAAATTGTGGTTTAGAAATTCGCCAGACGCTTTCTCATGGTTTGCTGGCGATGCAGCCTGAACCCGCCGCCACAGCCTGCCGGCAAGGCGGTCTCAGAATGCGTCGGCGCCCCTCGGCGGCGAGGGTGAGCGCCCTCCGCGAGAGGTAGCTGTTCGGGTCGCGGCCGTATCCCGCAACGTCGGATCCGGCAGCTGCTGTAGTCGCCATCGCATCGGTAATCATCACCTCTTTTATCGGAGCGCGTGACACTCGTCGGGTGCACTCTTCTCAACCGATGCTCGGTCCGTCCCTGATCGTCGCATGCCTCGTCATGGTCATCGCCGCCGCGGTGGTGTACCGGCTGGCCGCCCTCGGGTCGCCCTGGACGGTGCCACGTGCCGGGATCAGAGCCGCCGCGCAACTCGCCGCGGTGTCCGGAGTACTGGCTGCGGCGATAACTCGGCTTTGGTCCTCGGCGCTGGTCCTCGCAGTGATGTTTGTCGTCGCCAGCGTCACCGCAGCCCGGCGGAGCCAGGCCAGCAGCGGGTCGTTCTGGCTCGCTGCGGCGTTGGCGGCCGGCCTTGCCGCTGTGCTGCCGTTGCTCCTGGTGTCGGGTGTGGTGCCGACAACCGGCGTCGCGGTGGTGCCGATGGTCGGCATCGTGCTCGGGGGCACGATGACCGCCGTCGCGGTGGCAGCGCGTCGGGCGCTCGACAGCCTGCGGCTACGGGCGGGCGAGGTCGACGCGGCGTTGAGTCTCGGGCTGAGCGAGCGGGACTCGCGCATGCTCGTGATTGCCCGTACGACCGCCGACGCGCTGCTGCCGAACCTCGATCAAACCCGCACGGTTGGCCTGGTGGCGCTGCCCGGAGCGTTCGTCGGGGTGCTGCTGAGCACCGGTTCCGCGACACAGGCCGGCGCGGTGCAGATCCTCGTCTTGATCGCGTTGCTGCTTTCTCAGACATGTGGTGTCGCGGTGACGGTGGAGCTGGTCGCTCGGGGCAGGATCATTCGCGACGTCGACGTGCAGACGCGCCATCGCCCACGAACGCTTGCTGCTGTGTTCAACCTTGTGCGACTGAACAGGGCACGTCAGCCCTCGTCGTCGTCTTCCGGTAGCAGTTCTTCGGGGTGATGGAAGGTGTTGGTGCGGGGCTGGCCGTCGTGGGGGTACCTCCCGCTTGCGGGGGCGTGGGGTGGGGGGATCCATTCGGTGCGTCCGTCGGCGCGTTTT
>Ga0209040_10002527_pt1 | contig 14305 bp, 7 predicted proteins | sample BogFormECP12_OM3_FD_188240 | JGI IMG/M metagenome (GOLD analysis project Ga0209040, IMG submission 188240) | Bog forest soil microbial communities from Calvert Island, British Columbia, Canada - ECP12_OM3 (SPAdes) (version 2) | ecosystem: Environmental > Aquatic > Freshwater > Wetlands > Bog ...
GACCGGCTCCTCCGCTTGTGGCTCTGGACTAGAGTTTCGTCAAACAAACTCAGCCTAACCCACGACTAGCGCAGCGGGCCGGTCACTACATAATGACTAGCCAATCGTCAACAGCAGTTCCACTATCTCGCGCGAGGAGAGTTCTTCGCGGACCAGTGCGAACGTACGATCCGAGACGCGCGTGCTGACCAAAACCTCATCGGTGAAGGCAAGTACCTAGAGCAGAAGTACAGATGGTGTAATGTGGCGGAGATGTATCTGTAGGCGTTTTCTGGGGAATAACGTCTGCCGGGTGAGGTTCCTTACATTACAGTGACTGTACTTCTGCTTTAGAACCTTATTCGAATCCCCCACTCCTCAGGCCATCGCCGAAATCATCCGCGCATCTCGGCAAAGCCCGCTTCCTGGGCGGGAGGCCGCCACGGTACCAGCCTCCGAGAGGGAAGAATTCGAATTCTAGAGCCAGCCTAAGAGACTATCGTCGTCGCTGAGTCTCAGGTTGCGGGCTTCAACCAATCGGACGAGTGTTTTTCGATTGCAATTCTGACCAGTTGGCTTCGCGTTCTTACTCCCGCTTTGTTGAAGAGTTCCTGGATCACGGCCTTGACAGAGCTCTCGGAGACCTTGAGGTTCCACGCAATCTCCTTGTTTGTTAGCCCGTCAAGAATTCCTCGCAACACCTCGCTTTGCCGGGATGTGATTGGCTGCGTGCGTTCGAAAGGCTCTCTTCGTGTATTGCGACCTCCGAAAAGAGAATGAGCGGCTCCGGTGTCTAACCAGACTCCGCCCTGCGCTACCTGACGGATAGCAGTCACCAGTTGGTCGAGGCTGCTGTGCTTAAGAAAGATTCCTGAGGCTCCAGCTTCCATCGCCTCAAGGGTGGTCGCATCGGACATGCCCGCTGTAACCATAAGAACGCGCGCGCCCCCGAGATGGCTCTTCAGTTCGGGAACCAGGCGGGATCCTTGCTCCTCGCCAAGATCGTAGTCCAGCAAGATCACGTCGGTTGGCGTCTCGGAGTAGGCAGCAATGGCCTCGCATATACTCCTGCTCTGACCCACCACGAGAAAGCCGGCATTGGTATCAAGAAGCCTGCTCAAGCTCTCCCTGAAAAGGCTATGGTCATCCACCATCAAAATGCGAATTGGGCTCATCGCTGGTCCTGCCCCGAATGTGACACCGGTGTCAGATTAACAACAAAGCGGGCGCCCTCGGGAATTGGCATGTAACGCAATTCCCCGCCGAAGGAACGTACAAACGCGCGTGACAGGTAGAGACCGAGACCGGTTGCTTCCGCCCCTGCCTGAAATGGGCGAAAGAGTTGTTCCGGATGGGCGACTCCGCCGCCATTGTCAGTGCACTCCACAAGGATTTGGTTGCCGCTGTTTCTCACGGAGATGGAAAGAACTCGATCATTCTTTCTGGAAAGAGCTCTGATACTGTTGGTGGTCAAATTCAATAGCGCCTGCATGAGGCTTGACCGGTCAGCCCACACCAGCGGCAAATCGGGTTCTACGGTCCACTGCGCCGCGATATTCTCTTCGAGCAGAGAAGGGGCGATCACGATTCTCAATTCATCAAGCAGTGCCGCCAGATCAACCTCGGTCGCCTGGTTGCTGGATTGCCGAAGGTTAAGGCTGGCGATGCGCTCAAGAGCGACGATCAGATTGCCCAGCGCCTCAAAGTCCTTGTTCCCGGCGAGCAGTCCGCTGTGTGCGAGATTCTGGTGGACGGCGGCCGTCGCTGCGCACACGTTGCGAATCTCGTGAGAAACCGCTCCGATCGCGATCCTCGATCCCTCAAGTAGCTGATGAAGCCCGGATACCTCGTGTGTCCGAAGCTCCTCTGAGGCATCAAGCACCATCGCCGTAAGGCGCGGTCCGGCATTCGTGCGATAGGTAGAGAAGCAGATATCAGCCAGGAAAGCCTCTCCATCATCGCGCTGGCCCCGCGCCTGCATCACTGTACGAAACAGTTGCTGGGAGGCGTCGTGCCTCAAAACATTCGTCAATGAAGGCAGATACTGATGAATCACCCTACCGGAAAGACTTCCTTGCGGAACACCCAGCATGCGGTGCGCAGCCTCATTCGCCATCAATACGCGACCATCAGAGTCCGCCGTAACGATGGCTGCCGGGCTGCTCTCGATCAGGATCCTCAATTGCTCTTCTGCTTCGAGGCGCGCCGCGCTCTGATGCTCGATTTCGTGAAGGTGCTCCAAAGCAATCCTGCGGTTTCGATTCACCTCGCGAACGAATAGCCCAGACCCCAGGAAGGCTGCAAAGTAGAGCACATCGCGGGAGAGGCCTGTCCGCAGGTTCCACGCGAGATCATCGAAGACTTCTGCCAGAAACGTACAGAGAACTGCGATCGCACCGATCTCCCAGGGAGGCAGAACGCCGCCAACGATCAGCATGGGAGCCAGGTACAGGAATCCCAGCGGTATCTCTCCGACCACGCGCCAGTCCACAAGCGCGATGGCCGCGATCATCACCCCTGCTTTGAGCAGAGCCGATCGCCGGTCACCTTTGAAGAACTCCGCGTACATATTCACCTGCGATGCTGCGCTGATGCGCAAATCAAACCTAAGTCCATTGTAGATATGGACAATCCTTCTGCTTCACGAAGGATTCATCGCGAAAGCCGATTGGCCAAAAGATAGGCCACCGGGCTCAAGGATAAGGTTGCGATGCTGAAAGATAGAGCGGCTGGCAACAATCCGCGCCCTATGCTGAAGGCAAATTCTGAAATCACTGTTTAGGACTGCCCGCTGACTTGCCGCCAGGCGTGAAACTGTCTGACGGCGAAACGACTCCGGTTCACCGCCATGCGATTCTCGCATAGCGTTGCAGTGCAGGCTACTCGTGCCGGCACGCGAAGGTAGACTTGAGAGATGCCAGCCGTGAACCAGCAAGGTCAGCTCATTGTCTCGTCCGAGCCCTCTACCGGTGGGGGTCCTCGCCTCAACCGGACTCTGAAGCTTTGGAATCTCATCATCATCGGCATGGTGATCATTCAGCCGACTGCGCCCATGGGAATCTACGGCGTCATCAGCAACAAGGCTCATGGTCACGTCGTCACCACCATTCTGATTGCCATGATCGCCATGTTGTTCACGGCCATAAGTTACGGACGAATGGCTCGCGTCTATCCCAGCGCCGGCTCGGCTTACACCTATGTAGGCCAGGAGATGCACTCCGCCCTCGGCTATGTCGTCGGTTGGGGTATGGTGATGGATTATCTTCTGAATCCGCTCATCTGCACGGCCTTCTGCGCAAAGGCCGCAATGAACATTCTTCCTGGCATCTCCTATTACCTGTGGATCCTTGTCTTCGCAGGCTTCTTCACCTGGGTGAATTTGCGTGGCATCAAGACTTCAGCACGCTTGAATGAAGCGCTCTGCGGTGGCATGGTGCTGGTCGTTCTATTGTTTCTTGGCAGTGTGATCCGCTCCGTGTGGCACGTTCAGCATGATCCAGGATTCTTCATCCATCCGTTCTATCAGCCTGACACCTTCCATCCGGCGAGCATCTTTGCCGGAACCTCTGTCGCCGTGCTCACTTATATCGGCTTCGACGCGGTCTCCACTCTTTCGGAAGAGGTTGAGAATCCACGCCGCAATATTCTTCTCGCCACTGTCTTGGTGTGCCTGATCACCGGTCTGCTGTCAGGACTGGAAGTCTATGCGGCGCAAATCGTCTGGGGTTCCAAGCCATTCCCGAGCGATCAGGTCGAATCGGCCTTTGCCTTGCTCTCGCGTCAGGCTGGTGGCATCGTTCTCTTCCAAATCATCAATTTCACGCTTCTGGTAGCGAACATGGGTTCGGGCATGGGTTCGCAGCTCGCCGCCGGACGGCTCCTCTATGGCATGGGCCGGGGGAATGCGCTCCCGAAATCGTTCTTCGGCGCGATCGAACCTAGATACCGCGTTCCCCGCAACAACATTCTCAGTGTCGGAGCTTTCGCGCTTGCCGGAGCCGGCATCCTGGAGTTCTTTGCCGGCAGGCTGGGGGGCGGCGCATACGAAATCGGCGCCGAGGCGCTCAACTTCGGTGCCTTCATCGCCTTCATGGGAGTGAATGCCGCAGCCTTCGTTTACCATCGGCGGCACGAGAAGAGTCGAAGTCTAAGCGGCTTCATCGTTCCTGTTCTTGGTTTCGTGATCTGTGCCTTCATCTGGGTCCATCTCAGCCGCCCAGCTCTGATCCTGGGCGCAATCTGGATGGCCGCCGGAATCACTTACGGCGCATTCCGCACACACGGCTTCCGAGCCGAACTAGTCACTTTTGAGATTCCGTCGGACGTGGGCTAACTGACTCCCTCGAAGTTAGCACCTTGCCTCAGCCACGGCGTGTACGACGCGAAAGTCAGGCGAGTGCATTCGCCACGATCTGCTGGGCTTCATCGACAATGTTTTCGAGATGGGCCTCGTCCTTGAAGCTCTCAGCATAGATCTTGTAGAGGTTTTCGGTGCCCGAGGGGCGGGCCGCGAACCAGCCATTTTCGGCAACGACCTTGAGACCTCCGATGGGAGCGTTGTTGCCGGGAGCGTTCGTCAGTTTGGCGGTGATTCGCTCGCCCGCAAGGAGTGACTCCTTCACATCGGCAGGTGACAACTTGCTGAGTTTTGCCTTCTGCTCCGGGGTTGCCGGTGCGTCGATCCGCGTGTAGTAAGGCATTCCGAATCTCTGGGCCAACTCGGAGAAGTGTTGGCCGGGATCCTTACCGGTGCGGGCAGTGATCTCCGCCGCGAGCAAGTCCATGATCGGCCCGTCCTTGTCTGTGGTCCAGACCGTGCCGTCTCTGCGCAGCAGGCTTGCGCCCGCGCTTTCTTCACCCCCGAAGCAAAAGGAGCCATCGAATAGCCCTGAAACGAACCATTTGAAGCCGACTGGCGTCTCTGATAGCTGCCTTCCGAGACTGCTCACAACTCTGTCGATCATGCTGCTGCTGACGACTGTCTTGCCGACGATAACATCTGCTGGCCACTCGGGACGATGCGTGAGCAGATACTGGATGGCCACGGCAAGATAGTGGTTGGGATTCATCAGGCCGGCGGACGGAGTGACGATCCCGTGCCGGTCGGAATCGGGATCGTTGGCAAAGGCTACCTGGTACTTATCCTTCAGGCCGACAAGACGAGCCATGGCGTACGGGCTGGAGCAGTCCATGCGAATCTTGCCGTCGTGGTCGACCGTCATAAAGGAGAATGTGGGATCGATGACTGGATTCACTACCTCGATCTGCAGTCCATAGATTGAATTGACCTGGTCCCAGTAAGGAGCAAACGCGCCGCCGAGCGGGTCGACTCCGAGTTTAAGGCCGGCCTGCCGGATCGCCTCCATGTCGACCGTATTTTTCAGGTCTTCGATGTAGGGCGTGACGAAGTTTTCCTCATGAGTGGTCGCAGCCTTGATTGCCTGCGAATAAGGCATGCGCTTTACTTCAGTGTTGTTGCCCCTGAGCAGATCATTGGCGCGCTGCTCGACCCAGCGCGTGACGTCAGTATCGGCGGGCCCTCCGTTCGTGGGGTTGTACTTGAAGCCGCCATCCTCGGGCGGATTGTGTGAGGGTGTGATAACGATGCCGTCCGCCAGATGCTCCTTGCGGCCTCGGTTGTAAACAAGGATCGCGTGGGAGATAACCGGTGTCGCTGTAACGCCATCGTTGTGCTGGATCATGGTTTCGACAGCATTGGCGGCCAGCACTTCAAGGGCAGTCATCTGAGCAGGCGCGGATAGCGCGTGGGTGTCTTTGCCCATGAAAAGCGGCCCGTCGGTACCCTCCATGCGCCTGTAGTCGCAGATGGCCTGGGTGATGGCCACGATGTGCGCCTCGGTAAAAGTTCCCTTCAGCGGCGTGCCCCGGTGCCCGCTGGTTCCGAAGCTGACCATCTGGGTCGGGTCGCCCAAATCGGGACGGCGTTCAAGATACTGCCGGTTCAGGTCATCGAGATTGACCAACATCTCTTTGGGAGCCGGCTTCCCCGCCAGGGGAGATATACGGGATTCCACTTTTGTCTCGGTCGCCATTGCACGCTCCTCAAAGGCGGTACTAGGAAACACTTTCCCATGAAGAATATAACCACATCCGGCTCGCCGCGTGCCACAGCAGGCGATTCATGCGTGGGCCTCGCTCGCGAACCAGGCGATATGCCGTGCCGCACTAGCAACCGGAAAGTCTATCCACCCTCCAGATGTTTTGGCTGTACTCGCGGATGGAGCGGTCAGACGAAAACATTCCCATCCTCGCGGCATTGAGAATCGCCATCCTGGACCATTTTTCCTGGTCGCGATAGGTTTCGCTCACTCGATCCTGGCAATCGATATACGACTGGTAATCGGCTAACAGGAGATAAGGATCATAATTGAGTAGCTGGTCTACCAGCGGACGGAAAAGGTTGCGATCGCCATGTGAGAACTGACCTGAAGCGAGGCCGTCGATGACCTGGCGGAGGAAGGGATTGGATTCATAAACGGTGCGGGGATGATACCCTGCCGCGAGCTTCGACTTAACCTCATCCGTAGTAAGGCCGAAAAGGAAGAAGTTCTCATGGCCTACGGCATCCCTGATCTCAACGTTAGCGCCATCGAGGGTTCCGATCGTGAGCGCTCCATTCATGGCGAATTTCATATTTCCGGTTCCGGAGGCTTCTTTACCAGCGGTCGATATTTGCTCGCTGAGATCGGCAGCCGGATAGACCTTCTGCCCAAAAGTGACGTTGTAATCGGGCAGGAACACCACCTTCAAACGGTGCTTCACATCCGGATCGTTGTTAATGACCTCGCCGACGGAATTGATGAGCTTGATAATCAGCTTGGCCATCACATAGCCGGGCGCGGCCTTACCGCCAAACAAGAAAGTACGCGGCACGATGTCTAAGCCGGGTTTTTGCTTCAGGCGGAAAAATAGCGTGAGGATGTTGAGGATGTTGAGATGCTGCCTCTTATATTCATGGATTCGCTTGACCTGAACATCGAACATGGATCTTGGATCGACCGTAATTCCAGTCTCTTCCAATATGTAGTGTGCCAACCGGGTCTTGACATCGTGTTGAACCTTGCGCCAGTCCGCCCGAAACGCTGCGTCATCGACAAATTCTTCCAGTTGTTTGAGTTGGTCGAGGTCACCGATCCACCCCTCCCCTATCTTGCTGGTCATCAGGGCTGATTGTTCCGGGTTACTGACCGCAAGCCATCGCCGCGGCGTCACTCCGTTCGTGACATTAATGAATTTCTCAGGCCACAACTCAAAGAAATCGTGGACCACGTCCTTCTTCAGCAACTCGGTATGCAATGCAGCAACGCCGTTAACCCGATGACTCCCCACGCATGCCAGGTTGGCCATTCGCACAAATTTCTCACCCTGGTCGTCAATGAGCGACATTCGTGCGACCCTTGCCGAGTCGCCGTCAAAATGGTTGCGCACTTCCTTCAGAAAGCGCGAGTTGATCTCGTAGATGATTTCCAGGTGCCGGGGAAGAAGCGAGGCAAACATCGGCAAGGGCCAGCGCTCCAATGCTTCCGGAAGCAGCGTGTGATTGGTATAGCTGAAGGTGTGAGACGTGATCTCCCACGCCTTCTCCCAAACCAGGCCGTGCTCGTCGACCAACAGCCGCATAAGCTCAGCAACACCGATAGAGGGATGTGTGTCATTCAGCTGAATCGCCCACTTCTCGTGGAAGCTTTCAATCGGTCTCCCAGCACGCAGATGGAGCCGGATGATGTCCTGCAAGGCGCAGGAGGTGAAGAAGTACTGTTGCTGGAGGCGAAGCTCTTTGCCCTGAATCTCTTCGTCGTTCGGATAGAGGACCTTCGTGATGTTCTCGGCAAATACTTTGCCCGCGACAGCGCCCTGGTAGTCGCCGCTGTTAAAGCGATCGAAGTAGAACGACTCGGTGGATTCGGATCTCCATAGCCGGAGATCGTTGGCTATCCCGGAACAATACCCCAGAATTGGAGTGTCGTATGGAATGCCTCTCACGATGGAAGCCGGAACCCAGCGCACCCTGTATCTTCCGGTCGAGTCCGACCAGCCTTCGGTGTGACCGCCGAAGCCCACTTCCACCGCTTCGTGCGGCCGTCGAATCTCCCAGGGATTTCCGTAGCGGAGCCAATAATCGGTGAGTTCCACCTGCCAGCCGTCCTGGATCATCTGCTGGAAAATGCCGAACTCGTAGCGAATACCATAGCCGATGGCGGGAATTCCCAGGGTTGCCATCGAATCCAGATAGCAGGCCGCCAGTCGGCCCAGGCCGCCGTTGCCAAGGCCCGGTTCGCGCTCCTGCTCCACAAGCTGATCGAGGTCGCGGCCCAATTCCGTAACTGCTTGCCGAACAGGGCCCTCAAGTTGGAGATTGAGGAGATTGTTTGCGAGGTGCGGCCCCATCAGAAATTCAGCAGACAGGTAGCACACAACGCGGACGTCTTCCTTCTTGTAACATCTCCACGTCGAGAACCATCTCGCCAATATGCGGTCCCGTATCGTGTACGCAACTGCCGTGAAGAACTCCTGATCGCTCGCAGCCTGCTGCGTCGTTCCGACCAGGTAGAAGAGGTTGTCCAGTATGGCCCGTCTCAAGGCTTCCACGCTGATTGCAGTGCGATCGTCCTCGATCTCTACCGTTGGCGCTTGCGTTGCTAGCTCTTGCATGTTGCACCTCATTCCCGGAACGTATTCCGGCTTTGCCTGTTTAGGACTCGGGGACGCCTGTACGGCCCTGATGCTAGACTCCCCTTCTCGAAAGCGCTACCTGCGCACCGTGAATTCTAAGGCAGGCTTACTCTAAGCGCGTGCGCGATCCCTCGTCAGATCCATCAATGTCTGGTGGGTACCAACCCCCTCAGGCCCCTTCGATCCATCTACCGGACGCGACTGCGAATACGTGCCGTCCGGTTGCAGAATCCATGCCTGTCTTCCGTCGCGCAGGTTGATATCCAGGACCTCCCAAAGCCTTTCCTTTGCGTGCGATGCGAACACCGGCGTAACCACTTCAATCCGTTTCGACAGATTGCGAAACATCCAGTCTGCCGATCCGATGAAGAAGTCGCCATCGACGGGATTTTCGTTTCCATTCGCGAAGTAAAAGACGCGGGGATGTTCCAGAAAGCGACCTATGATGGATCGAACTCGGATGCTTTCGGTTTGACCAGGCACTCCCGGACGAAGGCAGCAAAAGCCGCGGACGATCAGGTCGATGGGCACGCCGGCGCTCGAGGCCTTGTACAGGGCCTCGATCATATCGGGGTCTTCCAACTGGTTCATCTTGGCCACAATCCGGGCCGGTTTGCCTGCACGTTTGTTTTCGATCTCGCGCTCGATCAATTCAAGCAACCTTGGCCGCATCGTCACTGGCGCCACCAGGAGCGAAGTACAGCCGGGAACATGCGCATGGCCGGTGAGATAGTGGAAGAGATTGACCACATCTTGCGTGAGCACAGGATTGCACGTAAACAAGCCAAAATCGGCATAGAGACGAGCCGTCTTGACGTGGTAGTTGCCTGTGCCGATATGGGCGTAGCACTGCAGGTGGCCGCCTTCTTTCCGAACCACGAGAGCAGTCTTGGCGTGAGTCTTGAGTCCGCCGATCCCGAAGGTGACGTGAGCGCCTACCCGCTCCAGCTCCGCTGCCCAGTGCAGATTGCGCTCTTCGTCAAAGCGCGCTTTGATCTCCATCACGCATGCGACCTGCTTCCCCTGTTCTGCCGCCCGAACAAGCGATTTGACAAACGGGGTATCGTCACCGATGCGGTACGCAGTCATTTTGACCGAGACCGTTTGCGGGTCGTCGGCCGCTGAACTGATGAAGTGTTCCACGCTCGCATCGAAGCTCTCATACGGATGGTGGACGAGGATGTCTCCGGACTTGATCGCAGCGAAAATTGAGTTGTCGGGATCGATCGCCGGAGGCTGAAGGGGAGTCCACGGTGCGTCCCGCAGCTCGGCAGGAACCGGGAGTCCCATAAGTTCAAACAGAGTCGTGTAGTCTACCTCCTCCGCCATGTCATAAAGATCGATCGGAGACAAATCGAACCGCTGGCGCAGTATTTCCTTGAGAGCTGGATCCGCCCCTGGCCCGAATTCGAGCCGAACCACTGGTTCGTAGCGGCGCTGCCGGACTTGTTCTTCTACCAGGTCCCGGAGTGCCGTCTCCGTCTCATCGTCCACCTCAACCTCGGCGTCGCGAGTCAGTCGCACAACCGTGATTGCACTGATCTCCATCCCGTTGTAAAGGCGTCCAAGGTTTCCACGAATGATCTCATGCAACGGGACAAGCAATTTCTGACCCGCTTCTACACCCGTCTTTAGCGAAACCCACTGCTTGATATCTCTCGGAATTTTCAGTCGGCCATGGATCGATTCGGCGCGGTTGGCGTCGGTGACGCGAAACACCAGGGAAGTAGACAGGTTCGACAGGAACGGAAACGGATGAGCGGGATCGATGACTAGAGGGGTCAGGGCAGGAGAGATTTCGAGATCAAAAAAGTGTCTCGCCTCCTCCTGCTGGTCCGCTGTCAGTTCATCCCAGCGTCGCAGAGTGATTCCATGCTGAGCCAGACCCGGAACGATGGTTTCGCGGTAACACTTCGCCTGGTTGTCGAGCATGGGGAGTATTTTGTCCCTGACCTGCTGCAGCACTGCGTGCTCGCCATCGGTCTCGCCTGTTCGAAGAACTTCCGCGCGCTTCATGAAAAATTCGTCCAGGTTCGACGTAAAGATCGCCAGAAATTTCGCCCTTTCAAGTAAGGGTGTGCGCTCGTCCAGGGCCTCCGCGAGCACTCGCTCGTTAAAGTCCAGCCAACTCAAATCGCGATCTATCCAGACGTCCGACAACGTCTGAGGTAGTTGCTCGTTTAAGACGCCTCTATCGCCGATAGACGCCAATGTGGCTGTGCTCATGGGCAACTCTCCTGATGTTAAGTAGCTCTTGGCCTTGGGTGTCCGATTCTACGGCGGGATCATGAACAGACTGTTTCAATCGCAAATTTATCCCGTATGCGCGCCCATCTGTGGGTCGCCGGGGACCAAAGCAATCGGGCCAATTTATTCAGGAGAATGGATTAACCTGTAGCACGGTGCGAGTTTTGTCCGCGACTGCCTGATCTAAAGGCGTGATTCTGAAATGGGCTGCGCGCCACCGGTCGAGAATCACTACCCGTCGCCCCGGATAGGCATCATACAGACTTTGGCTGTATACCTAGCCTATGACCTTCCTGCGTCGTGTGGTAATGCTCTCTCGCAGCCGCAAGTTTGGCCGGTATCCAGATGCCAGATGGGCAAATTGCGCCGTTGGGACGATTCAAGCGTCCATCGCTTTGCTGGTGCTGTTGTCGTTGATGCATCCATCGCGGGCCTTCGCGGTGAATCCTGAGTTGGACCCAGTGCTGACTGGCTCGCGACAGCGTATTCAGAGCCTTGACTACCGCGTGACCGGGCGAATCACACGGGTGGAAGGCGATGGCAAGCGGACGAGCTACAAGTTTATCGGCAAGGCTCACTGGTTTCCCGATGGTCTGCGTCTGCTATCGGTGTTCTCGGGCCCCGGCTCAGAGAAGACAAGCGTTCTGCTGCATATGAGCGCGAGCGGGCGCTTGACCATCGAGGCGGTACTTCCTGGCGAGAAAGCCGCTAGCGCGTTGCCATTCGAACGTTGGAACGACCCACTCGTGGGAACAGACTTTTCCTATGAAGACATGGTAGAGAACCAGTTGTTTTGGACGAATCAGCAACTCACGGCGCCGGAGAAGTACGGTGCACGGGATTGCTTTGTCCTTAAGAGCACGCCCGGCCCTCAGGACCGGACTCACTATGGTTCGGTGACATCGTGGATTGACCGCGGCATTTTGTTCCCTGTGCATGTGGTGAAGACGCTTCGCGGGACGGGACAGCAGAAGGAATTCGTTTACTATGGCCTGCGGCAGATCGACGGCGCCTGGTCTGCGTCGCAAGTGGAGGCAAAGCTGCAGGGCAAGCCCGGCTCCTCGATGATGGTAATCGAAGGGGGCTCGGGAAAGGCAAAGCTTGGACTCAAGGACTTTGATATCGGCCAGTCCGGCGCTCAAGGAAAGAAAGCGAAATAAATCGAATCGCTTAATGGGCTGTTGCGAGGCCCAGTGCTGTCACCTGAGCATCCAGTTTTCAGCGACAACAACGAGGGGTGCTCGCCGTCATGGGATGAGTTCCTTTTCAGATGTTACCGGGGCCCCATATAAGCCAAGGGGCCACCAATTCCAGTCGCCAGCAAGCTGCAATAGTGCCGGCCCGACTACCATCCGCACCACTGTAGCATCAATGAACACTGCCACGGCGAGCGTAAAGCCCAGCATTTGGACGACCAGGAAGCTTCCCACGGTGAATGCAATAAAGACGGCAATCATAATTGCCGCGGCGCTCGTGATGAGCCCGGCCGTCCGCGCTAGGCCCTCAATCACTGCTGCTCTCTCGGATAAACCGCGCCGCCGCTCTTCGAGGACTCGGGCGACCAGGAAGACCTCATAGTCCATGCTCAATCCGAAGACGATGGCAAATGCGAGAATCGGCACGATCGGAAATACGGCGCCGGTCGGTCCGTCGAGTCCAAACAGTCTGCTACCGTGGCCTTCTTGAAAAACGAGAACTAACACACCAAATGAGGCGCCAACCGAGAGCAGATTGAGCAGAATTGCTTTGACAGCCGCAAATAAAGAACGGAGTCCGATTAGGAGCGCCAGCAAACTCCCCAATACGACGCCAACGATCAACTTCGGCAATCGCTCTTTTACTACCGAGTCATAATCTGCGTTGAGCGCGGGAATACCGCCAACCCGCAGCACGGCGCCGGGAACGCCGGTTATCGCCGCGACATCGGAGGAACGCACCTCTCGTACCCATCGTATCTGTTCGTTGGGCGAGACAGTGGCGTTCGGCAGCAACTCAATCAAGGTAGCCTGGCCGTCGCTGCGCAAAAAACTCTTGCGGATTGGCTCCGGCACTTCGTCGACAGCGTCTGCCGTGTCAGACATTCCCGTGAGGGTCGGAAGAGATAGAACCTCTTGCGCTCTGGGATCGCTCTGGAAGCGCTTCGTCAAGCGGCTGACGGCAAGCCAGCCGGCCGGCGAGAGCGGCGGAGACTGTGGCGGCAACTCCAGGATCACGCGGAGGGACTGCACAATACCCGACCGCCCCATGCCCTGGAGAGTTTGCAGCGCCTTCACCGACTCGGCTGCGGCCGGGAGCGAGCCACGGTCGGGAACCCCGGGAGAGATTTTGCGTGCCTGGAATGCAAGGACCAGGAGCGGAATCCCGGCGACAAGCAGAGCTGTCCAGGGCCGGCGGGTTACGATGTTGCCCCACCGCGCCCACCACTTACTCGCCGCGCACAGACTGTCCCGCGTTCTGAACCGTCTGACTGGAAGAGGCACTCTGGCGGCATTGATATGATGCCCTAGCAGACCAAGCACCCAGGGCAGAATGAACGTACACAGCATGACGCTCAAAACGGTTACCAGCAGGCCTGCCACCCCGATGGAACGCAGTTCGCTGATGGGCACAGTCAGCAGCGCTGAAAATCCGATTGCAACTGTTGTGGCCGAGACTATCAGCGTCCCCCCCGCTTGCCCGGCAGCAATATCGGCAGCACAGCCGGGATCACATCCGTCGGCCAATGCTTCACGAAACCGGCTCACCATCAGCAATGCATAGTCGATGCCCAGGCCAAGGCCGAGCATCGTCGCCAGATTCTGCACCAGGATCGACAGGTGCAGGTAATGCACGAGTAGCGCACACGCACCCATCGCCATCGAGATCGAGAGCACTCCAACTCCCAGCGGCAATAGTGCGGCCACAAGACTGCCGAAAGCCAGCAACAGCAGCAGGAGTGTTATCGGCATCGCTCGTTCCTCGGCGTGCCTGACGTCGTCTGCGCTGACCTTGCGAAGATCGAAGTTCAGTGGCGTTTCACCCGTAATCTCCAGTTTGATATTTGGGTATTGCGACTTCAGCTGACCTTCCATCCAGTCTGCTCTTGCCCTCAATTGGGGGACCAACGCCTCGACAGATTCATCGTGCGGGTCCAACCCGACGATGATCAAGGCCCCGCCGGTGTTCCCGGTGAACATGGGATCTGGCCAATCCACACTCGATATGGCACCCGCCACTCCAGGCACACTACGCAATGAATTGGTTAAGAAGCCTAAGGCATCCGCCCCTTTTGCCGAATCCGGATCGGGAATACCGCTGATCACCAGAACAAGGCGGCGGGCGTAGGGGGACTGGAAACGCTGCGCCAGTTCCAGGTCAACTTTTTCGGATTCTCCGCCCTTGATGT
>Ga0209040_10002528_pt1 | contig 14303 bp, 14 predicted proteins | sample BogFormECP12_OM3_FD_188240 | JGI IMG/M metagenome (GOLD analysis project Ga0209040, IMG submission 188240) | Bog forest soil microbial communities from Calvert Island, British Columbia, Canada - ECP12_OM3 (SPAdes) (version 2) | ecosystem: Environmental > Aquatic > Freshwater > Wetlands > Bog ...
CTGGCCTTCTCCAACTTGCCCGGTGAGGCACCCATCGAGGAGATGCCATCCGAGGCGACGCCTGCCGCGGAGCCCGCTGCGCCCGCAGAGCAAGCCGATGAGAATCCCGTGCTCGAGACGGGCATACCCCGCGACGTCGGTGCGGACTGGGACTTCGCGGACGTGCGCGACCGATTGTGTACGTCCGAACACGCTGACCGGGCAATGCGCTATCTGCTGTGGACGCCACGCAGCAAGGGCCTGAGGCTGTGGGGTGGCAGCCGTCTGATGGCCCCTGCGGCGATCGCGATGCTGCCGATGTGGATGCGCCACCTCGGCGGGTTCGATCAGCCCGCCGAGGTCGACGCCGCTATCGTTACGACCGCGCGGATGGCCGTGCGTGCGATGTCGCTTGGCAATTCCAGGCCCATGCTCGCGGTCGCGCGCTGGCTCGTCCCGCACACCGCGGAGGTTTACGCGCAGCACCTCGCCGCAGGCACGCCCGCCGCTCCGCGCACCGTCACGCCCGCCGAGGCCCGAGAGACGCTGGCCTGCAGCTAGTCACGAGCGGCGACGGATAAGCCTCAGCGCCAGCGCTATTCAGCCGCACGCGTTGCCGGGTGGACCGCGATGAGCCCTAATGCGCTGCGCCGCTTGCACATTGCGGCCAGCTCTGAGTAGGCCTTTTCACCGAGCAGTTCGGTGAGCTCGGCCCCGAGGCTCACCCATACCTGCTCCGCGCCAACGTGGGCGGCCGGATCACCGGTGCAGTACCAGTGCAGGTCGGCGCCGCCGGCGCCCCAGCCGCGGCGGTCGTATTCGGTGACAGTCGTTTTCAGGATTTCCGTGCCGTCCGGGCGGGTCACCCATTCCTGGCTGCGCCGGATGGGCAACTGCCAGCAGACGTCGGGTTTCATCGTGTGCGGTGCCACACCGAGCCGCAGCGCTTTGGTGTGGAGCGCACAGCCCGGCCCGGAGTGGAACCCGGGCCGGTTCAAGAAGATGCATGCGCCCTTGTGTTTGCGGGTGCGGAACTGCTCTTCGCCCTCGTGCTCGTCGAGTTCGAGATAGCCCTTGCGGCTCAAGCCTTTTTCGCGGAACTGCCAATCCTCGTCGGTGAGCTTGGACACAGCGTCGTCCAGCCGGGCCCGGTCGTCGTCGTCGGACAAAAACGCCCCGTGCGAGCAACATCCGTCGTCGGGACGTCCTTCTACGGTGCCTTGGCAGGCCGGGGTGCCGAACACACACGTCCAGCGGGAGAGCAGCCAGGTCAGGTCCGCGGCAATCAGATGCTCGGGATTATCCGGGTCATAGAACTCCACCCATTCGCGGGCGAAGTCCAATTCGACTTCACCGGGATGGTTTGGCTGCGAATTTGCCACAGTTTGCACGGTAGACCAATCCAACGCTGCGACGGCTCACCCACTCCGGTTAATTCGCCCACCTCCTTCCCCGACCGCTACGCGGTCTGCATCGTCGCAGGGCGAGATAAATTGCCCGGCTCCTCCTCAGACCGCTACGCGGTCTGCATCGTCGCAGGGCGAGATAAATTGCCCGGCTCCTCCTCAGACCGCTACGCGGTCTGCATCGTCCAGGGCTAAGTTGTGTTTCGTGCGATTAGGAGTGCTCGACGTCGGCAGCAACACGGTCAATCTGCTAGTGGTGGACGCCCGCCGCGGCGGACACCCGACGCCAATGAGCTCGACCAAGGCCACCTTGCGGCTGGCCGAGTCGATCGATAGCTCCGGCAAAATCACCCGGCGCGGTGCCGACAAGCTGATCGAGACGATCGACGAGTTCGAAAAAATCGCGGACAGCTCGGGCTGCGCCGAGCTGATGGCATTCGCGACTTCGGCGGTCCGCGACGCCAAGAACTCCGAGGACGTGCTGGCCCGGGTCCGCAAAGAGACCGGTGTCGACCTAAAGGTCCTGCGCGGTGTTGACGAGTCGCGGCTGACATTCCTGGCGGTACGTCGCTGGTATGGATGGAGCGCAGGCCGGATCATCAACCTAGACATCGGGGGCGGCTCGCTGGAGTTGTCCAACGGCGTCGACGAAGAACCCGAAGTCGCCTTGTCCCTGCCTTTGGGCGCCGGGCGGCTGACCCGCGAATGGCTCAACGACGACCCGCCCGGCCGGCGCCGGGTGGCGATGCTGCGCGACTGGCTCGACGCCGAGCTGGCCGAAGCCAGCGCCAAAATGCTCGACGCCGGCACGCCCGACCTTGCGGTGGCAACGTCGAAAACTTTCCGCTCACTGGCCCGGCTGACCGGTGCGGCGCCATCGGCCGCGGGACCGCGCGTGAAGAGGACGCTCACCGAGAATGGCCTCAGACAACTCATATCTTTCATCTCTAGGATGACGACCGCTGACCGTGCTGAACTGGAAGGAGTGAGCGCCGAGCGAGCGCCACAGATCGTGGCGGGGGCTTTGGTCGCAGAGGCAAGTATGCGAGCGCTGTCGATAGAAACGGTGGACATTTGTCCGTGGGCGCTACGAGAAGGCCTTATTTTGCGCAAACTCGATAGCGAAGCTGACGGAACTGCCCTCGTTGAGGTTTCTGTGCGGGATGCTGGTAGCCAGCGAGTTGATCGGAATGCAGTTGACCGATCGAGAGGCGACACACGATGACCGGATCACACGACAACACAAGACCCATCTCGGTCGCTGAGTTGCTGGCCAAAAACGGCACGATCGGTGCCCCGGTTCCCAACCGCCGTCGCCGTCGCCGCGGCAACTCCGACGCGGTGACCGTCGCCGAGCTGACCGGCGAGATCCCGGTCATCGACGAGGACATCGAACCCGACGCGACCGGCCACTCGGATCCGCAATCACATGCCCACCGCGCCAACGGATCTGCTCGGCTCGACGAGGTGGCTGACGATGAGTCCGCCCCCGCCGAAAAGCCGCGCTACTGGTCTGAACCCGAGCCGCGGTGGCCGGAATCCCCGCCGCCTCGACCGCGCGAATCACGGCCCGATTCGCGGGAATCGCGCCCCGAGCGCAGCCCACATCCGCTGCCGTCGCGCAACAACGTCCGGGTGGACGCCAGCCGTTCCGAGGGCGCGGAAGACCAGTCTGCGGACCGGTCCGGTGCCGAGGGGATGAACCCGGACCCGCTGGAGGACTACGCGGGGATGTCGGTGGACGTGATGGACACCGACGTGCGCGACGCCGAACTCGCGAACGAAGACTCCGCCTATGTGCGCTCATATTTGCGTTCGTCGGCTGGTCGGTCGCGCGGCAAGGACGCCGCTGATGACACCGACTACCGGGACGTCGCCGGCATCCACGACGAGGAGGACTCCCCGGAGGATGTCGCCGACGATCTCCACGATGGGGTCGAGGATTCCTCCGCGTGGTCCCGCGCCGAGAGCATGCGGCTCGGCGGAATGGTTGTGCTGCAGTCGATTCTGGCTGTTGGATTCGGTGCCGGGCTCTTCATCGCGTTCGACCAGCTGTGGCGGTGGAACAACATCGTGGCGCTGGTGCTGTCGGTGCTCGTCATCCTTGGCTTGGTGGTCGGCGTGCGGGTGGTCCGCAAAACCGAGGACATCGCCAGTACGTTGATCGGGGTGGCGGTGGGGGCGCTGGTCACGCTGGGGCCGTTAGCGTTGTTGCAATCCGGCTAGCCGCCCAGCGGAACCCGCGTGCGCCCCGCCATCAAGGTCGGTCTGTCGACGGCCTCGGTCTACCCGATAAGGACCGAGGCCGCTTTCGAGTATGCGGCCAAGCTCGGCTACGACGGCGTCGAGCTGATGGTGTGGGGCGAGTCGGTCAGCCAGGACATCGACGCGGTGGAGAAACTGTCGCGGCGCTACCGGATGCCGGTGCTGTCGGTGCACGCGCCGTGTCTGCTGATCTCGCAGCGGGTGTGGGGCGCCAACCCGATTCCCAAGCTCGAGCGCAGTGTGCGCGCCGCTGAACAGCTCGGCGCCCAAACGGTAGTTGTGCATCCGCCGTTCCGCTGGCAACGGCGCTACGTCGAGGGGTTCACCGAACAGGTCGCCGACTTGGAGGCATCCAGCGACGTGCTGGTAGCCGTCGAGAACATGTTCCCGTTCCGGACGGACCGGTTCTTCCGGGCCGAGCAGTTGAAGGAACGGATGCGCAGGCGCGGCGGCGGCCCAGGGCCCGGGATCTCGGCGTTCGCGCCGTCCTACGATCCGCTGGACGGCAACCATGCGCACTACACGCTGGACCTGTCGCACACCGCGACGGCGGGCACCGATGCGCTGGACATGGCGCGTCGGATGGGTTCGGGTCTGGTGCACTTGCACTTATGCGACGGCAGCGGGCTGCCGGCCGACGAACATTTGGCGCCGGGCCGGGGTAACCAACCGGTGGTCGAGGTGTGCGAGATGTTGGCCGGCGGCGACTTCGCCGGCCATGTTGTGCTGGAGGTCTCTACGTCCGGAGCGCGTTCGGCCCATGAGCGCGAGACCATGTTGGCCGATTCGTTGCAATTCGCCCGTACGCACCTGCTGCGCTGACGCCCGAAGGAAATCCCGCAAGTTCATGACCGCGTTATTCAGCCACGCGATGGCGCTGCGTGAGGTCGACCCCGGCGTCTTTGCCGGCGAGTTGAACAAACACTGGACCATCGGACCGAAGGTGCACGGCGGGGCAATGCTGGCGTTGTGCGCCAACGCCGCCCGCACTGCTCATGGCGGACCTTCGCCCGGTGACGACGCGGGCCTGCCGACGGCCCGAGGAGGCGCCGGGCAATCGAACTGGCAGCCGGTGGCGGTCTCGGGCAGCTTCCTGTGGGCGCCCGACCCCGGTCCGCTGCGGCTGGTGACATCGATCCGCAAGCGCGGGCGGCGGATCCGCGTCGTCGACGTCGAGCTCAGCCAGGGCGATCGCACCGCCGTGCACGCCGTCGTCACACTCGGCGAGCCGGAGCACTTGGTGCCGCCGCTGCTGTCGGCCAATCCGGTGGTGGGCCTGATGGATCCCGAGCCGCCCGACGACGTCGCGCCGATCGGTCCGGGTCACCAGCTGGCCGGGCTGGTCCACCTGGCCGACGGCTGCGACGTGCGGCCGCTGGTCTCGACGCTGGGCCCCACCGATGGCCGGCCACCGGTGATCCAGATGTGGGTGCGGCCGCGCGGCCTGGCACCCGACGTACTGTTCGCGCTGATGTGCGGCGATGTGTCGGCGCCGGTGACGTTCGCCGTGAGCCGCACCGGCTGGGCGCCGACCGTGCAGCTCACCGCATACCTGCGCGCATTGCCGGCGGACGGCTGGTTGCGGGTGGTGTGCACCTGTATGCAGATCGGGCAGGACTGGTTCGACGAGGACCACACGGTTGTCGACTGTGAGGGCCGCATTGTGGTGCAGGCCCGCCAGTTGGCGATGGTCCCCCCGGCGCGCTAGTTCTCGCGGGCGACCCGCTGCGCCCGGCTTCGCCGCGCTTGCGATCGCCGGTGGTTCATCGGGCGACCCGCTGCGCCCGGCTTCGCCGCGCTTGCGATCGCCCGGTCCCCACGAAACTCGTGGGCTTCTGCCATGCTGTGCGGCATGGCCAGAATCGCGGTCATCGGCGGCGGCAGCATGGGCGAAGCCCTGCTGTCGGGCCTGCTTCGGGCCGGACGTCAGGTCAAAGACATCGTGGTCGCCGAACGGCTGCCCGACCGCGCCCGGTACCTCGCCGAGACGTATTCGGTGCTGGTGGCATCGGTGCGGGACGCGGTGGAAAACGCGACGTTCGTCATCGTCGCCGTCAAACCCTCCGACGTCGGGTCGGTGGTCGGGGAGATCGCCCAAGTGGTCGCCGAGGCCCACGATGACAGCCCCGAGCAGGTGTTCATCACCGTCGCGGCGGGGGTCAACACGGCCTATCTGGAATCCAAGCTGCTGGCCGGGACGCCGGTGGTGCGGGTGATGCCGAACGCGCCGGCGTTGGTCGGCGCGGGTATCAGCGCGATGGCCAAGGGCCGCTTCGCAACCCCTGAGCAGCTCAAAGAGGTCGCCGCGCTGTTCGACTCGGTCGGCGCTGTGCTGACGGTTCCCGAGGAACAGCTGGACGCGGTGACCGCGGTGTCGGGTTCCGGTCCAGCGTATTTCTTCCTGATGGTCGAGGCTTTGGTGGACGCCGGGGTCGGGGTCGGGCTAAGCCGGTCGGTGTCCACCGCGCTGGTGGCGCAGACGATGGCCGGGTCGGCGGCGATGTTGCTGGACCGGATGGAGCAAGACCGCGGAACAGCCCGCGACACGGCCTCGGACCTGTCCCTGGACACCACTCCGGCGCGGCTGCGCGCCATTGTTACCTCGCCCGGCGGCACTACCGCTGCTGCGCTGCGGGAATTGGAAGGACGGGGTTTGCGGGCGGCTGTCGACGAGGCGGTGCGGGCCGCAAAAACCCGCTCTGAGCAGCTAAGAATTACATCAGAGTAATTTATAGAATTTTATTTATTTGCCCCCACCCGTCGCAGTAACCCCACTAGTCCCGCTATTCTCCTCTTGGTATGCACTTGTGGGTGCCAGCGGAGGGGAAGCCGCTGGGACTGCAGATGCCTGACTGATTGGGTTGCGATGACGTCTATGAACGGGCCATCGGCACGGGATGCCGGTTCCGCAGACGGCCAGCCGCCTCGGACGCAATTCCTCACTGTGGCCGAAGTGGCAGCGCTGATGCGAGTCAGCAAGATGACGGTCTACCGGCTGGTTCACAACGGTGAGCTGCCTGCAGTCCGGGTGGGGCGATCCTTCCGGGTGCACGCCAAGGCCGTCCACGACATGCTGGAGAGCTCTTACTTCGACGCCGGCTAGCGCCTGGGTGCGGGTCTGTCGTCACTCTGACGTGACGCCCGCGCTCGGTAGTCACGCTGACGTGACACTCGCCGGTCATCGGATACTGCCGGTGTGAGCCGTATCGGCCCACCGGTCATTTTGGTATTCGACGCATCCTCCCGGGTAGAGTGTTCGGGTTATTGCACACGGTCGGCCATGGCGGACTCAGGCCGCCACACAGATAGCGGAGTTATGGGTTCAGTAATCAAGAAGCGGCGCAAACGGATGTCGAAGAAGAAGCACCGCAAGCTGCTTCGCCGTACTCGGGTGCAGCGCAGAAAACTCGGAAAGTAACTTCCGTCAACGGCTGCCCGAGCTTGCAGGTCATGCGGCGGCAGCTGAGAGGTCGTTAGGCTAGCGGGGTGGATTCGTCGGGCGGTCAACCAGGTACCGGAACGGGCAGCCGGACAGGTGGCACCGGCAGTAACGCCGGCAATACCGTGCATTACCCGAAAGTTGTGCTGGTCACGGGCGCCTGCCGGTTCTTGGGCGGTTACCTGACGGCGCGGCTGGCGCAGAACCCATTGATAAACCGGGTCATCGCGGTGGACGCGGTTGCGCCCAGCAAGGACATGCTGCGCCGGATGGGCCGCGCCGAGTTCGTCCGCGCGGACATCCGCAACCCCTTTGTCGCCAAGGTGATTCGAAATGGCGATGTCGACACCGTGGTGCACGCCGCTGCGGCGTCGTTTGCGCCGCGGTCCGGTGGCGGCGCAGCGTTGAAGGAAATCAACGTGCTGGGCGCGATGCAGCTGTTCGCGGCCTGCCAGAAGGCGCCGTCGGTGCGTCGAGTCGTGCTGAAGTCGACATCAGAGGTCTACGGTTCCAGTCCGCACGATCCGGTGATGTTCACCGAAGACAGCAGCAGCCGTCGTCCGTTCCGGGAGGGCTTTCCCAAAGACAGCCTGGACATCGAGGGTTACACCCGCGGGCTCGGCCGGCGTCGGCCCGACATCGCGGTGACGATTCTGCGGCTGGCCAACATGATCGGTCCGGCGATGGAGACCACGCTGTCGCGATACCTGGCCGGACCGCTGGTCCCGACCGTGCTCGGCCGCGACGCGCGGCTGCAGCTGCTGCACGAGCAGGATGCGCTCGGCGCTTTGGAGCGCGCCGTGATGGCCGGCAAGGCAGGCACCTTCAATATCGGCGCCAGCGGCATCATCATGCTGTCGCAGGCGATCCGGCGAGCAGGCCGAGTGTCGGTGCCAGTGCCCGGATTCGGGCTGTGGGCGCTGGATTCACTGCGACGGGCCAACCACTACACCGAGATCAACCGTGAGCAACTCGACTACTTGAGCTATGGCCGTGTGATGGACATCACAAGGATGCGAACCGAGCTTGAATACCATCCCAAGTGGACTACTGCAGAGGCTTTTGACGATTACGTACGCGGCCGAGGTTTAACTCCCATTATCGATCCAGAGTGGGTACGCTCGATTGAAGGTCGGGCCGTAGCAGCAGCGCAGCGCTTAGGTGGCCGAACCAAAATCAACTAACGGGTGGGGGGAGGTTAACTTAATGGCGGGCGATTCGAAGGCGAAAGTCATTCCGCTGCACGCGAATTCAAATCGTGCAGCGGCGCAGCGACGCGCCGGCCAACGCACCCAGGCGTCTCGTCAGCATCCCTCGCTGCTTTCCGAACCGGGCAATCGGGCGTCGGCCGATCAGGTCGCCGCCGTTGTACGTGAGATCGACCACCACCGGCGCGCTTCAGGCGGCAAATCCGTAGCCGACCAGTCCGGCAACGAGCTGGCGCACAAGGTCAGTGCCGTCGCCGACTTCCTACGACACCGGCTTACCGGCGATTACAAGGTCGATGAGTTCGGGTTTGATCCGCATTTCAACGACGCAATCGTGCGGCCGCTGCTGAGGTTCTTTTTCAAGTCGTGGTTCCGGGTCGAGGTCAGCGGAATCGAGAACTTGCCCGAGTCCGGCGCGGCGTTGGTGGTGGCTAATCACGCCGGCGTGCTGCCGTTCGACGGGCTGATGGCCTCGGTGGCTGTTCATGACGAGCATCCGGCGCATCGTGACCTGCGGCTGCTGGCCGCCGATATGGTGTTCGACCTGCCGATGCTCGGCGACGCAGCCCGCAAGGCCGGCCACACCATGGCATGCACCGCCGACGCCCATCGGCTGCTCGCCTCCGGGGAACTGACCGCGGTGTTCCCCGAGGGATACAAAGGCCTGGGTAAGCGCTTCAAGGACCGCTACAAGCTGCAGCGGTTCGGGCGCGGTGGCTTCGTGGCGGCGGCGCTGCGCACCAAAGCCCCGATCGTGCCTTGCTCCATCGTGGGCTCCGAGGAGATCTACCCGATGCTGGCCGACGTCAGGCTGCTGGCGCGACTGTTCGGCTTGCCCTACTTCCCGATCACCCCGCTGTTCCCGCTGGCCGGGCCGGCCGGGCTGGTGCCGCTGCCGTCGAAGTGGCACATCGCGTTTGGTGAGCCGATTCCCACCGCGCACTACGAGAGTGCCGACGCCGACGATCCCATGGTCACCTTCGAGCTGACCGACCAGGTCCGCGAGACCATCCAGCAGACGCTCTACCAGCTGCTGGCCGGGCGCCGCAATATGTTCTTCGGCTGAGCCCCTACGCGGCCGGATTGACCAGTGTGAACTGGCAAACGTCGGTATTGCCCTTGCTGAACAGGTCGGCGCAGCCGGTCAGGTACCTGATGTAGCGCTCGTAGACCTCTTCCGACTGGATCGCGATGGCCTCGTCCTTGCGCGCCTCCAGCGCGGCCGCCCAGATCTCCAGCGTGCGTGCGTAGTGCAGCCGCAGCGACTGAACGCGGGCCACCTCGAAGCCGGCCTTCTCCGCGTGCTCTTCGACAAGCGCCACCGAGGGCAGCCGGCCGCCGGGAAAGATCTCGTCCATCATGAATTTGACGAAACGGATAAGCGTCATCGTCAATCTGATTTGACGCTGCTCGAGTTCTTCGAGAGTGGGGATCACGATCGTGTGCAACAGCATCGTGCCGCCGGCCGGCAGCGCCTGGTAAGCCATCTTGAAGAAGTCGGGGTAGCGGTCGAATCCGAAGTGTTCGAACGCGCCGATCGACACGATCCGGTCCACCGGCTCGTGGAACTGCTCCCAGCCTTCCAGCAGCACCTGCTTGGAACGTGGGCTGTCCAGCTCGTCCAACAACTTCTGCGCATGTGCGGCCTGGTTCTTGCTCAACGTCAAGCCGATCACGTTGACGTCGTAGCGCTCGATGGCGCGCCTCAACGTGGCGCCCCAGCCGCAGCCGACGTCGAGCAGCGTCATTCCGGGTTCTAGGCCCAGCTTGCCCAGCGACAGGTCGATCTTGGCCAGCTGGGCCTCTTCCAGCGTCATATCGTCGCGCTCGAAGTACGCGCAGCTGTAGGTGTGTGACGGATCGAGGAACAGCCCGTAGAAGTCGTCCGACAGGTCGTAGTGTGACTGGACGTCGTCGAAGTGTGGCGTGAGATTGGTGCTCATCGGTGTGACTCTCCCCCTAGAAGGTCCCGGCTGACACTAGCCCCGCCGCGGATGGATGCAATTGCGGCAATCGTCGCAGCTGCGTCGGCATCCGGGTTGGACGACTCGCCGAGCATCGTGACGATGCTGGTGATCACCGGGTTGGCGTCGGCGTCGGTGACCTCGCTGCGGATCTCGGCGATTACGGTGCCGTGTGATTCGATGACGTTGTCTAGGTAGGTGTCGAAGAACAGCCGGTCACCGGCCATGATCGGCCGGTGGTACACGAATTTCTGGTCCCTGTGCAGCACCCGCGCGAGGTTGATCGGGATGTCGAACTTGGTGAAGACGTCGAGCTGAACACGCCGTCCGGCGACCGCAAGGAAGGTGAGCGACGCCACAGTGCTGCCGTAACCGGCCTCTGCGGCCGACGCCTCAGAGTAGTGCGACGGATGGTCGTCCTTGACGGCCTGCGCGAACTCGCGGACCTTTTCGCGTCCGACGTCGAAGTAATCCGGGAACCGGTAGTGCGTTCCGATGAGTCCTTCGGCGCCTTCGGGAAGTGACATGCACTGATCTCCACTCTTAGGGATGCTCAGCGGCGCAGCTTATCAGCGCGATTGGCGTCGGGAGGCGACCGCGGCGAGTGCACCGCCCGCTGCCCCAAGCGCCAGGGCCGACGGCACGCCGATCCGGGCGGCCTTGCGCGCCGTTCGAAAGTCACGGATTTCCCAGCCGCGTTTGCGGGCCAGGTCGCGCAAGTGGCTGTCGGGGTTGATGGCGACAGCCGTCCCGACCAGGGAGAGCAGCGGCACATCGTTGAAGCTGTCGGAGTAGGCGGTACAGCGCTTGAGGTTGAGGCCCTCGCGGATGGCCAGCGAGCGCACCGCGTGCGCCTTGCCGGGGCCGTGCAGGATCTCGCCCACCAGCCTGCCGGTGAACACGCCGTCGACCGACTCGGCGACCGTGCCCAGCGCGCCGGTCAGTCCTAGCCGGCGGGCGATGGTTATCGCGAGTTCATAGGGCGTGGCGGTGACCAGCCAGACCTGCTGGCCTGCGTCGAGGTGCATCTGCGCCAGATCGCGAGTGCCCGTCCAGATCTTGTCCGCGATGATTTCGTCGAAGACCTCTTCGCCCAGCCGAACCAGCTCTTCGGTGGATCGGCCTTCGATGAAGGCCAGGGCCTTGCGTCGGCCCGCGGCGACGTCGTCGCTGTTTTCCCGTCCGATGAGCTGAAACTTGGCTTGCGCGTAGACAAACCCGAGCACGTCGCGATAGGTGAAGTACTTGCGCGCGGCCAGACCGCGGCCGAAATGTATGAGCGACGAACCCTGCACCAGGGTGTTGTCCACGTCGAAGAACGCCGCCGCAGTTAAGTCGACGGGCGGCTGCTCGGGCCCGGGGGCGGCGTCGGTATGGGCGTCCACCAGCGCACGGTCGGCGCTAGCGTTGGCGGCCAGCTCCTCCAGGTCCAGTTCATCCGGGTCAGGTCCTGCGTTGGGGCCGGGTTCCACGGTGTCCGGGCCGCCGGGAGCGCTCACAGTTCAACAGTATCCGCCGGGGAGCCGCGGAGCGTTCCGGCGGAGGCTACGTGGGGGAGCGAGCGGCGCTGCCCGCTGCCACACTGGGGCCATGAGCCGCCCACAGGTGCAGCTGTTGACCCGCGCCGGCTGCACGATCTGTGATCGCGTGCACGCGCAGCTCAACCAACTGGCCGCGGAACTCGACTTCGACCTGTCGACCACCGACGTAGACCAAGCCGCGGCAGCCGGCGACAGCGCCCTCCGCGCCGAGTTCGGTGACCGGCTGCCGGTGGTGCTGCTCGACGGCCGCGAGCACAGCTACTGGGAGGTCGACGAGCCCCGGCTGCGCAAAGACCTTGCCGGGCGCCTCTGACATCGGCTGACATCGGCGCAAATTTGGTGGCCCACCTGTTAAACGTCTACCGTGGGATCAAGTTCGATCACTGGTGATAGCAAGGGAGCGGGCCAGGTGATTCAGCCGTGAGCGTCCTGCTCTTTGGTGTGTCGCACCGCAGCGCGCCGGTCTCGGTTCTGGAGCAGCTAAGCACCGACGAATCCGACCAGATCAAGATCATCGACGAGATGATGCAATCACCGCTGGTGACCGAGGCCATGGTGCTGTCCACCTGCAACCGGGTCGAGGTCTACGCGGTGGTCGACGCCTTCCACGGCGGTCTGGCGGTCATCGGGCAGGTGCTCTCCGAGCATTCCGCGATGCCGTTGGGCGACTTGACCAAATACGCCTACGTCCGCTACAGCGAGGCCGCCGTCGAGCACCTGTTCGCGGTGGCCAGTGGCCTCGATTCCGCGGTGGTCGGCGAGCAGCAGGTGCTCGGCCAGGTCCGGCGGGCCTACGCCGCGGCCGAGGCCAACCGCACCGTCGGCCGGGTGCTGCATGAGCTGGCTCAGCGCGCGCTGGCGGTCGGCAAACGGGTGCACACCGATACCGCGATCGATGCCGCAGGCGCCTCGGTGGTCTCGGTTGCGCTGGGCATGGCCGACACGAAGCTGGGCGGCCTGAAAGGCAAGACCGCGGTGGTGGTCGGCGCAGGCGCGATGGGTGCCCTGTCGGCGGCTCACCTGGCCCGCGCCGGCGTCCGCGACATCCACGTCGTCAACCGGTCGCTGCCCCGTGCGCAACGGTTGGCCCGCAAGATCCGCGAATCGGGCGCCGGAGCCGAAGCGCTGAGCTTCGACCGGCTGGCGTCCGCGCTGGCCGATGCCGACTTGGTGGTGAGCTGCACCGGGGCGGTCCGCCCGGTGGTATCGCTGGCCGACGTGCACCACGCGCTGGCCGCCACTCGCCGCGACGAAACCGACCAGCCGCTGGTGATCTGCGACCTGGGCATGCCGCGCGACGTCGACCCGGCGGTGGCCGGGCTGCCGGGCGTCTTGGTCGTCGACATGGAGCGGGTGCAACGGGAACCGTCGGCCCGCGCCGCCGCCGCCGACGCCGAGGCCGCCCGCCACATTGTCGCCACCGAAGTCGCCACCTACCTGGCCGGGCAGCGGATGGCCGAGGTCACCCCGACGGTGACAGCGCTGCGCCAGCGCGCCGCCGACGTCGTCGAGGCGGAGTTGCTGCGCCTGGACAACCGGTTGCCCGGACTCGACGCCGCCCACCGCGACGAGGTGGCCCACACCGTGCGGCGGGTGGTGGACAAGCTGCTGCACGCGCCCACCGTGCGGATCAAACAGTTGGCCAGCGCACCCGGCGGCGACACCTACGCCGAAGCGCTGCGGGAGCTGTTCGAGCTCGACCAGACCGCCGTCGACGCCGTCGCCACCGCAGGCGAATTGCCGGTTGTCCCAAGCGGATCCGACGCACCCGGAAGTGCTGAGTAGCCGCTTGGCCGACGTGATCCGGATAGGCACCCGGGGCAGCTTGCTGGCCACCACCCAAGCCGGTGGCATCCGCGACGCGCTGGTCGCCAACGGTCATCCCGCCGAGCTGGTGACCATCAGCACCGAGGGCGACCGTTCCTCGGAGCCGATCGCCAGCATCGGCGTCGGGGTTTTCACCGCCGCGTTGCGCGAGGCCATCGAGGACGGCCGGGTGGACGCGGCGGTGCACTCGCACAAGGACTTACCGACCGCCGAGGATTCACGGTTTGTGGTCGCCGCCATACCGCCCCGGGAGGACGCTCGCGACGTGGTGGTGGCCCGCGACGGGTTGGTGCTGGCACAGCTGCCGACCGGCTCGGTGGTGGGCACCTCATCGCCCCGGCGGGCCGCACAGCTTAGAGCACTGGGTCTCGGTTTGGAAATTCGCCCCCTACGAGGCAACCTAGATACCAGGTTGAACAGGGTAAGCAGTGGTGATTTGGACGCGATCGTGGTAGCCCGGGCGGGTTTGGCCCGACTGGGTCGTCTCGGTGACGTCACCGAGACGCTGGAGCCGGTGCAGGTGCTGCCGGCGCCGGCTCAAGGTGCGCTCGCCGTCGAGTGCCGCGCCGGGGACACCCGACTGGCGGCACTGCTGGCCGAGCTCGACGACGCCGACACCCGCGCGGCCGTCACCGCCGAGCGTGCCCTGCTCGCCGAACTGGAGGCGGGTTGCT
>Ga0209040_10002529_pt1 | contig 14301 bp, 9 predicted proteins | sample BogFormECP12_OM3_FD_188240 | JGI IMG/M metagenome (GOLD analysis project Ga0209040, IMG submission 188240) | Bog forest soil microbial communities from Calvert Island, British Columbia, Canada - ECP12_OM3 (SPAdes) (version 2) | ecosystem: Environmental > Aquatic > Freshwater > Wetlands > Bog ...
ACTGACTTGGAGAAGTCCGCCGCTGAGCTCGTTCAAGGTGTTGATGACATTGTCATGGCCGGAGGGAGCGCCGCCTCTGGACTTGGTCTGCTGGGGAGCGCCGTTGCTGAGCTCTTGAATCCTGCCACCATCGCGCTGGCTGTCCCGAGCGCCTTGAGTGGACTTGGTCTGCTGGGGACCGCCGCTGTCGAGCTGGTTCGTGGTGTCCATGACCTGGCGCTGGCCGGGCAGGATGCTGTTGCCGGGATCACTGCGCTGCAGAGCGCCAGCAGCGAGTTTGCTCAGGGCGTTAGTGACGTGATGTTGGCCGAGCAGGCTGCTGCTCCTGGGTTAGCAGCGCTGCAGAGCGCCGATGCTGAGTTTGTTCAGGGTGTTGGTGACGTGAAGATGGCTGCGGATGCTGCTGCCGCAGCGCTAGGATTCTAGGCCGGCCCACTCTGGCCAGCATGTATTTGCAAACTGCTGCATAACCATGCAGAATCGACCGAATGGCCGACGTGATAAAGGTGGCGGTTGCCGGTGCCAGCGGCTACGCGGGCGGCGAGATCCTCAGGCTGCTGCTCGGGCACCCGGCATATTCGGACGGCCGGCTGATCATCGGTGCGCTGACCGCCGCGGCCAGCGCCGGGAGCACGCTCGCGGAGCACCATCCGCACCTGACCCCGCTGGCTCAGCGAACGCTCGAACCCACCGAGCTGGCCGCGCTGACCGGCCATGACGTGGTCTTCCTGGCCCTGCCGCACGGACATTCGGCTGCGCTGGCCGAACAACTCAGCCCGGAAACCCTGATCATCGACTGCGGCGCGGACTTCCGGCTCACCGACGCCGCCGCCTGGGAACACTTCTACGGATCCCCGCACGCCGGCTGCTGGCCCTACGGTCTGCCGGAATTACCCGGCGCCCGTGAGCAATTGAAAGGCGCGCGCCGCATCGCGGTTCCCGGTTGCTACCCGACCGCGGCACTGCTGGCGCTGCTGCCCGCGGTAGCGGAAGATCTCGTCGAGCCCGCCGTCACGGTGGTCGCCGTCAGCGGCACCTCGGGAGCCGGTCGCGCGGCCAAGACCGAGCTGCTCGGCTCCGAGGTCATCGGATCCGCGCGGGCCTACAACATCGCCGGTACCCACCGGCACACCCCCGAGATCGCGCAGGGGCTGCGGAGCGTCACTGAACGCGATGTCGCCGTGTCGTTCACCCCGGTGCTTATCCCGACCTCCCGCGGCATCTTGGCCACCTGCACCGCGCGCACCCGGTCGCCGCTGTCGCAGCTGCGGGCGGCATACGAAAAAGCTTATGATGCAGAGCCTTTCATCTACCTGATGCCCGAGGGGCAGCTGCCCCGTACCGGCGCGGTGATCGGCAGCAACGCGGCGCACATCGCCGTCGCGGTGGACGAGGCCGCCGAGACGTTCGTCGCGATCGCGGCGATCGACAACCTGGTCAAGGGCACGGGCGGTGCCGCGGTGCAGTCGATGAACCTGGCGTTGGGCTGGCCGGAAACCGAGGGCCTTTCGGTGGTCGGGGTGGCGCCGTGACCGAAATTGCTGACGAGACAAGGCTGCTCCGCGCACAGGGCGTCACCGCGCCGGCGGGCTTCCGGGCCGCCGGCATCGCGGCCGGGATCAAAGCGTCGGGCGCCCGCGACCTTGCCTTGGTCTTCAACGAAGGACCCGACCACGCCGCCGCGGGAGTGTTCACCCGCAACAGGGTCAAGGCCGCGCCGGTGCTGTGGAGCCAGCAGGTGCTGACCAACGGTCAGCTGCGCGCGGTGATCCTCAACTCAGGCGGCGCCAACGCGTGCACCGGACCGCCCGGCTTCCAGGACACCCACGCCACCGCGGAAGCGGTCGCCGCCGCGTTGTCGGACTGGGGCACCGAGACCGGGGCCGTCGAGGTCGCCGTCTGCTCCACCGGCCTGATCGGCGACCGGCTGCCGATGGACAAGGTGCTGGCCGGTGTGCGCGAGGTCGTGCACGAGATGGCCGGTGGCCTGAGCGGCGGCGAAGACGCCGCCCACGCCATCATGACCACCGACACCGTGCCTAAACAGGTTGCGCTGCATCACCGCAACAACTGGACGGTCGGCGGGATGGCCAAGGGCGCGGGCATGATGGCGCCGTCGCTGGCCACCATGCTGTGTGTGCTCACCACCGACGCGGTCGCCGACCCGGCGGCACTCGACCGGGCACTGCGCCGCGCCGCTGTCCGCACCTTCGAGCGGCTCGACGTCGACGGCTGCTGTTCCACCAACGACACCGTGCTGCTGCTGGCATCGGGTGCCAGCGGGATCGCCCCGCCTCGGGCTGATCTCGACGACGCCGTGCTGCGGGTCTGCGACGACCTGTGCGCGCAGCTACAAGCTGACGCCGAGGGCGTGACCAAACGCGTCACCGTGACCGTCACCGGGGCCGCTTCCGAGGACGACGCGGTGGCCGCCGCCCGGGCGATCGCCCGCGACAGCCTCGTAAAGACCGCGATGTTCGGGTCGGACCCCAACTGGGGCCGGGTGGTCGCGGCCGTCGGCCTAGCGCCGGTCACCGCCCTGGATCCCGACCGAATCACGGTCTCGTTCAACGGTTCTGCGGTGTACATCGCCGGTGTTGGGACGCCGGGTGCGCGTGAGGTGGACCTTTCGGATGCTGACATCGACGTCACCGTCGACCTGGGCGTCGGCTACGGCCGGGCCACCATCCGGACCACCGACCTGTCGCACGGCTACGTCGAAGAGAATTCGGCCTACAGCTCATGACCGTCTCATGACGCTGGAAACATTGTCCACGCAGGTCAAGGCGCAGGTGCTGGCCGAAGCCCTGCCCTGGCTCAAGCAGCTGCACGGCAAGATCGTGGTGGTCAAATATGGCGGCAACGCCATGACCGACGACGCGCTGCGCGTCGCCTTCGCCGCCGACATGGCTTTCCTGCGTAACTGCGGAATTCATCCCGTCGTCGTGCACGGCGGCGGACCACAGATCACCGCCATGCTGCGCCGGCTCGGCGTCGAAGGTGACTTCAAGGGCGGCTTCCGGGTCACCACACCCGAAGTGCTCGACGTCGCGCGGATGGTGTTGTTCGGGCAGGTGGGCCGCGAACTGGTCAACCTGATCAACGCGCACGGGCCCTATGCCGTGGGCATCACCGGTGAGGATGCGCAGCTTTTCACCGCCGTGCGGCGCAGCGTCACCGTCGACGGCGTTGCCACCGACATCGGCCTGGTCGGCGACGTCGACCGGGTCAACACCGCGGCGGTGCTCGATCTGATTGCGGCGCGCCGCATCCCGGTGGTCTCGACGCTCGCGCCCGATGCCGACGGTGTGGTGCACAACATCAACGCCGACACCGCCGCGGCGGCGCTGGCCGAAGCTTTGGGAGCCGAAAAGCTGTTGATGCTCACCGATGTCGAAGGCCTGTACACCAGCTGGCCGGACCGGGACTCATTGGTCAGCGAAATCGACACTGCCACACTGGCGCAACTACTACCCACGCTGGAGGCGGGCATGATCCCCAAGGTCGAAGCGTGTCTGCGGGCGGTCACGGGGGGCGTGCCCAGCGCGCATGTTATCGACGGCCGGGTCAAACACTGCGTGCTGGTGGAGCTGTTCACCGAGGAGGGCACCGGCACCAAGGTGGTGAGCGCATGACACACGCTGGGTCCAATACGGCGACGATGCGGGCCAGGTGGGAATCCGTGATGATGAACAACTACGGCACCCCACCGGTGGCTCTGGCCAGCGGTGACGGCGCCGTGGTCACCGACGTGGACGGCAACACCTACCTGGACTTGCTGGGCGGCATCGCGGTCAATGTTCTGGGCCATCGCCACCCGGCCGTCATCGCGGCCGTCACGCACCAGATCGCGACGCTGGGCCACACGTCCAATTTCTATGCAACCGAACCCGGTCTCGCACTCGCCGAAGAACTCGTCGCTCTGCTAGGTGCCGACGCGCAAACGCGGGTATTTTTCTCTAACTCCGGCACCGAAGCCAACGAGCTGGCGTTCAAGCTGTCGCGTCTGACCGGCCGGACCAAACTTGTTGCCGCACAGGAAGCTTTCCACGGTCGAACGATGGGCTCGCTGGCGCTGACCGGTCAACCGGCCAAGCAGGCGCCGTTCGAGCCGCTGCCGGGCCACGTCACGCATGTGCCCTACGGCCAGGTCGGCGCCCTGGCCGCCGCGGTGGACGGCGACACCGCCGCGGTATTCCTGGAACCGATGATGGGGGAGAGCGGTGTCGTCGTCCCGCCCGCGGGCTACCTTGCGGCCGCCCGGGATATCACGGCGCGGCACGGCGCGTTGCTGGTGCTCGACGAGGTGCAGACCGGAATGGGCCGCACCGGCGCCTTTTTCGCCCACCAGCACGACGGCATCACCCCGGATGTGGTGACCCTGGCCAAGGGGCTCGGCGGCGGACTGCCGATCGGGGCGTGCCTGGCCGTCGGGCCGGCCGCGGATCTGCTGACGCCCGGTTTGCACGGCAGCACGTTCGGCGGCAACCCGGTGTGCGCCGCGGCGGCGCTGGCGGTGTTGCGGGTGCTGGCGGAGGAGGACCTGGTGAGGCACGCCGAGGTGCTGGGCAAGTCGGTGCGTCACGGCATCGAGTCGCTCGGCCACCCACTGATCGACCATGTACGTGGCCGCGGACTGCTGTGGGGCATGGTGCTGACCGCGCCCCGTGCCAAGGACACCGAGGCGGCCGCGCGCGACGCCGGATTCCTGGTCAACGCCGCCGCACCCGATGTCATCCGGTTGGCGCCGCCGCTGATCATCACCGAAGCACAGGTCGACAGCTTCATCGCCGCCCTGCCCGGCATCCTGGACGCCGCCGGGGCCCGACATGGCTAAGCACTTTCTCCGCGACGACGATCTGTCGCCAACCGAACAGGCGGACGTCCTGCAGCTGGCCGCCGAACTGAAGAAGGACCCGTTCAGTCGTCGTCCCCTCGACGGGCCGCGCGGCGTCGCGGTCATCTTCGACAAAAACTCCACACGCACCCGGTTCTCGTTCGAGGTGGGCATCGCCCAGCTGGGCGGGCACGCCGTCGTCGTCGACGGCCGCAACACCCAGCTGGGCCGCGACGAGACGCTGCAGGACACCGCAAAAGTGTTGTCCCGCTATGTCGATGCCATCGTCTGGCGGACCTTCGGCCAAGACCGGCTGAATGCCATGGCTTCGACCGCCACGGTGCCGGTGGTCAATGCACTGTCCGATGAGTTCCATCCCTGCCAGGTGCTGGCCGATCTGCAGACCATCGCCGAACGCAAGGGGTCGCTACCAGGCTTGCGGCTGTCCTACTTCGGTGACGGCGCCAACAACATGGCTCATTCGCTGCTGCTGGGCGGGGCCACCGCCGGCCTGCACGTCACCATCGCCGCTCCCGAAGGCTTCGCGCCCGACCCGTCAGTGGTGGCCGCGGCCGAGCAGCGCGCGGCGGCCACTGGCGCCTCGGTGACCGTGACAGCCGATGCCGACAAGGCAGCCGTCGACGCCGACGTGCTGGTCACCGACACGTGGACTTCCATGGGGCAGGAGGACGACGGGCTGGACCGGGTAAAGCCGTTTCGGCCCTTCCAGGTCAACACGCGACTTGTGGGACTGGCGGACCCGGAAGCCATTGTGCTGCACTGCCTTCCAGCCCATCGCGGGGACGAGATCACCGACGAGGTGATGGACGGGCCAGCCAGCGCGGTCTGGGACGAGGCGGAAAACCGGCTGCACGCGCAGAAGGCGCTGCTGGTGTGGTTGCTGGAGCGGTCGCGATGACCCGCAGCGCTTCGAAGGCGGCGCCGGAAGTCAGCACCACTCGCGCCGGCCGACAGGCGCGCATCGTGGCCATCCTGTCGTCGTCAGAGGTGCGCAGCCAAAGTGAGCTGGCCGCACTGCTGGCCAACGAAGGCATCGAGGTCACCCAGGCCACGTTGTCCCGGGATCTGGAAGAGCTCGGCGCGGTGAAGCTGCGCGGCGCGGACGGTGGTACCGGCGTATACATCGTGCCCGAGGACGGCAGCCCCATCCGCGGGGTTGCCGGCGGGACCGACCGGATGTCGCGACTGCTCGGTGAGTTGCTGGTGTCGACCGACGCGAGCGGCAACCTCGCAGTGCTGCGCACGCCGCCGGGCGCGGCGCACTACCTGGCCAGCGCCATCGACCGCGCCGCCCTGCCCCAAGTTGTTGGGACCGTCGCCGGTGATGACACCATCCTTGTGGTTGCCCGCGAGCCGATGACGGGCGCCGAACTCGCCAGGATGTTCGAGAACATTCAGTAAGGAGATTGGCCAATGTCAGAACGCGTCATCCTGGCGTATTCCGGCGGTCTGGACACCTCGGTGGCGATCAGCTGGATAGGCAAGGAGACCGGCCGTGAGGTCGTGGCGGTGGCGATTGATCTCGGCCAGGGCGGCGAGGACATGGAGGTGGTGCGCCAGCGGGCGCTGGACTGCGGCGCGGTCGAGGCTGTTGTCGTCGATGCCCGCGATGAGTTCGCCGAGGGCTACTGCCTGCCCACCGTCATGAACAACGCGCTGTACATGGACCGCTACCCGCTGGTGTCCGCGATCAGCCGGCCGCTGATCGTCAAGCATCTGGTCGCGGCCGCGCGTGAGCACGGTGGCGGCATCGTCGCGCACGGGTGCACCGGCAAGGGCAACGACCAGGTCCGGTTCGAGGTCGGCTTCGCCTCGCTGGCGCCGGATCTCGAGGTGCTGGCGCCGGTGCGCGACTATGCCTGGACGCGGGAGAAGGCGATCGCGTTCGCCGAGGAGAACGCCATCCCGATCGGTGTCACCAAACGCTCGCCGTTCTCTATCGATCAGAACGTGTGGGGCCGAGCGGTGGAAACCGGCTTCCTCGAGCACCTGTGGAACGCGCCCACCAAGGACGTCTACTCCTACACCGAAGACCCCACGCTGAACTGGAACACCCCCGATGAGGTGATCGTCGGGTTCGAGCGTGGGGTGCCGGTGTCCATTGACGGCAACCCGGTGTCGATGCTGCAGGCCATCGAGGAGCTCAACCGCCGGGCCGGCGCGCAGGGGGTCGGGCGCCTCGATGTGGTCGAGGACCGGCTGGTGGGCATCAAGAGCCGCGAGATCTACGAGGCGCCGGGGGCGATGGTGTTGATCACCGCGCACACCGAACTCGAACACGTCACGCTGGAGCGCGAGCTGGGCCGGTTCAAACGCCAGACCGACCAGCGCTGGGCCGAGCTGGTGTACGACGGGCTGTGGTACTCGCCCCTGAAGGCCGCACTGGAGAGTTTTGTCGCAAAGACTCAAGAGCATGTTTCCGGTGAGGTGCGAATGGTGTTGCACGGCGGCCACATTGCGGTGAACGGCCGGCGCAGCGCGGAGTCGCTCTACGACTTCAACCTGGCCACCTACGACGAGGGCGACAGTTTCGACCAGTCCATGTCCAAGGGCTTCGTCTACGTGCACGGGTTGTCGTCCAAACTCGCCGCCCGCCGGGACCTGCGGTGACGGGGCTTTCCTCGCGAGCAGACGCAAAAGCCCCCGACACGCCGGGCGCGAAGGGGCTTTTGCGTCTGCTCGGCATAAAAAAGTGAGCACCAACGAGGGGTCGTTGTGGGGCGGGCGGTTCGCCGAGGGCCCGTCCGACGCGCTGGCCGCGCTGAGCCGCTCCACCCACTTCGACTGGGTGCTGGCTCCGTATGACATCACCGCGTCGCGGGCCCACACCATCGTTCTGTTCCGGGCCGGGCTGCTCACCGAAGAGCAACGCGACGGGCTGCTGGCCGGGCTTGACAGCCTCGGCGAAGACGTTGCGGACGGCAGCTTCGGCCCGCTGGTCACCGACGAGGATGTGCACGCCGCGGTGGAGCGCGGACTGATCGACCGCGTCGGGCCCGACCTCGGCGGCCGCTTAAGAGCCGGGCGGTCGCGCAACGACCAGGTGGCCACCCTGTTCCGGATGTGGCTGCGGGACGCGGTGCGACGGGTCGCCAGCGGTGTGCTCGACTTGGTCGGCGCGCTGGCCGCCCAGGCCGCCGCGCACCCGACGGCCATCATGTCTGGTAAAACCCATCTGCAGTCCGCCCAGCCGATCCTGCTGGCACACCATTTGCTGGCGCACGCCCATCCGCTGCTGCGCGACGTGGACCGGATCGTCGACTTCGACGAGCGCGTGGCGGTGTCCCCGTACGGCGCCGGTGCACTGGCCGGCTCGTCGTTGGGCCTGGATCCGGACGCGATCGCCGCCGATCTGGGTTTCACGGCCGCTGCCGACAATTCCGTCGACGCGACCGCCGCCAGGGATTTTGCCGCCGAGGCTGCGTTCGTATTCGCCATGATCGCCGTCGACCTGTCGCGGCTCGCCGAGGACATCATCATCTGGAGTTCGACCGAGTTCGGCTACGTCACCTTGCACGATTCGTGGTCCACGGGCAGCTCGATCATGCCGCAGAAAAAGAATCCGGACATCGCTGAGCTGGCCCGCGGTAAGTCCGGGCGGTTGATCGGCAACCTGGCGGGGCTGCTGGCGACGTTGAAGGCGCAGCCGCTCGCCTACAACCGCGACCTGCAGGAGGACAAGGAGCCGGTATTCGACTCGGTGGCCCAGCTGGAGCTGCTGCTGCCGGCGATGGCGGGGCTGGTGGCCAGCTTGACGTTCAACGTCGAGCGGATGGCGGCGCTGGCCGCCGCCGGCTACACGCTGGCCACCGATATCGCTGAATGGCTCGTCCGTCAAGGCGTCCCGTTTCGGTCCGCACACGAGGCCGCCGGTGCTGCGGTGCGTGCCGCCGAGGAGCGCGGCGTCGGGCTGGAGGAGCTGACCGACGACGAGCTGGCTGCCATCAGCACCGAGCTGACGCCAGAGGTGCGCGACGTCCTGACGATCGAGGGCTCGGTGTCGTCGCGTGACGCTCGAGGCGGTACGGCGCCGCGCCGGGTCGCCGACCAACTGGATGCGGTCCAGACAAGCTCGGAGGAGCTGAGGGCCAGGCTGCTCCGGCACCCGGGGGGATGACCGGCGGACTTTGCCGGGTAGTCGTCGGCGGACTAAACTTCGACCACTAGGCGAACGGGTTGAACATTTCGGCCTAGATCTTCGTCACCAAGGGGTGGGACCAATGAGCGTCATCGCAGGTGTGTTCGGTGCGTTGCCCCCATATCGCTATTCCCAGCGCGATCTCACCGAGATGTTCATCAGCATTCCGGAATTCGAGGGTTACGAAGACATAGTTCGGCAGCTGCATGCGAGCGCCAAGGTCAATAGCCGCCACCTGGTTCTGCCGCTGGACAGGTATCCGACGCTGACCGACTTCGGCGCAGCAAACCGAATTTTCATCGAAAAAGCTGTGGATCTTGGCTGTGAGGCGCTGCTCGGCGCGCTTGACGAGGCGGGTCTGCAACCGCAGGACCTCGATGTGCTGATCACGACGACGGTCACGGGTCTGGCGGTGCCGTCACTGGATGCCCGGATCGCCGGGCGGCTCGGGTTGCGCGACGACGTGCGGCGAGTGCCGCTGTTCGGTCTCGGCTGCGTGGCCGGGGCCGCGGGGGTGGCCCGGCTGCACGACTACCTACGCGGTGCGCCGGACAGCGTCGCGGCGCTGGTCTCAGTCGAGCTTTGCTCGATGACCTATCCGGGATATAAGCCTTCCCTGGCGGGCCTGGTCGGCAGCGCGCTGTTTGCTGACGGAGCAGCCGCGGTGGTGGCCGTCGGCGAGCGGCGCGCGGAACTGGTCGGTGCCGGCGGGCCGGACATCATCGATTCCCGCAGCCATCTCTACCCCGACTCGCTGCGCACGATGGGTTATGACGTCGGCGCCACCGGGTTCGAGCTGGTGCTGTCGAAGGACGTGGCCGCCGTGGTCGAGCAATATATCGCCGGCGACGTCACCACCTTTCTGGGCGCGCACGGCCTGAGCACCACCGACATCGGCGCCTGGGTCAGCCACCCCGGCGGTCCCAAGGTCATCGAAGCGATCAATGCCAGCCTCGACCTGCCACCGGAGGCGCTGGAGCTGACTTGGCGCTCGCTTGGCGAGATCGGCAACCTCTCGTCGGCCTCGGTGCTGCATGTGCTTCGTGACACCATCGCCAAACCGCCGCCGAGCAAAAGCCCGGGGCTAATGCTCGCGATGGGTCCCGGATTCTGTTCCGAGCTCGTGTTGCTGCGCTGGCACTGATGGTGATGCGCGCCTGTGGACCTCCGTTCGTGCCGTAGGGCATCGCCCTGAGAATGATGGCGATGCGACGACAAGAGTTTGGTCGGGGGTTCACGAAAGGCACAATCCGTGGTGGCCGGGGCTGATAACCCATACGCAGCTGCCGATATCCAGCATTCTCGCGCCATTAGCGGCCGTTGCGACGATATCGCCATGGCTGTCACGCGCCGGTCATCCGTTCGTTTGAGTAATACGAAAGCCGGGGTCGTATGAACAGCACGCAAGACGAGCTCGTCAAGGCCCTGCGCAAATCTCTCAAGGAAAACGAGCGGTTGAAGCGAGAGAACCGCGAGTACCTCGCCCTCGCTACGGAGCCGGTTGCGGTGGTGGGGATGGCGTGCCGGTATCCGGGTGGGGTGGATTCGCCGGAGGCCTTGTGGGAGATGGTGGTTAACGGTCGCGATGTGGTGTCGGATTTTCCGGGCGACCGTGGCTGGGATTTGGATGGGGTGTTTGATCCCGATCCTGATGCGGTAGGAAAGTCGTACACGAGCCGCGGCGGATTCTTGGCGGATGTCGCCGATTTCGACGCCGCTTTCTTCGGGATCCCGCCCAGTGAGGCGCTGGCGATGGATCCGCAGCAGCGTCTATTGCTGGAAGTGTCGTGGGAAGCGTTGGAGCGGGCCGGGATTGACCCGTTGGCGTTGCGGGGTTCGCCGACGGGTGTGTTCGCCGGGGTGTTCCACGGTTCGTATGGGGGCCAGGGCCGGGTGCCCGGAGATCTGGAGAGATACGGGCTGCGCGGCTCGACGTTGAGTGTGGCGTCGGGGCGGGTGGCGTATTCGCTGGGGCTGGAGGGCCCGGCGGTGTCGGTGGATACCGCGTGTTCGTCATCGTTGGTGGCGTTGCATTTGGCGGCGCAGTCGTTGCGGTCGGGCGAATGCGATTTGGCACTCGTCGGCGGGGTGACGGTAATGGCCACCCCGGCGATGTTTGTGGAGTTCAGTCGGCAGCGCGGGCTGGCCGCTGATGGGCGGTGCAAGGCGTACGCCGGCGCCGCCGACGGAACCGGCTTTTCCGAGGGCGTCGGGGCGTTGGTGGTGGAGCGTCTCGCTGATGCGCAGCGCTTGGGGCATTCAGTGTTGGCGGTCGTGCGGGGCTCGGCGGTCAATCAGGACGGTGCCTCCAACGGGCTGGCGACCCCCAATGGGCCGGCGCAGCAGCGGGTGATCCGGGCGGCGTTGGCCAGTGCGCGGCTGACCGCGGCAGACGTGGATCTGGTGGAGGGCCATGGGACGGGCACCACATTGGGGGATCCCATTGAGGCGCAAGCAATTTTGGCGACCTACGGGCAGGATCGGCCGACGGATCAGCCGTTGTGGTTGGGGTCGATCAAATCGAACATGGGTCATACGTCGGCGGCGGCGGGGGTGGCCGGCGTGATCAAGATGATGCAGGCGATGCGGCATGGGGTGATGCCCAAGACGTTGCATGTCGATGTGCCGACGCCGCATGTGGATTGGTCGGCGGGGGCAGTGTCGTTGTTGACCGAGCCGCGGGCGTGGCCGGCGGGGGGCAGGCCGCGGCGGGCGGGGGTGTCGTCATTCGGGATTAGCGGGACGAATGCGCATGTGATCTTGGAACAAGCTCCGGCGCTGGAAAGCGTTGGCGCTTCGGACGCTAACGACATGCCGGTAGTCCCGTGGGTGCTGTCCGCGCGTTCGGTTGAGGCATTGGCAGCCCAGGCGGAGCGGTTATTGACGCATGTGGGGACGGACCAGGATCTCGGCGCGGCCAACGTGGGGTGGTCCTTGGTGTCGACGCGGTCGGTGTTTGAGCATCGGGCGGTGGTCGTCGGCTCCGACCGTGCGCAGCTGATGGCCGGGTTGGCCGGGCTGGCCGCCGGTGAGCCGGGCGCGAACGTGGTGGTGGGGCGTGCCCAAGCGGTGGGCAAGACGGTTTTCGTGTTTCCCGGCCAAGGCTCGCAATGGGTCGGTATGGGAGCCCAGTTGCTCGATACCACGAAGGTATTCGCCGACCACATGCACCGATGCGACAAGGCGCTCGGCGAGCACGTGGAATGGTCCTTGATCGATGTCGTCCGAGGCGTGGCGGGTGCCCCGGGGCTGGATCGGGTGGATGTGGTGCAGCCGGTGCTGTGGGCGGTGATGGTGTCGCTGGCCGAATTGTGGCGCTCGCTGGGCGTGATTCCCGATGCCGTGATCGGCCATTCGCAGGGCGAGATCGCCGCGGCGTATGTGGCGGGCGGGTTGTCACTGGAGGATGCCGCCCGGGTGGTGGCGCTGCGCAGCCGGCTACTGGTCCAGTTGTCGGGCGCCGGGGGCATGGTCTCGCTGGCGTGTGGGCTGCCACAGGCACAGGAGTTGTTGGCCGAGTGGGGCGATCGATTGAATATCGCCGCGGTCAACGGCGCTTCAGCGGTCGTCGTCTCCGGCCAGGTAGACGCCCTCGAGGAGTTGATGCGGCGCTGCGAGGCGGACGACGTGCGGGCCCGCAGGATCGATGTCGACTACGCCTCCCACTCCGCACAGGTCGACGCGATTCGTGAGCCCCTTACCCAGGCGCTGGCCGGCATTGTGCCCACTTCGTCCTCGGTGGCCTTCATCTCGACGGTGACCGGTGAGCTCATGGACACCGCCGGCGTGAACGCCGACTACTGGTACCAGAGCATCCGGCACACCGTGCAGTTCGAACAGGCAGTACGCAGCGCGTACGACGCAGGGTATCGGGTGTTCATCGAATCCAGTCCGCATCCGATCTTGACCACCGGCATCGAGGAAGTTGCAGCCACTCTGGCCGACCGGAACCTCGCCGACGCCTCTGAGGCCATTGTCATTCCATCGCTGGGCCGCGATGACGGTGGGCTGGACAGGTTTTGGCTGTCCGTGGGTCAGGCCCACGTCGCGGGCGTGACGGTGGCTTGGCGGGCAGCGTTTGAGGGTGGGCGTCAGGTGGAGTTGCCGACGTATGCCTTTCAGCGGCGGCGGTTTTGGTTGCCACCGTCGGGCGTTGGTGGCGGTGACCTGGGCGGTTTCGGGCTGGTCGGGGCCGAGCACGGCTTGCTGGGTGCCGTGGTGGAACGCCCCGATTCCGGTGGGGTGGTACTGACCGGCCGGCTGTCGACGGCTGCCCAGCCGTGGTTGACCGATCACGCGGTGGCTGGGGTGGTGTTGTTCCCGGGCGCCGGGTTCGTGGAGTTGGTGTTGCGGGCCGGTGACGAGGTCGGTTGTTCCGTGGTGGACGAGCTGACCCTGTCGTCGCCGCTGCTGTTGCGCGCGGGCGACGCGGCTCAGGTGCAGGTGGTGGTGGGCGCCGCAGATGGTTCCGGCCGTCGGGGTGTGTCGGTGTATTCGCTTGGAGCTCAGCCTGGTTCGGAATGGGCGTCGAAATGGGCCCTGCATGCCGAGGGTGTGTTGAGCATGGGGTCGCCTGAGCCGGCCGCGGATTTGTCGGTGTGGCCGCCGGTGGGGGCGATCGCGCTGGACGTGACCGACGCCTATGAGCGGCTGGCCGGGCGGGGCTACGAATACGGTCCGGCGTTTCGGGGTTTGCAGGCGATGTGGCGGCTCGGAAATGAAATATTCGCCGAAGTCGCTGTCCCGGAGGCCGCAGGAGCGAAAATCGGCGGCTTCGGGATTCATCCGGTGCTGGTGGACGCCTCGTTGCACGCGATGGGGGTGGCCGCCGAGGAGACCGGGACGATGTTGCCGTTCTCCTGGCAGGGTGTGTGTCTGCATGCTGCCGGGGCGTCGCGGGCGCGGGTCCGGATAGCGCCGGTGGGTGTCGGGGCGGTATCGGTGGACTTGGCTGACGGGACCGGCCTGCCGATTTTGTCGGTGCGGGAGTTGGTGGTTCGTCCGGTCTCAACGGCGCAACTGTTGGCGGCGGCTCCCCGTGTTGGTGGCGGGCTGTTGGAGGTGGCGTGGTCGCCGGTGTCGTTGGAGCCCAACGGTATTTCCGGTGACAGCATGGTGGTCTGGGAACCGAGCCCTGGCGCCGACGGTGTGGTTGGGGTGGTGCATTCCGCCACGCATGAGGTGCTGGGGGTGCTGCAGTCGTGGTCGGCCGGCGATGGATCCGGCGTGCTGGTCGTCATGACTCATGGGGCGGTGGGTTTGGCCGGTGAGGATGTCACGGATTTGGCGGGTGCGGCGGTGGGGG
>Ga0209040_10002530_pt1 | contig 14300 bp, 10 predicted proteins | sample BogFormECP12_OM3_FD_188240 | JGI IMG/M metagenome (GOLD analysis project Ga0209040, IMG submission 188240) | Bog forest soil microbial communities from Calvert Island, British Columbia, Canada - ECP12_OM3 (SPAdes) (version 2) | ecosystem: Environmental > Aquatic > Freshwater > Wetlands > Bog ...
ACGTCGACATCATGGCGCCGATCACCAAATTCGCGGCGACCGTGACGAGCACCGAACGGGTCGCGGACATGATCACGATGGCCGTGCGCGAAGCGTTCAATGGCGCACCGGGTCCCGTCTACCTCGAGATCCCACGCGACGTGCTCGATCGAGAAGTCGATCTCGCGAAAGCGGTCATTCCCCAGCCGGGCAAGTACCGGGCGTCGACGCGATCGATCGGCGATCCGAAAGACATCGAGAAATTGGCCGACTTGCTCGTCAATTCGGAACGACCCGCAATCCTTTATGGACAGCAGGTCTGGACCGCGCGCGGGCAGAACGAGGCAATTGCGCTGCTGCGCGGACTCGACATTCCCGGGTATTTCAACGGCGCCAGCCGCGGCCTGCTCCCGCCGGGCGATCCACATCACTTCGACCGGACACGCACGCAAGCGTTCGCGAGCGCGGATGTGCTCGTGATCGTCGGCACGCCTTTCGACTTCCGCATGGGCTACGGCAAGCGCATCAGCAAGGAACTCAAGCTCGTGCAGATCGACATGGACTACCGCACGGTCGGCAAGAATCGCGACATCGACTTAGGGTTGGTTGGCGATCCGGGCGCGATTCTCGGCGCCGTGTTGCAGGCCGCCTCCGGCCGCATCAAGAACGAGCGGCGCCAAGCGCGCCAGCAATGGCTCAAACAATTGAGCGGCGCCGAAGCGACTGCGACCGAGAAGCTCATGCCGCTGTTCAAGTCGAACAGCGTACCGATCCATCCCTATCGGGTTGCCTGGGAATTGAACGAGTTCCTGGCCGACAACACCGTGTACATCGGCGACGGCGGCGACGTCGTGACGATTTCGGCACAGGCGGTGCGCCCGCGCGGTCCGGGCCAATGGATGGACCCCGGTGCGCTCGGGTCCTTGGGTGTCGGCACGGGCTTTGCGATCGCGTCCGGTCTTGCACACCCGTCCAAGGAGATTCTCTGCTACTACGGCGACGGCGCTTTTGGCATGACGGCCTTCGACATGGAAACGGCCAATCGGTTTGGCGTGCCCTATCTCGCGGTCATCGGCAACAACTCGGCGATGAACCAGATTCGCTACGGCCAGTTGGCCAAGTACGGCGAACAGCGCGGCAGTGTCGGCAATCTGCTCGGCGACGTGCCCTTCGGCAAGTTTGCGGAAATGCTCGGCGGCTACGGTGAAGAAGTCCGCGATCCCGCGCAAATCGCGCCGGCGCTGCAGCGTGCGCGCGAGTCGGTCCAAAAGCTGCGCCGATCGGCGGTCGTCAATATTTGGGTCGACCCGCGCGAATACGCGCCGGGCACCAAGAATCAGACGATGTACAAGTAATCATCGAGACAGGCGACTATGGGAAAAGCGTTGGATGGGGTTCGAATTCTCGATTTCACGCACGTGCAGTCCGGCCCGACCTGCACTCAGCTGCTCGCGTGGCTTGGCGCGGACGTGATCAAAGTCGAGAAGGCCGGTGCGGGCGACATCACTCGCGAACAATTGCGCGACATTCCGGGCGTCGACAGCCTCTATTTCACGATGCTGAACCACAACAAACGCTCGGTGACGCTCGATACCAAGAGCGAGCAGGGCAAGGCCGTGCTCGAGAAACTGGTCAAGCACTGCGACGTATTGGTCGAGAACTTCGCGCCGGGCGCGCTCGATCGCATGGGCTTCACTTGGGAGCGAATCCAGGAGCTCAATCCGCGCATGATCGTCGCATCGGTCAAGGGATTCGGTCCCGGTCCGTACGAGGACTGCAAGGTCTACGAAAACGTCGCGCAATGTGCCGGCGGATCGGCGTCGACCACGGGATTTGACGACGGGCCGCCGCTCGTGACCGGGGCGCAGATCGGCGACAGCGGCACCGGTTTGCATTTGGCGCTCGGAATCGTCGCGGCGCTGTACCAGCGCAAGACCACGGGGCGCGGACAGAAAGTGCTCGCCGCGATGCAGGACGGCGTGCTGAACCTGTGCCGCGTCAAGCTGCGCGACCAGCAGCGCCTCGAGCGCACCCACATCATGAAGGAATATCCGCAATACCCGAACGGCAAGTTTGGTAGCGCGGTACCGCGAGCCGCGAACGCCTCGGGCGGCGGCCAGCCGGGAACCATCGTCAAGTGCAAGGGCTGGGAGACGGATCCCAATTCCTACCTGTATTTCATCGCGCAGGCGCCCGTGTGGAAGGCCATCTGCCGCGTCATCGGCAAGGATGAGTGGATCACTGATCCTGATTTCGCGACGCCCGATGCGCGCCTGCCGCGGCTCACCGAGGTCTTCGCGGCGGTCGAGAAGTGGACGGTCACGAAGACCAAATTCGAGGCCATGGATCTACTCAATGCGCAGGATATTCCCTGCGGACCAATCCTATCGATGGAAGAGATCGCCAAGGAACCGTCGCTGCGCGCGACCGGCACGATCGTCGAGGTCGATCATCCGAAACGAGGCAAGTACCTGAGCGTCGGCAACCCGATCAAATTGAGCGACAGCCCGACCGAGGTCAAGCGCTCGCCGCTGCTCGGCGAGCACACCGATGAGGTGCTGCGCGAACTCGGGTACGCGCTTGATGAGGTCAATGCCATGCGGCAGCAAAAAGTCATCTGATGCAGGCATGCACTCGGTGTCGCAATGTGGCAGTATTGCGACAAATGCTGGACTGAAAGGAAATTGAAGCAGTAGCAGGCTGGTGTCAACGCAACAAACAGGCGTTCCGGCGGTGCTGAGAGAGAACATTTAAAACTGCGCGCACGCGCTTTACGGGGGACAAAGATGCCAAATTTCAAATGGGCGAAACCGATTCTGGTTGCATTGACGTTCAGTGCGGTCATTTGCACCTTCGGCGGAAAGGCCTTCGCCGACGACGACAAGGACAAGCAGCAACTCAAGGACCAGTTGCGCGTCATGCAGCAGCAGATGCAGGACATGCAGAAGCAAATCGAGGCGCTATCGAAGAAATTGGCGGCCCCGCCCGCGGCCGCAGCGCCTGCTAGCGCCGGCCCAACCGTCCCCATGGCCGCAAAAGAAGCGCCACCCGCTGAACCGAAATTCGAGAAGTTTGCCAAGGGTTTCTATGGGACCCTGGACGTATCGCTGGACGACACGACGAAGGGGATCAATGGACTGGTCGCCTATCACTATGTGCTCAAGGATCCCACCAATCCCAATTCCGGCTACCAGATCGACCCGAATAATTCCGGTCCGAAGGGCGGTCCGGTGGGGCGAGTGGGCTACATGCCCGCGTTGTCGACCAACAAGTCCGTTCTCGGCTATCGCGGATCGCACAAGATCAACGGCGGCGACACCGAGTTCATCTACCAGATCGAGACCCAGCCATCCATCACGGCGTCTCCCGGCCTCTACACCTCGCAATACCAGCAATCGAACGTAGTGAAGGGCGCGATTGGCTACGGCGACACCTTCGTCGGTTTCGCGGGCAAGGAGTGGGGCAAGGTCAAGATCGGCACCACGTATTCACCCTATAAGAAGTCCACGGACCGATTGAATCCGTTTTCGGGCATGTTGGGCGACTACGCGGTGATCATGGGCAACAGCGGCGGCGACAACCGCGTCGAATTCGGCACCCGCCTCGATCATTCGATCTGGTACGAATCGCCGACCATGGGCGGCGTGTTCAGCTTCGATGCGCTGATTTCCCCGGGCCAGAACCGCACCTACAACGACGTCGTTCAGTCCTCCGGCTCGCCGGATTGCAGTGGCGGAAACATGCCGGGCAGCGGGAATCTGTTGCTCAACTGCGATGACGGCGGATTCGGCGATGCGTACAGCATAGACCTGAAATTCGAGAGCGGACCGTGGTACGCCACGGTCGCCTACGAGATGCACAAGGGAGTGAACCGCAACAGCGACGGCATCGGCGCCAACCACCCGATCTACGCCTACCTGCAGAACACCAATTCGCCGCTGCTGGATTTCGCGACGTATAATTTTCTGGTGGGCCAATACCCGGGCGTCGCGGCCAACGACGGCTACTCGCCGCCGTATCTGAACGACATCGCGGACGAATCGGCGTTCAAAGTCGGCGCGCAGTACAAGTTCGGCTTTGGTTTGACCGTCGACGGGATTTATGAGTACCTGAAGCGTGATTTGCCGGCCGATCTGCAATTCCAGAACGAGCGGCAGAGGAACGGCGTGTGGCTCGCGCTGTCGCAGGACTTCTCGGATAGAGACAATCTGAGCGCCGGCTGGGGCCATGCCGGAGCGACACCGGGCGATCCGGGCGGGCAGCACAACTTCAATCCGCTGAGCACCAGCGATACGGCGGATATGTACACCATTGCGTGGAAGCACCGCTTCGACAAGAACTTGTATTGGTACATCGATGCCGCTGAAACCATCAATCATGGCAATGCCCATTATGATCTTGGCGCCGGCGGCCGCGGGCTTACGACCGATTGTCACGATGGCACGAACACCACGGTCATCGACTACAGCAGTGCGGGCAACACGACCTGGGGCGGATGCAAAGAGGTGGGATTCTCGTCCGGCCTGAACTACAAGTTCTAGCAGTGCCCGACGCGCCGGGAGTCGTCCGACTCCCGGCGCATCATGGACCGAGCTCAATGAAGATTGCGATCATCGGCGTCGGCGCGATCGGCGGTTTTGTCGGCGCGCGTCTCGCCCACGCCGGCGAGGACGTGACTTTCATCGCGCGCGGAGCGAATCTCGAGGCGCTGCAAACCCGCGGCATCCGCTTGGTGCTTTCCGACGGTAGCGAGCAGGCCGTTCCGAAGGTCAAAGCCACCGCGGATTACGCGGCCGCGGGGCCCCAAGACGCCGTGATTCTCGCGATGAAGGCGCATCAGGTCGAAGCGGTCGCTCGCGACGTGACGCGGCTGTTTGGGCCGGACACGATCGTGGTGCCGATGCAGAACGGAATCCCCTACTGGTATTTTCACCGGCATGGCGGTGCATTGGCGGGCAGCCAGATCCACAGCGTCGACCCGACGGGCTCGATCGGCGCGAATATTCCTTGTGAACGAGTCATCGGCTGCGTCGTTTATCCCGCGACCGAGCTGATATCGCCGGGAGTCGTCAAACACGTCGAGGGCAACCGCTTTCCGGTTGGCGAGCCGGACGGGACCACCAGCGAGCGGGTCAAGCGCTTGTCCGAATGCTTCATCAGAAGCGGGCTGCAAGCACCCGTGCTGAGCGACATCCGCGCGGAGATTTGGCTCAAGCTGTGGGGAAATCTCACGTTCAATCCGATCAGCGCGCTGTCGCGTGCGACGCTCGCCGGCATCTGCCAATATCCGCTGAGCCGCGCATTGGCGCAGGCGATGATGGAGGAGGCGCAGAGTATCGCGGGTAAGCTCGGCGTCACGTTCCGCGTGCCGATCGAGAAGCGCATCGCCGGCGCCGAGCGCGTCGGCCACCACAAGACATCGATGTTGCAGGATGTGGAGGCCAAGCGCACGCTCGAGATCGATGCGCTGCTCGGATCGGTCATCGAATTGGCCCGGCTCACGGAAACCCCGACACCGCATCTCGATACGGTCCATGCGCTGACAAAGCTGTTGGCGAGAAGTCTCGAGGAAGACAGACTGCTATTGGGCGGCGCCCACTGAGCGGATCAATTGCGACCGGCGTGAGGCACAGCGGACCATGACCTGTTGGGCACGTTATCGATCGGGCGGCGGCAATGAGGGATTCGGTATTCTCGACGGCGCCCAAATCGCCGAATATCGAGGCGAACTATTCGGTTCCCCGCGGCCGACCGGCTTGACGCTTGGGCGCAGCGAATTCGAGTTGCGAAGCCCTTGTGCGCCCTCAAAAGTCATCGCCCTGTGGAACAATTTTCACGCGCTCGCCGAAAAGCTCGGCAAGCCGGCTCCCACACACCCGCTGTATTTGATCAAGCCGGCGAGTTCGGTCATCGGTCATGATGAACCGATCCGCAGGCCTGCGGCCTATCGGGGAAAGATCGCGTTTGAAGGAGAACTCGGCATCGTGATCGGCCGGCGTTGCAGCGACGCCAGTGTTGCCGATGCGGGCGACGCGATTTTTGGCTATACCTGCGTCAATGACGTGACCGCAGCGGATGTGCTCAACGAGAACCCCGATTTTGCGCAATGGTGTCGCTCGAAGGGCTGCGATACCTTCTGCTGCCTGGGTCCGGTCATCGCCACGGATTTCAACTGGTCGAGCGCCCGTGTGACGACTAAGCTCGATGGGGTCGAACGCCAGAATTACCCGTTGTCGGACATGATTTTTTCACCCGAACATCTCGTCAGCCTGATTTCCCAGGACATGACGCTCATGCCCGGCGACGTCATCGCGTGCGGGACGTCCCTGGGTGTCGGCTCGATCCGCGACGGCTCGACCGTCGAGGTTCGGATCGAGGGGATCGGCTCCTTGATCAACACGCTGGCGCCTCGATGAGCGGCGCCGCTGGCGGTTCCACCCCACCGATGAGTCCGCGCGTGCTGCTGCGCAAGCTATTCGATGCGGCGATCGCCTCGGCGCAACCTGCAACATGCATTCCCGCCGAGCTTCCCGCCGCGCCGCGCGGCCGGCTCATTGTGATCGGCGCGGGCAAAGCCTCCGCCGCGATGGCGCACGCCGTGGAGCAGCACTGGTCGGGTCCGCTCTCTGGCCTCGTCGTGACGCGCTACGGCTATTCGGTGCCTTGCGAGCACATCGAAATCCTCGAGGCCGCGCATCCGGTGCCCGATGCGGCCGGATACGAGGCCGCGCTTCGCATGCTCGATCGGGTGCGGCATTTGAGCGACGATGATTTGGTGCTGTGTCTGATCTCGGGCGGTGCGTCCGCATTGCTGCCGCTGCCCGCGCAAGGCTTGACGCTCGAGATCAAACAGGCGATGAACCGCGCGCTGCTCGCCTCGGGCGCGACGATCAGCGAGATGAATTGCGTGCGCCGTCATTTGTCGGCGATCAAGGGCGGCCGGCTCGCTGCCGCCTGCGCTCCGGCGCGCGTGCTCACGCTGCTGATCTCCGATGTTCCCGGCGATCGGCTCATGGACATCGGCTCCGGTCCGACCGTGGCGGATCCGACCAGCTGCGCCGATGCCTTGGGCGTCTTGCGCCGCTACGGCATCGATATCCCCGATGCGATCCGCGAGCTGCTCGAGAGCGGTCGCGGCGAAACCGTGAAGCCGGGGGATCCTCGCTTGGCTCGCGCCGAGGCGCGCATCGTCGCCACACCCCAAATGGCGCTCGAGGCGGCAGCATCCGTGGGCCGCGCTGCGGGCTTCGCAACCCATATTCTGAGTGATGCGATTCAGGGCGAGGCGCGCGACGTCGGCACCGTTCTGGCCGCGATTGCGCTGCAGGTCGCCGAACGCGGGCAGCCGTTCGACGCGCCTTGCGTGCTGCTGTCGGGTGGCGAGACCACGGTGACCGTGCGCGGCGCCGGCAGCGGAGGGCGCAACGTGGAATTCCTGCTGGCGCTCGCGATTGCGCTCGATGGCCACGCACGCATTCATGCGCTCGCGGGCGACACTGACGGAGTCGACGGGCAGGCTGAAATCGCCGGGGCACAGATCGCGCCGGACACGCTCGCGCGCGCCTGGGCGCGTAGCCTGCGGCCGAAAGATATGCTTGCCGCCAACGACGCCCACAGCTTCTTCAGGGCGCTAGGCAACTCGGTGATCACCGGGCCGACCCTGACCAACGTCAACGATTTCCGCGCAATCTTGATCGAGCGCTAGGCAATGCCGAGCGGCGCGCCAGGCACTCGCCGAGCGCCGGGTGCTCGATTCCCGCCCCGGCGTTTCGCTCTAGGTCACAAGGTGTTGCGGCTTGCCCTCGGCCCAGCGCTCGATATTGTCGATCAATTGATCGGCGAGGAATTGCATCGCGCCGTCGGAGGCCCATGCGACATGCGGCGTCAGAATGAAATTCGGGCGCCGCAGCTCGAGCAGCGGATGCCCGTTGCGCGGCGGCTCGACGGTGAGCACATCGAAGCCCGCGCCGGCGATCAGCCCTTCGTCCAAGGCCTGGATCAGCGCGGACTCGTCGACGAGCCCGCCGCGCGCGGTGTTGATGAGCAGTGCATTGCGCTTCATTCGGCGAAACGCCGCGAGATCGATGAGGTTGCGCGTCGCCGGCATCAGCGGACAGTGCAGAGAAATCACGTCCGATTCGGCGAGCACCTGATCGTGCGGCGTGAAGGCCACGCCTTCCATCTTCGGCGGCGCGTGATCGGCGAACAGCACGCGCATGCCGAACGCCCTGCCGATCGCCGCCGTCCCTTGGCCGATCGCACCCTCGCCAATGATGCCGAGCGTGGCGCCGTACAGATCGCCGATGTCGTGCGTGAAGAAGCAGAATTGCTCGGACTTGTTCCAGACGCCGTTCTCGACGTCTTGCCGGTAGGCGAGCAAGTTGCGGCGCAACGCCAGTATCATCGCGAAGGCGTGCTCCGGCACCGTGTGAACCGCGTAATTGCAGATATTCGCGACGGCGATGCCGTGCGTCTTGCAATAGGCGATATCGATGTTGTCGTAGCCGGTCGCCGCCACCGCGATCATCTTCAGCTGCGGCACTTGCTCGAGCGTTGGTGCGCGCAGCGGAACCTTGTTGACGATCGCGACTTCGGCGCCCGCGAGGCGCGCCACGATGTCCTCGGCCGCGGTCTTTTCATGCTCGACGTACTCGGCCGCGCAGCGGGGCTTGCGCACGTTCGCCTTGAGCGAGGCGCGGTCCAAAAAGACGACGCGGCGCATCACGCCGCAATGCCCGCTTTGGCGCCGGCGATGTTCGGCGCAACGATCCAGGCATTGCTGCGCCAATAATTTTGAGCGGCAGCGACTCCACTGCCAGTTTCGATCTTCGCGCCGGCGTCGAGCATCGCCATCTCGGCACCGGCGATCGCGCCCAACAGCATGAGCTCGTTGAGATCCCCGAGATGTCCGATGCGAAATAGCTTGCCGGCGACTTTGGACAGCCCGGCGCCGAGCGCGAGGTTGTAGCGCTTGAAGGCGCGCGCAATGACCTCAGCGCCATCGATGCCCTCGGGCACCATGATCGCGGACACGGTGTCCGAGTACCACTTCGGCGCGGTCGCGCACAGTTTCAAATTCCAGCCCTCGAAAACCGCGGCGCGCACGCCGCCGGCGAGATAGCTGTGGCGTCGGAACACGTTTTCCAAGCCCTCTTCGGCGAGCATGGTCAGCGACTCGCGCAGGCCGTAGAGCATCGGCACGGACGGCGTGTAGGGAAAATAGCCCGAGGCGTTCGCTTGCACCATGTCCGCGTAATCGAAATAGCAGCGTCTCGAATTGGCCGACTTGGCCGCCGCGAGCGCCTTCTGGCTCACGCAAGTCACGCCGAGGCCCGCGGGCAGCATCAAGCCTTTCTGCGAGCCGCTGATACAGACGTCGACGCCCCACTCATCCATGCGAAAATCGATGCTCGCGAGCGAACTCACCGCATCGACGAGGAGCAGCGCCGGATGTTTGACGCTGTCCATCGCACGGCGGATTGCGGCGACGTCGCTCGTGACCCCGGTCGCGGTCTCGTTTTGGCAGACGAGAACGGCCTTGATCTTGTGCTGCTTGTCGGCGCTCAGCGAGGCAAGATATCGCTCGACCGGTGCGCCTTCCCCCCAAGCGGTCTCGAGCACTTCGACCTCGAAGCCGAGCCGCACGCACATATCGACCCAGAGGTGGCTGAATTGGCCGAAGCGCGCGACGAGAACCTTGTCGCCGGCATTGAGGCAGTTCGTCAATGCGGCCTCCCAGCACCCAGTGCCGGACGAGGGAAACAGGATTGGGCTCGCGGTCGTGGTCTTGAACACCGGCATGAGGCCGGAGAGGCAGGTGCGGGTCAGTTCCGGGAAGCTCGGTGAGCGATGATCTTCCATTGCGACCATCATGGCGCGCGTCACGCGGTCGGGTACGTTGGTGGGACCGGGGACGAACAGAAAATTGCGGCCAGCCATCAGGATCTCCCTCCAAGGTGGGCTTTAGCGGTGTGTACGCCGACGATTATTCCTATGATATATAAGATATCATAAGAGGGGCATTATCATGGGTCGTCTTGGCGCCTGGTGGGCTTTCTTGGCGCCCGGCGCCGCGGCTGGCGGTGAACCCAAGCGAGGGGAGTTAACCTATGCGAATTGCAATCATCGGACAACAAAAATTCGGCAAGGCGGTGCTCGATGCGTTCATCGAGCGCGGCGACACCGTTGCCGGCGTGTTCTGCACCCCGGAGAAGCCGGGTACAGCGCCCGACCCGCTGCGAGTTGCGGCAGGGGAACGAGGCCTACGGCTCTTCCAGCTGCCGTCGCTCAACGGCGAGGAGGCGCTGCAAGCGCTGCGCAGCCTCGACGTTGACCTCGGCGTCATGGCCTATGTGTTGCAGTTTGCCCCGGAGGAGTTCACCTCGATCCCCCGCCACGGCACGATTCAGTTTCACCCCTCGCTGCTGCCGCGCTACCGGGGCCCGAGTTCGATCAACTGGCCGATCATTCGCGGCGATACTCGGACCGGACTCACGATCTTCCGGCCCAGCGACGGCCTCGATGAAGGCCCGGTGCTGCTGCAAAGAGAAACTGGAATCGGCCCCGACGACACGCTCGGCAGCGTCTATTTCGATCGATTGTTTCCGCTCGGGATCGCGGCGCTTCTGGAGGCCGCCGAACTCGTCGTGAGCGGGCACGCTACGGCCACCGTGCAGGATGAATCTCAGGCGAGCTACGAGGGTTGGTGTCGCGACGCCGAAGCCCAGATCAATTGGCATAACCACGTCGACATCGTCTACAACCTGATCCGCGGCTGCAACCCGGCTCCGGCCGCCTGGACGCGACTGAACGGAAAGAAGCTGCAGCTGTTCGATGCGCGCAAACACCTTGCAAGAACATTTTCCGAGGTCCGGGGACGCATCGGCGCGGTCAATGCGATCACCGATCAGAGCCTGTTCGTGAGCGCACAAGGCGGTCAAATCGAAGTGTTTGCGCTGCGGCTCGAAGACGGCAAGAAGCTCAAGGCCGGCGAGTTCTGCGCCTCGACGAATCTTGCCGTTGGGACGATCCTCGGCGCCTGAGCGCTAAAACAGGCCCACGATGCGCCCCGCAGCGTCGATGTCGATGCGGTCGGCGGACGGCACCTTCGGCAGTCCCGGCATCGTCATGACGTCGCCGCAGACGGCCACGATGAACTCCGCACCCGCGGCAAGGCGCACTTCGCGGATGTTGACCGTGTGCCCGCTCGGCGCACCGCGCGCCGCCGCGTCGGTCGAGAACGAGTATTGAGTCTTGGCGATGCATACCGGGTAATGTCCATAGCCGTCGGCCTGCAGCTTGTCGAGCTGTGCGCGGACTTTGGCATCCGCCGAGATGTCGGCGGCGCCGTAGATCTTGGTCGCAATCGTCCTGATCTTGTCCCAGAGCGTCTGAGTTTCGTCGTAGACGAAGCGGAAATTCGATTGCCCATGCTCGACGATCTCGACGACCTTGCGGGCGACGTCGGTTGCGCCGGCGCCGCCTTCGGCCCAGTGTCGAGCGAGTACCAGGGGTACGTTGAGCGCCGTCATCGTCTTTGCGAGCAGCGCATGCTCTGCGTTGGTATCGGCCGTAAAGTGGTTGACCGAGACGACACAGGGCAGGCCGTAGTGGTTGCGGACGTTGTTGACGTGACGCTCGAGATTGGCAATTCCTTTCTCGAGGGCCGTGAGATTCTCCGCATTGATCTGCTTCAAATCGCAGCCGCCGTGATACTTCAGGGCGCGGATCGTTGCGACGATCACGACCGCAGAGGGCCGAAGTCCGGATTTGCGGCACTTGATGTCGATGAATTTTTCGGCACCGAGATCGGCGCCGAAACCCGCCTCGGTCACGACATAGTCGGCGAGCTTGAGCGCGGTCGCGGTCGCGAGCACCGAATTGCAGCCGTGCGCGATGTTGGCGAACGGGCCGCCGTGAATGAACGCCGGATTGTTCTCGAGTGTCTGCACGAGGTTCGGCTTGAGCGCCTCCTTGAGCAGCACCGTCATCGCGCCCTGCGCATTGAGTTCGCGCGCCCGAATCGCCGACAAGTCGCGCCGATAGCCGACCACGATGTTGCCGAGCCGCTGCTTGAGGTCGGCGAGGCTGCGCGAGAGGCAGAAGATCGCCATGACTTCGGAGGCGACCACGATGTCGAATCCGTCCTCGCGAGGGTAGCCGTTGGCGGTGCCGCCGAGACCTACGACGATGTCGCGCAACGCGCGATCGTTCATATCGACGACGCGCTTCCAGGCGATGCGCCGCACGTCGAATCCCAATTCATTGCCGTGATAGATGTGGTTGTCGATGAGCGCCGAGAGCAGGTTGTGCGCGAGCCCAATCGCGCTGAAGTCTCCGGTGAAGTGCAGATTGATGTCCTCCATCGGCACGACCTGCGCCATGCCGCCGCCGGCCGCCCCGCCCTTCATGCCGAATACCGGCCCCAAGCTCGGTTCGCGCAAGCAAATCACGGTCTTTTTGCCGATCTTGTTGAGCGCATCGCCGAGCCCGACGGTTGTCGTGGTCTTGCCCTCGCCCGCGGGCGTCGGGCTCAACGCGGTGACCAAAATCAGCTTGCCGTCGGGCTGGTCCTTGAGGCTGTCGATGTAGTCGAGCGCTATCTTGGCCTTGTAGTGGCCGTAATTCTCGACGCTTGCGGCCGGGATGCCGAGACGAGCAGCGATCTCGACGATCGGCTTCAGGGTTGCGCTTTGGGCGATCTCAATGTCGGAACGCACGTGTACTCCCATTCTTGCGGTGATTTGAGGAGGCTGCGGCGACTCGCAGGGGGCGCGAACCGGCCACGCTCTTGTTGGAATGCGGCGCGTAATATATCACGGGGCGCCGCCGCCCCGGGGAGGTCCTTGTGCGCCTCTCAAACCGTCAAGACGATCTTGCCGATATGCTGCGATGTCTCCATGAGGCGGTGCGCCTCGCCGGCCTCGGCAAGCGGAAAAGTCGCGTGAATGACGGGCCGAACGCGCCCGGATGCGAGCAGCGGCCAGAGATTCTGCTGCACGCCGGCCGCAACCGCGGCCTTTTGGGCGACGGATCGCGCGCGCAGCGTCGAGCCGGTCAATGTGAGCCGCTTGCTCATGATCGTCAGCAGGTTGATCTCCGCACGCGCGCCGCCGATCAGCGAGATGACCACGAGGCGGCCCTCGACAGCCGCCGCCTCTAGATTCCGGGCCAGATAGCTGCCGCCAATCATGTCGAGGATCAGGTCCGCTCCCTTGCCCCCGGTTTGTTCGCGGATCACTTCGACGAAATCCTCGGTTTTATAATCGATCCCGCGGACCGCGCCGAGGCGCTCGCAGGCGCGTGCCTTGTCGGTGCTGCCAGCCGTCGCGAAGACGCGCGCCCCCCAGGCCGTTGCGAGCTGAATTGCGGTCGTGCCGATACCGCTGGTGCCGCCATGAATCAGGACGGTCTCGCCAGCCGCACAATGACCACGCTCGAACAGATTGGTCCAGACCGTGAAATAGGTCTCCGGAATCGCCGCTGCCTCGACCGTGCTGATGCCGGGCGGTATCGGCAGACACAGCGGCGCCGCCGCCACGGCATAGGCGGCGTAGCCCCCGCCAGGCAGCAGTGCAGTGACCTTTTCACCGAGGCTCAAGCCCGAGACCTTGGCGCCTAGCGCGACGATTTCGCCGGCAATTTCGAGCCCCGGGATGTCAGAGGCGCCGGGCGGCGGCGGGTAGCGGCCTTGTCGCTGCATGACATCCGGACGGTTGACGCCGGCTGCGGCGACTCGGACCAGCACTTCGCCGTCGCCGGGATGCGGCACCGGCCGCACGGCGGCTCTCAGCTGTTCCGGGCCGCCGGGCGCCGCGATCTCGACCACCGTCATCTCAACGGGTACATTCGCCATTGAACTCATCCTTTGCGCGCCATCAGGCCGGTGCGCATCCTACATCAATCGCCGGCTTTGGCCGGCGGCTGTTGCGAGGTGTCGCGTGGAAATCGAATACCGTATTGTCTGATCTATGAAATTCTGCGTCTACGGTGCAGGTGCGATCGGCGGCCTGCTCGCGGCCGAATTGGCGTTGGCGGGTCACGAGGTCTGCGTGATTGCGCGCGGCGAGCACTTGCGCGCGATCCAGGCGCACGGGCTCAAATTGTTGATCGACGGCCACGAGAAGCAGGCCCGGGTCGCCGCAAGCGACGATCCGCGCTCATTTGGTCGACAGGACTTCGTGCTCTGTACACTCAAAGCGCACCAGGCCTACGAGAGCGCGCGATCCTTTGCGCCGCTGCTGGGGCCTGAGACCGCGGTGTTGACCGCGATGAATGGTGTTCCGTGGTGGTACTTTTATAAAGTCGGCGGACGGTTCGAG
>Ga0209040_10002531_pt1 | contig 14300 bp, 11 predicted proteins | sample BogFormECP12_OM3_FD_188240 | JGI IMG/M metagenome (GOLD analysis project Ga0209040, IMG submission 188240) | Bog forest soil microbial communities from Calvert Island, British Columbia, Canada - ECP12_OM3 (SPAdes) (version 2) | ecosystem: Environmental > Aquatic > Freshwater > Wetlands > Bog ...
TTGGCGCGGGCCCGGTGGGAAAGGGCCCGTTGGCCGGCCGCCAAGTTCTCGTCCCGCCCATGCCACGCCTCCAGCGCCGGATCCTGAAGCGCGCGCCCGTACGAGAAACAGACTTTCCAGGGCTTTGGGCCCGGTAGCCGGTTGATTGCGTTCAGATGGGCGGTCGCCAGGCGCGCGTTTTGACCACCTGACAGGAATACGATGCCGGGCACCGCAGCAGGCACGCGCCGGCGCAAGCAGCGCAAGGTCGCGGTCGATACCTCGTCCACGGAGGCTTGGCGAGCGCACTCTTTGCCTGAGATGACCATGTTGGGTTTGAGCAGCATCCCCTCGAGCGCGACGTCCTGTTCGAAGAGAGCGTGGAACACCGCATGCAGGACGACGCCGGTGACCTCCTCGCAGCGCTCAATGGAAGTCGAGCCGTCCATCAGCACTTCCGGCTCGACGATCGGCACGAGGTGCTGTTCCTGGCAGAGCGCGGCATATCGAGCTGACGCAGGGGGGGCTCGGCAGAGCCCCCGTAACATGGATGACGCCCGCCACTTCGCGAAGCGGGCCCCATGGCGCGGTACTCTCTGAGCCGATCCCGCAGCCCGTCTAGACCCTCAGTGACCCTCTCGTCTGGAGAGCCGGCCAGAGGCTTCGCGCCAGTGTCGACTTTGATGCCGGGAAGGATGCCCTGGTCCGAGAGGACCTGCGCCAGCGGCGTGCCGGCGGAGCTATTCTGCCGGATGGTCTTGTCCTGCAGGATGACGCCGCTGACGAACTCGGCCACCCCCGGCGCGGTGAAGAGCATTTCGCGGTAGGTGCGCCGGCTCTGCTCGGTCGAGTGGATGCCGAGCGTGTCGAACCGCCTCGTCAACGTCGGGACAGTCTCGTCAGCCGCGAGGATCCCCTTTCCCTCGGCAACCAACATCAGCGCGATGCTCTCCTGCTCGTGACTCATCCTGTGATCCTCCCTGCGTGTGCTCTCGTCGTATGTCTCCCGACCCCGCGGGGCGCCATTCGCGAAGATCTGCTCAGCGGGCGGTCGCGGGCATCGGCTCTGTGACTCCCACGCGCCGCTCCTTTGCCGGCTCCTTGATGCGGAACCAGGCAACATAGAGGGCCGGCAGGAACAACAGGGTAAGCAAGGTCGCGACGAACAGGCCGCCAATGATGGCATAGGCCATCGGCCCCCAGAAGACTTCAGAGGCGATCGGTATCATGCCGAGCGAGGCGGCGGCCGCGGTCAGCACGATCGGCCGCAAGCGGTTCGTCGTCGCATCGATCACGGCGTCCCAAGGGTGCAAGCCCTTAGCCATGTCCATATCGATCTGGTCGATCAGGATCACCGAATTACGGATGATCATGCCACTCAGAGCGATGATCCCCAGGATCGCGACGAAGCCCATCGGCGTGCCGGTCGGCAACAGTGCCGCGACGACGCCGATCAGCCCCAACGGTGCGACGCTGATCACCAGGAGCAATTTTTGGAAGCTTTGCAGCTGCACCATCAAGATGATCAGCATCAACATGATCATCAGCGGGAAGACCGCAACGATCGAGCTGAGCCCCTTCGCGCTCTCCTCGATCGTGCCGCCGGCTTCGATCGTGTAACCCTCCGGCAATTTCTCCGCCAATTGGGCGATCGCCGGCGCTAGTTGCGTGTTAACCGTCTTCGCCTCGATACCGGGCACAACATCCGCCTGGACTGTGATCGTCGGCAGGAGATTGCGCCGCCAGATGACTGGCGGTTCCAATTCATATTGGACGGTCGCGACTTGGCTCAGCGGGATCGTCTGTCCATTGTCCAGCGCGACTTGCAGATTCTTCAATGTCTGCACCGAGGCGCGTTGCTGTTCTGTTGCCCGCGCCGCGAGGTCGGTCAGATAAATCGAGTCCCGGACCTGGGTGACGACCATTCCGCTGGTGACGGCGTTGAGAGCCTCGGCGAGCGACTTCGAACTGACGCCGAGCTGACGCACCCGGTCCTGATCGACCTGCAAGTGGAGGCTCTTCATCGGCTCGTTCCAGTCGAAATTGATGAGCCGTGTGTTCGGGTTCTGCCCGATCGTTTGGGCAACCAGGAACGCCGCGTCCCGGGTGCCTCCCGGGGTCTGGCCGCTGACGCGGTATTGCAACGGCCACCCGACGGGAGGTCCCAGCTCCAATGGGTAAATTCTCGTATTGAGGCTGGCGAATTCCGTGTCGAGCGCCTTTTGTAGACGCGCCCGGACGATTTCGCGCTCCGCAATGCCCTTGGTCACGATGACCGCCTGCGCGAAATAATCGTTGGACAATTGCACGTTCAACGGCAGATAAAAACGGACCGCCCCTTGCCCGACATAGAGGCTGTAGTGCTCGATGTTCGGGTCGTCCTTCAGCAGCGCCTCGAACCGCTTGACCTCGCGCTCGGTCGCGTAAATCGACGAATCTTGAGGAAGGGTCAGATCGACGACCAGCTCCGGCCGGTCCGAGGCCGGGAAGAATTGCTGCTGGATGAACCCGTAGCCGTACAGTGAGGCGACAAAGAGTCCGAGGGTCACCGCAATGACGAGCCAGCGGGCTCGCATGCAGAAGACGAGGGTTGCGCGAAACAGCCGCATGAAACGGCCGGGTCCGGCATGGCCGCCGCCATGCGGCTTCATCGTCTTTGGCAGGATCGTAACGCCGATTACCGGCGCAAACATTACCGCAACGATCCATGATGCTAATAGCGCGACAGCAATGACCGCGAACAGCGAGTAGCAATATTCGCCGGCGCCGCTCTTGGCGAAGCCGATCGGCACAAACCCGGCGACAGTGACGAGCGTTCCGGTCAGCATCGGAAACGCCGTCGTCACCCAGGCATGCGTCGCCGAATGGTCGCGGTCCACCCCCGCCTCGAGCTGGCTGACCATCATCTCGATCGTGATCATCGCGTCGTCGACGAGGAGCCCGAGCGAAATGATCAGCGCCCCGAGCGAGATGCGCTGCAGGCTGATGCCGGAATACTCCATGTAGGCAAAGACCATTCCGAGCACGAGCGGGATCGAGCAGGCCACGACCACTCCGGCGCGCAGACCGAGACTCACAAAGCTGACCGCAAGCACGATTGCGATGGCTTCCCAGAGCGCCTTCGTGAAGCCGCCAACGGCCTCCTCGACGACCACCGGCTGGTCGGCGACGAGATGCGCCTCGATGCCGATCGGCAATTTGGCGATGATCTGATCCATCTTGTGCGCCACGGCCTCGCCGAAGACGAGATTGTTGCCGCCCTGCGCCATTGAGATGGCAAGCCCAATCGCCGGTTCGCCGTTGAACCGGAACATCGGCTCCGGCGGATCCGAATAGCCCTTGCTTATCGAGGCGATATCGGCGAGGCGGAAAAACTTGCCATTGGCGTAAAGATTGATGCGCTTCAGATCGTCGACCGAACTGAATGCTCCGGAAACGCGGATCGCGTATTTCTCGAGGCCGGTTTGGACGACGCCCGACGGCGTAACCGCATTTTGCTCCTGTAAACTCGATATGACGTCGTCACGACTGACACCGAGCCCCGCCAGTTGATGGGTGTCGAATTCGAGATAGAATTTCTGGTCCTGAGCTCCGATCAGTTGCGCCTTCGTGGCATTCTTGATCGTCAATATCTGGGTGCGAATTCGTTCAACATAGTCGCGTAGCTCGCGGTGCGTGAACCCGTCGGCCGTGAACGCGTAGATAATGCCGAAGACGTCGCCGAACTCGTCATTGAAACTCGGGCCCAGGATGCCCTGCGGCAATGTCGATTTTATGTCGGCGACCTTCTTGCGAACCTGATACCAGATGTCCGGGATCGCCTCTTTCGAAGTACTATCCAAAATGTTGACGTAGATTGTCGAGACGCCGGGCTTGGTTTCGCTCTTGAGGTAGTAGAGCGACGGCGTTTCCTGCAGCTTCTTCTCGATCCGATCGGTGACCTGCAGCATCGTGTCGTCGATCGTCGCGCCTGGCCAGTAGGTCCGCACGATCATCGTCTTGATCGAAAAAGAGGGATCCTCTTCGCGCCCCAGTTGCTTGTAGGAAAGGACGCCCGCGGCGACAAAGAGGATCATCAAAAACCACACGAAGGGGCGATGGTTGATCGCCCATTCGGAGAGATTGAAGCCCTTCATTGCACGGTGCTCGCGTCCATGAGGGCGACTTTCTGACCGGGGAGCAATTTCTGAATCCCGGCGGTCACCACGACGTCTCCTTGGGCGAGCCCTTCGCCGACGACGACCGAGTCGCCCTGGTAGCGCTGCACGGTGATCGGCTTCAGCTGCACCGTGCTGTCCTTCTCGACGAGCCAAACGGCCGGCTTTCCATCCTTCTGGAAGAGCGCGCTCCCCGGTATCGAGACGGTCTGGCCCTGATCCAACGTCACGGAGCCGACGACATTGGCGCCGAGCCGCATCTCAGGCGGCGCATCGGGCAGAGAGACCCGAACCGTATAGGTGCGAGTGGCGGGGTCGGCCTGCGGCGAGATGTAGCGGACCTTCCCCGCGGTTTCTATTTCGGGATTGCTGACAAGGTGGACCGTTACGGTCGGGTCCGTCGGCCGTTTCTTGAAGGCGCCCTCGGCGATGTTGAAGACTGCCTCGCGCTCCCCCGGCTGCGCGAGGCGAACGACCATCTGTCCGGCGCTGACCACCTGCCCGGGATCGGCGCCGATGGCGCTGATGACCCCGTCATTGTCGGCCCTGAGATCGGTGTAGCCGAGATTTTCGCTGGCTTGAACCTGTCGGGCGCGCGCCGCGTCAGCCTCGGCTTGCGCGGATTTGAATGTCTTCAGCGCCTGATCGTAGGCGACTTGGGTGGTGTGACCATTCTTCAGCAGTTCGCTCTGCCGGTATTCCTGGGCCCGGCTCCGCGTTACCTCGGCATCCGCCTTCGCAACTTCGGCCTTGGCGACTTCGAAGTCTTGCCGGTATTGCTGCGGGTCGAGCCGGGCGAGGAGATCGCCCTTTTTGACTTGTGTCCCGACATCGACGGGCCGTTCGAGGATCTTGCCGTTGACGCGAAAGCCGAGATCGGCCTGGTAGCGCGGTTGGATTTCGCCTGTCAGCGAAACCCGCTCTCCGCCTTCCTGCACTTCCACCGTAACGGTGCGTACCGGCCGGATGACAGTCGCGGCGGCTTTTTCCTCTTTGTGGCAGGCCGCCAAAAACAACATCAGAACGAGAGCACAAATTGCTACCGACGCGAAGGGTAACGATCGGTCGAAGCAATTCACCGGGCCCATTCTACTGATCATCGGCACACCACTCGGACTAGATTGTCGGCGCTGCACCACAGCCCAAATCCGTAGATGCGGCAGGTCGTATCGGCATTGATCCCGGTCATCGCGAGCGACGAAGAGGTTCGCCCGTTATCGCTGACCGCGGCGTCGGCGCCGGTCGAAACGCTACCCACGACGGCCGAGCGCCTGGCGAAAAGCCTGCGGGACGGTAATATTGGGCGCGGCAGTGCATCGGTCCATTACCTTTCTGACATTGCCGTCGATTTGGTTCACATCGATCACCCGGATTCCGGCTTTTGCCGCCAGGTAGCCGTAATAGAACATGGCCGCCGCTGCTCGGTCGTCATCGTCGGCGCCGAGCAGGTCGGAGCAGCGCACGCGGTCGACGTCCCAATGTCCCGGAGCGATCTGCGCCTCAGACGTGACCCGCTGCGCGGGCGGTGGCGGAGCCTCGGACGCCGACACAGGCGGAGGCGGCGGCGCTTGCTGCTGTGGGGCGGGCGTTGCGCGCAGGCGGGAACGCAGCACGTCAGCAGAACGGCTACCAAGTTCTTTTCCTCATTTCCGCTTGTCTCACGATTTTGAGTGGCGGCCGAGTCGCTGCCCGCGGCCGGCGATCATCACTCTATCTAGTAACAGACGCCCGCGCTGCATCTAGTAACAGACGCCCGCGCTGCGGGCCGAACCCCGTCGTACTGCACCGCGGAGGGCGCCGAAGCCGGCCCCCTATTGCGGCGCCGCGCCCGGCATTGCCCGAAATCGCCCCGATAAGGGCGCCTCCGGCCGCACCCCTTCCCGCACCCTGTAGAGGACCGGGTGTGACGGCCTGGCACGGCGGACGGGAATAGCCATAACCCGGCTGGGGCGCGTAATACTGTGCATAGGCAACCACCGAGATATTTGTGCATAGGCAACCACCGAGATATTGATGAATGTGAGAGTTGTGGCAGACAGCAAAAGGCCTCGGGGCTATAACGATTTCACGGCGACGGCAATCGAGATTGGAGATTAGCAAAGCCGGTCTTCGAGTTCCAGAGTCACGAGGCGGGCGACCGTTATGGCGAGATAGAATTGCCCGATGACCGACTCCAGATTGGCTAGGCTGCGGGCGAATGGGTCCACTGGGATGATGTCGCCGTAGCCGGTCGTGGTGAGCGTCGTGAGGCTGAAAGACAACATCATCGCGAGCTCGCTCGGGCCACCCGTCGGGGGGAGCGAGGTTGGCGAAGGCGGCGGGGGTTAGTTCCCAGATTAGGCTATGGACCGAGGCGAAGATCATCGCGAGGTTTCGATACACTACGACCGCACCTTGAAGGCGGTGAAACGTGATACGGCCCGGAGCGTAAACAACATGCGCCACCACCCAGGTCAGTGCCGAGAAGGTGAGGATCTTGCCGCCACGGCCGAGCACGCACTGCCTTGCGGGGTCCCCTCCCGGCTTTCCTCGAACACCCCGCCATCGAGCACACCGTCCGTCAGGTATCCCCGGATCAGGTGAAGAACCCGCCGATCCAAGACCCGCGCCGCCACCGCGGCTATCAACCGGTCGCGGTTGAGCTCGACGCACACAGCTCCAAAATTCGGCATGCGCCGGAAGAGGTTGCAGAATCCATTTGACTCGGTGATAGCGCGCGACCTTTGCTGCACCGCAACAAACTCACCCACCGGTCGGTCTGTTTTGATTTAGATCAAGGGCCCACCGCCTCAACCTGCTAGCCTTTGCGCGCTGAGGGGGGCGAGTTCACAAAAATGTAAAATAAAACAGAGATCTTATCGATCCAGGTTGACTAGCTGCGAGGCTGATATGAACGATACTTCTGAAGCGAAAGTGCGGCAAAAGGCCGCGAATCCATTGTCGCCGTGGCTGATGCCTGGAGCGAACGACCTGCTCGACTACTGGGTTGATGCGTGGCAGCGCTCTATTCTACTGCTGGATGTGTTGCGTCAGCGCGGCAACAATTGTGTCGAGCACAACGCCCGCAAGGCGCCGAATGTGCTGAGCTTTGATGTCGAGCTCGTGCTCGATGGCCGCTCACTGCCCCGGCCGGTGAATTACGGGCTGGTGCGCATTATCCCGCCCAAGGGCACCTCGATCGACCCGAGCAAGCGGCCGTTCATCGTCTTCGATCCGCGCGCCGGGCATGGCCCCGGGATCGGCGGCATGAAGCACGACAGCGAGATCGGGGTCGCGCTCGCCGCGGGCCATCCTTGCTACTTCGTCGGCTTTCTGCCCGACCCGGTGCCCGGTCAGACGATCGAGGATGTGTGCGAAGCCGAGGCCCGTTTTGTCGAGGAGGTCGTCAAGCGTCATCCGAACACCGAGGGCAAGCCTTGTCTGATCGGCAACTGCCAGGCCGGCTGGCAGATCATGATGATGAGCGCGATCCACCCGGAAAAGGTCGGCCCGATCATGCTTGCCGGGTCGCCGCTCTCCTATTGGGCCGGCGTGCACGGCAAGAACCCGATGCGCTATCTCGGCGGGTTGTTGGGCGGAACCTGGCTTACCTCGCTGGCGGGCGACCTCGGGAGCGGCATCTTCGACGGCGCCAACCTGGTCGCCAACTTCGAGTCGATGCACCCCGATAACACCTACTGGAAAAAGATCTACAACGTCTATTCCAACGTCGACACCGAGCCGCCGCGGTTTCTCGAATTCGAGAAATGGTGGGGCAGCCCGGTGCTGCTCAATGCCGCGGAAATGCAGGCGATCGCCGATCAGCTCTTCGTCGGCAACAAGCTTTCCTCAGGCGAATTGCGCAGCTCCAATGGATTGCGCGTCGACCTGCGCAACATCAAATCGCCGATCATCGTGTTTTGCTCGTGGGGAGACGACATCACACCGCCGCAGCAGGCATTGGATTGGATCCTCGATCTCTACGATCACGAAGACGAGATCGTCAAAGCCGGTCAGACGATCGTCTATTGTCTGCATCAGAGCATTGGCCATCTCGGCATCTTCGTCTCCGGCAAAGTGGCGACCAAGGAGCATGGCGAGTTTGCCCAGTCGATGGACATGATCGATTTGATGCCGCCGGGTCTTTACGAGGCGGTGATCACGGGCCTGGATGAAAATGTCGAAAACCCTGGACTGGTGCAGGGCGGCTACCTCTTCAGTCTCGAGACTCGCACGCTTGACGACATCCGTAACCTTGGCGGCAACAGCGCCGAGGATGATCGCGCCTTCGCGACCGCCGCCCGGGTTTCCGAAATTACTCAGGGCGCCTACAGCACTCTGATGCGGCCGGCGGTGCGAGCCATGGTGACGGAATCGGGCGCCGAATTGATGCGGCGCAGTCATCCGAACCGCCTTCGGTTCGAGATGTTCGCCGACGAGAACCCGTTCATGCGGCCGGTTGCGGATTGGGCCGAGGCGGTACGCGGCAACCGCCGCCCGGTGAACCCGGACAATCCTTTCCTCGCCTTCGAGCACATGATGTCGGACATGATCACCAGCGGGCTCGAAATGTGGGGCAAGGCGCGCGACGCCGCGACGGAGGCGTTTTTCTTCAATACCTACGGTTCCCCGGTTCTGCAGGCGATCGTCGGTCTGCGCGCCGACGACACCTCGGTAAGCCGTCGCATCGGGCGAGATGTAGCGCGGGAAGCCGCCGCCAAGCAGGCGGCTGTCCATCTCGAGCAGCGTATCGATCAGGGAGGTCTGATCGAGGCGGCAGTGCGCGCATTGATCTATGTGCGCCTTCCGGAAGGCAAGGTCGACGAGCGCGGATTTGCCGCGCTGAAGCAGATCAGCGCCGAGCTGCCGGCTGCCAAGCGCATCGGGCTCGCCCGGTTCAAGGAAATCGTGAAGGAGCAATACCTGATCCTGCTCATCGACGGGGAGCGGGCGATTGCCGCGCTTCCGAAGCTGTTGCCAAGCAATCGCCGGCAGTGTGAGGAGGCGCTGGCATTGGTACAGCGGGTGCTCGCGGCGCGCGGCACCCTTCCCGAGGAGGGCCGTCGGCGGCTCGAACGCGTCGAGGCGATGTTCGCCGGTCCGCCCCCCGAGGTCGGCCGGGATAAGGCAGCGTGAATTCGCCGAGGAAAGAGGTAGCCATGGAAACAAAGGCTAACGGGCCGCGCGAGCGATACGACCGGCTCGTGCGTGCGGCGCAGCGGCTGCCGCCGGTGACGACGGCAGTTGCGCATCCCTGCGATAAGATCTCTATTGAGGGTGTGGTCGAGGCGGCCAAATTGGGGCTGATAGCACCGATCCTGGTCGGGCCGCCTGCCCGCATTCGCGAGGCGGCTCAGCAGGCCGAAGCTGACATATCCGGCTTCCCGCTCGAGGAATCGGCGCACAGCCACGACTCGGCCGCCAAGGCGGTCGAGCTCGTTCGGCAAGGGAAGGCGGAAGCTCTGATGAAGGGCAGCCTGCATACGGACGAGCTGATGGGCGCCGTGGTCGCGCGGGAGACCGGAATTCGCACGGCGCGGCGGATCAGCCATTGCTTTGTGATGGATGTCCCCGGCCACAAGGACCCGCTGATCATCACCGACGCCGCGGTAAATATCGCGCCCAGTCTCGCCGACAAGGTCGATATTGTGCAGAACGCGATCGATCTCGGCCAGGCGCTGGGATTTCAGGAGGTGCGCGTGGCGATCATGTCGGCGATGGAGACGGTCAATCCAGCAGTCCCGTCGACGATCGAAGCCGCTGCGCTGTGCAAGATGGCGGAACGCGGCCAGATCACCGGTGGGATCCTCGATGGCCCGCTGGCGCTCGACAATGCGATCAACGAAGAGGCAGCAGCGATCAAGCACATTGTTTCGCCGGTGGCCGGCCGCGCCAACGTATTGGTCGTGCCGGATCTCGAAGCCGGCAACATGCTCGCCAAAAGCCTTTCTTTCCTCGCCGGTGCAGCTGCCGCCGGCATCGTGCTCGGCGCCCGCGTGCCGATCATCCTGACCAGCCGCGCCGACAGCGTCATCACCCGCCTTGCGTCCTGCGCCGTCGCGAGCCTGGTGGCAGAGGCCCGCCGCCAGAGCGCCGCGGCGGCAATCCGATGACGGGGGCGAACAGCATGCCGCCCGAGTTGACCCATTCCTCGATCCTGAAGGGCCAAAAGGCGCTGATCGTTGGCGTCGCGAATGACCGCTCGATCGCCTGGGGATGCGCGCAAGCGATGCACCTCGCCGGCGCCGAAATCGCGATGACCTATCTCAACGAGAAGGCCCGGCCCCATGTCGAGCCGTTGGCCTCGGCGGTCGAGGCACCATTGCTGCTGCCACTGGAAGTGCGCGACGCGGCGCAGGTCGATGCGCTGTTCGAGGCGATCGGGTCGAAGTGGGGTCGCCTCGACATTCTAGTCCACTCGATCGCCTTTGCGCCGCGGCAAGCGCTGGAAGGACGTGTCACCGACTGTCCGCGCGACGGCTTCCTGACCGCGATGGACGTGTCGTGCTGGTCACTCCTGGATTTGACGCGCCGCGCGGAAAAGCTGATGACCGGCGGAGGCACGATCTTCGCCATGAGCTATCATGGAGCCAACGAGGTCATCGAGAATTACGGGATCATGGGCCCGGTGAAGGCGGCGCTCGAATCCGCGGTGCGCTACCTGGCGGCCGAGCTTGGACCCAAGGGCATTCGCGTGCATGCTATCAGCCCCGGCCCGTTGGCCACCCGAGCTGCTTCCGGTATTCCCGATTTCGACGCACTGATGGAGAGGGTGGCGGAGCGCGCGCCGGCACGACGTCTGGTTACCATCGAGGAGGTAGGCGCCGCTTGCGTCTTCCTGGCGAGCCAATACGCCAGCGCGATGACGGGTGATACGATCTATATCGACGGCGGTTATCACATCCTCGGCTGAGGGGCTCATTTCTTATGAACGCAGCAGCTGCGGAGCCGCTGGTCGGGGTAATCAACGCGGGCTCTTCATCCCTCAAATTCAGCTTCTACGAGGGCGAGCGGCGAATTCTCACCGGCCAGGTCGATGGGATCGGCGCCCATCCATCAGCGAGCGCCGCCGGTCCCGATGGCGAAAAAATCGCGCCCCCAGATCTCGGCGCGAAACCGCCGACAGTACCCAGCGAGGTGATCCCGGCAATATTGCCGTGGGCTCGAGAAAAGCTTGGCAACCGGCGGCTGGTGGCACTCGGACACCGGGTCGTCCATGGCGGGATGCGTTACTCTAGGCCGGCTCGCGTCACGCCGGAATTGCTGGCTGAGCTTGAGGTGCTGGTGCCCCTTGCGCCTTTGCACGAGCCTTACAATCTCGCGCCGATCAAGATGGCGATGAGCCTCAATCCCGAGTTGTCGCAGGTGGCGTGCTTCGATACCGCCTTTCACCGAACTGCGCCGGAGGTTGATCAGGCGTTTGCCTTGCCCTATTCGTTTTTTGACGAGGGCATTCGGCGCTACGGCTTTCATGGGCTGTCCTACGAATACATCGCCTCGGTATTGCCGGAACGGGCGCCGGATATCGCCAATGGGCGGGTCGTCGTGGCGCATCTCGGCAATGGCTGCTCCGCCTGCGCGATGCGAGACCGCGTATCCATTGCGACGACGATGGGCTTCACTGCCCTTGACGGGTTGCCGATGGGCACACGTTGCGGCGAGCTCGATGCCGGCGTCGTGCTCTATCTAATTCAGCAGAAGCGGATGTCGCCCGACCAGGTGGTCGACCTTCTCTATAAGCGCTCGGGCATGCTTGGCTTGTCCGGGATTTCCTCGGATTTCCGAGAGCTCTTGACCAGCGATAGTCCTCGTGCTCGCTTTGCGGTCGCGGTGTTTTGCAATCGCGTTGCCCGCCACATTGCATCGCTCGCGGCGGCGCTCGGCGGCCTCGACGGAATTGTGTTCACAGCCGGGGTCGGCGAGAATGCGGCACCGGTTCGAAGCGCGATTTGCCGGGCTTGTGAATGGCTGGGGCTTGATCTGGACGAGGCGGCAAACCAGGAACAAAAGGAACGGATCAGTATGCCGAACGGCCGGGTCGCCGCTTACGTGATAAAAACCGACGAGAATTTGATGATTGCCCGCCATGCCCGCGCGCTGGTGGGAAGCTGAGGACGGCAAGACGGAGGTAAGTCATGTCCGAAACACGCAACCCGGTTTCGCCAGCCGGGACAGGTAAACTTTCCGCTGCTGATCTCCGCCGCCGGATGGCCGAGCGCGAAGCGGCCAAGGCCGCCGAAGAAATGCGCCATATGAAGGAACAGGAAGACAAGCAGAAGGAGGTGATGGAGGAGTTTCGCAAGCCTCCGGCGAGGACGCCGGACCAGCTGATGGATCTCCTCATGCAGCTCGTCAGCCGGGCCGCCGAGCGCGGACAAAGCGAGGTTCAGATTTATCGCTTTCCGAATTCCCTGTGTAGCGATGGCGGCCGGAGAATCAACAACTCGCTGCCGGAATGGGAGAAGACCCTAGAGGGTAGACCCAAGCTCGGCTACGAATTCTGGCACGATCACTTAAGGCCGCTCGGCTTTGGGCTGAGGGCTGAAGTCCTCGAGTATCCAGGAGGGATGCCCGGCGACATCGGCTTCATCCTCACCTGGTAGCCCGAGCACCTTCCTCTGTTTGGGCCAGCGAACGCCCTGCCATCCTCTTCACCAGCGGATTCGCCGTTACGCCATGCGCGATGACGCTGAGCAGGACGGTCCAGCCGGCCGCGAGCATTATCGTGTCGTTGCCGGGCAGCTTTTCGTCGAGCACGAGAACCGCGAAAACGATGGTGGCTAGCCCGCGCGGGCCAAACCAGCCGATGAAGAGCTTGTCCGCGGTGCTCGTCCGCGTGCCGATCAGGCACAGAAAGACCGGCAGCATCCGGATCACGGTCAGGCTGAGCCCGGCATAGAGCAACGCCGGCCATGTGACGCGGTCGATCATACGGGCGACCACAATGCCCCCGAACAAAACCCATGTCAGTAGCGCCAGCGCCTCGCCCATGTGCTCGGCGCCACGCAGCAGCTCTTCCTTGTGACGCTCGCGGAGCCCGCTCAGCAAAAGCCCGCCGACAAAGCACGCGATGAACCCGCTACCGCCCGCAGCCTGTGCCGCTGCAAAGCACGCCGCCGCCAGCGCGACGATCGGGATTTCAACCCAGTGCTCGCTGATCCAGCCGCGCTTTTCGGCAAACCGCAGCATCAAGGTGGTTAGCCAAGTCAGCGCGAGCCCGATCACCGCCCCGAGACCGATTGCTTCGATGACCACGCGAGCAACGTGAGCTATCGTCCCGCCTTCGATCTGCGTGCCCACGGCCAGCCCCAGCAACAGCACTACGATCGGCACACAGATGCCGTCGTTGAGACCGCTTTCCAAATTGAGCGCCTCGCGCATGACAGGCGGCACTGTCGGATTCGTCACGACCGGCTTGCCAAGCGCCGCGTCCGTCGGCGCCAGCATCGCGGCGAGCAGGGCGATCTCCAGAGTCGCGAGTGACGGGAAGATGACCGCGCCGAGCAGGAAGCCGAGCACGATCGTCAGCGGCAGACCGATCAGCAGCAGCCGCTCCGGGAGCCCAAGGTTGCGCCTGACGACGCCGAAATCCGCATTGGCAGCGTCGGTGAACAGAACCATGGCGAGTGTCAGTTCGGCCAGAAGGCGCAAGCCCTCGCCGCCTATGTTGATGTGCAGCACGCCGAACCCGTCGGGGCCGAGGATAAAGCCAACCCCGGTGAAGACGATCGGGCCGCTGATCCAAGACCGCTCGATCCGGCCGGCGACCGCGCTGTAGATGAGGAGGAACGCGGCCAGCATCGCGGCATTCTGGTACATCTGAGGGACGTCTCCCGAAATGCGCTACAAAAATCTGATTGAAGCCGATCGCGGTATGATGCCTTGATCTGGATCATCGCGCCCAGCGGATCGATGGCCTATCCGCGGCCAAGCTCACGCCTAACCAGGGTTAGGAGAGATGCCACAAAACCTTTCTCCCGTAACCATGGCAGGTGAACTCCGGCAACCGATCGACGAGCGAACGCGTGACGACGCCGCGAGGGTGGCCTTGATCGAGCGCAGCATTCTCGTGCTGCTCGTCGTCGTCCTCCTTATCGGCGTTCTGGCGGTCGTAAAGCCGTTCACGACCGCCATTCTATTCGGCGCCTCACTGGCGACCGCGGCTTGGCCGATACGTCAAGCTCT
>Ga0209040_10002532_pt1 | contig 14298 bp, 12 predicted proteins | sample BogFormECP12_OM3_FD_188240 | JGI IMG/M metagenome (GOLD analysis project Ga0209040, IMG submission 188240) | Bog forest soil microbial communities from Calvert Island, British Columbia, Canada - ECP12_OM3 (SPAdes) (version 2) | ecosystem: Environmental > Aquatic > Freshwater > Wetlands > Bog ...
CGGCCAGCTTTGTGACCATGGCGAACATGGCGGACCTCTCGTTGACTCCGTGCTCGCAAGCCAATCAGGCTCCAGCCGTCAACTCCGTCATGCCCAATTCCTACTTGCAAGGCCCAGTCGCTTTTCTGCTGCATGGCTTCGACAGCAACGGACCTGTGATCATTGCCGGAAGCGTCACCCTGGATGGCGCCGGCAACATCACCGGCGGAGTCCTCCTGGTCACGCTCCTCGAATACGGCCAGGCCAAACTGGATTGATGGATGGGATCACGCCCCCGGAGCCTCCAGTTGCTTTACGTCGTTCTTCAGGTCTTTCTTCAGATCATTGAGTAGCGCTTCAATCTGCTCTTCGCGTTCGAGCAGCGCAAAGCGGTCTTCCAGCGAATCGTCGCCGAATATCTCGCTCGTCGCCGCATTCTGTGCTTCCCTACCCACAATACGCGTGCGCATCCGTGTGATGCTCGCGGCCCGGTCGGTGCTCTCCACGGCCCGACGCGCCTGTTGTGCTTTGCTCACCACCCGCGCCCGCCTGTGTTGCGCAATGATCATCTCGCAGCGCGACCGCGTTTCCTCGAGCTTTTGTTCCAACTTGCGCAAAGCGTTCTTCAACGTATCGGCCTCGGTCTTCTGGTCTTCGAGCTGTTGGGCGAATCCCTTCGCCATCTGCTCATGGCTCAGCGAGCGCTCCAGGGCCCCGCGCGCCAGGTCATCCGCGGACTTCTTCACCGCCAGCTCGGCCTTCCTCTTCCATTCCGCAGCTGCGTCTTCATGTTCCTTCCGCTTCTTAGCGAGAACATGCTGATCGGCAATCGCAATCGCCACCTGCGTCTTCACCTGCATCAGCTGGTTTTCCATATCCAGAATTAGCTGCTTCAGCAGCTTCTCCGGATCCTCGGCCTTCTCGATCAGGTCGTTGATGTTGGCGCGTAACAGAGTTCCCACACGTTCGAGCAGTGCCATGGTATTCCTCCTTACATCCTCAAAAATTGCGGGCGGAGAGCATTAAACCTCCGCCCTGGTTGTCATTCCTTGCCGTCCGCCGTCGAACTCGCATTCGGCCGCGCGCGCATGCTCTTCACATTCGACATCAGCTCGCGGATGTCCATTCCCGAGAGAGCCTCGAAGAGCGCCGGCACCTGCGCCGCGATCTTCGTGATGTCTCCCGTCAGCTTGTTCGCGCCCGCCGCGCTGTCGTTCCCCGTGGAGACAATCGTGATCTTATCCACCTTCGACAGCGGCTCCGCCATTGCGCGAACCACATCCGCCATATTCGTAATCAGCTTGTCGACTACCGCGGCCTGGCTCCATTCCTGGTAAGCCTCGGCCTTCAGGTTCATGGCTTTGGCTTCGGCCTCGCCCTTCTGGAAGATGATGGCGGCTTCGGCCTCACCCTGCGTGCGGATCGATGCAGCGTGGCCCTCGGCCTCGGTAGCCAGCCGCATCTTTTCAGCCGAAGCAAGGGTCTCGATTCGCTGCCGATCGATCTCCGCCCCTTTCAGCACAGTTGCGATCAGCTCTTTCTCGTGGCGCAGAATTTCCATCTCCTGCACCTTGATCTGCTGCTCCTTCTCGATCTGCTGGATCTTCACCTGCTCCGCGGTGACCTGCTGCTGCATGATGTTGGTCTGGATCTCGTAGGCTTTATCCGCCTGCGCCTCCTGACGGCGGCTCTGCTCGGTGAACTGGGCCTTTTGAATATCAAGATCGCGCTGCGCCTCGGCCTGCTTCGCCAGCGACAACGTCTCTGCGAGCACTCGCTCCTGGTCTGCCGCCGCCTTCGCAACCGCAGACTCGCGCAGCGCATTCGCCCTGCGAATCGCCGTGTCGCGCTCGGCTTCTGCTGAAGCCACATCCGCGTCGCGCTTGATGCGAACGATATCCGGACGTCCCATATTCGTGATGTACTCGTTCTTGTCGCGCACCTCCTTGATCGTGAACGACACGACTTCGAGACCCATCTTGCTGATGTCATCCGCGCACGTCGCGCGCATGCGATCGCCGACCATCTCCGGTTCCTTGACGATCTGTTCCACCGTCAACTGCCCGATAATCCCGCGCAGATGGCCTTCCATCACCAGCCGGATCAACCCCTCGCGCTGCTGCGGCGTCTTCGACAGAAACTGCTCTGCCGCCGTCAGGATCGATTCCTGATCGCTGCGCACCTTGATCTGCGCGACGGCTTCCACCGTCACCGCAACGCCCTGCTTGGTGTACAGATCCTGCTGCGGAGCCACATCGAACGACATCAGCTCCAGCGACAGCTCGCGACAGTTCTCCACCATCGGGAAGATCACCGTGCCGTGTCCCTTGATCACGCGCGGTCCGCGAAAGCCGTACACGATCAGCGCCTCATTTGGACCGGCCTTGCGAAACATCTTGGCCATCAAGCCCATCAAGACAATGAGCAGCAAAAGACACAAACCAACTACTACGATTATTGTGCTTGTCATAAATGCCTCCTGATCCTTTCCATCAGGAAAACAGCGTCACTTCATCCTTGCCGGGTAACCGACAACCCGCGGGTGCCCCATCCTTCGCGCGTCGTGTGCGCGAAGGGTGGGATACCATCACTTCTTCGTCGATTCGACCTCGACCGAAGTCACACCTTCCGCGACCTCGTCCCAGCGGCGAACCCAGGCAATCCCTTGTTCGTAGCGCATCACCACAACCTCCACATCGCGCGGAATCGCTACGCCTGCTTCACTCCGCGCATTGGCAAAACGGCGCGCGCCATTCTGCGAAAACTGAATCTCTCCTGTACCCCCTTCGCGAATCGCCCCGCTGACTCGTCCCAGCACTCCGGCGACCGCCGTGTCCTCGGCCGTCAGCTCCCGCTCATGTGGCAGCAGCACCTTCGCCAGGAACCAGAACAGAATCGCCGCGCCAAGAAAGCCGATAATCGTCGCCGCACCGAGCACCACCGGGGTCAGAAAATCCGAATATCGCTCCAGCAGATATCCGCACCCGCCAAACCAGCACAGAAACGCCGCTAGGGTGAATCCATTTAAGGGGCTGATGCCGCCCTTGCCGCCGTGCGTCGCGTGACCGCCAGTGTGGGCATGCCCCGTATGAACGCCCTTGGCCAGGTTCAAATAGAAATGTCCCCCCGTGTGTCCATAGCCCATATGCGAGAACACTCCTGCAAACGACAACACCGTCAGTGACAACCCCAGCGTGAAACAGATCAGGTAAAACGTCTCCCAGGTCATTGGCCATTCTCCTTTCTAGCGCGCCCGCGCTCTTCGGAATGCCGGCCCTCCCGCGCATGCGCATTCTCCTGCGCATGGCCGGGCCGCAGCACTTCCAGCAATCTCTCCACCAGCCCCGGAGTATCCATCACTGCCTCCAGCAGCAGCAGGCAGTCTCGCGTCTTCTTGTGCCTGGCCAGCGCCAGCAGCGCTTGTCTCAGCTGCGGATCGCGCCGGAATCTCTCCGCCCCGCTCACTAGCCACAGATCGAGCTTGTCTTCGAGGGTCCGCGCGTCGCTGAGCAACTCCGCATGATAGCCGTCCGGATCGTCCACCAGGTATCCCGGATGCACCTTGAAGAACTTCGCAAGCAACTGCCGCGTGGTGTTCGTCAGGTGCGGACGCGCCCCGCTCTCGATCTGCGAGAGGTAGCTCTGGCTCATCGACGCCTTCAGCCCCGAGGCCTTCAGTTCAGCCCGGATGGCCCTGACCAGTTCTTGCTGGGTCATCGCCCGGTCCATCCCACGCAGGTTGCCCTCGACTTCACGCAGGTACCGAAGTTTTTCGCCGAGCTTCATTGCCGTCTCGCTTGGATCGCAAGTCATGCGGAATTGCAATCCGCGATAATGATATCGCGATTTGCGATATATGCAAGCAAACCTTGGTAACCATTACTTCTCGTGATGTCATCTTGAGCGGAGACGCGCGCTATTCTCGCGCGTCGGAGTCGAAGAGCCTGCCCTGAGCGAAGTCGAAGGAACCTGCTTTTCTACGAATGAGGCGTCTTTGCGGTGAAGATAACTGCTGTTGGTGGGAGTGTCGGCGGTCTATGGACGAGGCTCGTCCAGAAAGCTGAACAGGTCGGATAATTCCACGTAGATCGGTCTTCAGGTTATTCCGCGATCGATATATGCGTCGGCGAGGCAATTTTGTGCCTGTTCTGACCTCAGTCTATCTTGTCTATCTCGGCAGCTTCTCCACGCCGCCTGTCAATACATGCGCGACTAATTGTTGGCGCTAACCATCGTATGTACAGATAGATAGAGGGCAATTTAAGTTGGCGGGAATTTTTCCCGAAATCACTATAATGGATCTAGAGGGTAGAAAAGAACTCCAAAGCACGGCTTCGGCCGTGCTTTTTTCTTTTGAGGCGTCTTCTCCCGCGTCCTGAAGCAGCGCCGCGGCTCACCCCATCCTCAAAAACAAGGAAAAACATGAGCAACATTTTTCAGAAGCTCGGAATTGGCATCGCAGACTTCGGCAAGTGGTTCGCGACGGCCGTAAAGGACACCGCCAGCCTGGCCACCAAGATCCAGGCGATCCTCACGGCCGCACAGCCGCTGGAGAAGCCTTTCGTCTCCGGCCTTTCGACGGTGGTCGCCGACGTTGAAGCGCTGATCGCCTCCTCCTCAGCCGCCGTTACCTCCGACGGGCTGAACTTCCCGGCCGATTCGCAGGTCTATCGCCAGTTCCTCACCCTTATCTCCGACTTCAAGAACCTGGCGCCGGTTGTTGAGCAGGCGGTAACCATCCTCAAGGCCAAGCCCGCAGCCAAATAGGTCAGGGCCTTAGTGGCGGGATCTCTGCCACTAAAGCGGCCAGCCCGGAGCCGAAATCCGGGTCCTCCTCCGATCGTTCTGTCTGATCGCTCCCGTAAAAGAGAAAAGTCTATTGGAATGAATCGATTACAGATTTCATACTTTAGAATGAAACGGCTACGAAACGGCAGCTCGTAATCAGCTACAAAATGAGACGGTTACAAGGTTCTACTTTAGAATGAAACGGTTACGAAATGAAGCTCGTAACCAGCTATAGAATGAAACGGTTACAACTCTTACCAAAAATGGGGGGGAGGGGGTATAACCACGTTGTACCCTGTCAAGGCATGAGCACACCGGAATTCTCGCTCTGGATATTCCTCAGCTCGCTCCTTGCCGGCCTGTTGGGCTCGCTCACCGGTCTGGGCGGCGGGGTGGTCATCGTTCCCGTGCTCACCGTACTCTTCCACATCGACATTCACTACGCCATCGGAGCCTCCCTCGTCTCGGTGATTGCCACCTCTTCGGGAGCAGCCGCGACGTACGTGCGCGAGGGCTACTCCAACATCCGTATCGGAATGTTCCTCGAGATTGCGACGACGGTCGGCGCAATCTTTGGCGCCTGGCTCACCACCCGCGTCCCCACGCACGCCATCGGCATCATCTTCGGTGTGGTGTTGCTCTACTCCGCCTACGCATCGGTGCGGATGAAGGAACACGCGCATCAGTCTGCCACACCAGTTGGTCTCGCTGCGCGGCTCAGGTTGGCTGGCACCTTTCCCGGTGAGAACGGCCCGCAGGAGTACGCCGCCCAGCGGGTCCCCGCCGGCTTCAGCCTCATGTTACTGGCCGGCTCGCTCTCCGGACTGCTCGGCATAGGCTCGGGCGCAGTGAAAGTCCTGGCCATGGATCAGGCCATGCGTCTGCCCTTCAAGGTATCGACGACGACCAGCAACTTCATGATCGGCGTGACGGCTGCGGCCAGCGCGGGAATCTATCTCAGCCGCGGATATATCTCGCCGGGGCTGGTCATGCCGGTGATGCTCGGCGTTCTGGGCGGCTCGCTGGTCGGCTCGAAAATCCTGGTGCGCGCCGAGGTGAAGACGCTGCGCATCGTCTTCGCCGTCGTCATCGTCGCCCTCGGCCTGGAGATGGTCATCAACAGCGTCACGGGAAGGCTGTAGCGATGCAGGTAACCGATCAGAAGCTCGAAATCGCCATCGGGCGCATGCTCCAGACCGGCGTCTTCCTCGCCGCTGCCGTCGTCCTCATCGGCGGGATACTCTACCTGCATCAGGCCACCGGCCCCCGCCCCGACTACAGCCACTTCAAGGGTGTCGCCGAAGCATTGCGGTCGCCCGTGGAGATCCTTAGCGGTGCCCGGCACGGAGACGCCCCGAGCATCATCCAACGCGGATTACTTCTGCTGATCGCGACACCTATTGCCCGCGTGATTCTGGCTGCCGTTGGCTTCCTGTTCGAACGCGACCGCCTCTACTTCTGTATCAGCCTGATTGTCCTCGCTGTGCTGCTCTTCAGCCTGCTGCATGCGGCTTAAGCTTCGAGCTGCAGGCCATACTCGATCATGCTCTCCAGCAACGGCTGAAACTCCGGCGTCTCGGCGCGAACGTCACGGAAGACCCAACCCGCCAGCAGCAGCGCCGGCGCCGGACCGGGCTCAGCCGAGCCCAGGGCACCAAGGGTCGTCACCGTAATCTGCTGGTCAGGCTGCGCGGCGCGCGAGATGGCGACGCACGGGAAGTCCGCCGGCAGCCCGGAAGCCCTCCATTCGGCGGCGAGCGAGGAAAAGTCCCGCCCCGGCATGTAGACGATGCGCGTCGGCTCCGTGGTCTCGGGTGCTCCTCCCGTCGCATGGTGTCCGGAGCTGAAAACGATGCTCGACGACGCCCGCCGGTCGGTGAGCGAGCACTGGAGCGACGCGGCGGCTGCAAAAGCGGCGGTAATGCCCGGCACGATCTCGAAAGGGATGCCGGCCTCGCGCAGCGCATCCATCTCTTCAGCGGCGCGGCCAAAGACGAGCGGATCGCCGCTCTTGAGGCGCACCACCGAAACGCCCTGCGACGCTTTCTCGATCATCAGCCGATTGATTTCCGCCTGCGTAATCTTCTTTGCGCCGCAGCGTTTGCCGACATTCACCGTCAGCGCGCGCGGGTTGGCGAGCGCAAGGACCGCAGGCGTAACCAGATCGTCACGGAGAACGATCTCCGCAGCCGCAAGCAGGCGCACGGCCTTGACCGTGAGTAGCTCAGGATCGCCGGGACCGGACCCGACCAGGTACACCTTGCCGGCCTTCTTCTTGCGGGGTAGATTCATGCAGTTACCTCCTGGCCCTCAAAGGCGAACTTGCGCGCGGGACACTCCCGGGTCCCGCAAACATCCCGCTGTGCAAGCGTGTGCAGCAGGAGCCTGCGTTCTTCACCGGCGGGATAGGCCTCGAGTATTTCCCGACGAAGTTGGCCGAGATCGTGCAGCCAGGGGCCGAGGTCGCCGGGCAGTTGCTCGTCGATCTCGCGACGCAACCGTTGCGCCAGCGCTGGACTCTCCCCGGCCGTCGAGATCGCGATCTGCAAATCGCCGCGAGTGACGATGGAGCCGAAATAGAAATCACAGTGCGGTGGATCGTCGACCGAATTGCACAAGATATTGCGCTCGACGGCCGCACGATAAACGGCAGCATTGACGGCGGGGTTATCCGTCGCCGCAATCACCAGAAAAACCCCATCGAGATCAGCCTCGGCAAACTCGCGCTCAACCACCTCAATTCGTCCCTCACGCGCGAGCGCAGCAATCTCAGCCCCCACGCGCGGCGCGATCACCCGCAGGCGAGCTTCTGCCGCTAGCAGCGACGGTATCTTCTGCAGCGCAACCTCGCCCGCCCCGACAAGAAGACAGGGGCGGTCGGTGAGCTTCAAGAAAATCGGCAACAGACTCATGTGCATTACCTCTAATCGCCATCCATCGCCATCGCGGCCACATCGCGTTCAACGGCATCAAGTGATTCGCCGGCTAACCGGGCGCGAATCTCCTCCGCGTCATAACGAGAAAACCAGGACTGAAGGTCCTCACCCGGAATACGTTCTTCGAGATAACTGCTCAATAACCGTTCCAGGGCTGATGGAACTTCGGTTGCGGGAACGCGGTAGCCAACTGGACGGGCTATTGCGGCATGCTGACCCACACCGCCGCCCACACAGAAGTAGAACGCGTCGACCATCCTGCCTTCGTGCTTGATCTTCTTGCCCTCAAGTCCGATATCGGCGATCCAGTGCTGGCCGCAGCTATTCGGGCAGCCGGTCACGTGTAGCTTCAGATCCTGATCGAACCCCGGCAGCCGCCCCTCCAACTCCTCCACCAGCCACCGCGTAAAGCTCTTGGTCTCGCTGATCGCCAGCTTGCAGAACTCGGTGCCAGTGCACGCGATCGCGCCGCGCCAGAACGGTGAGCCCTCCACGCGCAGTCCAATCTCTTCGAGCTCACGTGCCAGCTCTGCTGTCTTGTGGGTGGGAATATTGATGAACAGCAGGTTCTGCATGATGCTCGTGCGAAGCTGTCCGTCGCCGAAGCGTTCCGACAACTCAGCCGCCGCCGCCAGTTGATCCCCCGAGAGCCGACCGCGCAGCACCGACGCACCCACATAGCTCAGCCCCGGCTGCTTTTGCCGATGAATCCCGACGTGGTCACGCATCACATCCCGGGGCAGAACCTCATCCGGAACTGGCTCGAATGCATAATCCAGCCGGCGTTCCACCTCCGCAAGAAAGCTCTCGGCCGTCCAGCCTTCTTTCATAAATAGGTACTTGATCCGCGCCCGGTCGCGGCTCTCGCGCAGGCCCTGCTGATCTCGAAATATCTGCGTGATCACCCTTGCCACATCGAGCGCCTGCTCGGGCCGAATGAACGCATCCAGCTTGACCGCGAGATGTGGCTCAGTCGAAAGCCCTCCGCCAACGCGCACCGTGTAGCCCACCTCGTCGCCGCGCCGCACAGCCGTGAAGGCAACGTCGTTGATCTCCGGATAGGAGCACCAAGCCGCGCAGCCCGTCGCCGACATCTTGAACTTGCGTGGCAGGTTGTAGAATTCGGGATTCGCGACCAGCGCGTGCGCCATCTCCCGTGCAAGCGGCGAAGCGTCGATGATCTCGTCGTGTGCAATGCCCGCCAGTGGGCAACCGGTCACATTGCGGACCACATCTCCGCATGCCCCCTTGGGCGACAGTCCAATCCGATCGAGAGCATCGACAATCTCCGGAATAGCCTCGATCGTCAGCCAGTGGAGCTGTATGTTCTGTCGTGTGGTGATGTCCGCCAGGTTGCGCGCATGGGTCCGGGTGATATCGGCGATCATGCGAAGCTGCGCCGCGGTGACGATCCCATTGGGCATCCCGATGCGCATCATGAAGTAGTCGCTGGCTAGGCCCTCCCCGCCCTTGCCGCCGACCGCGCCCACTCCGTCGCCCTGGGTGTAGATGCCCCACCACTTGAAGTACGCGCTGGCCCACTCCGGAACAACACTTGACCGTCCCTCGCGGGCGAAAGCGCGCACTTCGTCGAAGACTTCCCAGGGATTCTTCTCGCGCTTCAGGCGCTCGATGCGCTGGGCTTTGGATTCTTTGGTTGGAGGAGCGGCGGTCGCGGTCATTTTTCTCTCGTTTTCTGGGATAAATGAAAAACCCACCGGAAACGGTGGGCTGAGCGGGGACTTTGTGCGTGGGGTTGGTTCAGTTACTCGCAGGTCCGGCTCAGCGTGGGACAACACACACGACAGAAGCAAGCCGGAATGGAGCAAAAATGCACTGCAAACAGAATAGGCGCGTTATTGCCGTGGGTCAAGTGGCCAAACTGCGACACCCCGCCCGGGCGGGGAAGAAAGGCGGAACCTAAGGTCCCGCCTTCGAATCGCCGACCCGGCTTAGAAGGTGAAGACCGCCTGCAGGAAGATGCGCCGGCTGGCTGCACCAGAGGAGTAGATCTGGCCGGCCAATGCGTTTGACTTACCAAAATTCGGCGTGCCGAGCGTGCCCGTGGGCGGCGCAAGGTTAATGTCATTGAACAGGTTCAACGCCTGCGCACTGAAGGTAAGGTTGAACCGTCGATTCGGCCCGGTATTCTGTCCCCCTGGCCCTCCCGGACCACCGCCGCCGCCGCTCAACCCGCGTCCGCCGAGACCGCCCGGACCGCCGCCGCCACGTCCGCCGAAGAAGCCGCCCTGCCCCCCGCCGCTACCTGCGACCTTGGGGCCGAAGGCAATGGTTTTGCTCGCACGCAGGTTGAAGGTGAAGAGAGCAGTACCGTTTCCATAGTTGATGGGAATCCGCGGCTGGTTCTCCGACGGATTCAGATTGAACGTGCCGTACGATGTCCTGATGATGTCCGTATCGCCCGGTTGTGCGAACGCCGGGCGGTCGTTGAAGAAGGAGTCGCCATTGAGATCCTGGCCCACGGTGATGTTAAAGGGACGTCCCGACGCCGCGACAATAAAGGGGTTGAAGCGCAATCCCCACTTGGTTGTCCAGCTGCCGACCAGGAACATCTGGTTGCGGACGTCATACGCCGCTCGACCGTAGTCGAGTTTGAGGTTGTCGGAGTTCGAAGGATTGCTGTTGATGCCCGCACTATCGCTGTTGACAAAGCTCAAGGTGTAAAAGCCGAAAAGGGAGAGGTTCTTGCCGAATCGGGCATTGAAGTTGGAGATGAACTGGTTTTGGTTGAAGACCGATTCCGAAAAGTACTGATAGATATTCGGTCCGGTTGGATCATAGGTGGGAGAGTAGATCGCGTTCGCGTTGCGTGTGATGAACTGGTGCCGTCCCAGCGAGTTGAGATAGGTGAAGGAAACCGTCGAGGACTTGCTCAGCTGGTGCTCGACGCCGATCGCAAATTGCTCGGTGACGGACGCGTGCAGGTTCGAATAGATCTGGTACACCGCCGCTTTGCTGCTCGTGCTGCCCGCTTGTGAGCAGGCTACGAGATCGCTCGGCACAATCCCGTTCGGGAAATAACAGGTTGGATTCTGAATGACGGCTGCATGCTGTGGCGAATCGACCCCCCCACTCTGACGCGTCGATTGCAGCACTTGCGAGATGGGAAAGCGATCGTAGAAGAATCCATAGCCGCCGCGGATCACCGTTTTGGGCGGCTTGTTGCCCTTGCCGATGCCGTAAGCGAAGCTCAGGCGCGGAGCCCAGTCATTTTTGTCGTTGATGTCGCTTTGCGACTCCCAACGCACGCCGTAGCTGAACGTCAGATTCTGCCGAACCTTCCAATCGTCCTGGTAATACAAGCCAACGTCGGTGAGGTTTACGGTCGTGCTGGGTTTGCCGTAGGTCAGATTCAACTGGCTGGGCCCGCCGCCGAGGGCTTGAATTTGCTGGAATGTCTGGCCGGTGCCCTGGCCGTGAATGGTAATGCCGTAGGCGGTCGACGGATCGGTGTTGACGCAGACCGTACTGCCGCTGCCGCACTGGTGTCCGCCAAAGGTAAAGACGCCGTTGAAACTGGAGTTCGCCGTGTTCGCATCGCGGTTCACGCGGAGGCGTCCGCCGAAGTTGATGGCGTGCGTTTTCCACGCGATCTCGGTAAGGTTCTGCAGCTCGTAGTGCAGCGAGTGATCGTTAATCGTCTGCTGGCTGTTGCCCCCGAAAGTCTCGTTGCCTGACACCTGAACCTGCGGCGTAATGTTGGCCGGGGTCTGGCTTGAGAAGTCGCGTAGAAACTGGAAGCGTGTTTCGTTGATGACCTTATCGTTGATGATCTGCGTGTCGCTGATCTGAACCGTGTGCTCGCTCGAAGATGAGTTGTACGCCTGGGATGTCAGCGAGAACTGGCTGACCCCCTGGTTCTGGTTGCTGTTGTCGTAGTACTGGTAGCGGACGCTCAGCGTGTTTCTCTCACCCAGAGCCAGATCGACCCGCGGGCTGACGTTGGTGCGCGTGCGCGGAGTAAAGATCGAATCGCTGAACGGAGCCGTATTGTAGTCGGCGGGAATGTCAAAGATTCCGTTCGCAAAATCGCCATTGATCTCACCCACCAGGCGATAGGCACTGACAATGCCGTCATCCCCGATGTTGCGGTGCTCGGCGCTCACAAAGAAAGAAGCGGTTTTGCTGATGGGCCCATTCAATGTGCCGTTGAACTGGTAGCTGTGGTAGTCGGGGATATTCTTTGTAAACGGATTGCCGGTATTGAACTGCGAAGCATTGCCTTGCGCGAAAACCTGGCCGTGGAACTTGTCCGTTCCGGGCTTGGTCAGGATCTCAATGCGTCCATAGCCGAGTTTGTCGTACTGCGCCGAGAACGGATTCTGGTTGACGCGGATCTCGCGGATGGCGGACTTCGGCGGAAGCTGGCCGCCGGTGAATCCGTCAATGTATATCTGGCCGCCGTTCGGGCCGGCCGCCGGACCGGCGAGCGCGTTCAACTCATTCTGCAACTCATCGGGATCATCCGAGAGCGCATCGAGATCCTTGCCCTTGATGACCAGGCTGTTCGCGTTGCTCGACGCCTCCGTGCTGACTGTGGGGTTGTCTTCGTTGACCACCACCTGCTGCTTCTCCACCTGAATCGCCAGCGCAACGTCAAACTGCTTGCTCTGGCCGGCAGCGACCACGACGGCCTTCGACGCCGAAGGAGCAAAGCCCGGCGCGGTGACGATCACAATGTAAGTGCCTGCTGCGAGACCGTGTGTACGGTAGGCGCCGCTCGCGTCTGAGGTTGCTGTCGCCACAGTGTGTCCGTCCGGGGTCGTGACACTGACGGTCGCACCGGGAATGACCGCGCCGGTGGGATCGCTGACCGTGCCGCGAATGACCGCGGTATTGGCCTGCGAAAATCCAGGAGAGGCAGACAACCAGAACAGCAACACCAACAAGAGACAAAAATAGCGATGTATGAATTTCAAATTCACAGCCCCCAGATGAACAGACGTTAGGTAGAAGGAAAACGATCGATTAGGGCGTTGCTGCAGCATCGCCCCCGCCCCCGCCGCCAAGATTCCACGAAGCCGAGAAGAGGCTCTGGCTTGCGGATGGAGATGCGGTGAGGATGGGTTCGACGCCAGCCAGCAGAGTTACTGCGGTTGCGGCCTCTGGAGTTCCTTGCGTTGCGACGATCATGATGGCGTCGCCTTTATGAAGATCGGATAACTGAAGCGCAGGGGTGCGTTGCAACATCTGCGAAAGATCACCGCTGCGCTGGCCTCCGGCGCCTGCACCAGCGCCAGTGCCCGCGCCGGCTCCTGTTCCCGCACCGGCACCACTTCCCGCACCGCCGCCCTGTCTCCAGGCGGCGCCTTGCTGCTGACCCGTGCTTGCCGTCCCTCCATTCGGGGTTGTGCTCGCATTGGGCGGGGCGCCCGCACCCTTCAGCCGCGCCGCCAGCCCCTGCGCCATCGTCGTCGGCAATTTGTGCAGTTGCGAGTCGCTGGTCACATGAATCAAGACGGGCTTCTTGGTGGAGAGATCGGTCACCGTGACCGTGTTCGTCGAGGTATCAACGGAAACGACCGTTCCTGCGATGTTGCGGAACGATCCGGCGACAATTTCATCCGCAGTCAGATCGCCGCCATCGGGACTCCTGTCTCCGCGCGCGCGAAGTTGATCGCCTGGATGAATCTGGTCGAGTGAAGATGGCTTGGCATCGGAGAACTTGATGGACGACGGATCATACCGGCGCACAACCGTCTTCGGCGTCGCGTGAATGATCAGCGTCTTTCCGCCCGCAGTGACCGTGACCGTTCTAGCGGACGCGTCGACTGCTTTCACCAGACCGCCCACGCCGCGCCTTTGCCAATCGGCCTGATCGGCCTCCTGCTTCTGGGCGATATCTTCTTGCTTCATTACGATGACTGTCGTCGCTGTCGCCGTCGAGCCGTCGGCGGCAGGCGCAACCACCGCCAGTACGCGGTCACCCACAGCCAGGTCGCTGAATTGAATGGCGGTCGCGCCGGCCAGCGTCTTCACGCCGGGTGCGGTTCGCAGCAGACGCGCGGTATCGCTCACATTGACTGTTGTTGTAACGCCTGCATCCGATTTGATTGTCAGTGATTTGCCGTCGATAGCGGTGACAGCGCCCACAATCCTCGTCGACTGGGCGGTGGTTGTGCCCGTGGCCTGTGCCAACGCGGGACGCGGAAGCGTTGCAAGCATCGGCATGGCACTTGCGAGCGCCAACCCGCATACGAGCCTGAGCGAAATTGTCATTCTTACTGATCCCATCAAATTTCTCTTGAGCTCGGCCGGTGCACGAGGAACTGGCTTACATTCACAGACGAATAGTCTCCGCGAAAGTTTCATGATTCGTGTAACATACGCCGAAGCCTTTGCATCACAACCAATGAGGTTGGATGTTACTGGAGGTCCGCGCCAGTTTTTTTATTTTGGCGGAACGGATTCCAGCCAAAACGTTTGAGCAGGTATGATCTCCCAGGGCAAATTTTCCCCGGCAGCCGGCTCTAAAATTTAGACCGCCTGCCGTATCAGATGCCCGGAACAAGAGGGAAACCCGAAAACGATGGCAATTACCAACGTTAGTAGCTCCACAAAGATCACCGCAGTG
>Ga0209040_10002533_pt1 | contig 14293 bp, 21 predicted proteins | sample BogFormECP12_OM3_FD_188240 | JGI IMG/M metagenome (GOLD analysis project Ga0209040, IMG submission 188240) | Bog forest soil microbial communities from Calvert Island, British Columbia, Canada - ECP12_OM3 (SPAdes) (version 2) | ecosystem: Environmental > Aquatic > Freshwater > Wetlands > Bog ...
TTGTGCTTGCCGAAGGGCAAGCGCAGGTTGTGTGTGTTGAGTTCAACCACGCCCCAACTCCTTGCGCACTGCGGCGCGCACGGTCAGCTTCTGAGGGGCATCTGATACAGGTCCCTCGGGAAGCGCCTCGGCGTCGATGCACAAAATATCGCAGACGGCCGCGAACGCGAGCGCGCGAGCCATGCGGAAGCTGTGCAACTTCACTGCGCGGTCCTGCGGATCAGGGCCGGTTGCGTTCAGTTCGATCGTCGTTTTCACGAGCGCGGCTTGCAGAGATTGCGGGATCACCCTTTCGTGGTTGCCGCACATGAACGGCTCCGCTCGAGTCAGGCGCTTGCGGCAGGTGGGAATCGGGCAGCGGCGCTCGTTATGCCAACCTGGACAGCCGAAGCGATTCGGGCGTGACCACGGCGGTCACGTCGCACACGTACAAGATGCGCGGGTATACGGTGAACCACTCGGGCTCCTGCGGGATTCGGGCGATGCAGGAAGTGTTGTCCTGCAGCCACGCCAGCGCGGAGCGATAGTCGCGGATGCTCGCCGCCTTGAATGGATAGTCGTAACGCCGGGCAAAGATCCGCACGTGCAGGTAAAGGATTAACTTTCCGAGACGCCCGTCGGGCATGTCCTCGAACAGGATGATGCTGCGCCGCGCGACGCGCCGACACTCTTTGACCAGCGCCATGGGTTCATGGCTGTGATGGAGCACCTCGCTGAGCACGACGTGATCAAAGGATTTGTCCGGGAATGGAATTAACGTGCCATTGAATCGCTGGAAAGGTATTTTAACTTGACGGAGGTCCACGACGTCCACAGCGGAGGCCTGCACCCCATACATCTCCTGCACATGCGCGCAGAGATATCCGGCCCCACACCCGACGTCGAGAACACTGTGGCCATGACTGAGATAGTTCGCGAGCGCTTCGGCTTGGACGCGCAGCCTGTCCGGCGGTCGCAACACGTACTGCGCTTCCGAGAAGCGTTGCCGTTCCGCGCGATATCGCGTCCGGATCTTCTCGGCAACCGGTAGCGCAGCGGTCATTAACTGCACGCTATCACCGGATGCGCGTTTAGCCGGGGAGCCGATATGGGTGGTGTCGCGCGTGGCGACTCGCTTATTGTCAAACAGTGACCATCCCCGCGCTTCCCGCTCCCGACGTGCTGGCGGCCCGCCAGAAACTCGTGCTCGACCACTTTCACGACGAGGTCCGCCACGCCTGGGACGACGTGCTGGCCACCTTCCCGCACCCCCGCTACGAGCTGATCCCGCAAATGGTGGTCCACGACGGAGACGCGGCGGTGCGCGGTTACTACAGCTACACCCGCACAGCGTTCCCCGACCAGGACCACGAAATCATCGCGTTGCGGCACAGCGCCGATGCGGTGATCGTCGAGTTCTGGTTGATGGGTACGCATCGGGGCTACCTGGGCAAGGTTCCGCCGACCGGTAGCCGGTTCCGGGTCCGGATGACCGCCTACTTCGTGTTCGACGACACGGAAACGCTGGTTTGCGAACGCATTTACTTCGACACGCTGACCATGATCAAGCAACTCCTGGGCGGTCTGGACATGAAGAAGCCGGCGAACTGGCTGCTGGCGGCTCGCTGCGTGCGCGGGCTGCTGTCGATGTCGTCGGAAAAGCCGGACCCGGCGCTGACCAACACCGTGCCGCCGGCATTCGCGCTAAAAGTGCCCTGACTTCTGCGGATACGCTCCTCCGAGACGCCCGGGTGCCTAGACTTCACGGCTACGATGGGATCGAGGAGGCTGTGATGCGGGTGCGAAGCATTCCTGCGTTATGCGTCCCGTTGGCGGTCGCATTGCTGACGTCCTGCGCCACGAACAGCATCCATGCCGGCTCGACGTCAGGGGCCGCACCACCGACGGGACCGACAAGCGCAGCCGCGGCGGCGGCGACCGGCCCCGCCTCTCCCGCTACGTCGGGCTCGCGGACCGAGAAGTGGATTGACCTACACGTCGGCGAATGCGTGGCCGACCTTCCGCCGGCCGATCTCAGCCGGGTGACCGTCACCGTTGTCGATTGTGGAACAGCGCATTTGGCCGAGGTGTATTTGCGTGCTCCGATGGCCGTCGACACCGCCATCGCCGATGTCGCCAACCGAGACTGTGCTGCCGGATTCGCTTCCTACACAGGGAAATCCGTCGACGGCAGTTCGTACTCGGTGATGTATCTGATCGACTCGAACATGGACCGCACCGGGGGCACTCCGATGCCGAGTACCGTCATTTGTTTGCTCCAGCGTGCGAACGGTCAGTCTCTGACCGGTTCCGCGCGTCGCTGACGCGGGTAGCCGCTCAGCAGCCGAGTTGTTCTGCAAGGTCAAGAAAATCGGACGCGTTGATGTCGAACTCGTCTGAGTAGGCCACATCCGCTTCGCCGCCGACCCCGAATTCGAGCGGGCGCGCGACGAAGGCGGTTTGAAAACCGAGTCGGGCCGCGGCACTGATGTCGTACTTGTGGCTTGCCACCATCATGATCTCGGCGGGGTCCAGACCGAGGTAGGTCGCGGCCATGCGATAGATGGCCGGATCGGGCTTGAACACGCCGGCCATCTCCGCGGCGAAGATCGCGTCCCAGGGCAGACCCGCCCGCTTAGAGATGTTGACCACCGCGGCAACATCGGCGTTCGACAGGGTGGCCAACGTGAACGCCCTTTTCAGCCGAGTCAGTCCGGGCACCGCATCCGGCCATGGCTTCAAACGCTGCCAGGCCAACGTGAGCTCCTCGCGCTCGGCATCCGAAAATCCCGCGGCGCCGCATTCGTCCAGTACACTGTCCAGCGCGTCGCGATATACCGACTGCACGGACACCCAGCCGTGGTGGCGACTCTGCTTAGCGTCTAACGTGGCGAAGTAGCTTGCGCGCCAGCGCCGCACCACGTCCGGCCAATCGACACTCGGGTAGCGGCCGGCGCTGATCCGCTGCGCCTCGTCGCAGACCGTCGAATGAAAATCTGTCGCCGTGCCTTGCACGTCGAACAACAACGCCTTCACCACATGCCCCATCATGCCGACTCAGCGTGGGCCATGAAACACGGCGTGGCGCGCCGTGCCGGGGATTAAAATCTGCGGTGTCGAAAACCTTGTCCCTGCTATGCCCTGCGAGGTGCGCCGTGGCCGATAACACCACCAAGCCCGCCGGTGAACAAGGCGCCGAGGCCGAGATCGAGCCCGACTACCGGTTCACCCTGGCCAACGAGCGGACTTTCCTGGCCTGGCAGCGCACCTCGCTGGGGCTGCTCGCCGCTGCGGTCGCCCTGGTACAACTCGTTCCGGAGCTGACGGTCCCCGGTGCGCGCCGTGCGCTCGGCGTGCTGCTGGCGACCCTGGCAATCCTCACCAGCGGAATGGGGCTGCTGCGCTGGCAGCAGGCGGACCGCGTCATGCGACGCGGCCTGCCATTGCCCCGTCACCCCACACCGGCTTACCTGGCGCTTGGCCTCATCGTGCTCGGGGTCATCGCGCTCGGGTTGGTCATCGCCAAGGCGGTCATCGGTTGAGCCATTCGACGGCAGCGGGCGGTCGGCCGGAACCCGGGCTACAGCCCGAACGGACAGTGCTGGCCTGGACCCGGACGTCGTTCGCGTTGTTGGCCAACGGCGCGTTGCTGACGATCAAGAACCTGCACAGCGCGAACGGGCTAGCGGGGCTGATCCCGGCGCTCTTGGCCGCCACGGCAGCGTCGTGTACTTACCTGATCGCTTTGCAACGCCAACGAACGCTCGAGCAACGCCCGATCCCGGCACAAATCAACCCCCGCCGTCAGGTGTACATCGTCGGGATAGCCGTCATGGTGCTCATCGTTGTGACCGCGGTTGCCCAGCTGCTCTAGCGCTTCTGAGCGAGCCAGATGGTGTGTAGCCCGCATTCGGGATCTTCCACGACGTGCGCCGCCACCTCGAACCCATTGTCGCCCAGAAGTAGGCGGTATTCGGCGCTGTCGAGGCTTGCATGGTAGAGAGGCTCGCCCCGGAGGGTGCCCATCTGCTCGCCGGCCGACGGACCGCTGGTGAACATCAGCGGAGCACCGGATGCGGCGTAACGCTTGAAGATCGGGAACATTCGGCGCTGATCGGCCTGGGATAGGCGAAAGAAGCTGTCCCAGGCAATAATTCCGCCGAAGGTGCGGCTTAGCGCCAGCGTTCGCATGTCGGCGACGTGCCATTCCTGTTCGGGGAACCGATCGGCGCACATCGCGATCATTGCGCTGGCGGCATCCACCCCGGTCACCCGGCAGCCGCGTTCGATGAGGTAGCGCGTGACCGGGACGCCACTTCCGCAGCCAAGGTCGAGCACCGTGGCGCCGCGCGGAAGCAGGGCGAGAAACCGATCGAGCCACGCCTTTTCGACCAGACGCTCGCCACGATCACGAGACCAGGCGTCGGCATGCCGTTGGTATATCTCGAATGGTGTTGACGGACCACCGCGCCTACCAGAGATAGACAACCGCTTCTTTCCCGCCCGTGCACTTGATCCAGGGGTTCGAGCCGTCTCCGGCGCAGTGCATCAGGAAGTTCGCCGTGTTCTTCGGATCGCAACTCGCGCCCGGGACAGTGTTGCAGGGGACAGCTCCTTGAGCCGATACGGATCGCGGTGCGGCGCTGGCGTTGCCGTATGCGTTCCAATACGCGAGCAGCACGGAATTCGCGAAAAAGCACGACGTTCCCGCTGAGCCGCGCCCGGCGTGAGTCCCGAATCCGGTCCCGTTCGCGACCTGATAACCCTGGTCGCAACTTGTGTGGCTGATGCTTTGGTCCGGGCCGGTCACCAGCGGGGGTAGTCCGGCGGTTGGGCTGATCGGGGTGGTGGTGACGGTGGTCGGGGCGGCGTCCCGGGTGGAATTCAGTTTTGCCAGTAGTCCGATGACAACGCCGATTGCTCCCAGAACCAGCGCTGCCGACACGGCGATAACGGTCGGCACTAGCCAGCGCGCGCGGTCGCGTGGGGGTTTACTGACAGGCCCGGGCTGCGGTGGCGGCATCGGCGGCCTCGGCGGGTATTGGTTCCGCATGCGTTCCGTCAAATCGAGTGCGGTATCGCCGACGCCTTTGAGTGCTCGATTGGCTGCCCGCGCCAGTGCGCCCGCGCTTCCGTACCGATCGTCGGGTTCTTTGGCCATGCCGCGAGCAATGACGTCGTCGAAGGATGCAGGAACGTTTGGATTCGCGACGCTTGGTTGCGGTGGAGGGTAGGCCAAGTGGGCCGCCATAACCGCCTGCGGGGAATCGACCTGAAAAGGCATCTGACCCGTAAGTGATTCGTACAGAACACATGTCAGGGCGTAGATGTCTATCGCGGGGGTGATCTCTTGATCGCTGAATCGTTCGGGCGCCATGTAGGCCCAGGAACCGATCTGGGCACCGGCGGCCGTGAGGCGGGTGTCGCCCATCACTTCGGCGATGCCGAAATCGACCAGGTACGCAAAATCGGCTGGTGTGACGATGATGTTCTCCGGCTTGACATCACGATGGATCAGGCCCTCGGCGTGCGCCGCGTCCAGCGCCGCGGCGATCTGAGTGATGATGGCCACGGCGTGCGTTGGGTCGAGGGGGGCCTTATCGATCATGCTCTGCAAGTCCGTGCCCCGGACCAGACGCATGTCAATGAACAAGCAGCCGTCAATCTCCCCATAGCCGTGAATCGGGATGACATGCGGTTCTTGCAACTTCGCCGCGGCATGTGACTCTCGCTCGAACCGAATCCGGTATTTGCGATCGTCTGCGAACTGGCTCTTGATGATCTTCAGGGCAACGGTTCTGCCGATCTCATTGTCATAAGCCTCGTAGACTTCGCCCATTCCCCCCTTGCCGAGAAGGCCGGTGATCTTGTACTTGCCGAATGTCGTTCCGACACGCGACTCTTCCGCAGACACCGTCATATCCTCCCGTAGGGATTATGCGACACCGTGTCGGCGTGCGCGGCATGTTTGCCGCGGGCGGCAGCGTTGTTCACGTCAGCGACCACACCGTCCGGCGGGCAGCGCCCCGAAGTGATCGGTCAGCCACTTGGCCACCTCCCCGAGATCGTGGGTGCCATCATCGAATGAGCCCGATACAGGCTCCGCGGCGATCGCCACCGCTATTTTCCCGGCCGGGGTGCTAAGCACGCCGATCTGGCGGACAAGGTATTTGCCGGCCGGTGACGGGCCCCAGCCGCCCTTGAACTCAGCGCCGGGGATGCCGCCAATCCCCCACGTCCGGTCTGGCTCGACCTGGCCCATCAGATTGAATATCGGATCATTTGCCCTATTGCAGAAGGCGCCGGCGGTGAACCGGATCTGATTGACCAGCGACCAAATGGTCTGGCCGAAGGCGGTGAATTCTGGCCTCAGCTTTCGTGATTCGACGATGGTCGGATCACCGGTTTCTTGCAAGACTTGTTGCACCTTTTGGGCGGCGGTGGCGGGATCGCCGAGCTGCGCCCAGAGCGATTCGGCTGCGGCGTTGTCGGACTCGGTGATAGCGGCTCTCATCACATCGGTGACTCGCGGCGGGTTGGCTTGCCGGTAGGCCGCGATGACCAAGGGCACTTTCACCGTTGACCAGGCCGGTCCCTCTTGCCAGTCCCCCAACATAATGGGGGCTTGGTCGTTGGCGACGGCGCTGACCGCGATGCCCATCTTGGCGTGCAGGTTGTTCTCTAACTGGGTGAATTCCGCGGCCAACGTTGTCGGCGGCCGCGTCGAGGCTGGCGGACCGGGTGTGTGGCGGTAGGTGAAGACCGCGGCCAACGTCACGATCGCGGCGGTGACTAGCAGCGTCACGGCAATCGCGGTCAGCCTCCAGCGAAGTTTCACCCTCGCTAGCCGGTGCCGGCTTTGGCGTTCAGATACGCCTTTATCCCGTTGGTGACGGCCGCGGCATATCTTGCCCGGCCGTCCGCGCTTTCCATCTGTGCAGCCTCGTCCGCGTTTTTCATGTTGCCGAGTTCGACGAGGACCGCCGGGTATTGGGCCAGGTTGAGGCCGGCGAGGTCGTCTCGGCCGTACAGTCCGTCGGACCCGATATAGGTGGATGGCTGAAAACCGGCTGCGACCAGGGCATCGCGCATCGTGTGCGCGAGCTGGATAGCTGGGCCCGACTGGGCGTCGTTCAGTGGCGGGCTGGAGTAGTTGACGTGGAATCCCCGGCCGGACGGGGGTCCGCCGTCGGCGTGGATGCTGACGATCGCATCCGGGCGCATCGCGTTGGCCAGGGCCGCGCGTCGATCGACGCAGGGTCCGGCGGAGCTGTCGTTATCGCGCGACAACTGCGTGCGAACGTCCATTTGGTTGAGCGCACTCTGGATCAGCCCGACAACGGCCCAGTTAAACGCATGCTCCGGATAGCCGTCGTTGGTGGCGGCGCCCGACGTGTTGCACTGCTTGGTGCCTCCCCGACCGTTGGGGACCTGTTGGGTTATTGAGGAGTCGTTGACGGCGTTGTGGCCCGGATCGAGGAAGACAGCCATGCCGGCGATACCTGCTGCGGCGCGTGGGGCGTCAAGCAGTGCGCCAACGCTGAGCATTGCCGGCGCTACACCGGCAACTTTCAAGACGTCGCGCCTTCTCACCGCGCGATGGTAGCAATCAGCCTCGGTGACGCCGCTGTCCCAGCCTGGCGAGCTGGGGGCACGCCCCCACAAGTGGGAGGGACCCCCACCCGCTTGCGGGGGAACGCAGAATCGCATTCCGCGGGCATCCCGCGTGCGATTCTGCGTCTGCTCGCCAACGTTAGCGCTGGCGGTGTTGTTGTGCCCTACGACCTTGGCTGACCATTCGCGGCGCAGAACTGGGCGATCAGCAAATCGACCCGCTCGCGGTCGAAATCCGGACGTAGCCGGCCACCACGGCCAAGGGTGGTCAGTCCGTGCAGTGCAGCCCAGAACACCTCGGTAAGGGTGTCCGCGTCGGCCTCGTTCGCGACCGCTGACACCGCGTGGCGTAGCTCGTTGAAGGCGGCTACCAACTCGGACGGGGTGTCTGGTTCGGCGAAGCGCAGTGTGGTGCGCCCGGTGAACATCGCGTCGTACACGGCGGGATTGTCGCGGGCGAAGTCCAGATAGCCGCGCGCTATGCGGGTCAGCGCCTCGTCGGGCGTTTCGGCATCAGCGGGGACCGTGCGAAGCCTGCGGGCCAGCTCGCCGAAGCCGTCGATCGCGACGGCTTCGGCAACCTGGTCCATGCCCGAAAAGTGTTTGTAGAGAACCGGTTGGCTGTACTCGATCTCGGTAGACAGCCGCCGTGTGGTGACGGCGTCCCAGCCCTCGGCCTCGGCAATCTGACGCGCGGTATCAACGATCAACCGACGGCGCGCGGCGCGCTCCCGGGCACGACGATCTTCAGTGGCCATACCGCACATGGTATCACTGCTAGAAATTCTAGCAATGATATTGACTAACGCGACGCTTGGGGTTAGCGTTGCTAACACCAACTGAAAGGGGTAACAAGATGAACGACACCGGGCAGCGCCTCGCTGAGACCTACCTAAAGATGCTCAATGAACACGACCCGGACCTCGTGGACAGCTTCGTGGCCCGCGACTACCGCAACCACAACGCGTTCGTCGACGACGGCCGGGAGGCCAATCGGCAATTTTGGACCGGGTTCTTCGCGGCATTGCCGGATCTGACGGCGACCATGGAGGATCTCGTCGTCTCGGGCGACCGAGTGGTCGGACGCTTCGTGTACCGCGGGACGCACAGCGGCGAATTCATGGGAATTCCGGCCAGCGGGCGAAGCGTCGAGATGCGCTCCATCGACATCTGGCGGGTGGCCGACGGCATATTCGTCGAGCACTGGGACGAGCTCAACACCTTGCAGTTCTTTCAGCAGATCGGCGCGCTGCCCCAAGGAGGTGCGGCATGATCGAGCTCGCCAGAGTGGCCGCGCTGATCGCGGTGTTGGGCACCGCGGTGGTCTTCGGCACCGATGTGTTCTGCGCGATGGTGCAAAGACCCGCCTTGGCCCTCGTCGATGACGGGGCGCTGGTCGCCGTGATGGGCCACGTGCATCGCTACGGGGACCGGCGCATGCCACTTCCTGGCGTGGTCGGCATGGTCGCCGCGGCGGCAAGCGCCGCAGTCGCGGCCGCGGCCGGCCGATGGACCATGGCAATCATGGCGGCGACGGCGCTGGCGCTACTGCTGGTGTGGCTTGTGCTGTACATACGGGTGAGCGCACCGATCAATCGGCAACTGACCGCGGCCGCGCAGGCGTGTGATGTCCCAGCGAATGCTCGCGTCCTGCAGGACAATTGGGACCGAATCATCAACGCGCGCGCGACATTGCAGGGCTTGGCGGTCTGCGCTCTGTGCGTCGCCCTGATGATCTAGCGGGGGTTCGTCAATGTTTCAGCTCAGGATCTACACCCTGCGGTCCGCGCGGGCGCTCGAACGCTACGCCACGGTTCACTGGACCCGCCATGTTCCCAGCCTGGCGACCTTCGGCGTGACAACGCACGGAATCTGGACCCAGCACGGCGACGACAATCATCGGCTCGTCGCGCTGATCTCCTATCCCGACGGCGCCGACCCTGAAGCGCTCACTCGCGACTTCATGGCCAGCCCCGAGTTCGCCGCCGACATGGAGGGCTTTGATGCCGAAGAAATTGTCGCCGTCGACACCATGCTGCTCGATCCCGCGCAGCGGTTAGGCGAGCACTGAGGCGAGTTCAGTGCGTGGCACTGAGACTTCGAATTCCCCGTCGGCGTGCGAAAGCACTTGTCCCTGACCGAAAAAGAAAATCACCGCGTCGTCGGTGATCGCGAAATTCTGGTAGTTGTTGACGTCGAGACCGCCGTTCAGTGTCGGCGGAGTCGCTGAGCCCGAGCGCTTTTGCGCCGCGCGCTGGACAGCCGGGTACACGATGTCCAGCGGTTGGGTCCCAGGTTTGAACAGCGTGTCGAACGTGATCGGGGCGTGCTTGCTCAGGTCATAGTCGAACGCCTTGTACCAGGCGACCGGGTGGGGCTGGGCGTCCTGGCCCATCCGAAGTACCAAGCTTTGGGTGCCCAAGTCCGGCGTTCCCGATCGGTACGTTTGGCCTCGGGCCAAGAGCTGATAGGTTCCCGGCCAATCCCGCATGGTCGGCAACTGGGAGAACCTGATGAATCCGTCCCGCTGGTGCATCAGGTAGTTCGTCACCGGCTGCTGGTCGGGGTAGTCGACCGGAAAGCTGAAGTCGATCTTGTACGTGTCGGTGGCGCTGTGGATCTGGCAGATCTGGTCGGGGCCGACCGTACCGCCGAGGTCGGCGCACGCTGACTGTGCGCCGGCTATCGCGATGGCAGACCAGCCGACCAGGAAGCTGCCCGCCACGGCCAATAGCCCGAGTTTGCGCACGGTTCGAATCATTGTCGCGTCGCCTCCTTCGCGTCGGCATTTGCGGCAAATTCAGACACCATGCCGACGACCGTCAGCTTGCGCGATCCGCGTCTTCGGCCAGAAGGTCCGCGTACTTCCTCTCGAAGTCCCAGACCTTCGGGAAACCGATCAGGTCCACGAAGTCACCGAAGGAATAGAGCGGATCCGAGACCGGCTCCCCTTGTGCCACAGCCTGGTACACGCCGGCGAGGGCCTGACTCGCGGCGAATAGCCCGACGGTGGGATAGATCGCCACGGCGAATCCCATCTCCTGCAACTCGCTCGGGGGCAGGATCGGCGTGACGCCACCGTGCAGCTGGTTCGACACGACGGGTATGTCGAACGCGGCGCCGATCTGGCGCATTTGCTCTGTGGATTCCGGCGCCTCGATGAACAGGATGTCCGCGCCGGCCTTCGCATAGGCTTCCCCACGTCGCAAGGCCTCGTCGAGACCCAGCGATGTCAGGGCATCGGTTCGGGCGAGGATCAGGAAATCCGCGGACGAGCGTGCGTCCGATGCGACCTTGATCTTGTTGACCATCTCCTGGGTGGACACCACGTGGCGGTTGGCGGTGTGGCCGCACTTCTTGGGAAACTGTTGGTCTTCGATCTGAATCACCGCGACACCGGCTTTCTCGTAGCCCCGCACGGTGTGGGCGACGTTGAGCAGGCCACCATAGCCGGTGTCGCCGTCGGCGATCAGCGGCTTGTGGATGGCGTCGACGATCGCTTCGGCGCGGTTGACCATGTCGGTGTAGGTGGCCAGGCCCGCGTCGGGTTGTCCCAGGTAGGAGGCGACGACGCCGTAGCCGGTCATGTAGATCGCCTGCGCGGCGGTGCGATCGGCGATCTTGGCCGAGACCAGATCGAAAACCCCTGGAGCGGTGATGAACTGGCCGCTTTGCAATATCTCCTTGATGTTCATGATTCCAGGTTCGCGCACCAGCTATTGATCAGTCCAATAAACTTTCTGATGTGTTTGATCAAGATATTGATTGGTTTCGGCTGATCAGTCCCGACCTCGCCATCGCCGTGGCCGTCCTCGAGGAGCAGCACGTCCGACGCGCGGCGGAAAGGCTGGGAGTGCCGCAGCCGACGGTCAGCGTCGTCATGCGTCGTCTGGCCGACGCGATCGGCGCCCCGCTGGTGCAACCGTGCGGACGCGGGATCGTGGCGACCGAGGCCGGGCGCGCGTTCCTCCCGGCCGCACAAGCGGCGTTAGTCCAGTTGCGCGCGGCCCGGCAAGACCTGCAGGAGGTCATCGATCCCGACCGCGGCCGTGTCGCGCTGGGCTTCGCGCACAGCCGCGGTCCCCGCGACGTACCCCGGCTGCTCGACGCGTTCCTCGCCGCATATCCCGATATTTCCTTCACCCTCAAGCAGGGCGGGGTGCCCGCGGTGCTCGACCAGATGCGACGAGGCGCCCTCGACGTCGTGGTCGTGGCGCCAATGCCAACCACCGATGATCACCTGGAATCAGTCGTCCTGGCAGAAGAACGGCTGTGCCTCATCGTTGCCGGCGATCACCGCTTCGCCAACCGGAAATCGATTGAGTTGCGGCAAGCGGCCACCGAGACGTTTGTCGGGTTGACTCCAGAGCACGGCCTACGCCAGCTGTTCGACACACTATGCGAGCGAGCGGGATTCGCCCCGCAACTAGCGTTCGAGGGCGAAGAGCATGAAACGCTGCGCGGTCTTGTGCGGGCCGGTCTCGGGGTCGCGGTGCTACCACGCGCGACCTATGAAGACCCCGCACTCGTCGAGATCCCGCTACGCGACCCGGAGGCGCGTCGGCACGTCGGTGCGGTATGGCAGAAGGACCGCCGCCCCCCTCCAGCCGCGCGCCGCTTCATCGATTTCCTCACAACGTCGGGGGCTAAGGTGCTGCGCGGTGGTTGAGGGCCGCACATGCCACGCCAGTCGCAGCGGTCACATTTGCCACATCAGTCGCCGCGTCGGCGGGTGTACGGTTTGTCCGCCTCGCAGCGACAACTTGACTTCAGGGAAGCAGCCCTCGCATTGTCGCTCGGAGCCGGACACAACGAGCACCCTTCGTGGCGGAGACCAAAGTGGCGGATGTGACGACTCGTCAAGTCCTGTCGTTGCTGCTTGTTTCGCCCTTGGTGGAGCCGATGTGACCCTCGTAGCGGTTGACGGCGCGCAGCACCTGCTCGCGATACCGACCTACCAGGAGGCGATACGTCTCGGGCTCCAGCCGAGTCGACAACGCCGTCGAATCCACCAGATCGGCAAAGAAAATGGTCAACCGCCGGATCTCACCCGGATCGCTGGGCGCGGCCAGCAAGTCTTCGGCCTCGGCGTTGGCGCTGTCGGCAGCCAGCACCTGGCCCGCCAAAGCCGTTACGGCAGCACGATCACCGCGGTTGATCGCCGCCACCGCGCGATCCAGCAGCTCATCGATCGACGCCGCATCCGTCGGGGGCTCTTCGCCGTCGCCGTCACCTCGATATCGTGTCAAACCGCGTAGGCAAGCAACCATAAATCCACGCGTCTCGCGATCGGAGATCTGCGCGTTTGTGCGGATGTTTTGCCACCCACCTCACTCACGCTTACGCGAAGCTCGGCATCTCCTCCCGGATACAGCTCGTGCAAGAGGCAGGCCGCCGCGAGTGATGTCATTGAGGCGCGTTGCCACGGCGGGCGACGATGACCGGTGTGCGTGCCGCCTGTACCACCGCGGTGCTGACCGAGCCCAGCAGCAGCTCGGTGAATTCACCGCGGCCGCGGCTGCCGACCACGATCAGCTGGGCGGTTTGGGCATACTCGACGAGGTGGTGTGCGGGCCGGTCGAATACCACCACACGGCGCACACGAATGTCGGGGTAACGTTCCTGCGGGCCGGCCAGGCGCTCGGCAAGGGCCTCATGCGCTTTCGGCTCAACATAGTTCCACTCCAGCTCGTGAATTCCCAAGGGATCGCTGTCGTATGCGGCATGCAGGGCCACCACCTCGACGCCGCGCCACGAGGCTTCGTCGAAGGCGATCGCGGTGGCCAGTTCCGATGCCGGGGATCCATCGATGCCTACCAGCACGCGTCTGCCCACCACGACGATCTGGGCATCGTTGGACAGCTGCAGCAGCGCGGGTACGGGCGCGGCAGCGATTGCCTTGACCTGAATGCGCAGGCCACCGGCGGTGTCGTTGGCCGTCTTGGCCGCGTCGTCGATCAGGCGTCGGGCCTGTTCTTCCTGCGCGCGCATCACTTCTGACGGGGCGGGCCCCTCCATTCAACGAGCGATGACCCAGGCACCACCGGCGGGGAGCCGTGAACGATGGTCAACCCGGTATTGCGCTTTGCGGCCCGGCGTGCGCCCCACCGCACCGCGGCGGTCGAGGCGGTGGATCCGTCGACGCCGACCACGATTCCGAGATGTTCTGGCTGGTCTGGCATTTCGCTCTCCCCTGCGATCGCGAGGCACTTTCACCAGCCAGGGATCTGCTTCGACAGCTGCCACGACGCGGCTGATGGACTACCCCGATCAGATTAGGGGCTTGGCCGCCCACAGGGCCAGGAGGCTTCCCGAACGAGTCGCCATAATGCCCTGTCGTCCACGGCGTCGCCGGCCAGTTGATGGCCGCCGGGACTAGGCAGAGCCGGCTTGGGAACCCGGACACGACAAACGGCGCGGCGCCTCACCGCGCCAACCACCGCGGACGAGATTGTCTCTTGTATTTCGTAACCTTGTTCCGTAACGTCGATACGAATCAATAGTGCGCTGCGGCCGAGGGAGCATCATGAGCGGACCGGTCACCTATCGTCGCGACGAGTCCATCGCCCTGATCACGATGGACGACGGGAAGGTCAATGCTCTGGGGCCGACCATGCAGCAGGCCCTCAACGAGGCGCTCGACAACGCCGATCGCGACGACGTCGGCGCGGTGGTAATCGCCGGCAACCACCGGGTGTTC
>Ga0209040_10002534_pt1 | contig 14291 bp, 8 predicted proteins | sample BogFormECP12_OM3_FD_188240 | JGI IMG/M metagenome (GOLD analysis project Ga0209040, IMG submission 188240) | Bog forest soil microbial communities from Calvert Island, British Columbia, Canada - ECP12_OM3 (SPAdes) (version 2) | ecosystem: Environmental > Aquatic > Freshwater > Wetlands > Bog ...
CCGAGCTCAAGGCCCTCCGCAAGGAGAACCGGGAGCTCAGGCGCTCGAACGAGATCCTGAAGTCGGCCTCGGCTTTCTTCGCGGCGGAGCTCGACCGCAGCTACGGGAACATCGGGACCCCGGACGTGAGCCAAGTTCAGGCTTTCGCTGATGAAGCAGCAGCCAAGGCGTCTGGCCAGCCGGTCACGCCGCCAACGGCATCCTGACCGGCAGAAGGTTTCAAAGCCAAACAGCATCTGACCTGCAATCCGTGAATCGGTCCACCACCTATGAGCCAGAGCGCCCCAGGCTTGGGGCAGGAGGTGGTGGAAGTGAAGCGTGCAAGACATACCCCCGACCAGATCGTCCGAAAGCTCCGTGAAGCTGATCGGCTTCTAGCCGAAGGGGTCCCGTTTATCGTTCGGCCGGATCCCAGATCACCTTCATCGAGGCTGGCCCTGGGGGCGATTGGTGGGGGCAACTCCGTAGCTTCGATGATGTCCTCGTGAACCTGGCTTGTACCGATGTCGAGCACCACCAGCGCAGGCGGTAGTCGGGTGACGCAATACTGCTCGGATGGCTCACCGAGAGGGGGGTGGTTGACTCCACGTCTGCTCAGTCCAACGTACACCGTCCCACCAACGGAACTGATGCTGGCCCGTTGGATCGGGCCTCCAGCCCGGTGGGAAGACAGCCGGGTAGGGGGCGGGGGGACCTGGCTCCCAACCTGAATAAGTCATATGTCCCGGCCCATACTGCCCAGCGGCAGCAGCCTTCTCCACCACGATCAACTTCTTTCGAATGTTGAACCAGTAGATGAGAGAGGGGATGGCCAGGAAGTTGACGAGGATGACCAACAACAACCAGAGGATCTTCTCCTGCCCGGCCAGCTTCCACTGCCAATCAGGGCGCCGGACGATATCCACGAGGGCGACAATCAGCATCGCCAGGGAACCGACGATTACCACTAAGTACAGGATGACCAAGAAGAAGATACCTATCCCTGCTGCTGATGAGCCCGCCTGGTTTCCCACCATGGGTTCACGTTAGGTCGTCGTGGAGCAGGCCCGTGGTATTCAGGCCAAGTGGTTCAGATCTATAACAAGGCCGATGAGGACAGCGGTAAGTATCCCGCCCATCACGATGGCGAAGATCGCTCGCCCCCGCCCGTAGGCGTTGGGACGGTGACTCAGCTGGACAAGCGCACAGATGCCGAGGACGAGAGCCACAGGAGCGGGAGCTAGGAGAACTGAGAACAGAGCGACATACCCGGCAATAATCGAAAGCGGCGTCCTCCCAACAGGGAGGAGCATGCGAGTCGTTGGGTTGGTGGGATCGACGCCACCCGGTGCCATTGCCGGTGGGGGGCCGAGGTAGGGAGTCCACCGGGCGCCGTCGTGGAAGCGCAGAGGTGCCATCATCCACGGGTCTGGGTACCACCCCGGGACAAACGTTGCTGAGCCTTGTTCTGGTATCGAGGTCGTCATCTGTCGACTGTCCTTCGTGCTGGACGGACCACACGAGTCCGCAACCCCGGAGCGCCCGCCCACTGACCAGTCATCCCATTATGGAGCGGTCCACTGTCTCCTATCGCCGGGGTGGAGACTCATTCCATCCGGGAAACGGCGGTAACCCGCTCTTCGAAACCTCGGATGTCGACGATCAATCCGCCCTTAACCGTGAGAATCTGCCAGCGTTGGGTCGGGCCACCAGAATCCAATGATGACTGAGCATCGAAGATACTGAGACCGACAAGGATCTTGTTGTTGTGAACGACCGTCTCGGTGACGTTTGCCCTCACCTGGGAGGAGCACCCCGTGTAGCCGTATTCGTCACCGGCACTGGCGTGTTGATATCTCAAAACCATCGATGCGGTTGTCCAGCCACCCCGAGCCATAACCTCACTCAGGCTCGCACCCATTGCCGAGAACGTGGTGGTATCAAAGTGTCGAAGGTCGTGGAAGTGATAGTCCGTGATCCCGGTTGCCCGCCTGGCCTTATCCCACGCCCGCCAGAGCGCCCCGGGACGAAGCGGTTGGCCTGTTCGGCCTGTGAAGACCGGGGCATCGGCCTCAGGCCGCACGAAGGCGTCCAAGTGCGACTCAAGTGCAGCTAGAACGTCGGGCGAGACGTGGACCTTGCGGCACCCCCCGGTCTTCGTTGGTCCGTACAAGAGGTGTCCATCGGAAAGCTCGCTCAAGGACCGTTCCACCTGAACGGAACCCTCGATAAGGTCGATGTCACGGCGCTGCAAGCCGAGTACCTCCCCTCTCCTTAGCCCAGCACCAGCGGCGAGCAAGGGTGCGGCTTGTAGGCGTTCGGGCATGGCGAGAAGAAGCTTCTGCACCTCGTTGACGCTTGGCACGGGGCGCTCAGGTGCCCGATCTGACCCGGCACCTTTCACCCGGCACGGATTGCGGGAGATCAGGTCATCGTCTACGGCGACATTGAAGATTGACCGAAGAAGTCGGTAGGCGGCCGGAGCCGAGTTGGGTCTCGTCGCAAGGAGGCTCCCATGCCAAGCGCGTACGTCAGACGGCTGGATCTGACCTATTCGTAAGTGCCCGAAATATGGGACCAAGTGATTGCGAGCGAGCGATTCGTATTGCTCTTTGCTCCGGGGTTTCAGATCATTTCGGCCTCGCAACCACGCCTCGACGTAGTTGGCAAAGAAAATGTGGCCAGCGTTGGGATCGATCCAGGTGCCGCTTCTGACTTTCGTCTCGATGGCTGACAGGGCCGCATTGGCACCGCCCTTGCTACGAAAGATGCCTGCCGAGCGTTTTCTACCGTCAAGGGTGTAGGTCGCCTGCCATTTGCCGTTGTCGCGCTTCCGAATCGACCCGAACTGCCTTCGGCCCGTCATCTCTCGACACCTGACGACGATTCGGTAGACCTCTCTCGGCCCGCGTCGATATAGCGATCAAGATCGTCGGGATCGAACCTGACCAGCCTGCCAAACTTGATGCAAGGCAGAGTCCGATCAGTGCGTCTAGCACGGACGAACCGTTCGTTAACCCCTAGATATTGTGCGGCTTGTTGCACGTCCAACGGGGGACGATGCGCGCCGCTATCGCTTGCTTCACTACTTCGTACTGCCATGCCACTCTCCCTTGCTTGAGCAAGGCAAAGTGGCGAAGACGGCGAGCGTCCTAAATGACGCCCCCGATCACACGCCCCTAGCTCTGCAAGGAAGGTGGAACACTCAAGGTACAGATATGAAGGTGCTCTTGCAAACTGGCCGCAGGCCGGTAGCCCATTGCCCCGCCAAGCAAGATGCCACTGGCGCCCGCTTAGCGCCCAAGGCAATCGGACAGTGGGTTTAGAGGACTCAGAAAAGGTGTCCGAACAGGGATGAAGCTCCGGGGGAGAGACTCGAACTCTCAACCTAGCGGTTAACAGCCGCTTGCTCTGCCGTTGAGCTACCCCGGACCGCGATGTGCGGCACGCACGTTATCAGGGGCTCCCAGTGTCTCCGGCCTGGTGAACCTACTGCCGGAAGCGGCGGGACACCGGTGGTCAGGCCTCTTCGAGGTAGTCGCGCAGCAGGTAGGCGGCGTCAGGACGGCGGAGCTTGGCCAGGGTCTTCGACTCGATCTGGCGGACCCGCTCGCGGGTCACGCCGAACTCCTTGCCGACCTCTTCGAGGGTACGGATCTTGCCGTCTTCGAGCCCGAAGCGCAGACGCACCACGTCCTGCTCACGCGGTGACAGGTGGGCCAGCGCCTCTTTCACCGCCTGGTCGAGCATGGCCCGGGTGGCCGCGTCGTCGGGCACAACGGCGCCCCGGTCCTCGATCAGGTCCGAGAGGCTGAAGTCGTCCTCCTCCCCGACCGGCTGCTCGAGCGACACGGTGTCCTGGTTGATGCGCTGGATCTCTCGCACCCGCTCGATCGGGAACTCGACGCGCTGGGCGACCTCCTCGGCCGTCGGCTCCCGGCCGAGCTCCTGAAGGAGCTGGCGCTGCGCCCAGACCACCTTGTTGATGGTCTCGACCATATGGACGGGGATCCGGATCGTGCGCGCCTGGTCGGCAATGGCCCGGGTGATGGCCTGGCGGATCCACCAGGTCGCGTAGGTGGAGAACTTGAAGCCCTTGGAGTAGTCGAATTTGTCGACGGCGCGCATGAGCCCGAGGTTGCCCTCCTGGATCAGGTCGAGGAAGGCGAGGCCGCGGTTGCGATAGCGCTTGGCGATCGAAACGACCAGGCGCAGGTTGGCCTCGATCAGGACCTCCTTGCCCTGCTGGCCCTTGCGCACGAGCCGGCGGTCCCGGCTCTGGTCGGCGCTGGACAGCAGGTTGGCGTGAGGGCCGCCCTCGGCCTCGGCCAACGCGTGCGCGGCCAGGTGGGCGGCGGCTTCGTTGCCCGCCTCGATCCGCTTGGCCATCTCGACTTCCAGCTCGGCACTGAGCAGCGGGACCTTGCCGATCTCCTTCAGGTAGGTGTGCACCGGGTCTTCGGCGCTGCCGCCGAAGTAGTCCGAACCGCTGGGCGGGGACTTGGCCTTGGGCGGCTTGGCCGGCGCCGTTCGATTGGCGGCCGACCCCCGGGGCGTCTTGGCCTTGGCCTTGGCGGTCGCGCCGCGGGCCTTGCCGTTGGTGGGCTGCCCCGCGTCGTCCATCGGGGTCGCCTCGTCGTCCAGGTCGTCGATGATCACCGGGGACTCGGTCTCCAACTCGACGTCGTCGACGTACTCGATCCCCTCGTCGCGCACGCGCCGGACCAGTTGTTCGATCGCGTCGGGCGTGAGCTCCACCTCGTGGACCGCCTCGACCAGATCCCCCTGGGTGAGGTGACCGCGAGCCCGCCCGACGAGGAGCAGCTCGGCGAACTCGTCGCTCGACATGACGTCGGGGACCGCGGTGCCGGGGATGGCGACGAACGGCGGTGCCGGTGCCCTCTCGTGCTCCGTGGGGACGTACCCCGTCATCAAGCCTCCCGCTCCCTCGCCATAAGCCACGCTAGCAACCGGTCGGAGGCGTCGCGACTGGACTCAGGATCGTCCAGCTCCTCGAGCCTGCGGCGCACGTGACCGGTCTCGGCGTCGATGTCCCCCAGGTCACCGCCGGTCGTGCGTGCTTTCACCTGGAGATCGGCCAGGGCCCGGCGCACCGCCTCCCGCACCAGCTGGGCGACCACGGCGTCGGCCGGGTCGGCCAGGGGGTCCCTCGAGATGATCGGTTCTTCCACCGCGACCCGGCGCAGGAGTGCGGCCACCTCGGGGGGCGCCTCCTGCACCGCCTGACCCAGGCTGTCCGCTCCGGCCAGAGCGACGAAGGCCCGGCGTTGCAGATCGTCGACGAAGAGCACCGCCTCCAAACGGTCGGCAACGTCCTCGGGCCGGTGCACCGCGAAGCGTAGCGCCTCAAGTCCGGGGCGGCTCGCGGCGTCGGCTCGGGCCGAGCGCGGCCGGACCTGCGACCCGTCGGGGTCGTCCGGCCATCGTTCGGGCTCCCCGCCCCCCGCGCCCCGGGCCTCCCGGTCACCCCGCTGGGGTCCGCGATTGGCGGCGCCGGGCCGGCCCTCGGCCGGCCCACCGCCGGCCGCCTGTCGCCGCCGGGCCTCCTCCAGCCGCTCGCGCACCCTGGCCGGATCGAGCCGGCACCGGTCGGAGACCTGCATGACGTACTGGTCCCGCACCAGGTCGTCGGGGTGCTCGGCCACCGCGGCGAGCGCCGCGTCCGCCGCGTGGGCCCGCCCCTCGACCGAGGAGAGATCGGCGGCGTCGAAGACCCGGTCCACCCGGAACTGCAGGAAGGGCCGGGCCCCGTGCACCGCCTCGCGCAGGGCCTCGGGGTCGGTCCGGGCCAGCTCGCCGGGGTCGCTGCCGGGGGGCAGGGCGGCCACCGCCACGTCGACCTCGTGGCGGCGCTCCCACTCGTAGACCCTCGAGGTGGCCGACTGGCCGGCGCTGTCGGCGTCATAGGCGAGCACGATCCGCTTGCCGAAGTTGCGCAGCAGCTTGAAGTGCTCCTCGGCCAGGGCGGTCCCGCAGGTGGCCACCGCCCGGGGGATGCCGGCGGTGAAGAAGCCGATCACGTCGGTGTAGCCCTCGCAGACCAGCACCTCACCGGAGGCCACGATGTCCTTCTTGGCCCAGTTGAGCGCGTACAGCGTTCGCCGCTTCGAGTAGATCGCCGTCTCCTGGGAGTTCTTGTACTTGGGCTCGGGCCGCCGGTCCCCGGCCCCCTCGTCGCCCGCACCCGCCCCCGGCGGGGGCGGCAGGATGCGCCCCCCGAGGGCCACCGGGCGACCCGAGGGGTCACAGATCGGGAAGATGACGCGGGCCCGGAAGGCGTCCTGGGCCTTGCCCCGGCGGTTGACGAACCCGAGGCCGGCGTCGGTGAGTACCCGTTCGGAGAGCCCGAGGGCCCTCGAGAGGGCATCCCAGTCGTCCGGGGCCCAACCCAGGCGGAACTGGCGCACCACCGCCCCGTCGTAGCCGCGGGACCGCAGGTAGTCGCGGGCCCGGCCGGCGTCTTGGGCCGAGAGCAGCCGCTCGTGGTACCAGCTCACGGCCCGCTCCATGGCCTCCAGCAGCTCGGCCCGTCGCTTGCGGTCCGGCCCCCCCTCGGCGCCCTCGCGGATGGCCACCCCGGCCCGGTCGGCCAGGAAGCGCACGGCGTCGACGAAGTCGAGGTGCTCGGTCTCCCGGACGAAGCTGATGGCGTCGCCCGAGGCCTGACAGCCGAAGCAGTAGTAGAAGCCCTCCTCCGCGTTCACGCTGAACGACGGGGTCTTCTCGGCGTGGAACGGACAGAGGCCCACCCAGCGTCGCCCCTGGTGGCGCAGGGCGGCGTGCTCCCCGATCAACGCGACGATGTCGGTCGCCGCCCGCACCTGGGCCACGTCCTCGTCGGGAATGGCCATGGGACGTGAGGGTAGTGCCCGGGTGTGCCGCCGAGGACGGCCTAGCGCTTGACGGCCGACCGGGTGGCCGGGCCATGGGCCTTGCCGTCGGCCTTGGTCTTGACGGCGGCCCCGCCCTTGGCCGTCGACCCCGGCTTGGGGGATCCGCCGCCCCTGGCCACGGCGGCCCCTGAGGCCAGCACGGCCTGGGCGGCCGCAAGTCGGGCCACCGGCACCCGGAAGGGCGAGCAGCTCACGTAGTCGAGCCCGGCCGCGAAGAAGGTCTTGATCGACTCGGGGTCGCCCCCGTGCTCGCCGCAGACCCCGACCTTCAGACCGGGCCGGGCGGCCCGGCCCCGCTGGACGCCGAGCCGGACGAGCTCACCCACCCCGTCGGGGTCGACCGTCTCGAAGGGGTTGCGGGGCAGCAGCCCGAGCTCGATGTAGGCCGCCATCATCCGGCCCTCGACGTCGTCCCGGCTGAATCCGAAGGTCATCTGGGTGAGGTCGTTTGTGCCGAAGGAGAAGAAGTCGGCGACCTCGGCGATCTCTCCCGCCACCAAGGCGGCGCGGGGCGTCTCGATCATGGTCCCGATGGTCACCTCGGCCATGCCGCCGCACTTGGCCGGCTTGGCCGGTGCCTTGGTGCGGCCCTTGGGCTTGGGCACCCCGCCCTCCACGTCGGCGATCGCCTGCTCGACCCAGCCCCGGGCCAGGGCCATCTCGGCCCGGCTGACCGTGAGGGGGATCATGATCTCGACCACCGGGTGGCCCCCTGCGGCGATCCGATCGTGGACCGCTTCCATCAGGGCCCGGACCTGCATGGCGTAGAGGCCGGGCTTGATCACGCCGAGGCGCACACCCCGGGTCCCGAGCATCGGATTGGACTCCTGCCAGATCCGGGCGGCGTCGAAGAGCCGGCGCTCCTCGCCGTCCAGCCCGACCGTCGCCTCCTTCACCGCCAGCTCGTGGGTCGACGGGAGGAATTCGTGCAGTGGCGGGTCGAGGAGCCGCACGGTCACCGGAAGGTCGTCCATGGCCTCGAGGATCTCGACGAAGTCCTCTCGTTGGACGCGCCGCAGGTGCTCGAGCGCATCGCGCTCCTCCTCGGGGTCGTCGGCCAGGATCATCCGGCGCACGACCGGGAGGCGGTCCTCGCCCAGGAACATGTGCTCGGTGCGGCAGAGCCCGATCCCGGCCGCTCCGAGGCGACGGGCGTTGGCCGCGTCCTCGCCGTTGTCGGCGTTGGCCCGCACACCGAGATGGCCGGCCCGGACCTCGTCGGCCCAGGCCAGCACCACGTCGAACTCGGGCGGCGGGTCGGCCGCGATCAGCGGGACCTGCCCGACGACCACCGTCCCGGTGGTGCCGTCGACCGACAGCCACTCCCCCTCGGCCACGGTGACGTCGCCCACGGTCACGTTGTGGGCGGTGATCCGCAGGACCTCGGCCCCGACGACGGCCGGCTTGCCCCAACCCCGGGCCACCACGGCGGCGTGGCTCACCAGCCCGCCCCGGGCGGTCAGGATCCCTTCGGCCGCCAGCATTCCGTGCACGTCCTCGGGGGAGGTCTCGGTGCGGACCAGCACCACCTTGTGGCCCCGCTCCGCCGCAGCCGCCGCGTCGTCGGCGGTGAAGTAGGCCCGCCCCACGGCCGCCCCGGGGGACGCCCCCAGGCCCTTGGCGAAGACCTTGTGCCCGCTGCCTGCGAACTGCGGGTGCAGCACCTGGGAGAGGTGGTCCTCGGTGATCCGCTCGATCGCCTCGGTCTCGGTCAGGCGGATCTTCGTCTCCGCCGTCATGTCGACCGCCATCTTCAGGGCAGCCCGCCCGGTGCGCTTGCCCACCCTGGTCTGGAGCATCCAGAGCTTGCCCTGCTCGATGGTGAACTCGGTGTCGCACATGTCCCGGTAGTGGCGCTCGAGCCGGTCGAAGATGTCGAGGAGCTGGGAGTGGACCTTGGGGAACTTGCCTTTCAGGGCCGAGAGCGGCTCGGTGTTGCGGATGCCGGCCACCACGTCCTCACCCTGGGCGTTCACCAGGAAGTCGCCGTAGGCGCCCTTGGCGCCCGTCGCCGGGTCTCGGGTGAAGCCGACGCCGGTCCCCGACTTGTCGTCGCGGTTGCCGAACACCATGGCCTGGACGTTCACCGCCGTGCCGAGGTCGTGGGAGATCCGCTCCCGATCGCGGTAGGCGATGGCCCTTGGACCGTTCCAGCTTCGGAAGACGGCCTCGATGGCCCCGCGCAGCTGGGCCGCTGGGTCCTGGGGGAAGGGCTTGCCGGTGCTGGTCTGGACGACCTGCTGGTAGGACTCGACCAGGTACCGGAGGAGTTCGGTCGGGACCCGGGCGTCCGACGAGGTGCCGGCCAGCTCCTTGGCCGCGTCGAACAGGTCGTCGAACTGGGCGCCGGGGACGTCGAGCACGATCCGCCCGTACATGGCGACGAACCTGCGGTACGAGTCGTAGGCGAACCGCTCGTCGCCGGTCTGCTTGGCCAGGCCCACCACCGACTGGTCGTTGAGGCCGAGGTTGAGGACCGTGTCCATCATCCCGGGCATCGAGAACTTCGCCCCTGAGCGGACCGAGACGAGGAGCGGGTCCGAGGGGTCGCCGATGACCTTACCCATCGCCTTCTCCAGGCGGGCCCGGGCCCGGGCCACCTCCTCGATGAGTCCCGCGGGCCACCCGTCGGCCATGTAGTCCCGGCAGGCGTCGGTCGAGATGGTGAAACCGGGGGGCACCGGCAGCCCGAGCACCGACGTCATCTCGGCCAGGTTGGCGCCCTTGCCCCCGAGGAGGTCCTTCATCTCCATCGGGGCCTTGCGGTGCGCGTGGTCGAAGTCGAAGACGTAGGGCATCGGGCCTCCTCGCCCAGGTACTGCAGGTGCGGAAGGCCAATGGTATAGGGCGTGGCGGGGGCGCCCGACTGGGCCCGGACCGGCGACCGGGCGGGGCATGCGACGGCGCAAGGTCCTGGAGCCCTGGCCAGAGGCCCGCGACACGCCCACGCCGCCGGTCGAGCGCCGGCGGGGTCGGAGCGTCACACGGCGCCGGTAGGTTTGACGGTCCATGAGCGAGACACTGGCGGTCGAGGCACAGGACCTTGTGAAGATCTTCGGGGCCAAGGGTGAGGTGCGCGCCCTGGACGGTGTCAGCTTCGCGGTCGGAAGGGGCACGGTGCTGGGGATGCTGGGGCCGAACGGCGCCGGCAAGACCACGGCGGTGCGCATCCTGTCGACCATCCTCATCCCCGACAGCGGGCACGCCACGGTGCTCGGCCACGACGTCGTCAAGGAGGCGGCGACGGTCCGCCGGCTCATCGGCCTGGCCGGCCAGTTCGCCACGGTGGACGAGAACCTGACCGGCCGCGAGAACCTGCGCATGGTCGGCCGCCTCTGCCACATGTCCAAGAAGGCCGTCCTGACCCGGGCGGACGAGCTGCTCAAGCAATTCGACCTGACCGACGCCGCCAACCGGCCCCTCAAGACGTACTCGGGCGGTATGCGGCGCCGGGTCGACGTCGCCGCGGCACTGGTCGCCCGGCCGCCGATCCTGTTTCTCGACGAGCCGACCACCGGCCTCGACCCGTCCAGCCGCCAGGACCTCTGGGCGGTCATCGAGCAGCTCGTGGCGTCGGGGGTGACGGTCCTGCTCACCACCCAGTACCTCGAGGAGGCGGACCGCCTGGCCCAGCGCGTCATCGTCATCGACCACGGGAAGGTGATCGCCGAGGGCACACCGGCCGAGCTCAAGGCGGATCTCGGGACGACGGTGATCTCGGTCACCCTCCACGACGCCGACTCGGCCCGGCACGCCGCCGCGCTGCTCCACGGCCTGAGCTCCAAGGAGGCCCTGTTGGACGGCGCCTTCGTCGAGCTGACGGTGGAGGACGGCCCCAAGGTGGCGGCCGAGGTGCTGCGGACCCTCGACCAGCACCACGTCGACGTCGCCGGACTGGCCCTGCGCGAGCCCAGCCTGGACGACGTGTTCCTAAGCCTGACCGGCCACAAGGCCGAGGCGGAGCTCCAGAGCGATGACGGCGACCACCCGGTAGCTGCCATGCCCGCCCCGGTGGCCGCCGCGGACGGCAAGCAGGGCCGATGACCACCGCAACCCTTTCCCCTGACCTGACCGGTGCCGGCTCGGCGCCGGGTTCCAGGATCGGCTGGGCCATCGCCGACATCAAGACGGTCACCTGGCGCAACCTGATCAACTACACCCGGATCCCAGAGCAGATCTTCTTCTCGAGCATCCAGCCGATCATGTTCACGCTGCTGTTCGTGTACGTGTTCGGAGGCGCCATCAAGATCCCGGGCGGCGAGAGCTACGTCGACTACCTGATGCCCGGCATCTTCGTCCAGACGGTCATGTTCGGCGCGGTGAGCACGAGCGTCGGCTTGGCCGAGGACCTCCAGAAGGGCCTGATCGAGCGGTTCCGGGCCCTCCCGATGGCCCGTTCGGCGGTGCTCGGTGGTCGTACCACGGCCGACTTGTGTCGCAACGTGGTGGTGGTCCTCCTGATCACCGCAGTCGGCTTCGCGGTGGGCTTCCGGATCGGCACCAACCTTTGGCTCTTCCTGGTCGGCCTCCTGCTCGTCCTCTTCTTCGCCTACGCCCTGAGCTGGGGCTTCGCCGTCATCGGGCTGTCGGCACCGAACAGCGAGACCGCCCAGCTCATGGCCTTCCCCATCCTGTTCCCCTTCGTCTTCGCGTCGTCGGCCTTCGTGCCGGTGTCGACGATGCCCGGGTGGCTCCAGGGCTTCGCCACCAACCAGCCGGTGAGCGTGGTGATCGACGCCGCCCGCTCGCTCATGCTTGGTGGCCAGTGGTATTCGCCCTCGTCGGAGTGGAAGGCGTTGGGCTGGTGCATCGCCCTGCTCGTGGTGCTCGCCCCGCTTGCCGTCTGGCGCTACCGCAAGACGGCGTGAGGGGACCGCCTCGATCCACCCGGGGGCGGCCCCCGAGGGCCTTCACAAGCCGTCTTCAGGAGCCGTCGGCTCGGGCGCGCAGCTCGGCCACCAGCCCCTCGACGGGGACCCGGACCTGGTCGGTCGAGTCGCGGTCCCGCACGGTGACCGCCCCGTCCTCCAGCGAGTCGAAGTCGATGGTGACGCACCACGGCGTCCCCACCTCGTCCTGGCGGCGGTAGCGCTTGCCGATCCCCTGGGTCACGTCGTAGTCGCACATGAAGTGGGGTTGGAGGAGGGAGAGGACCTCCCGGCTCAGGGGCTCGAGGGTGTCCTTCTTCGAAAGCGGGAGCACCGCCACCTGGTAGGGGGCCAGCCGGTGGTCGAGGCGCAGCACCGTCCTGGGCTCGCCACCCACCTCGTCCTCGTCGTAGGCGGCGAGGAGGAAGGCCATCATGGTCCGGGTGGCGCCGGCAGCCGGCTCGATGACGTAGGGCACGTAGCGCTCGTTCGTCGCCGGATCGAAGAAGTCGAGCCGCTCCCCCGAGGCGTCGGCGTGGGCCTTCAGATCGAAGTCGGTCCGGTTGGCGATGCCCTCGAGCTCGTCCCAGCCCCAGGGGAAGAGGAACTCCACGTCGGCGGTCCCGGCCGAGTAGTGGGACAGCTCGCCCCGGTCGTGGTGGCGGAGCCGCAGTTTGGACTCGGGGATCCCGAGGTCGAGATACCACCGGTAACGCTCTTCCATCCAGTACCGGTGCCACTTCTCGGCTTCGGCCGGCGGCACGAAGTACTCCATCTCCATCTGCTCGAACTCGCGGGTACGGAACACGAAGTTCTGGGGGGTGATCTCGTTGCGGAACGACTTACCGACCTGGGCGATGCCGAAGGGTGGCTTCTTGCGGGTCGTCTGGAGCACGTTGACGAAGTTGATGAACATCCCCTGGGCGGTCTCGGGCCGCAGGTAGGCGACCGCACCCTCGTCCTCCAAGGGCCCGGCGTGGGTCTTGAACATGAGGTTGAAGGCCCGCGGCTCGGTGAACTCGGTCGACCCGCAGTTCGGGCAGACCCCGTCGATCTTGTCGGCCCGCCACCTTGAGTGGCACGAGCGGCAGTCGACCAGAGGATCGGTGAAATTGGCCAGGTGTCCCGAGGCCTCCCAGACGGCGGGGGGCGAGAGGATCGCCGCGTCGAGGCCGACCACGTCGGTCCGCAACTGGACCATCGAGTGCCACCAGCGGTCCTTCACGTTCCGCAGCATGTTGACGCCCAGGGGCCCGTAGTCGTAGGTGGAGCGGAACCCGCCGTAGATCTCGGCCGACTGGAAGATGAAGCCGCGGCGCTTGCACAGGCTGACGACCTTGTCCATCAGCCCTTCGTCCGCGCTCTCGACGGCGACCGGTGGCGCGCCGGAGCCTTGGGCCGAATCCGCGGGAGTCATTGCCGCAGGATACCGGCTGTCTCCCGACCGGCCTCCAGCCGGGCCGTGACCGCGTTGGCCAGGAGCCGGCCCCGGCGGGTGAGGACGGCGCGCCCGGCGCGCCGTTCGACCAGACCGTCGAGCTCGGGGGCGGCGGGCAGGTTGACGGCCGGGACACCCTCGGGGGTCCGCAGGGCCAGGGCCAGGGCCTCGAATTCGCGTTGGTCCCCCCGCAGCTGCTCGTCGGCGGCCACCGGCGACCGTCCGGCCTCGACGGCGGCCACGTAGCGGTCCGGGGTCCGCACGTTCCACCAGCGGCGGCCGCAGCGGTGCGAATGGGCCGCCGATCCGATGCCCAGGTAGTCCCCCTGGCGCCAGTAGAGCCGGTTGTGCCGACAGCCGTGGCCGGGCCGGGCCCAGTTGGACACCTCCTCCCACCGGTAGCCGGCGGCCGTCAGCACCTCGTCGGCCCGCTCGTAGCGCCGGGCCTGGACGTCGTCGTCGGGATGGCGGGCGGGCTCGGTGGCCAGCGGTGTCCCGGGCTCGACGGTGAGCGCGTAGGCGCTCACGTGGGGCGGGGGATGGTCCGGCTCGAGCACCTCGTGGAGCGAGCGGTCCCAGTCGGCGTCGGTCTCGTCGCCAGCCCCGAAGATCAGGTCCACGTTGAAGGACTCGAAGCCGGCCGCCCAGGCCAGCGAGACGGCCCGGCGCGCCGTCGCAGGGTCGTGGTGGCGGTCCAGGGCCGCCAGCACGTGAGGCACGGTGGACTGGACCCCGAACGACAGGCGGGTCACCCCGGCCGAGCGGTAGGCGGCGAACCGTTCTGGCGATGCGTCCTCGGGGTTGCACTCGACGGTGACCTCGGCCCCCGGGGCGAGCTCGAGGGCGCCGAGGATCCGACACAGCTCGGCGGGGGCGAGCCGGGACGGGGTCCCGCCACCGAAAAAGACGGTGGTGGCCGCCGGCAGGGCCCCGGACCCCCGGGCCCGCGCGATCTCGGTGAGGCACGCCTCGGCGTAGCGGACCATGAGGTGGTCGCGGTCGGTGTAGGTGGCGAAGGCGCAGTACCCGCAGCGCTCACGGCAGAACGGGATGTGGACGTAGACGCCGAACTCCCCGGGCCCCTCGGTCTCG
>Ga0209040_10002535_pt1 | contig 14289 bp, 11 predicted proteins | sample BogFormECP12_OM3_FD_188240 | JGI IMG/M metagenome (GOLD analysis project Ga0209040, IMG submission 188240) | Bog forest soil microbial communities from Calvert Island, British Columbia, Canada - ECP12_OM3 (SPAdes) (version 2) | ecosystem: Environmental > Aquatic > Freshwater > Wetlands > Bog ...
CATCATCGCGATTCTCGGCATGGACGAGCTTTCCGAGGAAGACAAGCGCACCGTGTACCGCGCGCGCAAGATTCAGCGTTTTCTTTCGCAGCCGTTCAACGTCGCCAAGGTGTTCACCGGACAAGACGGCAAGATCGTGCCGCTCAAGGACACGATCCGCGGCTTCAAGGCGATCATCGCGGGCGAGTACGATCATCTGCCGGAACAAGCGTTCTACATGATCGGCGCGATCGAAGAAGCCGTCGAAAAAGCCAAGACCCTGACTTAAGCGAGACCGCGTTCATGGCCCATACCATTCATGTCGACATCGTCAGCGCCGAAGGACAAATCTTTTCGGGCGACGCGAACATGGTGTTCGTGCCGGGCTCGCAGGGCGAACTCGGCATTGCGCCGCGCCACGCGCCGCTGTTGACGACGCTCAAGCCCGGCGAGGTTCGCGTCCAAATCGAGGGCCAGGAAGAGCAGGCGTTTTACGTCGGCGGCGGCGCGCTCGAAATTCAACCGCATCTGGTCTCGGTGCTCGCCGATACGGCGGCCCGCGCCAAGGACCTCGACGAGGCGGCGGCGATTGCCGCCAAGGCGCGCGCCGAAGAGGCCGTGCGCAGCCGCACCGACAAGCTGGAACTCGCCGAGGCCCAGGCGGAGCTCGCGCGCGCCGTGGCGCAACTGCGCGCGATAAGCCGACTGCGCCCGAAACGCTAGAAACCCCGCGCGCGCGCCGGAGTTTTCGTTCATGCCGCTCTCCGTCGTCATCCTCGCAGCAGGTGTTGGCAAGCGGATGAATTCCGACTTGCCGAAAGTGCTGCAGAGACTCGCGGGCAAGCCGCTGCTCGCGCACGTGCTCGCGACCGCGCGGCGGCTCACACCCGACAACATCTTCGTGGTTTACGGCCATGGGGGCGGCGAGGTCCAGGCCGCATTCGAGCACGAGCATATCGATTGGGTTCTGCAGTCCGAGCAGCTCGGCACGGGACACGCGGTCATGCAGGCGATGCCGATGATACCCGACGACCATCTGGTCCTCGTGCTCTATGGCGACGTGCCCTTGATACGCGTCGACACGCTGCGCGCGCTTGTGCGCGCCGCGCAACCGCCGGCGATCTCGCTGCTCAGCGCGAACGTCGCCGCACCCGAGGGCTTGGGGCGCATCGTGCGCGATGAGGATGGCACGATCTGCGCGATCGTCGAGCAGAAGGATGCGACACATGCGCAGCGCTCGATCCACGAGGTCAATGCGGGGCTCATGGCGATTCCCGCGCAGCGCCTGCGCGCCTGGCTGCTCGACCTGCGCAGCGACAATGCCCAGCACGAGTTCTATCTGACCGACGTCGTCGCGGCGGCGGTGAGCGCACGCGTTCCCATCAATGCGGTCATGGCATCGAGCGAATCGGAGATCCTCGGGGTCAACGACCGAATACAACTCGCGCAAGCCGAGACCGCCTATCGCCGCGAACGAGCGCGCGAATTGATGCTCGCGGGTGCGACGCTCGTGGATCCTGAGCGCATCGACGTTCGCGGGCATGTACGCGTCGGGCGCGACGTTTCGATCGACGTCAATGCGGTACTGGTCGGCGAGGTCAAGCTGGGCGAGCGCGTGCGCATCGGGCCGAATTGCATCATCCGCGATTCGGAGATCGGCGCCGATACCGAAGTCAACGCCAACTCGATCATCGAGGAAGCCCGTGTTGCGGAGCATTGCGTGATCGGCCCGTTCGCGAGGCTGCGGCCCGGAACCGTGCTCGAATCCAAGGTGCACGTCGGCAATTTCGTCGAGGTCAAGAATTCGCACATCGGCGCCTCTGCCAAGGCCAATCACTTGAGCTACCTTGGGGATTCCGACGTGGGTTCGGGCGTCAACGTCGGCGCCGGCACCGTCACGTGCAACTACGACGGCGTGAACAAGTGGCGGACGGTCATCGAAGACGGCGCATTCATCGGTTCGGGCAGCATGCTCGTCGCACCGGTACGCATCGGCGCGCAGGCGACCGTCGGCGCGGGCTCGACGATATCGGCCGATGCGCCGGCCGGGAAGCTCACGCTGACGCGCGCCAAGCAGACCACCGTCGAGGGATGGACCCGGCCCGCGAAGCGCATCGAGGCATTGCCGAAGGCGCAGGGGAAGGCGACGTCAAAGCCGAAGCGATAGTCGGCGAAGGCGTCCGTCGTCGGCCGTATTGACGGAGATGCTCGCCGAATAAATCGGGCAACACCGGAAGTAAAGGGCGCGCTCAGCACTAATTATCAGGCGTGCACTGCGGTTCTTGTGCTGGGGCCCTTGAGACTAGGGAAGCGAAAAGAATATCCCGCCGTTCAGAGCCACTGATTTCGCGTTGCCGCCGCCGACTTGGATGCCATAACTTGGCTCGAGGTACCAACCGTTGCGCCGAGTGCGCCAGAAAAACAGATCGATTACCGCCTCTGCGCCCCAGCTGCTCGCGCGCCCGCCGAGCTGGGCAGCACATGTCCAAGTCGGACCCAACCCAGGCATGATCTCGATCTTGCTTGAAAGACGAAACGGCTTCTTGAAGGGCAGCTCGAGTTCCCAGCTCGATACCCCCCGGTTCTTATAGGGCGCAGCTCCGAGTTCGATTTCCAACCAATTCTCAACCGGTTCGATTTCGATCCCGACCGCCGGGCCAAGGTGTGAGATTCGTTCCGATATTTCCCGCTCACCGGTGACACCAAATTCAAAGACGGCGCCATGATCCGGTCGGGCGTCGTCGCCGGTCGCAGCAAGCGAGGCAGCGATTTCCAACAACGCGCCGAGTGCGAGCACCACAACGGCGTGCTTGGCCACTATGCGGCAATCCTCAGTTGACCAGATTGTGTCGCCAAGTTCCAGCGCAACAAATTCTTGACTGCTTAGACTTGACGAATACGCCCCGAATGGGTCACGGCTGGATCAGACGTCCCGCCGCGGCTTTTATCAAGGCTTGAGTGCGCGTTGCGACACCGAGCTTCCTGCGCGCGTTTTCGAGGTGAAACTCGACGGTGCGCTTGCTCAAGCTCAGTATCGTCCCGATCTCCTCGAATGTTTTTCCGCGCGCCGCCCAAGTGAGAGTCTCGACTTCACGCTCTCGCAAGCCGACTTGCCTCGGCCAGACGACGTTTCGTGCGACGCGCGTGAGCCGCGCGTTGATTCGTGCCGCAAGCACATCGTAGTCCACGGGCTTAGTGAGGTAGTCGTCCGCCCCGAGATGCCAACCCTTGATTTCACTCTCGCGGTCGCCGAGCGCGGTGAGAAACACGAATGGTACGCTTTCAAAACGCGGCGCCAGCGACGTGAGCCGCTCGAGCAGTTGAAAACCGGACATGCCGGGCATTCCCACATCGGACAGCACCAAATCCGGCGGCTGCTTGAGAATCGCCGCGAGACCGTCCGGTCCGTTGTAGGCCACGTCGACGTCGAAGCCGCGGTCAAGGAGTTCTTCACAGATCAGTGCCGCGGTATCGCGATCATCCTCAATGCAAAGAATCTTCCTGCGCGTCTCGCTCATGTTGCCGTGCATACTCATTGCTCCACAACGTGTGACCCTAACATCGCATGCGTTAAAAAAACGTAAAATTTTCCTTTTGCCCCGAATTCGAATGATTGTTCCCAGTCAATGCTGCTAGGCTGAAAAGGCACTGGCAGTAGCGCAGGCGGTCTCCCAATCTGTGCCGCACGTGGAGCTACCACTCATGAAACGAGCGCGGTCGATCAAAGTTCGGTTGTCCTTGGTCTTCTTGTTTCTATTTATGCTCGTGATCGTTCTCGGGCTCGAAGGTCTTCGCAGCTTGAGTTCTGTCAACGATGCGTCGGCGCAGATCCGCGACCGATGGCTGCCGAGCACGCGCGCCCTCGGCGATCTCAACAATCTCACAACCGACTATCCGGCCGCGCAGGCAACCATCCTGCGTACGCACAACGCAAACGAGAGAGCCACTACCTTGCAGCAAATGGCCGATCTCGATCGCGGTATTGCGGCAGCGCAGCTTGCCTATCGCCGGATTCCCCACGATACGGCGGAGACCGAGCTGTACACGCGCTTCGAGACGAAATGGCGCGACTACGGGACAAATGTCGCGCGCGTCAGAGCGCTGCCAATCGGCGCCGCAGGTGCCGCCGCCAGGCCGCTTCTCGAGCAGGCGCTGAAATCGACTTATGATGCCGCGAGCGAGCTGCTGGCGATGCTAACTGAGCGAACCGTAGCCAGCGCGCGCGAGGCGAGCGGGAAATCGGATCTCGCCTACAGTCAGGCGCGCAGTCAGATCTCTTTCACGATATTTCTGGCGGGACTGCTGGTTGCGGGCGCAATGGTGTACGTCACGCGGTCCATTTCCGCGCCGCTCGTTGATTTGGCGGTGCGGATGCACAGACTGTCTGCCAACGAGACCAGCGTTGATGTGCGCGGGACGCGGCGGCAGGACGAGATTGGCGAGATGGCGCGCGCCGTCGTGATTTTTCGCAACAACGCGATCGACCTGGCGAACAATCGGCACACTTTGGCCCAGCAAGCCGCCATGCTGCAAGAAAAACTCGTCGAGGAGCAGCGATTGACTCTCTTACAGAGAAATTTCGTGTCGATGGCCTCGCACGAATTTCGCACGCCGTTGGCAATCATCGACGGACATACTCAACGGCTGACATCGATGAGGGATCGATTGACGTCGGCGGAGCTCGCAGAGCGTACGCGCAAAATTCGCAGCATGGTCCGGCGAATGACGCAGCTGATCGACAATCTCATCGGCTCGGCGCGCCTGATCGACGGCCCCATGGAACTTCACTACCATCCGACTCAAATCGACTTGAAAGCGCTGGTGCGCGAGACTTGCCATCTGCAGCGGGAACTCTCGCCGGAAGCGCACATACAGGAGACCGCAGAGGCGCGGCCGCTGATTGTCTACGGGGACTCAAGCCTGCTATCGCAGCTCTTCAGCAATCTACTTTCGAACGCGGTCAAGTATTCGCCCGACGGCGGCCTCATTCGCGTCACCGCGTCGCAAGATGGAGAGTGGATCGCTGTCGTGATCGAAGACCACGGAATCGGCATCCCGCAATCGGATCTTGAGCGAGTGTTCGAGCGCTACTACCGCGGCAGCAACACTTCGGGAGTTGTCGGCAGCGGGGTCGGATTGTCGCTGGTCAGTGCGATAGTGGATCTGCACAAGGGCATGATCTCGCTCGACAGCCGCGAGGGGGAAGGCTCCCGATTCGCCTTGCGATTGCCGGCCGCGGCGGCAGGTACGCCGACTGCGCACATGGGAGATCGAGACATGGAGATGCAGTCCGCACGCGCATGAGCGCGAGGGCGCTGAATGAGGCGCAACGGCTCCAGGCGTAGCGGCATCGCATTCGGGTCGGCGCGGCTCGCTTTCTTAACAACTTCCTTACACTTACCGCGCGTTTTTTAACAACCTTTAGTCTACCTACGCATCCGATTGAACGTAGACTCACCTTCGTAAATTCAAAGATCAAGAAACATAGTCTCCGCGCGATGCTCGGCGCACTGCGCGATCGGCTGTGTTCTCGGCAGCGATAATCATCTTTATTTGAGTTCGTTAAGGGCACAGGACGATACCAGTGAAAAATCATCGATACTTGGGAATATTTGTTCCAACGGTCTTGGTGGCGTGCCTCGCGCAGATGCCTGTGCGGGCGCAGGTGTCTGCTGTTCAGGTGGTCAAGGAATCGACCGGCGCCATCGTGGGCGTGGTAACCGACTCGGCGAAGCTCCCCGTTCCGGGGGCGACGGTAACGGCGTGGAGCGCAGGCGGCGGCACTCGAGCGACCGTGTCCGGTAGGGACGGCCTGTATTCGCTTACGGACGTTCCACCCGGCACGTGGTCTCTCACTGCGCAATTCGAGGGATCCCCGGAAGTGGCTGTGCCAACTCTGCAAGTGGTTGCCACCAGAGCGACTCGCCATGACATCGTGATGAACGTACCCTCCATTGCGGCGGCCACGCAACTTGCGACGGCGGCAACGGGAGCTGCGCCCACCTCCCTGCAGCCTGCCGCTCCAATGAGCCAGGTGGTGCCCACCGCGCTTGAGGAGCCGGAGGCCACGACGGGCGTCGACAATTTCACGCCGTTCGCATTCGGGGACTTTACCTGGCTCAATGGTGCACCTCGAAATCATCAGCCGGCGTTCGACACGAAGTTCTTCACGCCCGACATCCGCATGGATGTCCACTATATGTCGGACTTCAATAACCCGGTCGACCACACCATCGTCGGCTCGACCGAATCGTTCCGTTCCGGCGAAGTCCAAATCGAGCAAATCAGTTTTGGAGGCGATTTTCACTGGGACAACGTGCGCGCCAGAATCCTGACGATGAACGGACTATTCGCCACGACAACCCCGCGCAACGATGCGAGCAGTATCGTCGGTCAGTGGAATCTGCAGGATGCGTACCGCTACGTCTCCGAGGCGAATGCGGGCTATCACTTCGACGTGAATCATGGTCTCAACATCGACGCCGGGATCTTCGTGTCGTACATCGGATTGTTCAGCTACTACAACTTCGACAACTGGACCTACCAGCCGTCGTATGTGTCGTCGAATACGCCCTGGTTCTTTAATGGAATTAGGATCCAGTGGTTCCCGACGAACAAGCTGAAGATCGAACCATGGATTATCAACGGCTGGCAGTCTTACGCCAGATTCAACGGGCATCTCGGCTACGGCGGGCAGATCCTCTACCAGCCGACGGAATCGCTGAAATTGGTGTTCAATAATTATGGCGTCGGCGAGGACAATCTCGGACTGCCCAACACGAACCGCCTACACACCGACGACAGCATCGAGTACCGATACTTCAACAGTCCGACCGCGCCCGGAATATCGAAGATGGCGTTCTCGTTCACTGCCGATGCGGGATGCCAGTATGGCGGCGGAATCACTTGTTCGAAAGGGCCCAACAAGAGCGCGTTTCTCGGCTGGATGCTCTACAACCGTATTTGGTTTGGCGCCGATAAGTACGCGATTACGCTTGGCGGCGGCTCGATGAACAACCCGGGGCGTTATTTGACGCTGCTGCCGCCGATCAACGGCGCCACGGCCGCATCCGGCTCTCCGTACTTCACGGAAAACCCGGGGCAGCATGCCTACATGTGGGATGGCACGATCAATTTTCAGTTCATGCCGAAGGAGTGGATAACTTGGTGGGCCGAGGCGGGATATCGCCACTCGGATATTCCGTATTTCGCGGGCCAGGGCGGCGTGACGCCGCCGGGCGGCAACAATGGCTCGCCGCAATACTACGCTTGCAATTCGGGCGCCTCGGCCGGCACCAACGTCTTGGCGCAGGCGCAGACCGCGTGCGGTGGCACCAATGGCGGCGTGTGGTCCCCCGACCTTCGCACGCAGCAGTTCGTGCTGTCGGCCGGCCTTTTGGTCAAGTTCTAGACATCGATACATTTCGCTCACGGTCGCGGCTCGGAACATCTCCGAGTGCGACCGTGAGCAGGCCGTCGCGCGAGGCTCTGCCGGGTCCGTTTGACCCGTTGCGTCGAGCGCCAATGCATGCGCGGTGCTTGGCCGGAGATTTTTGGCAGCGTCGACGAAAACAGGTGCTTTTTTGATGAAATTCCTACGTCTTTTCGGATATCGTGCTGGTCGCACCATATCTTCCGAAAAGCGAGGACAGCCAGTGTCAATGCAAGGTCGCTGCAATCGCCAAGATTCCGGCCGGATGCCGGAATAGCCCGCCAAACGCGCTGCGGCAGATTCTCATGAATCCCGCGTTCCGGACACATTCCACGCACAATTTCGCCTCGTCCGCGGCACCTCCTCGGTTAATGGAAGAAAAATCGCAAAATCGGCGGCGGGCGCTCGGCGCGCTGTTCGGCCGCTTCTGGCGGTCTCTGCTTCGGCTCGCGAGCGAGGCGCCTGAGCCCCAGCCACCCTGGCATTTGCCCGACTATCTGCGCGTGCTGGCCATTACGGCGATGTGCACGGCGGCCTCATATCCTCTCGCCTCTTATCTGGGCCTCGTCAACACGGCCATGGTTTATCTGCTGGGAACGACAATCGGCGCCTTGCGATTCGGGCGCGGCCCTTCGGTGCTGCTTGCGATCGCCAATGTGCTCGCGTTCGACTTCTTCTTCGTGCCGCCGCTGCTCAGCTTCAACGTGGCGGACGCAAAATACCTGTTCACGATGGCCGTGATGCTGATCGTTGCTTTGGTGATCGCGAATCTCATGGTGAGCATTCGGCGCCACCGCGATACCGCGGACGCGCGCGAACAGCGCACCGCGGTGCTGTATGCGATGAGCCGCGAACTCGCCGTTGCGACCGATGCAAAATCCATCGTGGCCGCGGCTGTCCGGCATATTTGCGCGGTCTTTCACGGCACGGCAATCGTTCTGGTGGCGGACGCCCGGGGGTCCCTCTCGCCGGCCTTGGGTGATGGAGATTCGGCGGGCGGTGGTCCAATGTCGCCCGAGCCCGTATTCGATCTCGAGGTGGCGCAACAAGTCGTGGCACGCGCCGAACGTTGCATCGCGGACGCGATCTACTTGCCGTTGCTGGGAAGTGGGCGCGTCAAGGGCGTGATCGTGGTTAGCCCGCAACCTGCGATGCGCGCGCTGCCCGCGGAACAGCTCAATTTATTGGACGCCTTCGCGGCGCAGTTGGTGCTCTCGCTGCAGAGAGCGCGCTTGGCCGAGGCCGCCGAGGCCGCGAGAATTTCCGCCGAGCGAGTCTTGATGCGAAACACTTTGCTCACGTCGATTTCTCACGATTTGCGAACACCTCTCGCGGCGATTGCCGGCGCGGGCAGTTTGATCGCGCAGCCGGAGTACGCGCTCAATGCCGACCGGCGAGCGACGCTCGGCCATTTGATCGAACGGAAGGCCCGCGACATGTCGCAGCTGCTGACGAACGTACTGGAATTGGTGCAGATGGAGTTCGGCAACGGCGCTCTGCGCACCGATTGGCATGCCGTAGACGACCTGGTCGCATTGGCGCTTCGCGCGAGCGAGGCGCGCCTCGCCCAAAGGAGAATATCGCTGAATCTGCCCGCCGACTTGCCGCTGATCCTGGTCGAGGCGACCCTGATTGTGCAGATATTGACCAACCTGCTCGAGAACGCCGCCAAGTACACACCGCCCGGAACGACCATCACGATCGGCGCCGCCGCGCTCGATGAATGCATTACATTAACGGTCGCCGACGATGGACCCGGCCTCCCCGAAGGCGACCCGGAGCGCTTGTTCGACAAGTTTGAGCGCGGGCGCTCGGAAAGCAACATCGTCGGTGTGGGGCTTGGACTTGCAATTTGCCGCGCGGCCGCCCGCCTGCATGGCGGTGATATTCGCGCGATGAACAACGCCGGCGGAGGTGCGCGTTTCGAAATCACGCTGCCCTTGGCGGCTCAGTCCGACGCGCCGCGCGCGACGGAGTACTGCTGAGAGCCGCGTCGTGGGCGTCGTACTCATCGTCGAGGACGATCAGGGGATTCAAGATGTGTTGCGTTTTCTTGCCGAAGCCAACGGGATGGAGGTCATCGTCGCCGATACCTGCGGCAGCGCGATCCGTGCCGCCGAATCACACCACCCTGATCTCGCGATCGTCGATTTGGGATTGCCGGATCGCGACGGATTACAGCTCATCAGGGAGATACGCCGCTGGTCGCGCCTGCCGATCGTCGTTTTGACCGCGCGCACGCTCGAGTCGCAAAGAAGGGCAGCCTTCGAAGCCGGCGCGAATGACTACGTCACGAAGCCGTTCAGCGCTCCGGAACTCGTCGCTAGGATGCTCGCGCTGCTGAATCGGCCTGCACCCGACGATCCACGTCACTGATCGGCGCGAACATACGACCCACGGGTTTGACGCCACCGGTGAACGAAGGCAGACTCGAATGCCGGCCGGCGTGCGTAAACGACGCCTCAAAATGCAGGCGTCCCACCCTCCAGGCGCAGCGATGGGATCAATTGCTCAAACCGGTGCAATTCTGAGGTGCTCTGGGACCAAGCATGACTGAAGCAATGCATCTCATCTTGATCTTTGAGGACGATCAGGCGATTCAGAGTATTTTGCGGATGCTGTTCGAGGAAAATGGCTTCCGCGTGGTGATCGCCAATACGGCCGCTCGCGGTGAACATGATGCGCGGCTGCACCGACCGGACGTCGTGGTGGTCGACCTCGGTTTGCCCGACCGGGATGGTCTGAATGTCATCACCAGCATTCGCGCGTGGTCGGCGGTCCCGATCATCGTATTGTCGGCGCGCACCGCGGAGGCGCAGCGCGTCGCGGCGTTCGAAAATGGTGCGGACGACTACGTCATGAAGCCATTCAGTGCGCCTGAGCTCCTTGCGCGCGTGCGCGCGATCGTGCGCCGGCACGTGCGCGGCGAGCTGCCGACAGGGGTGCTCGAACTCGGTGACGTCACGATCGATCTCGGCAGACGCGTCGCGCGCCGCAGCGACGGGCGCGAGCTGCGCTTGACCCCGCTCGAGCATCGGATTCTGGAGACTCTCGCCCGCCACGGGGACCGGATCGTGACGCATGCGGCGCTGATCAAAGAAGTATGGGGGCCGCATCGCGATGACTCTCGCGCCTTGCGGGTCTATATCGGCAGTTTGCGCAAGAAGCTCGAAGTCGACCCTGCTCGACCGCGACATATCGTCACCGAACTCGGCGTGGGATACCGGCTCGTCATCGATCCCGATTCGCAAGTCGGCCGCTGAGGTTTGATCGACGGCACCGACAGAGCCATGTGCCGGTGCAGCCATGGTGCGAGCAGGCTTCACTCGCGTAGCGTGCGTACTTGCAGCGAGTTTGCGCTTTCGCCTTCACGAGGGGTGGTCACCACGGAAGCGTTGGCGGTCCGATGCCACCAGCCGCCGCCGAGAGCCTGATACAGCGCCACGGTGTCGCCGTAGCGCGCGGCTTGCGCCTGAACACGGTTGAGCTGCGCCTGATCATAAGTCGTTTCGGCAGCGAGCAAGATCAGCGTGTTGACGTACCCGACTTGCATCTGTCGCAGCGTGAGATCGTAGGTGACTTTCGCCGCCCTCTCGGCGTCGACGTTGGCGGCGAGCGCATCGGCGTCCGACAGCGACGCATGCAAGGTGTCGGCGACGTTTTGATAGGCCGTTATCACCGCGCTTTGGTATTGCGCCGCGGCCTGCTTCAGGGCTTCGTTGGCGGCGCGCTTTCGATGCAGCAGCGTACCGCCCTGGAACAGGGGTTGGGTCATGTCGCCGACCAGGTTCCAGAAGGGGCCGCCATGGCGGAACATCCAGCTGAATTGATCCGCGTTGCCGCCGTAGGAGCCGGTGATTGGAAATTGCGGCAGCATGGCCGCAATCGCCACGCCCACCTCCGCGTTTGCCGCATGGAGCTGCGCCTCGGCCGCTCGAACATCGGGGCGCTGCTCGATGATCTTGGAAGGCAGGGAGACGGGCAGCTCCGGCGGCAAGTGCAGCGCATCCAACTCGAACGTTTCTGGGACGTCCTGATTCGGTAGATTGCCCACCAAGGCGCGAATCAAGTCGCGCCCCTGCTCGAATTGCAGCTGCAGGGGTGGTAGCGTGGCCTTGGCCTGGGCCAGGGCCGTCTCCTGGGCGGCAACGTCGATGCGCATCGCTTGCCCCAGCCGAAATTGATCGCGCAAAATCTGCAGCGCCTTTTCGTCGGCTGCGATGATCTGCTGGGTCGCGCGGATCTGCGCTCGCAGCGACGCTTCTTGGATCGCGGCCGCGGCGACGTTCGAGGCGAGCGTGATGTAGGTAGCCTCCAGCGCAAAGCGTTGTACCTCGGTCTGCGCGGCCAAGGCCTCCACCTGCCGCCGGTTGCTGCCGAACACGTCGGGCACGAATCCCACGGTAAGTTCGGCCGTCTGAAAGTTGTAATAGAGCGGCGTTGTGTAGGGCGGCACGCCCGGGGTTTGCAGCGGCGCCGAAAGGTTGTCGCCGTTGCCTTGCACGCCGGGAGCCTGATCGTTGGTCAGGTTGCCGGCGATCTTGTGACGCTCGGCCTGATATGTCGCTCCGACCGATGGGAAGTAGAACCCTTGTTGCGCATAGACGAGTTCCTGGGCTTGGGCCAACGACGCCTGCGCCGCGGCGACGCTTGGATTGGCCTCGAAGGCCTTTTCGATGAGCGAATTGAGCGCCCGACACTGGAACAACTGCCACCACTGGAATGGGATATCCCGGCCCGCGATGTAATGCTGCACCTCGCCGCCGTGGATGTCCGCGGACGAACTCGCCTCCGGCAGCGCTTCGGCTGCATAGCCGGCGTTCGCCGGCGCTTGGGGTTTGTGAAAATTCGGGCCGACCGCACAGCTCGAAGCCAATGCCGCAGCGGCAACCAGCAATCCCGCATGGACTGGCCGTCGGGTCGACTTTGTTATAGCCACGCAAAGCGTGCGGCAGACTGGGTTCATTTTGCAGCAACCTCTTTGCGGTTCCACCAACCGCCGCCGAGCGCCTGGAACAATGCGACCGTGTCGCCATAGCGTGTGGCCTGCGCTTGTACGCGCGTGAGCAGGGTCTTCTGATAGGCCGTTTCTGCGCTGAGCAGAGTCAGTGAATCGACATAGCCGATTTCTGCCTGACGGCGGGTGAGCTCAAAGCTCAGCTTGGCGGAGGCTTCCGCATCCACATCGGCGGCGAGTGCATCGGCATCGGCCAAGGATAGGTGCAGCGTGTCGGCGACGTTCTGATAGGCGGTAATCACCGTGCTCTGATATTGGGCTGCCGCCTGCTTCAGGGCTTGCTTGGCGGCGCGCTCCTGGTGCAGCAAGGTCCCTCCTTGAAAGACCGGTTGCGTGACGCTTCCGTAGAGGCTCCAGAACGGGCCACCCGAGCGGAACATCCAGGGGATTAACGTGGCATTGCCGCCATATTGCCCGGTGATCGAGAACTGCGGCAGCATGGCGGCGGCCGCAACCCCGACTTGGGCATTCGCGGCGTGCAGCTGCGCCTCGGCGGACCGGACGTCGGGACGCTGTTCAATGAGCTTGGCCGGCAGGCTCACCGGCAGCTCCGGCGGTAGCTGCAGCGCATCGAGTTCGAAGGTCTCGTCCGAACCGTTCGGCAGATCACCCACGAGCGCTCGGATCAGATCACGCGTTTGCTCGTACTGCTTCTGCAGCGGCGGCAGGGTGGTCTCAACCTGCGCCAAGGCCGCTTCCTGCGCCGCCACATCGATGCGCATGGCAAAGCCCAGCCTGAACTGGTCGCGCAAGATCTGCAGCGACTTCTGGTCCGCTGCGATGATCTCCCGGGTGGCCTGGATCTGCGCACGCACCGACGCGTCCTGAATGGCCGCGGCGACCACGTTGGAGGCTAGCGTGATGTACGTCGCCTCGAGCGCGAAGCGCTGCGCGTCCTTCTGGGCGGCCAAGGACTCCACTTGCCGCCGGTTGCCACCGAGCACGTCGGGCGCGAATCCCACGGTCAGTTCGGCGGTGTAGAAAGTGTAGTAGGAAGGCAGGTTGTGCGGTTCGTGGTAGGGATCTTCGAGTATCGGCAGCAGATTGACGCCGTTGCCCTGGACGCCGATGGTCGAACTCGAATTGGTGTTGCCGGACACTTTGTGTCGCTCGGCCTGCAACGTCGTTCCGACTGCCGGATAAAAGAATCCCTGCTGAGCATAGACCAGCTCTTGTGCTTGGCGCAGCGATGCTTGCCCGGCCGCAATGCTTGGATTGGCCTTGAATGCCTTCTCGATCAGTGCATTGAGCGCCGGCGACTGGAACAGCTCCCACCACTCGAAGGAAATATCCTTGCCGGCGGCGAGATGCTGTGCTTCGCCGCCGTGGACGGGAGCCGACGCACTCGTTTCAGGCAAGGGCACGGGTGCGTAGCCGGCATTTGCCGGCACCTGAGGCGCGCGCCAGCGCGGTCCCACGGCGCAGCCGCAGGTCATGGCCGTCAATGTCGCGGCGAACACAACGCTAACGGAAGAACGCACGGCCCACATACATCGACTCCGAGTGAGGCCTTGAGCGGGCACGAACCTCCCACTGTCAAGATGTGGGGATGATTCTGCGCGTCAGTGCGATCCGCAGGTACTGTGAGAAGTCCGAGTGGCCCGGTGTGCAACTTCGGGCCATTGTGTGCGCTGGCCGCAACTTGCACGTGCTGCGGTGCACACGAGCGGAATTTCCTGGGAGCAATGGCCATGCGCGATCGCTTGTCTCGAAGTTGGCATTGGTTGATTGCTGGGCAGCGGCGCGCGCTTCCCGCGGGCGCCGGGCTGCTCCTGGCTGCCCTGGCCGGAGTCTCGTATCTCAGTGCCAAGGCGGAACCCCAAGCAACGGGCGCCGCCGCCAAGTCCGCCGTAAGGGCGCC
>Ga0209040_10002537_pt1 | contig 14280 bp, 12 predicted proteins | sample BogFormECP12_OM3_FD_188240 | JGI IMG/M metagenome (GOLD analysis project Ga0209040, IMG submission 188240) | Bog forest soil microbial communities from Calvert Island, British Columbia, Canada - ECP12_OM3 (SPAdes) (version 2) | ecosystem: Environmental > Aquatic > Freshwater > Wetlands > Bog ...
GCGCCAGACTTTGGTCGCGCATTCGGCCTGCGCCTGCACGATCGGCCACAGCCGCCGGGGCAGGCGCTGGCTGCGGCGGGTGTGCAGCAGGATCGAGTCGAGGGCCGCCCCGTAGACGTCGTTTTGGCGCTGGTCGAAGGCGCCGTTGCCGATCCGCACCGGGCTGGCGCCTGCGTAGCCGGAGAGGTCATCGCGCGTGGACTCCGTCAGATCGCGCCGCCCGTCGATCCCGTACATGATCTGCAGGCCCCCGTCTGAATTGGGCTCGAGGTCGGCGACGAACTGCATGAACTCCTCCGCCTCCCAGTCGAGGTTCAGATAGTGCAGCGCCTGCAGCGTGAACGTCGAGTCGCGCAGCCACGTGTATCGATAGTCCCAGTTACGCGCGCCTCCCGGCGTCTCCGGCAGCGAGGTCGTGAGTGCCGCCACGGTCGCGCCCGTCGGCATGTACGTCAGCCCCTTGATCGCGAGCGCCGAGCGCTGGATCGGATCGCGCCAGCGGTGGTCGGGTATCCGCGCGCGGCTCAGCCACCCGCGCCAGAAGCGCGCGGTGGCGGCGAGGCGCTCGTTTGCGTCATCGACGCTGTCCGCGCCCGCGAACTCGCTCTCCCATGAGAGCGAGCAGTAGATCTGCTCACCCTGTTTGAGGGTGTGACGAGCCCTCACCCGGTCGCCCTCGGCGCCGAGTGCCATGTTCGTCTGCAGTCTGATCGTCAACTCCTCGCCGCTCGCGTCGGCGGTGTGACCGTCCTCGGCGACCGACCACTGGGCGGGAAGCCGCCCGTAGTCGAAGACCGGCTCGCAGGTCAGCTCCATCTCGACCTCGCCCTCCAGACAGAAGGCGACGCGAACGAGCAGGTGGTCGGCGTCTTCGTCGGCCGGGGGGCGGGTGTGTGGCGTTATCTGGTCCACGCCGCGGCGAGGTCCCAGGGTGAGGGCATCGCGCACGCCCGCCCAGCCGGTGGGGGTCTTCCACGTGGTCAGCAGCATGTTCGTACCCGGCTCGTAGATCCGAGCCGAGGGCACATTGATGCCGAAGGGCCCCAGCCGGAAGGAGCCGGCCTGACGGTCGAGCAGCGTGCCGAACACGCTCGGCGCGTCGAAGCGCGGGACGCACAGCCAGTCGATCGAGCCGTCGGGTGCCACCAGCGCGCCGGTGTGGCAGTCCGACAGGAACGCGTAGTCAGCGATCGGGGGGAAGGGGGAGGGCATCGCCGCGCTCTGCGGCGCGCGCGCTGCGGCAGGCCCCGCGGCACCCCCGCTCTTGGGCGCACCTGCGCGTTTGGCTGCTCCAGGCTTGGCCCCGGTGCGCTTGGGGGGGCTCATGCTTCCAACCAGGGGCCGTGCCAGCCGCCGAACTCCGCCACGAGCTTGTCGGCCTCGGGCGGGCCCCACGTGCCCGGCGCGTAGCGGTGCACCGGTCGCGGACCTTTGAGCAGCGGTTCGAATATCCGCCAGGTCTCTTCGACACTGTCCTGGCGCGTGAAGCGGGTGGCGTCGCCTCGCATCGCGTCGAGCAGCAGCACCTCGTAGGGGGTGGGGGCCTCCCCGCCCTGCTCGGCGAAGTCGACGTCGAGCGTGACCCTCCCCGGACCCGAGACGTCGGCGCGGTGGGCGTCGAGAATGACGCGCGTGCCGGTCGTGGGATCGAGCTTCACCACGAACTGGTTCGGTTCGGGACGGCGGTGGCCATGCTCCATGAAGCCGAGCCGTGGGGCGTGCCGGTAGACCGCCCGCAACTCGGTCTCGGTGATGGGAAGCTTCTTGCCGGTGCGGATGAACCACGGCACGCCCGCCCAGCGCCAGTTGTCGATCTCCAGGCGCACGGCGGCATAGGTCTCGGTGGTCGAGTCCTTGGCGACGCCGTCGATGTCGAGATAGCCGTCGTACTGGCCGCGCACGTAGTGGGCCGGGCTGGCGTCGTGGATCGAGCGAAAGAGCGCGAACTTGGCGTCCTTGAGCGTGGCGGCGTCGTTGCCCGCAGGCGCCTCCATCGCGGCGAGGGCGAGCGCCTGCATGAGATGGTTGACGACCACGTCACGCACGGCGCCGACGGGATCGTAGAAGTGCCCGCGGTCCTCCACCCCGAAGCTCTCGGCCATCGTGATCTGCACGCACGCGATGTGGTTGCGGTTCCAGATCGGCTCGATCATGGTGTTCGCGAAGCGCAGAAAGAGGAACTCGTCGGTTCCCATCTTGCCGAGGAAGTGGTCGATCCGATAGAGCTGGGACTCGTCGATGGATTCATGGATTTCGGCGGCCAGGGCCCGTGCCGATGCGAGGTCGTGGCCGAACGGCTTCTCGACGACTACGCGGGCGCCCCGTGTGAGGGAGGCGTCCTTGAGCTGCTTGATCACCGGGCCGAAGAGAAACGGGGGGATCTCCAGGTAGAAGACCGGTGTGCGCGCGTCTCCGAGGGCCGCCGCGACGCGCCCGTAGGTGGCGGCGTCGGTGAAGTCCCCGCTCACATACGCAAGCCGCGCGGCGAAGCGCTCCCAGACCTGCTCGTCGATCGTCTCGCCGCACGCTTCGATCGAGGTGCGCGCGCGCTTGCGGAGGTCCTCGATGCTCCAGTCGTCGCCGGCCACGCCCACGACCGGGCAGTCCAGCAGGCCGCGGCGCTCCAGCCGGTACAGCGAATGGAAGGTCATCACCTTGGCGAGATCACCGGTGATCCCGAAGATCACGAGCACGTCTGCGGGACGCACGCCGTCGGAGTCGAGGCCGCGATCGGGCGTGCGCCTGGGCGCCCCAGTCGGCGTGATCATGCTCGCTGTCGCCTGGGCTCGTCCATCCTCGACGCGCAGTCTCCCAGTTTTCGCGGTGAGTTTCATGGGTGCGTGCACTAGAGCCGAGCGCATGCGCGCGACCCTCCGATGCGTGCCACCCTCTGTGGCCGTGAGCGACTATCTGGAGCTGCCCGAGGGCTGGCAGCGCGTCTCATCGGAGGCCCCCCGGCCCGTTTGTTACGAGCGAGCTCCTGCGCCGGCCCGACGGCAGCGAGGTGCGCTGGCGTTCGCTGGATCTGCTTGCGCATCGCCGCTCTGTCATTCTCCCATGGCGCGAGCGGGACCCGCCGCATCCGCCGGCCGATAGGGATGGTTCCACATGCTTCTGGCAGCAAGCTATCCGTTTCTCGAAGTTCTCTGGACGATGGTCCTGTTCTTCCTGCTCGTCGCCTGGTTTTGCCTCCTGGTCTTCGTGCTGAGTGACATCTTCGAGCGCCACGACGACTCGGGATTGCCGAAGGTCTTGTGGATCATCTTCGTCCTCGTCCTGCCGTATTTCGGCGTGTTCGTGTACCTGCTGGCCGAGCATGGGGGCATGGCCGAACGAGCCCATGCCCGCCGGCAGGCCGGCGAATCGCGGGCGGGAGGGCGCACGCAGCCCGCAGGCCCGCACGCTGATCCTGCCGCGCAGATCGACAGGGCCAAGAAGCTGCTGGAGGAAGGCTCGATCACGCAGGCCGAGTTCGATCTGCTCAAGGGCAGCGCGCTGTCCGCGGCGTGAGCTTCGATGTGACAAGCATGCGAGCGAGGAGGGTGAGCTAGATGACCGAGGACATCGCAGAGGCGCCCGGCGGCGAGGGCCCACGCACCGGCGCGGACTCGCCGGGCGCGGGCACCGGCACGGCCGGGACGACGGGCGGGCCGTCGCCCGGCCGCGCTCGACGGATCTGGGTGCGCGTGATCCTGGTGGCCGCGACGGTCCTGGCCGTACTGGCGATCTTCGCGGTCTGGGCGAACCGCCAGATCCTGAATCCGAGCAACTGGTCGCGGACCAGCACCGCCCTGCTGCAGAAGGAAACGATCCGCACCGCGCTGTCGGGTTACCTCGTCGATCAGGTCTACGCGTACGTCAACGTGCCGGCCGAGCTGGAGTCGGGCCTGCCCAGCCAGCTGCGCCCGCTCGCGGGCCCGATCTCGGGAGCGCTCCACGGCGTCGCCGAAAAAGGAGCCGAACGGGCGCTCGCCACCCCCAGGGTGCAGGACATCTGGACGAAGGCCAACTACGCGGCCGACCAGGCGATGGTCGTGGTCGTAAACGGCGGCGGCAGCCGCGCCCAGATTCACGGTGGCACCGTCTCGCTGAACCTCCGCCAGATCGTCGCCGACCTCGCCGAGCGCCTCGGCCTGCCCGCCGGCGTGGCGGAAAAACTGCCCGCCTCGGTGGCGAACCTGAAGATCGTCACCTCCAGTCAGCTCGGCCTCTTCCGCTCTCTCGCCAAAGGCCTGCACGCGCTCGCCCTGTGGCTCACGGTCCTCGTCCTCGCGCTTTACGCGCTGGCGATGTTCCTCGCCCGCGGCTATCGGCGGCGCACGCTCGCGTGGGTCGGCTGGAGCATGGTGTTCTCCGGAGTGCTCGTGCTCGTCGCTCGCAAGGTCGGCCAGGGCGAACTCGTCTCGGCGATCACCACCGACGCCTCGATCCAGCCGGCGGCCGACGACGCGTACTCGGTAGCGACCTCGCTGCTGGTGCAGGTCGCGAGCGCCGTGATCATCGTCGGCATACCCGTGGTCTTCTCCGCGTGGTTCGCCGGGCCGGCGCGCCTGGCGGTCGCCGGCCGGCGCTTCCTCGCGCCGCACTACGAAGCTCACCCCAGCCTCGCCTACTGGCTCCCCCTCGGCCTGCTCGCCCTGGTGTTCGTGTGGGGTCCCATCCCGGCCACGCGCAACCCATGGTGGATGCTGCTGTTCACCGTCCTCGTGCTCGTCGGTGCCCATGTCATGCGCGGGCAGATAGCCGCGGAGTTCCCCGATGCGCACGCGACGTCCGTACGCGACTCGATGCACAGCGCCGTCAGCTCGATGGGCGAGCGGGTCGGCCGTGCGCGCGGGGCGACCTCGCCGCCCGCCCAGTCCGCCTCCAAGGCGGCCGAGATCGAGCGGCTGGCGGCGCTGCACGACAGGGGGGCGATCGACGACGAGGAGTACGCGACGGCGAAGCGGGACCTGCTCTCGGGCGGGTGAGGCGGCTCAGTGGGGCCGGATGGCGGTCCCCACCGGCCAGCTAGGCTCAGCTCAGTGTCACTCCTCTCGATCACCGCATGAGCGGCGCGTCAGCGCCAGGCGTCGCGGAGCTGCTCAGCGCCCGCGCGGGCGAGGAGATGGCGCTCAACCAGCGCTACCTGAACCCGCAGATGGGGCGGATCCTGCGCACGCTCGGCTTCGACCGGGTGTGGAGCGGCGGTGAGGGTGCGCACCTGATCGACGCCCGGGGCGAGCGCTATCTCGATCTCATCGGCGGCTACGGCATGTTCGCGATCGGGCGCAACCATCCCGACGCGATCACGGCGATCGAGGAGGTGATGGCGGCACGGACCGCCAACCTGCCCCAGCTCGGCGTCACGCTGCTGAGCGGCGTGCTCGCCGAGCAGCTGCTCGCGCGCAGCCCCGGGCGGGTCGCGGCGATGGTCCCGGCCAACAGCGGCACGGAGGCCGTCGAGGCCGCCATCAAGATCGCGCGCGCTGCGACCGGGCGCCCGCGTGTGCTCTACGCCGAGCACGCCTTCCATGGGCTCACGCTCGGTTCGCTCTCGCTCAACGGCAACACCGAGTTCCGCGAGGGCTTCGGCCCCTTGCTGCCGGGCTGCCAGGCGGTCTGCTTCGGCGATCTCGACGCCCTCCAGCTCGAGCTCGAGCGCGGCGACGTGGCGGCGTTCGTCGTCGAGCCGGTCCAGGGCAAGGGCGTGAACCTGCCTGCCGCGGAGTACCTGCCGGGCGCCCAGCGGCTGTGTCGCGACGCCGGCGCGCTGTTTGTCTGCGACGAGGTCCAGACCGGCGTAGGGCGCACCGGGCGCTTCCTCGCGCTCGAGCACTGGGAGCTCGAGCCGGACATCATCTGCCTCGCCAAGGCGCTCTCCGGCGGGCTCGTCCCGATCGGCGCGGTGCTGGTCAGCCGAACGGCGTTCGAACGCGTCTTCGACGGCATGGAGCGCGCCGTGCGCCACGGCTCGACGTTCGGCGGCAACGACCTCGCCGCCGCGGCCGCGCTCGCCACGCTGCGGGTCCTCGAGCGCGAGGATCTGGTAGCCCGCGCCGAGCGGATGGGTCGCCTGCTGCTGGAGCTGACCGTCCCGCTGGCGGAGGAGTTCGAGGTCGTCAGCGAGGTCCGCGGCCTCGGGCTCATGTGGGCGATCGAATTCGGGCCGCCCGCGCGGGCTCCCGCACGGCGACTGTGGGAGGCCGTCGAGAGCCGCCAGCCGGGGCTCTTCTCCCAGCTGGTCGTCGTACCCCTGTTCCGCGAGCACCGGATCCTCTGCCAGGTGGCGGGGCACCGCATGAACGTGATCAAGGCGCTGCCGGCGCTCGTGATCGACGAGGCGGAGGTGCGGCGCTTCGCGGCGGCTCTGCGCGAGACGATCGCCGCCGCCGAGCGCTACCCGGCGGCGCTTGCGCGCTTCGGTCTGCGCACCGGGCTCAGGGCCGCGCGCGTGCGTCGCTAGCCTGTCGAGTTCATGCTCGTAGCCAGAGATGACATCCGCAACGTCGCGATCGTCGCGCACGTCGACCACGGCAAGACGACGCTGGTCGACGCCATGCTGTGGCAGTCCGGCGCCTTCCGCGTCGGGCAGGACGTCGCCACGCGGGTGCTCGACTCGATGGATCTCGAGCGCGAGAAGGGCATCACGATCCTCGCCAAGAACACCTCGCTGCGTTATCGCGACGTCAAGCTCAACATCATCGACACGCCGGGCCACGCCGACTTCGGGGGAGAGGTCGAGCGAGGCTTGACGATGGTCGACGGCGTCCTGTTGCTCGTCGACGCCTCCGAGGGGCCGCTGCCGCAGACGCGCTTCGTGTTGCGCAAGGCGCTCGAGGCCAAGCTGCCCGTGATCCTGGTCGTCAACAAGGTCGACCGTCCCGACGCGCGTGTCGCCGAGGTCGTCGACGAGGTCTATGAGCTGTTCCTCGACCTCGATGCAGACGAGCAGCAGATCGACTTTCCGATCGTCTACTGCAACGCCAAGGCCGGCGTCGCCGCGCTGCACTACGAGCCCGGGGCGCCGCTGGAGGGGAGCAACCTCGCGCCGCTGCTGGACCTCCTGCTCGAGCGCATCCCCGCGCCCAGGCACGACCCCGAGCATCCGCTGCAGGCGCTCGTGACGAACCTCGACGCCTCGCCGTACGTCGGGCGCCTGGCGATCTGCCGCGTGCGCCACGGCAGCATCCGCAAGGGCCAGCAGGTCGCCTGGTGCTGCGCGGACGGCTCGATCAAGCGCGTGCAGGTGGCCGAGCTCTACGTCACCGACGCGCTCGACCGCGTGGACGCGCCCGAAGCCGGGCCGGGGGAGATCATCGCCGTGGCCGGGATCGCCGAGGTGACGATCGGTGAGACGCTCGCCGACCCGGGTGACCCGCGCGCGCTGCCGGTGATCACCGTCGATGAGCCGGCCATGTCGATCACCGTCGGGGTCAACACCTCGCCGCTGGCGGGGAAAGACGGCGACAAGATCACGGCCCGTCAGATCCGGGCGCGCCTGGACCAGGAGCTCGTGGGCAACGTCTCGCTGCGCGTGAAGGAGACCGAGCGCCCGGACACCTTCGAGGTCCAAGGCCGCGGCGAGCTGCAGCTGGCGGTGCTCGTCGAGATGATGCGCCGGGAGGGCTTCGAGCTGACGGTCGGCCAGCCCCACGTGGTCGAGCGCGAGATCGACGGCACACGCCACGAGCCCGTCGAGCGACTGTCGGTGGACGTGCCCGAGGAGCACGTCGGCACCGTCACGCAGCTGCTGGCCGCTCGCAAGGGCCGCATGGAGCACATGAGCAACCACGGGACCGGCTGGGTGCGGATGGACTACCTCGTTCCCGCGCGGGGGCTGATCGGCTTCCGCACGGAGTTCCTCACCGAAACCCGAGGAACGGGGATCATGCACCACGTCTTCGACCGCTGGGAGCCCTGGGCGGGCGAGCTGCTCACACGCACGAATGGTGCGCTCGTCGCCGACCGCCGGGGCGAGACCGTCACCTTCTCCCTGTTCACGCTCCAGGAGCGCGGCTCGTTGTTCGTGGGTCCCGGCGAGGAGGTCTACGAGGGGATGATCATCGGCGAGAACGCGCGCGCGGAGGACCTCGACGTCAATCCCGTCAAGGAGAAGCACCTCACGAACATGCGCTCCTCGACGTCCGACGTGCTGGTCCGCCTGGACGCGCACCGCAGGCTGACGCTCGACGAGGCGCTCGAGTTCGTGCGCGAGGACGAGGCCGTCGAGGTGACACCGGCCGCGGTGCGCATGCGCAAGGGCGTGCTCGGCAAGGTCGAGCGGCTGAAGGCCATCCGCCAGGCGCGCAGGTGAGCGCTCACGACGCCCACGTGGCGCAGCCCGCGCGAGGCGATGACGCTAAGGTACCGCCGATGATCCGACCGATTAGAGCGTTCAAACTGAGCAGAACCGTCCTGTGTGTCGCGGGCGTGGCGTTTGCGTGCATGCTGGCGAGTGCCGCCTCAGCGGCCGCCGAAACCACCGTCGTCTACGTCAAGGAGAGCCAGCAGGCCTACGAACAGCAGCTCGCCAGCCACGAGATCCAGTCGGCGACGTTCAACAAGAGGGTCCGCTCTCTGCACCTGACCTTGAAGAACGGACAGCACGTCCTCTACCGCTACCCGGCCCACGATTCCAAGAGCCTCGAGGCGAAGCTGAAGGCGGCAGGCATCCCGGTGTCGGCCCTGACCCCGAAGGCGGCGAAGGCCGAAGCCGCGAAAACGCCGGTCAAACACAAACTCCGCTACATCGCCGGCGGCATCCTGATCGTCGTGATCGTGATCGTCGTGGTTGTGCTGCTCATCGACCGCAGGCGCAAACACGCGCAGGAGTAGAGCGGCAGCGACCGGCGCTGGGGGATCGGGGGCGCCGGCCATCGTTGCCTCCGAGATAACGGTGCGCCTGCAGCCGCGCGCGTCGGCGAACGAGATCGTCGGCCCGCGCGGCGGCGTGCTGCTCGTGCGCGTGAGTGCCCCGCCGGTGGAGGGGCGTGCCAACGAGGCTCTCTGCCGTCTGCTCGCCAAGCGCCTCCGCGTCGGGGTGCGCAGTGTGTCGGTCGTGCGCGGGCATGGCGCGCGTGAGAAGGTCGTGCGCGTGGAGGGGATCTCCGCGCAGGAGCTCAACCTGCGTCTCGGGACGGCACCCCCGGCTCCCTAAGAACAAGACTCAGTCTTTTTCTGGTACGGTGGCGTCGACCGCGGTCGACATGCCACCGAAGCGGAGGCTCACGCTTGCAGCCCAGCACGCAGACACCGAGGGCCCTGGCTCTGGCAGGCCTGGCGCTCACGGCCGCGCTCGTGGCCGGGTGCGGCGCATCGGGCTCGGGCGGTTCGGCGGCGGGGAAGATCGTCGCCGTCGGAGCCGAGAGCCAGTACGCGAACGTGATCGCCCAGATCGGCGGCTCCCAGGTGGCGGTAAGCGCCGTCGAGAGCAACCCGAACACCGACCCGCACAGCTTCGAGGCGAGCCCGAGCGTGGTGCAGACCGTCGAAGGCGCGCAGCTCGTCGTCCAGAACGGCGCGGGCTACGACACGTACATGAACAAGATCGAGTCGGCCACCGAAGGCCATCCGCGCCAGGTGATCGACGTGCAGAAGCTGCTCGGCCTGCCCGAATCGCTCCCCAACCCGCACCTCTGGTACAAGCCCACGACGATGCCGGCGCTGGCCGCCGCGCTCGCCGACGCGCTGTCGCGCCTGCAGCCGGCGCACGCCGCCTACTTCCGCGCCAACGCCGTGCGCTTCGATGCATCCCTGCAGCCGTGGCTGGCGGCGATCGCGCGCTTCAGGGCACGCTATCCGGGCACGCCCGTGGCCACGACGGAGCCCGTCAGCGACTACATGCTCGAAGCGGCCGGCACGCAGAACGAGACGCCGTTCGCCCTGCAGGCCGACATCATGAACGGCATCGATCCGGCGCCGCAGAGCGTCTCGCTGCAGAACGGCCTGTTCTCCGCTCACCGCGTCAAGGTGCTCCTGTACAACCAGCAGGTCGCCGACCCGCTCACGCAGTCCTTCATCGAAGCGGCCAAGAGCGGCGGCGTCCCCGTCGTCGGGGTCTACGAGACGCTGCCGACGGGCTATGACTACCAGTCGTGGATGCTCGCGGAGATGGCCGCGCTGGAACGCGCCCTCGCCGAGCGCATCTCCACGCAGCGGCTCTGAGATGAGCGGGACCGCGGCCACGCCGCCGACGGCTGCGGGCGCCCCCGCCGGGCCCACGCCGATCCTCTCCGTGGAGGGGATCAGCGTGCAGCTGTCCGGACGCCAGATCCTCGATCAGGTGAGCTTCGCGATCGAGCCGGGTGAGTTCACCGGGCTGATCGGCTCCAACGGGGCGGGCAAGACAACGCTGCTGCGCGTGATCCTGGGGCTGCAGGAGCCGAGCGCCGGGAGGGTGCTGGTGGCCGGGCGCCCGCGCTCGCGACGCAACCCGCTGATCGGCTACGTGCCGCAGAAGTTCCAGCTCGACCCCGACATGCCCCTGCGCGCCCGCGACCTCGTGTCGCTCGGCGTGGACTCGAACAAGCTGGGCATCCCGCGTCCGTCGCGCGCGCGCAAGCAGCTCGTGGCAGAGATGCTCGATGCAGTCGACGCGAGCAGCTTCGCGGACGCGAGGGTGGGAACCCTGTCCGGCGGCGAGCAGCAGCGTGTCCTGATCGCCCACGCGCTGATCGGCCGGCCGCGGCTGCTGCTGCTCGACGAGCCGCTGGCCAACCTCGACCTGCGCAGCGCCGGCGAGGTCGTCGCGCTGCTGTCGGGCATCGTCAAGCGGCTCGAGGTCGCGGTGCTGATCTCCGCGCACGAGATCAACGCCCTGCTCGGGGCGATGGACCGCGTCGTCTACCTCGCCGCGGGCCGCGCCGCCAGCGGCACGACCGAGGAGGTCGTGCGCGCGGACGTTCTCAGCAAGCTCTACGGTCATCACGTCGACGTCCTGCGCGTCCACGGGCGCCTGCTCGTGGTGGCCGGCGCCGGCGAGGACTCCGATCTGGCAGGGCACGAGGTCGCCTTCCCGGCCGGCGAGCCACGCGCATGAGCGATGCCGTCAAGGCGGTCTTCGAGACCGGCTTCTTCACCGACCAGCCGGTGCACGTGGCGCTCGCCGTGGGCACCGTGGTGGCGGTGATCACCGCTGCGGTGGGCGTGTTCACGGTCATGCGCGGGCAGTCGTTCGCCGGCGAGGCGCTCGGCGACCTCGGCGCGACCGGCGGCTCGGCAGCGTTCCTGCTCGACGTCGGCCCGCTGTGGGGATTCACGCTCATGTCCCTCGCCGGGGCGGCGGCGATGGAGCTGATCGGCATCGAACGCCCGCGCGGGCGCGACCTGGCGACCGGCATCGTGCTCGGAGCCGGCCTCGGCCTGGCTGCGCTGTTCCTCTACCTGGACACGACCTACCACAACACCACGGGCGCCACGATCACCGTCCTCTTCGGCTCGCTGTTCGCGATCTCCAGCTCGACGATCGTGCCCGTGGCCGCGCTGGGCGCGGCGGCGCTGGCCATCGTGCTGATGCTCTACCGGCCGCTGCTGCTGAGCACGGTCAACGCCGACATGGCCGCTGCGCGCGGCGTGCCGGTGCGCCTGGTCGGGGCCGGCTACATGCTCGCGCTCGCGCTCGCGGTGGCGCTGGCCGCGATGACGATCGGCGCGATCCTCAGCACGGCGCTGCTGATCGGGCCCGCCGCGACGGCTCTGCGTCTGACGGCGCGCCCCGGCCGGGCCATGCTCGTGGCGGCGCTGATCGGGATCGCAGCGGTGTGGCTCGGCGTGCTGCTCGCCTACGACAGCTACTACTGGCCGCCGGCGCAGCACGGCTGGCCGGTCAGCTTCTTCGTGGTGACGCTCATCTTCCTGTCCTACGTGGCCTCGGGGCTCGTGGCGCGCCGGCGCGGGCGCAGCTGATGTTCTCGGGCTTCATGGTCAACACCTGGACCGTCGCGAGCATCGTCGCGGTCATCGCCGGGCTCGTCGGCTTCTTCGTCGTCCTGCGCGGCTCGGCATTTGTCGCCCACGCCGTGCCCAGCGGCTCGTTCGCGGGCGCGGCGGGGGCGAGCCTGGTGGGAGTCAACGTGTTCGTGGGCCTAGGTGTCTTCTCGCTGCTCGGCGCCCTGAGCATCGGCGTGCTCGGCCGGCGCGGGCGCCACGACGTGGGCACCGCGCTCTCGCTCGTGATGATGCTGGGGCTCGGTGCGCTGTTTCTGGCCCTCAGCGACGAGTACGCGCAGCAGGCCTATTCGCTGCTGTTCGGCGAGGTGCTGGGCGTGAGCTCCAACGAGCTCGCGCCGACCGCCGGGCTGGCGCTCGTGTGCGTGCTCGTGATCGCGCTGCTGTATCGGCCGCTGACGCTCTCCTCGGTGCTCGGCGAGGTGGGTGAGGCGCGCGGCGTGAGCCGCTGGCGGATGGAGCTCTGCTTTCTCGTGCTGGTCGCGCTGGCGAGCACGATGACGGTGCCGGTGGTGGGCACGCTGCTGATCTTCAGCCTGATGGTCGGCGCGCCGGCGGCCGCGCGCTCATTCACGGCCAACCCCCTGCTCGCGCTCGCGCTGTCGGTCGCGCTCGCGCTCGCGATCGTGTGGGCGGCGATCGCGGCCTCCTACACGACCAACTATCCGGTCGGCTTCTTCGTCGGCACGATCAGCGCCGCCACCTACGCGCTCGGACGCGTGTGGGCGGCGGCGCATCGGCGCAGATCGGCCTCGCCGTGAGCGCCGGAGTGCAACACGCGGGCGCCTGCTACCGCCCTACCATCTGCGTATGAGCACGCCGTCTGCGAGCGAGCCGTGGGCCCAGCGCGCGGAGGCGGTGCTGATGGCCGCCGGGCACAAGCGCGGCGGTGCACGCCGCGCCGTGCTCGAGCTGCTCGAGCGCCAGACCTGCGCGCTGACGGCGACGGAGATCGAGGACGCTCTGCGCTCGCGCGCGCAGCGCGGGGTGAGCCGCGCGAGCGTGTACCGGATCCTCGATGAGCTCGAGCGCCTGGCACTCGTGCAGCGCGTGGAGACCGGTCAGGCGATGGTGCGCTACGAGCGGGTGTGCGAGCACGAGGAGCACCACCACCATCTCGTCTGCGATCGCTGCGGGCTCGTGATGCCGTTCTCCGATCCAGACCTCGAGCGGGCGATCAGGAGCCTCAGCGCGCGGGTGCCCCTGGCGGTCTCAGAGCACGAGATCGTTCTTCACGGGGCCTGCACGGACTGCCGCGGGGACTGAGCGCGGGAGCGCTCCGCGCCCCCGAGCGCGCGGGTGGCGGGCTCCGTGGGCACCGCGGGCCGACCCCACAGGTACGTGGCCACGCAGCCCAGCGCGAACACGGCGACGACGAGCAGGACCGGGCCGGAGTCCTCGACGAGCGCTCCGACGACGCCGGCGGTGAGCCCGCCGGCGAACGCGGCCAGCCACGCCGGGTCGCAGGCCACGGGCGCGAGCAGCTGCTGGCGCCGGCGCACGCCCCAGGCGGCGTAGGCGAGCGCCGCCGCAGTCGCGAGCGGCATGACGTGGTTCTTCAGCTCATCCCACGCAGCCTTGTAGCGGCGCACGATAATGTCGCGCACGTCCTGCGCCGAGCGCGCGTGCAGGACGCTGCCCGTGAAATGCCCGCCGCCGTGGGCGGCGGCGAGGTCGATCGCCGCCAGCCCGAGGAGGCCTGCGAGGGGGCTGATCAGCACGATCAGCGCGCGCCGGCGCGTGAGCTCGCCCGGCAGCAGCATGATCGTCGCCACGGCGAAGCCCACGCTGACGAGGATCACGCCGCCGACGCCTGCGCCGATCCGCGCCGAGCCCTCGACGGCGGCCAGCGCGATGCCCGCGAGGGCCATCGCCAGGGCCGCCACGCGCCCGCGCGTGGCGGGGTACAGGGCGGCGGCGACCGCGGCGAGCACGAGCACGGCGAGCCCCGACTTCAGCTCGTTGCCGATGCCGTAGAAGCGAGCGCCGAGGATCGGGTCGGGTCCCAGCAGGGAGCGCATCAGCAGCTGCGTTCGCGCGAGCGCGTCGGCGCTGAGCGCCACGATCGCCACGAGCGCGGGGGCGATCGGAGCGCGCGGCCAGCCCAGCAGCCGATCGGTGAGCGCGCCCAGCGCGATGCAGACGAGCGCGATCGTCGCATACTCCGCTGCCGCGCCCGGCTCCAGTGCCGCCGGGATGAGCACCGCGACGGGCGCCCACAGCACCCCCAGCGCGCCCGCGCGCATGGCCCACCGCCGCGCTCGCTGCCGGGGAGCGGCGACGAGCAGGAGCATGGCCCAGGCGAGGAGCAGGAAGCCCAGCGCCTTCAGCCGCCGCCCGCCGATCACGTGC
>Ga0209040_10002538_pt1 | contig 14277 bp, 14 predicted proteins | sample BogFormECP12_OM3_FD_188240 | JGI IMG/M metagenome (GOLD analysis project Ga0209040, IMG submission 188240) | Bog forest soil microbial communities from Calvert Island, British Columbia, Canada - ECP12_OM3 (SPAdes) (version 2) | ecosystem: Environmental > Aquatic > Freshwater > Wetlands > Bog ...
TATGCGTCAGCCGGTGAAATCGGCTAGTGCCGTTGCCCTGGGCATCGTGGTTCGCAAAGCCGAAGCATCAGCGCCGAGGCGCCCCTGTGGCCACGACTGCCTCCCGCGACACGGCTACCACCTTCATCCGGCCCAGCAGGGGTTTGATGTGCTTCTTAACGCGCCCCTTGTCGGACAGCAGCGTGCTGGCCTTCTTGGGGGCCTTGCGGCGGGTCAGCAGCCGTCCGGCTTCCGCGTCCGCCCAATAGGCGCCGCACAACTCCGCCACGGTCGCTGCCTCGCGATTGGCCTTCTTGTCGGCGGCCGGGTCCGTGCCCTTCACCACCTCGCCCAGCAACCGCCTGGCTTCCTCGCGGGCCGTGTCGGGGGTCCATGGCGCGCCGTGCCGCCCGATGGTATGCCACCGCTGCCGCCCGTCAGTGGTCCGGTACTTGAGGAAGTAGGCGACGGCATCCCGTTGCCGGCGCGCGCCGAAGCCGGGCACCGCGGCGTCCCATGCGATCCCTCCTGGCTTAAGTGCCCGCACCTCGCGCAGTCCGATCCGCTTCCGCTCGCCCATTGTGTCGCAACCTTCGCTTGGTAGCTAGGGGATAGCTAGCAAGCACATAGCTACCAGACCGACGCAAACAGTAGCAACCAACAGCAAAAATCAGCAAGCAAAATGCTAGATACACACTGAAGTTTTTCGATGCCAGGCAGACAGTCGCAAACCCCCGCAACCCCCAAGAATTGCCTTCCAAGGCGAAGGTCGCACGTTCGAGTCGTGTCGGGTCCGCCAATCAAATCAAGGCGTTCGAATTGGCCGTCAGGACTGTCGAAGTTCTCAGGCGGCGTATAGGCAGCAGCCAGGCTCCGGAAGCCCGCAAAGCAGCTGCATCTACCCGCATGCCTTCCACAGCGAGCCGGAAGGCGCCCCACGCATGCATCGCTGTCCTGCACGACTTTGCTATCGAGCTGAGGGGAGATCGCAACCATCGTCGGGCTTGGACAAGACAAGCGGGACACAGGGCGCCGCCCGCTGGATTTCAAAATTGCCAATTCGTTCCATCGCTGAATTCCACCGCCGCCAGGAGTATGGCCGTCGCTCGTCCGATGGCAGTGACATATCCCGGTCACGCGGGTACTGTTCCAGGGCCGCTACACCTCTGACGTACTGGGCGTCCGTACAAGAGGACATGACATCATGGAACTTGATCGTCGTCAGTTGCTCATGCTGACCGGAGCCCCTGCACTCCTTGGCGGATTATCGGGCCGCACGGTGGCCCAGGGCAGTCCCAGTTCCGCGCCGGAAACCAAGGCAGACTACGTCGTGGAGATCGGCACTGGCCTTGTCGAGCTCGCACCGGACAGCATCATATCCACCACCACTTACAACGGTCAGTTTCCCGGTCCGTTGCTACGCTTCAAGGAGGGCCAACGCACCGTCGTCGATATCCACAATAACACGGATACGCCCGAGCAGCTCCACTGGCACGGCTTGCACATACCGTCTGACGTGGACGGCGCCGCCGAGGAGGGCTCGCCTTCCATTGCCCCACACGGCATGCGCCGCATCGTGTTTACGCCAGGCCCGGCGGGGTTCCGCTTCTACCATACCCACCTGATCGCTCGAGACAATCTCAGCATTGGACAATACAACGGCCAGGTTGGTGGCCTGTACATCGAACCGAAGAACGAGCCTGGTGCTTATGATCGCGAGGTGTTTCTCGTACTCAAGGAATTCGAACCGTTCTTCAGTCGCGGCGGCGATATGGCGATGGACTTCCTTCCCGGTGCGACAGTCAAGGAGCTGGAGGAGACCGGCGAGTCGGCGATGAAAAAGTCGCTTGCGGCCGGCAAGCCGCACGGCTTCGAGGTTGGCTATAATCTGTTCTCGATCAACGGCCGCAAACTCGGTCACGGGGCGCCAATTCAAGTCAAGCGCGGCGAGCGCGTGTTGTTCCACGTCCTGAACAGCAGCGCCACAGAAATCCGCAGCCTTGCCTTGCCAGGACACAGATTCAAGGTGGTCGCCCTGGACGGCAATCCGGTGCCAGTTCCCGCCGATGTGCCGGTGTTGTGGATCGGTACTGCCGAGAGGGTCTCCGCTATCGTCGAGATGAACCACCCGGGCATCTGGATACTGGGAGATCTGGCCGACGATGACCGCGATCGCGGCATGGGCGTGGTCATCGAGTATGCCGGCGCCCGCGGCAAACCGACCTGGGTGAAGCCCAGGCGATCAATCTGGGACTATACGCGCTTCGGCAAGGGCGGCGCCACCGCGCCGGCACCCGACGAAGTGATCCGGATGGTCTTCGCCAAACGCAATGCCGCTGACAATGGCTTCAACACCTGGACCATCAACGGCACGGTGTTTTCCATGGAGCAGATGTCGCCGATGTTCCATCTGCATCAGGGCAAGCGCTATCGACTGTCGATGCGCAACGCCAGTGACGACATCCATCCAATGCACCTGCATCGCCACAGCTTCGAAATCACCAGGATCGGCGGCAAGAACACCGCCGGTGTCATCAAGGACGTGGCCATGCTCGGTGGCTACCAGGAGATGGATGTGGACTTCACTGCCGACCAGCCTGGCCTGACACTGTTTCACTGTCATATGCAGTTGCACATGGATTTCGGCTTCATGGCTCTGTTTGACTACGTATGACGAAACAGCATGGTGTTCGCGGCATCGCGTAAAGCCCTCTCTTGCGCCGCCAGGGCCGCCCAGTAGTCTGGTAGGGCTGCCGGCGCTAACATCAGCGTCGACGCATCACGAACCCCGAACCGGGAGAACCGCCGATGCCCAATTTCCGCCCCTCTCCCGACCTCGACATATACTACCGGGTCGATGATTTCACCGATCCCTGGCGCCATCCGCAGACAATCCTGATGCTGCACGGCAACGCGGAGAGCGGTCTCGCCTGGTATGCCTGGGTTCCGAAACTGGGGCGAAGTTACCGTGTGGTGCGGCCCGATATGCGAGGCTTCGGCGAGTCGACCGCGATGCCACGCGAATATCCTTGGACCCTCGATCGGCTGATCGACGATTTCTGTCTTTTGATGGACCATCTGGGCGTCACCCGCTTCCATCTTGTTGGTGCCAAGATCGGCGGCACGATCGCGCGTGCTTTTGCCGCGCGCCGGCCCGAGCGGCTCATCACGCTGACAGTGGTTGGCACGCCGCCGCCACTGCGCGTCGGTGCTGCCGAGCGCGTGCCCGAGTTGATCCGCGATTTCGAGACTCATGGCGTCGAATATTGGTCGCGACAGAACATGGCGAGCCGCCTCGGCGATAGCTTCCCACTGGAAGGATTTGAATGGTGGGTTAAATTCATGGGCCGCACCGCGGTCTCGACTCAGGTGGGCTTCATGGGAACGATCGCTTGCGCCGATATCCGGGCCGACCTGCCGAACATTACCTGTCCGACCCTGGTCATCACCACCGAGCAAAGCGCGCTCGGCACGGTCGAGGAAACCCGTGCCTGGCAGCAGCAGATCACTGATTCCGAGCTGCTGGTTCTGCCCGGCAACTCGTACCACGTCGCCGCCACGCATGCGGACCGCGCTGCCGAGGCGACGCTTGATTTCGTGGCGCGGCGCGGCAAGGAGAATGCGCCATGATGCCGGTGGAATTCGATGTCACCGGGAAAGTTGTCTTCATCACCGGGGCCGGACGTGGCATCGGCCGAGGCATTGCCGAGGTGCTCGCGGAAGCGGGTGCCGATATCGCGCTGAATGCGCTGACGCCGAACCACGTCGAAAGCGCGGCGGTGGCAATCGCTGCGGCATCCGGACGACGCGTCGTTCCCGTCATCGCCGACGTGACGAAGCCGGATGAAGTGCGGCGCTCCGTTGATTCGGTCCTCGCCGCGTTCGGGCGCATCGATGTGCTGGTGAACGGTCTCGGCGATTCCATCCGCAAGCCTTTGGTTACGCTGCCGGACCGGACGGACAGCGCCGCCGGCGTAACCGAGGACGAACTTCGGTTCATCATGGATATCAACCTGACCGAAGCGTTGCTGTGCACGCGCGCGGTCGGCCCGCACATGCTGGCACGCCGCTCGGGGAAGGTGATCAACATCGCGTCGTGGACCGCGCATCAGGGCGGCCGGGACATGGTGATCTACACGACCGCCAAGACCGCGCTTGCCGGTTTCACGCGGGCGCAGGCGCTTGAATGGGCGCCCTACGGCGTGCACGTCAACGCCATCGCGCCAGGCATTTTCCCCGATGTCGTGACGTCGGGTGAAGAGCGCGTGCGGCAGTCCACGCAGCGCGCGGAGCAGACTGTGCCGCTTCGGCGCCCAGGGCGGCTTCGCGAGGTGGGATTTTTGGCACTCTATCTCGCGTCGAGCGCGTCTGATTACATGACAGGTCAGACCATACTGCTCGACGGCGGCCTGAGCCTCTGAATGCAAAAGGAGATCGTGCGATGTCTGGTGCAAAACGGATCGAGCAACTGGCGCCGGAGCTGGAAAGGATCATCTCCACCGCCGAAGCGATCCACGATCTGGCCGACGGATTTGGCGGGCCGCAGGGTCCGGCAGAGGGTCCGCTCTGGTGGAAGGAAGGCGGCTACCTGTTGTTCAGCGACATCCACAACAACAAGCGGATGAAATATGTGCCCGGTGGCGGCGTGACGTTGCATCAGGAACCGACCAACCGGGCGAACGGACTGACCAGGGACCTTCAGGGCAGGCTGATCGCCTGCGAGCATGATTCGCGGCGAGTCATCCGTCAGGAACTCGACGGCAGTACCACCGTGATCGCCAACAGCTTCCAGGGGCGGCAGCTCAACCGGCCCAACGACGTGGTGGTGAAGTCCGACGGCTGCATCTACTTCACCGATCCGTGGACCAGTCCTGCACCGGCCGAGCAGTGGGACTTGACCTTTTCCGGCGTCTACCGCGTCACCCCGGATCTGGGGTCGATGACACTGTTGATCGGCGACTTCGTGGTGCCGAACGGTCTCGCCTTCTCGCCAGACGAAAGAGTGCTCTACATCAACGATTCGCGCCGCGGGCACATCCGGGCGTTCGATCTGATGTCCAACGGAACGCTGGCAAAGCAGACCGATCGCGTGTTCGCTGACCTGCGCGGCGATGAGCCCGGTGTCCCTGACGGCATGAAGGTCGATGTGGAGGGCAATGTCTATTGCGGCGGGGCCGGCGGCTTATGGATCATGGATCCGAAGGGAAAGAAGCTGGGCCGCATTGTGCACGGGGCTCCTGCCACCACCAACCTGGGTTTCGGTGGCGATGATTGGAAGACGCTGTACTTTACCAGCCGGAATCACCTGGGATCCGTCAACGTAAAGATCCCAGGCATCCCGGTGCCGCCGCAGAAGGCGTAGTCAAGGATCCGCATAACGGCACTCAGTATAGCACGGACCGGACTGAATCGCTCCGCTACCGTTCCTGGACACGATCCACAAGGTTAGTATCGCCGCCGCATCTTCCCCAAACATTGACACCCCGCCCATCTCGGCCGACCATGCCCCCGACACCCGAGAGTCCCTCGTTTTGCCCTCGCCCCGCCGGAAGCGGCGCGAGCCGGGGCAAGGCGAGTCCATTGCAACAACGTGGAGCGCACAGACGCACCGACGAGGAGCCCATCATGCACCAACGTGTCCAGTACCCCGAAACGATCGAACCGCTGGTCCAGTTCATCGAGCAGACGTCCCCTGCGGAGATCCTGGATCGCACCCTGGACAAGCTGCGTGCCGGCATCGCGCCGCAGACCATGCTGACCGCCTCGGCGCTGGCGGTGGTGCGTTCCTCCGACCTGCCGCCCGGCCACCACGGTGGCCCGCTGCATCCGCTCGCCGGCCTGCACGCGATCACCAACCTGGTCGGCCGCCTGGACGGCGAGGACCGCTTCCTCCCCGTCCTCCAGCACGTCGCCCTTTCCAACAAGCACATCAACGACCCGGTGACCTCGCCCTTCAGCCTGCTGGAGTTCGCCCCGCTGGATCCCACCGGCGCCATGGTCAGCCGGACCGCTGACCTCGCCGTCGATGGCGCGGGCGACGTCATCTCCGCGGAAGGTATCGAGGCGGCCAAGGAGGCCTTCCTCAAGGCATGCGGCCGCGGCGAGAGCAACAAGGCGGACCACATCTTCCTGTGGCTGTGGGACCACGTCCCGGCCATCGAGGCGTTCGACCTGCTGATGAGCGTCGCGCTGCCCAAGAACGCGCTCGACGATCACTACTTCCTGTTCCCGGGCTATCTCTGGCGCGGCCTGGAGGCGCTGGGGACGGAGCACCTCAAGGTGCTGTTCCGGCCGGCGGTGCGCTATGTCGCGCGCTTCCCCGCTCAGCGGCTGGTGCCGGAGGCCGATGCGCTGATCGAGCAGCATGGGCTGCTGACCCGCATCCTCCGCCAGCGCAGCGGCGACGATGAAACCGCCAGGATCGGCGAACTCGGCGAAGCGATCCGCGGCTGCAAGGTCTACCCGGAGATCCCCAAGCTGATCGCCCAGGCCCTGGCCGACGGCCTGTCGCTGGAAGGCGCCGGCGAGGCGCTGTCGATCGGTGCGGCCGGCCTGTTCCTGCGCTCGCTCACCGGCAATCCGATGGACGTGCACCTGCACACCAGCGCCAACCTGCGGCGCTATTTGCTCCGGCTCGACGGTTTCAGCATGAAGAACAAGTTGCTGACGCTGCTGCTGTGGCACACCGGGCCGGAGGTTAAGTCGACCCAGTACCGCATGGAGGAGACCATCCAGCCGGATATGGATGCCGTCGCCGCCCTGCCGCATCGCTCGCAGGAAGAGCTGCTGGAGGCGATCACCCAGAGCATCTACAACCAGCCGCCCACCGACTGGTCCAAGGTCAGCAACCTCGGCCAGATGCGCGCGGTGCCGGAGGTGAAGGCCACGGTGAACCTGGCGCAGCAATACGTGAACCTGCGCTACGACCCGCAGGTGCTGATCCACCGCCTCGCCACGATCGTCTGTCACGACAACTTCACCGAGATGCACGCCTTCAAGCACCACCAGGCGGTGATCGAGGAGTTCCACAACACGCGTGAGCCGTGGCGCTGGATGCACCTGGTGTGCGGTTGCCAGGCCGCAGCGGTCTCGTACGGCAAGAACATGACGGTCTACGAGGACGCGCTGGAACTGATGCACGCCGCGTAGCCGTTTTCTCACGTCATGGCCGGGCTTGGCCCGGCCATCCACGCCTGTCCTTGGATGCAAGCAACAACGACGTGGATCGCGGGCCTTCGCCCGCCATGACGGCAGGGCGCGCCGTTCCTAGTAGATGCCGGGAATCAGGCGCGACGTTCGGTCGCGGTAGGCGTCGTACCCGGCGCCGAACTGCGAGCGCAGCAACGCCTCCTCGGCGCGAATACGCGCGACCAGCGGCACGATCGTGAGTGCCGTGAGCATGACGCCAACCCCGGAACGAAACGCCAGGTCCCAGCCAAGCGAGTTGATCAGCAGCCCCAGGTAGCTGGGGTGGCGGATGACGCCGTAGATACCGGTCGTCACCAGCGTGTGCCCGGGCTGGATGGCGACCAGTCCACTGAATCGATGACCGAGCACGAACACCGGCCACATCCTCAACGCTCCGCCGGCGACGAACAGCACCGCGCCGATCCAGCGGATGGTATCGCCGTCGAGGGTCCAAAACTCCTTGCGGTCGGTATAGGCCGGCAGCCAGGCCCCCAGTAACCCAATCACCGCGAAGGCGATCAGCACCCAACGGTTGCCGCGATCCTCGCGCTCGCCCGAGCTCAGGTTGCCGCGGCTGAACACTGCAACGCCGGCCATCACCACGGTTGCAACCGCAACTGCGGTCAGCGCCGGCTGGGAGAAGAACGCGGCAAAGCCACCCTTGCCAAGGACGGCAAGGCCGAGAAAGCCGAGCGTTCCCGCGATGGACATGAACGCCAGTCTGGGCGTGATTGTCATGGCTGCCTCGCCAGATGCTTGAGCGGCCCGGCGGGAATACCATCTACTTCTGCAAGGCGTCCCAACACATGTCGTAGAGGGCACAGCGTCATGGACCAGCAGAGCACAACCATCTCCCAATTAAGCGGTGTGGAGGCCGATCTGGTCTATCTCGCGCCAATGACCGAGAGACCCCACAGCTACACCTACGATCCGCCGCCTGGTGTGCCGCGCAGCAATACTGCGAATGCGCCCCATCGGGTGACGGTGCACGATGCGCGGCCGCTTGTCGCCGATCTGTCGCTCGACCGCGAAGGGTTCGAACTGGTCGAGCATTACAGCGCGGTCCACGACTTCTACGACGAGGACGAGCTGCGACGCGTGTATTACCCCGAAGCCGAACGCCTGGTCGCGCACTACACCGGCGCATCGCGCGTCATCATCTTCGATCACACGATCCGCCGCCGCCAAAGGGGTGCGGAGGATCGTGCTGCGGGGATGCCGCGCCAGCCGGCGACACGCGTGCACAACGACTACACCGAGCGTTCCGCGCCACAGCGCATCCGCAATCTGATGGGTGACGAGGCGGAAGCGCTGCTGGGCAGGCGCTACGAGTTCATCAACGTGTGGCGGCCGATCCGCGGTCCGCTACGCGACGCACCGCTGGCGATGTGCGATGCGCGTTCGGTCTCGCCTGGCGATCTGGTGGCGTCGGACCTGATCTATCGCGACCGCAAGGGCGAGATCTATCTGATGCAGCACAATCCGAAGCAGCGCTGGTACTACGTGCCCGAGATGCGCACGGACGAGGTGCTGCTGCTGAAGTGCTATGACTCGGCGCGCGACGGCCGCGCGGTGCTGTCGCCGCACGGCGCGTTCGAGGATCCGACCGCGCCTGCCGATGTACTGCCGCGCGAAAGCATCGAGCTGCGGACGATCGCGTTTCACGCCGCCTGACCATGCGGGGACTGGACGGCAGGCGGGTAATCCTGACCGGCGGCGCAAGCGGCATCGGTCGCGCCGCTGCGCTGCGTCTGGCCGACGAAGGCTGCGTGCTGGGGATCTTCGATCTCGACGAAGTGGGGGCGCAGGAGACCGCCGCGCAGTGCGGACAGGCGCAGGCGTATCGCGTCGACATCACCGATCGCGACCAGATCACCGCCGCCGTCGTGGCGTTCGGCCCGGCGGAGGGGCTGGCGAACATCGCCGGATGGGACACGCCGGTCGCCTTCCTCGATACCGACCGCGCGCTGTGGGACAAGGTGGTGCAGATCAACCTGTATGGCCCGTTGAACATGCACCATGTCGTGGTGCGCGGCATGGCCGAGCGCGGGTTCGGCCGCGTGGTGAACGTGGCGTCGGATGCCGGGCGTGTCGGTTCATCAGGTGAGGCGGTGTACGCGGCGTGCAAGGGCGGCATCATCGCGTTCACCAAGACACTGGCGCGCGAGCTGGCACGCAAGGGGGTTACGCTGAACGTGGTGTGCCCCGGCCCGACCGAGACGCCGTTGTTCGACAATTTCCGCGCGGCGTCGCCGTCGATCGGCGATGCCTTGGCGCGTGCGATTCCGTTGCGGCGGCTGGGGAAGCCGGATGACTATGCGGGGATGATCGCGTTCCTGCTGTCGGACGATGCGGAATACATCACCGGCCAGACCATCAGCGTCTCCGGCGGGCTGACCATGGTGTAGATACACTTGTCATTGCTTCGCTTCGCTCGCAATGACAGTGGAACCGAGTTTCGGTGAGTCACTGCGCGGATGCGGTCGCTCTCCATCGAACGAGATCGGCAAGCCGACCACCTTCAGTCCGCTCCCAGGCAGCGTCCGGATCAGATCGACCGCCTGCAACTGCTCGGTCGCGGCCAGCTCCGCAATATCGTTCACCGGCGCACACGGCACACCGACGCGCGTCAGCGTCTCCATCCACTCATCGCGGGTGCGCGTCAGCAGTACCGGCGCCATCGCCATAATCAGCGCCGGCCGGTTGGCGGACCGCTTGCGACCATCGTCGAAGCGCGGGTCCGCCACCCATTCCGGATGGCCCATCGCCTGCGCACACTTGACGAACAACCGGTCGTTGCCGGCGGCAATGCAGATCGGCCGGTCCGCCGTCTCGAACGTCTGATACGGCGTGAGGAGCGCACTGGCGGTGCCATGCCGCTTCGGCATCTCGCCGTTCAGCATGTAGCTGTTCAGCGGCCCTTCCACCCAGGCGACGGCGCTTTCGAACAGCGAGGTATCGATCACGCAACCCTTGCCGGTGCGCTCGCGCTGTGCCAGCGCCGCCAACGCGCCGATCACGCACCACATCCCCGTCGCCTTGTCGTTGATCGCCGGCGCGCAGAAGGTCGGCGGATCGTCCGGGCGCCCGGTCATCGTCATCACCGCGCCGAACGCCTGCAACAACGGATCGAAGCCTGGCGCCAGACGCAGCGGACCTCGGCTGCCGAACGCCCAGATGGAGCAATAGATCAGCCGCGGATTCTCCTGCAGCATCGCATCCGGACCGATCCCGACCTCATCCACGATGCCAGGCCGCAGGTTCTGGATCATGATGTCGGCATCGCGCGCCAGCGCCTTTAGCGTCGCGATGTCGTCTGCGTTCTTGATGTCGAGCGTGACCGATCGCTTGTTGCGGTTATAGGTGTGGAACGCCAGCGAGTCGCCGTCGATGAACGGCGGCCCCCACAGCCGCGCATCGTCGCCGCCATCAGGCTTTTCCACCTTGATCACATCGGCGCCCATGTCGCCGAGAATCACGCCTGCGAGCGGACCTGCCAGCGCCTGGCCGACCTCGAGCACCTTGATCCCGTCCAGCGGCAAGCTCATCGCGCGTCAGCCGAGACCGATGCGGCGGCGGAAATCGTCATCGCGCAGGCTGAATTCCTTGCCTGCGAGATCGTCTGCCTCCTTCGTGCACAGGTACACGATGGCACGTGCGGGGTGCGCCACCGGCGTGAGTTGCTCGCGCGGGATCTTGCTGATCGGGTTGATGCCGGAGGCGCGTATCGTCACCTGCATGTCGGTGTCCGTGGTGCCGGGCTGGAAGCCGAACACGCGAATGCCGGCGGCGCGGTGTTCCAGATCGATGGACCGCGTCAGCATCGCCAGCCCCGCCTTGCCGGCGCAATACGCGCTCCAGCCTTCCTGCGGCCGCAACGCCGCGCCCGACGAAACATTGATGATATCGCCATGGCCGCGCTGGATCATGCCGGGCAGCACGGCTCGGATGGCGTAATAGGCGCCGATCAGATTGATCTCGATACCGCGCGCCCATTCGGTGGGATCGGCTGTGCCGACCATGCTGATCGGCTCGATCACGCCGGCATTGTTCACCAGCACATCGGGCGGGCCGAAGCGGCGTGTGGTCTCATCGACAAGAAGCTGGCACGCCGCGTAATCCGACACATCGCACGCAATTGCCGCGGCCTTGCCGCCACCCGCATCGATCTGCCGCGCGTTCGCCGCCGCCTGTGCGATGGTGCACGCGGCGAGCACGACCGATGCGCCCGCCTTGCCAAGCGCGAGCGCCGTGGCGGCGCCGATGCCGCGGTTGGCACCCGTTACAATTGCAACCTTTCCGGCCAGACTTTGCATCGGCCTCGCCTCCACAACACCTGCCGCTTTATGGCACAGGCGCGCGATTGGACAAGCGAGGCTACTGGTGAGTATCCTCAGAACCCGAAGTGCCGAAGGGGGAACGGATGTCCGGCAGCGTGACCTGGAACGAGACGACGCCAACCATCGCCGGGAGCAAACTACACCTGATGCGTGGCGGCAGCGGCCGGGCGGTGCTGGTGCTGCACCACGACATCGGCACGCCCGAGCGGCTGCCGTTCTACGACACGCTGGCGCGAAGCTTCGACGTGCTGGTGCCGCATCATCCCGGCTGGGGCAAATCGGAGCGGCCGCAATGGCTGCGCAGCGTCCGCGACATCGCGGCGATCCATAGCTGGATGCTGAGCGATCTCGGCCTCAGCGACGTGTCGCTGGTGGGCCTGGGCTTCGGCGGCTGGATCGCTGCCGAGATGGCAAGCCAGGCGCCAAACGCATATCGCAAGCTGGTGCTGGTGGGCGCGATGGGCATCAAGCCGCCGCAGGGCGACATCGCCGATCAGGCGATCGTGTCCTATCTCGATTATCCGCACGCCGGCTTCCACGACCGGGCGGCCTTCACGCGCGTCTATGGCGATGTATCGACGGACCAACTCGAGCAGTGGGACATCTGCCGCGAGATGGTGTTCCGCACCGCGTGGAAGCCGTACATGTACAGTCAGACGCTGCCGCATCTGCTGGGCGGCGTGAAGACACCGGCGCTGGTGGTATGGGGCGACGATGACCAGCACGTGCCGAAAAGCGCGGGCGACGCCTACGTGAAGGCGCTGCGCAACGCTCGGCTGGAAACCCTGGCCGCCTGCGGGCACTATGTCGATATGGAGAAGCCGGACGAGCTGGCCAGGCTCGTCTCGACATTCGTCAACGCGAACTGAGGGGAGCACGCCATGCACCTGATGTATTTCACCGAACAGCCGATGGCCGCCTACGACGCGAAGGAGGGGCTGAACTACGGCGCGACCGCGCTGACCTTCTCCAACAAGCACTACGATCCGGTGGCGGCCAGCCGGCTCTACAACGAGTTCCTCGAAGAATACATCATGGCCGACGAGTGGGGCGTCGACGGCATCATGCTGAACGAGCACCACAACGCGCCGTTCTGCATGCAGGCCCGGACCAACGTGTTCGGCGCGATCCTCGCGGCGGTGACCAAGAACGCGAAGATCGTCTTCCTCGGCAACCCGCTGCCGCTGTCGGACAATCCGGTGCAGCTCGCGGAAGAGATCGCGATGATCGATATGATCTCGAAAGGCCGGGTGGTGTCAGGCTTCGTACGCGGCGGCGGACAGGAGCAATTGGCCAACGGGGTGAACCCCGCGTACAACCGGGAACGCTTCGTCGAGGCTCACGACCTCATCACCAAGATCTGGACCGAACCCGGGCCGTTCCGCTGGGAGGGTACCCACTACCAGCACCGCGTAGTGAACCCGTGGGCGGTGCCGCTGCAGAAGCCGTATCCACGCGTGTGGATACCCGGCGTGCTGTCGCGCGAAACCGTGATCTGGACCGCGCAGCAGCGCTATCCGTATATCGCGCTGAACACCGCGATCGACGCAACCAAGACGATCTGGGACACCTATTCCAAGGCCGCGAAGGACGTCGGCTACGAAGCCGGACCGGAAAACTTCGGCTACCTGATCCGCGTGCACGTGCAGGACACCGAAGAGAAGGCGATGCAGAACGCGCGACAGTTCATGTGGATGCAGGGCGAGTTCACCGGCCTGGCGCATCCGGTGTGGGCCAATCCGTCGGGCTACTTCTCGCCGTCCGGCCGGCGCGGCTTTGTCGAGTTCGCGGTCGGGCGCGCGAAGAACCCGCGTGGCCAGCCGAGTTTCGAGGAGCAGGTCCACGACACCATGATCGTCGCCGGTACACCGGACCAGGTGATCAAGCGGCTGAAGTACCTGATCGAGCACACGCGCCCCGGCATCATGGGCCTGTGGGGCAATGACGGCACGGTGTCCGCGGTGGATCGCCGCCGCTGCATCGAACTGCTGGTGAAGGAGGTCATGCCGGCGGTGAAGGAGCATGGCAAGACGCTGGGCCTGAAGGATCCGTGGGAGGCGAATGCACCGGTGCACTTGCGGTATTCGACCGATATCCCGGTGCAGCGCGCGGCGGCGGAATAGGCGCCATCCCACCGATCAACCTCTCCCGCACGCGGGAGAGGTTGATCGGCAGCACGGCACGGTCAGTTAGGGTTCGCTGCGGAATAAGGGAAGCACGTCCGAACGTAACTTGTACCCCATCGTCATGGCCGGCCTTGTGCCGGCCATCCACGACTTTGCTGCCTGCATCAAGAACAGACGTGGATGGCCGGGCCAAGCCCGGCCATGACGATGAGTGTGTCGCCACTGTGCCAGTTGCAGCATTTGTTCCACCGCGGGCCCTTAGTTCGTCAGGGCAAAGTGCACCTGAACGGTAACGACTATCCTCTGCTGCGACATCGTGGCAGGAAATACCGGCAGCGTGGCATTGCGCAGCATTGCCTCGGCGGCCGCATCCAGGATCGATGAACCTGACCCGCGTACCACCGAGACCTCGGTCACGCGGCCCGATCGCTCCACCGCGAACCGCAGCGTGACGCTGCCTTCCTCGCCGCGTCGCCGCGCCGCCTCCGGGTAAGACTTGTGGGCCGCCAGCCAGGCTGAAAGCTCCTGTCGCCAGGCCGTGCTGATCGATAGCGTTGTGCTTGCCCCACATGGCGTCCTGGGGTGGAGGTGTGCTGCGGTAAGCTGATGGAGATGGACGCAATCACCGCCGAGGTGCCTGCGGC
>Ga0209040_10002539_pt1 | contig 14261 bp, 10 predicted proteins | sample BogFormECP12_OM3_FD_188240 | JGI IMG/M metagenome (GOLD analysis project Ga0209040, IMG submission 188240) | Bog forest soil microbial communities from Calvert Island, British Columbia, Canada - ECP12_OM3 (SPAdes) (version 2) | ecosystem: Environmental > Aquatic > Freshwater > Wetlands > Bog ...
CGCCCGCGTCAGCCCCCAGCACAAAGTCCGCCTGGTCGACGTCCTGCGGAAGCAAGGCCAGATCGTGGCGATGACCGGGGACGGCGTCAACGACGCGCCCGCCGTGAAGAAGGCCGACATCGGGATCGCGATGGGCACCGGCACCGAGGTGACCAAGGAAGCCGCGGTGATGATCCTGACCGACGACAACTTCTCCACCATCGTCAAGGCCGTGGAGGTGGGCCGAAGTCTGTACGACAACCTCACCAAGTACATCTGGTACCAGATAGGCGGCCTGTTCGGCTACATCATGACCTTCCTCGGTGCCAGCATCTTCGACATCGCCGGCGGTATACCGCTCCTTCCGCTTCAGACGCTGTGGGTGAGCTTCACCACCCTGTCCCTCCAGTCCGTGGGGCTCGGGTACAGCAAACCCGCCGCCGGGCTGATGGAACGCCCGCCCCGGCCGCGCGGGCGGCCGATCCTGACCCGCGGGCTCACCGGCTGGCTCGCCTTCGTCGGCCTGCTGACGGCCGCCGGCACCCTGGCCGTGGTCAGCTGGGCGGACAAGGCACACGGACTCGCCGAGGCCCGGACCATGGGCATGGTCACGCTCGCGCTGTTCTTCCTGTTCTTCTCGATCGAGTCGAAGGAAGAACGCGAGTCGGCGTTCTCCACCACCACCTTCTCCGACAAGACGTTCGTCCGCACGACCGGGCTGGCTTTTCTCTTGCTGCTCCTGTCAACCGTCCTGGGCATTTTTCATACGGTGATGAAGACCACCACGCTCGGCGTCACGCAATGGCTGATCTGCACCGCCGTCGCCCTGTCGGTCGTGGTGGCCGCCGAGACCCGCAAAGCAGTGCTGCGGCGGGCCGCTGCCCGTCCCTGACGGCGGCCAGGTTTCCCGGCGCCGACGCGCCGTACTTTCCCGGCTGACTATCCCGGCGGCCTGCCGATGCCGCAGGCCGTGCGCCGCCTGCTGCCGGTTCTCCCGGATCCGGTCTTGACATCATCGTTCATCATAACTGATAGTATACTACAAGACTGATGAAGTCTTATGGAAGGTCACATGCAAGACAAGGGAGCCGATCATGACGAGACAGCAGAGCCCGATCGTGGCCACGTCTCACCAGGAGACCGCGCAGGACCCGCACCGGTCGCTGCACAGCGAGATAGGGGGCCTGCCGGGGGAGCATCCTGGGCGGTCGCGTAATCCGCTGATCAAAGTCGCCGGCCTGGCCTGGCTGGAGTTCGAGAAGCCCGACCTGGACCGCGCGGAGCGGTTCGGCGCCGATTTCGGCTTCACCGTGGCCGACCGGACCCCGGACACGCTGCTGCTGCGCGGCCGGTGGGCGTCCACCCCGTGCCTTGTGATCCGGCGCGGTCCGCAGCCTCGTTTCGCCGGGGTCGCGTTCCAGGCCGCGGCACGGGACGACCTCGACCGGCTGGCCGGCGGTACCGGCGGAACTGTCATGGCGCACTGGGGCGGCCACGCCGTCCGGCTGCGTGACCCGAGCGGGTACCCGGTGCACGTCGTGTACGGCGTCCCGGAACTGCCCGCGCTTCCCGAGCGCGGCCCGCTGCCGCTGAACTTCGGAGCCGGGCACGTCCGCGCCAACGCCACCCAGCGGCCGGACCGGCACCCGGCCGAGATCGAGCGGCTGGGGCACGTGGCGCTGGGCACCACCCGGTTCGCCGCGGCCCTAAACTGGTACCTGGACACCCTCGGGCTGATCGTGTCCGACTTCCTGTACCTGGACGGGCAGCGCGAGCGCGGCCCCGCGATGGCCTTCATGCGCTGCGACCTGGGCAGCACGCCGTCCGACCACCACACCCTGGCCATGGCCCTGCAGCCGGAGACCGCCTACCTGCACTCGGCCTACCAGGTCACCGACCTGGACGAGGTCGCCGCCAGCGGGGAATACCTGCGCGAGCGCGGCTACCGGCACGCCTGGGGGCTGGGCCGGCACATCCAGGGCAGCCAGATCTTCGACTACTGGCGCGACCCCGACCGGGCCATGTTCGAGCACTACGCCGACGGCGACGTGTTCGACTCGTCCACGGAACCCGGCTGGGCGCCGCTGTCGGTCAGCGGCCTTTCCCAGTGGGGCCCGCGGGCGACGGCAGAGTTCACCGGGACCAAGGACCCGCGCGTCGCCGTCGCGGCGATCAAGGCGCTGCGCGAGAAGGGCAACGAGATCGACTTCGCCGCGCTGCGCGGGCTGATCAAGGCGATGAGCTCATGAGCGCCCGGATAGCCCGCACGGCGGACGGCTGGTGGGCGGTGGCGCCGGCCGGGCTGGTCCGGCTGGACCTGCCCGCGGCCACGACGGCCGGGCTGCTCGCCGACCGGGCGGCCCTGGCCGCGGCCGTCGAAGCCGCGCAAGCCAGGCAGCAGGACCCGGTTCCCGCGGAATCCCTGCACCTGCTCAGCCCGGTGACCGCTCCCACCCGCGTGATCGCGCAGATGGTGAACTACCGCTCGCACGCGGTGGACTCCGGGTTCGATCCGGACACCATCCCGCCCACTTTCTTCCGCAAGGCATCGCACTCCATCACCGGGCCGACCGGGGACATCATCCGCCCCGAAGGGGTCGGCTTCCTCGACTACGAGGCCGAACTCGGCCTGGTCATCGGTGCCGACCTGCCGGTGGGCACCACGGTGACCGACGAGGACCTGGCCGGCTATGTCGCCGCGCTCGTGGTGGCCAATGACGTCAGCGCCCGGCAGATCCAGCTCACCAAGACCCAGTTCTACGAGGCGAAGTCGTATCCGACCTTCACCCCGCTGGGACCGTGGCTGACCCTGGTGGACGCCGCCGACCTGGCCCGGCTGCCGTCGCTGCGGCTGACCCTGTCGGTGAACGGGCAGGTGCGCCAGGACAGCACCGCCGCCGACATGATCGTCCGGCCCGCCCGGGCCCTCACCCTGCTGTCCCGGTTCCAGCCCATGTCCCCCGGCGACCTGCTGCTGACCGGCACGCCGGGCGGCACCGCACTAAAAGCGCCGGCCAAGATCGCCGGGACGGTCGCCGGGCTGCTGCCGCCCGCCACCCGGTGGAGGCTGTTCTTCAAGCGAGAGGCCGCCAACCCCCGCTACCTGCACGACGGCGACGTCGTCACCACGACGATCGCCTCGCCCGACGGGGACCTCGACCTCGGCACGCAACGCAACACAGTTATCGGAAAGACACCATGAGCACGCGAGAGATAAAAATACTGCCGCAGCCGTCCTCGACCTACCAGCTGCTGCTGGACGCGGCCACGGCCTGGCCGGACGGCATCGCCACCCAGTGGATCCCGGACCCGGCCGACTACACCCGCTGCCTGTCCTGGACCCACGCCGAGCTGGCGGGCACGGTGACCAAGATCGCCAACGCGCTGACCGCCCTCGGCGTGCGGCGCACGGACGCGGTCACGCTCAGCAGCGTCAACACCTCGATGCTGTACGCCGCCACCCTGGCCGCGCAGGCCGCCGGGATCGCCGCCCCGGTCAACCCGGCGCTGTCCGCCGAGCGGATCGCCGAGCTGATCCGGCGGACCGGATCGCGGGTCCTGATCACGGCCGGACCGGAGCTGGACCCGCAGCTGTGGCAGCGGCTGCTCGGCCTGGGCCGCCAGGCCGACCTGACCGCGGTCCTGGCGCTGCGGCCCGACGGCGCGCACGGCGACCCGCCCGCGCTAGACACAGGCGATGACGCGCAGGCCGGCCGCGGGCCGCTCGTGGCCTACCTGGACGACCTGATCGCCGGGCAGCCGGCCGGCCATCTGGCGGCCGGCTTGCCGACGGCAGCGGACCTCGCGGCGTTCGTGCACACCGGCGGGACCACCGGCGCCCCGAAGGTCGCCGCGCACACCCACGCCAACCAGCTCGCCTGCGGCCGGGGGATCGCCCAGTGCAGCGGCCTGGCTCCCGGGGAAGGGATGCTGGGCGGGCTGCCGCTCTTCCACGTCAACGCCCTCATCGTCACCGGCATCGCCCCGATGTTCGGCGGCGCCCGGGTGGTGTGGCCAGGGCCGGCCGGCTACCGCGACAAGGCCCTGTACGCCCGGTTCTGGCAGATCACCGAGCACTACCAGATCGCGGCCATGTCCGCCGTCCCCACCGTCTACGGCACCCTGGCGCAGGTCCCGGTCGACGCCGACATCAGCTCGCTGCGCGTCCCGATCGCCGGTGCGGCCCCGCTGCCCGCATCGGTACGCGAAGCCTTCGCCCGGCACACCGGGCGCCGGCTGCTCGAGGGCTACGGGCTCACCGAGGCGACCTGCGCCACCACCTGGACCAGGCCGGATGAGGAACGCCCGGGATCGGTCGGCCGCGTCCTGCCCGGGCAGCGGATCAAGGCCGTCCGGATCGGCGACGACGGATCCTGGTCGGACTGTGCCCCCGGCGAGACGGGCGTGCTGACAATCAGCGGCCCCACCGTGTTCGCCGGGTACGTCACCGATCCCAGCCGCGGCGGCCCCCGGGTAAGCAGAGGCGATCTCGTCCGGGACGGCTGGCTAGACACCGGAGACCTCGGCCGCATCGACGCCGACGGTTTCGTGTACCTCACCGGCCGGGCCAAGGACCTGATCATCCGCGGCGGCCACAACATCGACCCGAAGGTGATCGAAGACGCCCTGCTGGCCCATCCCGCCGTCGCCGCGGGCGCGGCCGTCGGCCGCCCCGACCGGCACTCCGGCGAGGTCCCGGTGGCCTACGTCGTCCCGGCCGGCCCCGGCCAGGTCGACGAGGCCGAACTGCTGGCCTGGGCCGCCACCACCATCGACGAGGCCGCCGCCCGGCCGAAATACGTCTACGTGGTCGACGCCATCCCGCTCACCACGGTGGGCAAGCAGTTCAAGCCCGCACTGGCCGCCGACGCGGCCGTCCGCACCGTCGCCGAGGCGCTGGCCGCGGCGGGCCTGCCGGACGCCCGCATCAGCGCCGCACACGAGGACGGACGGCTGGCCGTCACCGTGACCGGCACCGACCCCGCCCGGGTCCGCGACGCCGTCGCCGGATTCGCCCTCACCGTCCGCTGCGGGCCCTCGCCCGCTCCCCAGACCGCCACGCAGTGACCCGCAAAAGGAAACACGATCATGAACCACCAGCAGCCCGCGCCCAGCGGGCCCGTCATCGTCGTCGGCGCCGGCCCGGTCGGCTGCACCGCGGCCCTCCTGCTCGCCGACTACGGCATCCCCGTCACCCTGCTCGAACGCCACGCCCAGCCGCATCCGCTTCCCCGCGCGGTGCACCTGGACGACGAGGTCGCCCGGATCCTGGGCCGGCTCGGCGTCAGCGAGGGGTTCCTGGCTCGGTCCCGGCCCGGCAGCGGGCTGCGCCTGCTCGACGCCAGGCACCGCGTGATGGCCGAGTTCAGCCGCGACTACGCGGCGGGCATACACGGTTTCCCGCAGGCGAACATGTTCCACCAGCCTGACCTGGAAGAACTCCTGTTCGCCCGGGTCGAAAAGCACCCGCTGATCGACTTCCGCCGCGGGGCGGAGGTCTGCGGGATCGAGGGCACCGGAAGCCCGCTCACCGCGGCCCCCGTCCGAATACGCACCCTCGTCGACGAGGAGCCGCAGACCTTCACCGGCACGGTCGTGCTGGGCTGTGACGGCGCCAACAGCACCATCCGGGAGCTGACCGGGATCCCCATGGAAGACCTGGGGTTCACCGAGCGCTGGCTCGTGGTCGACATCCGCGTCGAGGGCGGCCTGGACACCTGGGACGGCGTCGAGCAGATCTGCGACCCCGCGCGAGCCGCCACCTTCATGCAGGTCACCGGCGACCGGTACCGCTGGGAGTTCCGGCTGCGCGACGGCGAGGACGAAGCCTGCCTGATCACGCCCGAGGCGCTCGGCGAGCTGCTGCGCCCCTGGACCGGCCGCGGCGACCTGGCCGGCATGGAGATCACCCGCAGCGCCAGCTACACCTTCCGCGCCCGGCTGGCGGCCCGCTTCCAGGACGGGCGCGTCTTCCTGCTCGGCGACGCCGCCCACCTCACCCCGCCGTTCATCGGCCAGGGCCTGGCCGCCGGGCTGCGCGACGCCGACAACCTCACCTGGAAACTCGCCTGCGTGCTCACCGGCCGGGCCGGGGAGGACCTGCTCGCCAGCTACGACACCGAACGCCGCCCGCACGCCAGGGCCATGGTCAAGAAGGCCGTCCGGGTCGGCTGGGCGATGACCGGCGGCCAGGACCGGGCCGCCGCCGTCCGCCGGATAGCGCTGGCCGCTGCCGTCCGCAGCGAACACGTTCGCCAGGCCATCGCCTCCACCGCGACGCCCCCGCTGAAGGCCGGCGCCCTGCGGGCAGTCCCGCTCTTCCAGACCGACATTCCCGCCGCGCTGCGGCCCGGCGGCCTGATCCCCAACCCCCTGGTGTCCGCCGGCGACGATCCGCCAGTCCGGCTGGACACGATCCTGGCCGGACGCACCGCCGTGCTGACCGCACGGCGCCCCGGCCCCGGGCTCGTGGAGTTCTGCCGCCACTATGGCCTCGTCCTCGTACGGATCAGCGCACCCGGAACCAGCACCCCCGGCGAACCGGGAACCCCGGAGGACGCCGGCTGGATCGAGGTCCGTCTCGCCGGCGACGCACCGCCCGCGGGGATGCGGGGCCTGACGGCCAACCCGGCACTGACCGTCATCGTCCGCCCCGACCGCGTGGTCGCGGCGGCAGAACGCCGGTACCGGCTGCCGCGCCTGCCCTGGTGCATCCCGGCCACCGCCGGGACCGCCAGCCCGGCCGCCGCTCCCCCGCCGGCTCAATGCGATCCCGCCGACCCGCTGGCGGCCGCCCGTTAGGAGATTCCCGTGTTTGTCACCATCTCGCTGCTGCTGGCCGCGGCCTGCCTCCTCCCGGCGGCAGCCAAGCTGCTCGGCCACCCCAAGATGCGGCAGTCCGCCGAGCGCTTCGGCATCCTCTGGCCGCGCTACCGGCTCATCGGAGTCGCCGAACTGGCCGCCGCCGCGGGCATCGTGATCGGCCTGTGGTGGCACCCGCTCGGCATCGCCGCCTGGTACGGCGAAAGCGACCCGGCCGCCCAGCGCCGCCACGGCGCCTGAGGCTGAGCCCTGCCTCCCACGGTTTCCCGCGCTCCACGTTACGAGAATGCGGGAATGAGAATGAGAATGTGCCTTCTGGCTTTGACCGACGGTTCGCGGAGGCAGGAAGATCGTGTATGCACAGGGTCGGGTGGTCCGTGTCGCCTACGCGGCACGTAAGCCGAGAACATACGCCGCCCGATCCCGCTCTCGGCGTCGCGGCCACCGGAGGTAGGCATGGCTGTTACGAACCTTCCCCGTCCCGTGGGATACGTGCTCGGCGGCGGCGGGAGTCTGGGCGCGATGCAGGTGGGGATGCTTCAAGCGCTCGACGAGCGTGACATCATTCCCGGTATCGTGGCGGGCACCTCGGTCGGGTCGCTCAACGGCGCGGTCGTCGCCCAGGACCCTACGGGCGCGGCGAACCGCCTATCCCACGCCTGGGCGCGCATCACGCGCGAGGACGTATTTCCCGGTGACCTGCTCGCACAGGCGCGCACCCTGCAGCGCACCAAGACGCACCTGTTCCCCAGCACCGGGTACGCCGCCGTCATCACCCGCATCCTGGGCCCTGACACCACGTTCGCGGATCTGGCCCTGCCGTTCGCGGCGGTGGCCACCGATATCGCCACCGCCCGTCCGCATGTCCTGCGCGAGGGGCTCTTGCAGCCGGCGCTGCTGGCGAGCGCCGCCTTTCCGGGCATCTTCCCGCCCGTGCAACTCGGGTCACTCCGGCTTTACGACGGCGGTCTTGTCGCCAACGTTCCGATGCGGCAGGCACTGGCCATGGGTGCCCGGTCGCTCGTCGTCCTTGACTGCGGCTTCCCCGGGCGCATGCCTGACCCTCCCGGCACGATCACTGAGGTGCTCCTGTACACCGCGATGGTGACCATGCGTTCGCAAGCGGCCTTGGAAGCACCACTCGTCGCCGGCGACGTGCCGGTCATCTACCTGCCCGGCCCCGAGCCGCGCCCGGGGTCACCGCTGGATTACCGCCACACCGGCATGCTCATCGAAGCAGCTTACGAGGCCGCCCGGTCATTCCTGGACGATCTTGACGTCACCGGTCCGGGGCTTTACGGCTCGCCTACCCTCGATGACGGGCAGGAGGGGCAGCGGTAAGCTACGCGATCGCCGGGGCGGGCTTGGCCCTGGTGCCCAACCGGTTCTGAGCGGATGACCTCAGCCGCTGGCCCCGGGCGCGGCGCCTCGATCGCCATCCTCGACATTGTTAGGTCAAATATAACTCCAGCGCAATCAGGCCCCACGAACCCCAGGCCCACGGCGTGTCCCGCGCATGCGCTAACGGCAAGGCAGGCGCTCGGTAACACCGCAGCCCCTGCTCAGCCCTCCTCACACCAGGCGCGGAATGTGCATCCGATGCAACTCCGCGCCTTCCGACCCAGGTCAAGGTCGTGTGCCGGATCCAGTGCGTTCTGATTTGCCGGGTTGCGATCCACGGGAGATGGCAACCAAGGCGCTGCCAGAGATAGTCATAGCGCCAGGAGTTGATTGGCTGCCGCGGAGGGCAGGGTCGGGTAGGAGTCGATGACGCGCAGCGGGGGACATAAGTTACCGCGAGGACTATTCCGGCCGGTGCCGGAGTTCGAGGTCGCAAGGGGGAACAAGCGATGACCAGCCCGCCCGTGCCCGCGCCGGTGGAATCGGTTCCGGGGGAACCGGTTCGTGACAAGATCGTGACCGCGGCCGAGGCGGTCTGGCTCGTCCGTGATCAAGACGCCGTGGTGGTCGGCGGCTTCTTCGGGTCCTGCTTCCCCGAAGAGCTGGTGCTCGCCTTGCAGCGGCGGTTTCTGGACGGCGCCACCCCGCGCGACCTGACCGTTGTGTTCACGGTGGCGGGGGGAGATGCCAAGGGCAGGGGGCTGGACAGCCTGGCCCGTCCCGGACTGGTGCGGCGCGCGATCGGCGCCCACTGGGCCGCTGCCCCCGCGTTGGCGAAGCTGGCGGTAGCGGGTGAGATAGAGGCGTACAACCTGCCGCTCGGCTCCATGTCCCAGCTGTTCCGTGACATCGCCGCGCGCAAGCCGGGCTCTGTCTCACGCGTCGGGCTGGGCACATTCGTCGACCCGCGTCACGGCGGAGGCAAGGTCAACGGCCGCACCGCCGATGATCTGGTCGAGTTGCTCACCATCGACGGCGAGGAATACCTGTTCTACCGGTCGTTCCGGCTCGATGTCGCGCTGCTGCGCGGGACCACGGCCGACCCCAACGGCAACGTGACGATGGAGCGGGAGGCGCTCACCGCCGACGCGCTGCCGATAGCTACGGCCGTGCGCAACGCGCGCGGGCTGGTGATCGTCCAGGTGGAGCGGATCGCCGAGCGCGGCACGCTCGATCCCCGTGGAGTGAGGATTCCGGGCGCGCTGGTCGACTGCGTGGTAGTCGCCCCGCCCGAGCACCATTGGCAGACGATGGGCACGGCGTACATGCCGGCCTACAGCGGCGAGGTCCGGGTCCCGATGCAATCGGCGCCGCCGCTGGCGCTTACCGAGCGCAAGGTGATCGCCCGGCGCGCCGCGATGGAGCTGCGGCCCAACAGCGTCGTCAACCTCGGTGTGGGCCTCCCCGAGGGAGTCGCCAACGTGGCCAACGAGGAACACGTGCTGGAGTACCTCACGCTCACCGCCGAGCCCGGCGTGATCGGCGGCATGCCGGTCGGCGGGCTGGACTTCGGGGCGGCCCTGAACCCGCACGCGGTCATCGAGGAGTCCGCGCAGTTCGACTTCTACGACGGCGGCGGCCTGGACACGGCCTTCCTCGGCCTGGCCCAGTGCGACCGCGAGGGCACCGTCAACGTCAGCCGGTTCGGCTCCCGCCTGCCCGGCGCGGGCGGGTTCATTGACATCAGCCAGAACGCGCAGCGGCTGGTGTTCATGGGTACGTTCGCCTCGCGGAGCCGCACCCGGATCGAGGACGGCAGGCTCGTGGTAGCGGACGACAGCGCGCACCCCAAGTTCGTCCCGGCGGTCGACCAGCGGTCGTTCAGCGGGCCGTACGCCGCTGCCCGCGGCCAGTCAGTGCTGTACGTGACCGAGCGGTGCGTGTTCCGGCTCACCGCCGAGGGACTCGAGCTCACCGAGATCGCCCCCGGGGTGGACCTCGAGCGCGACGTGCTGGCGCGGATGGGCTTTGCCCCGGTCATCCGCGGCCAGCCGAAGCTGATGGACCCGCGGATCTTCCAGGCCGCGATCATGGGCCTGAAGCAGGACATGCTGTCGATCCCGCTCCAGAACCGCTTCAGCTACGACGAGACCGAGAACCTGTTCTTTCTCAACTTCGAGGGACTGTCGGTCACCACCGCCGCCCAGCTCGAAGAGACCCGGGCCGCAGTCGACGAGCGGCTCGCCGCGATCGGGCACCGCGTGTACGCGATTGTCAACTATGACAACGTGTATATCGCGCCCGACCTCATGGATCAGTACAGCGAGGCGGTCCTGCGCACTGCCGAGCGCTACTACCTGGGCGTGACGCGGTACACGACCCGCTCGTTCATGCGCCTGAAGCTCGGGCACGTGCTGCAAAGCCGCGACGTCGCTCCCCATATCCATGAGAGCCGGCGCGAAGCCGCCCTCTGGCTTGCGCGCGAGCGGACATCAGGGGCATGACGGAGTGTTGGCAACGGTGGTGCGACGAACCGCCTTTGGCCGTCTAGTTCACTGGACACCTGCAAGGGTGTCATAGTGCCGGGCTGCGGGACTTCGAGAAGGCCACACCGGCCGAGACGATGCCGCAGCGCGGGTGGTCTGGGTGGCGTTCACCGACCTCACCGCCGATGGTTCGCATCGAGCGATCAGCACTCTGCGGGTGCCGTTTGTTACTGGAGGCGGAACAGGCGGTTGACCAGATCACGGTCGGGATCTTGATCGCGCTCGTCGCGCAGGAACTGGATGCCGGCTAGGACAGCGCGCTTGACTTCATCACGAAGCGTGCGGGCGGCCGTGTCGGCGTCTTGGCCAGCGAAGCGGGTGGTGTCGACCGCCTCGTCGAACCAGAAGTAGAGCCGTTCGGGACGGGGGATGCCGGTCAGCCCGACGCCACGGACCACTGGCGGCGCCGGGAAGCCCATGACCTTCTTGGCCAGACGGGCGAACTCGCCGTATACCGGCGTGTCCACGTCGGCGATCACGTCGAGCATTTCCTCGGCGCCCACCGCCGCGCACGGGATGACCGGGTAGCCTTGTTCGATCGCGAGCCGGGCGAAGCCCATGCGCTCCCGCCACAGCAGCTGGTACTGCTGGCCGCGGCGCTTGAACACCTCGCGGGAGCCGCCGGGGAAGACGAGGATCGTCTGATGGTCGCGCATCAGGGCACGGACGTTGTCGCGGGTGCCGCGGACCATCCCGCACGCGTCGAGGGCCTCGCGCCAGACCGGGACCTTGTAGTGCGCGTCCTCGCCCAGGCCACGGGCCATGATCCGGCGCCGCTTCCAGATCTCGGCCATCATGAACGGCAAGTCGAGGAAACCGTAGATGGTGTGGTTCCCGACCAGCAGCGAGCCGTCATCGGGTATGTTCTCGATGCCGTAGAACTTGGGGTCGGTGATGCGCCGGTAGGGCTCCAGCAGCACTACCAGGCGGTCGAAGGCCCACTCGGACGGCTCGGGGATCTCGGCGGGATGGCCGGTCATGCTCTTCTCGTCTCACGCGTTTTCTGCGCCCTGGTCGGCGCGGCGGAGCAGGCGCTTGACGAGATCACGGTCGGGATCTTGGTCGCGCTCGTCGCGCAGGAACTGGATGCCGGCCAGGACGGCGCGCTCGACTTCATCACGGAGCGTGCGGGCGGCCGTGTCGGCGTCTTGGCCGGCGAAGCGGGTGGTGTCGACCGCCTCGCCGAACCAGAAGTAGAGCCGTTCGGGACGGGGGATGCCGGTCAGCCCGATGCCCCGGACCACCGGCGGCGTCGGGAAGCCCATGACCTTCTCGTAGGCCGCGGCCAGCTGGCCATAGACCGGCGTGTTCTGGTCGATGATCACGTCGAGCATGTCGTCGGCGCCGACCGCCGCGACCGGGACGACCGGGTAGCCGTGCTCGATCGCGAGCCGGGCGAAGCCCATGCGCTCCCCCCACAGCAGCTGGTATTGCTGGCCGCGGCGCTTGTTGACCTCGCGCGCGCCGCCGGGGTAGACGAGGATCGTCTGATGCTCGCGCATCAGGGCGCGGACGTTGTCGCGGGTGCCGCGGACCATCCCGCACGCGCCGAGCAGGTCCCGCCAGACTGGGACCTTGTAGTGGGCGTTCTCGCCCAGGCCGCGGATGGCGATCCGGCGGCGCTTCCAGACCTCGGCCATCATGAACGGCAGGTCGAGGAAGCCGTAGATGGTGTGGTTCCCGACCAGCAGCGAGCCGTCATCGGGTATGTTGTCGATTCCGTAGAACCTGGGCTGGGTGATGCGCCGGTAGGGCTCTAGCTGGGAGACCAGGCGGTTGATCGCCTGCTCGGACGGCAGGCCAGGGATCTCAACGGGGTAGTCGTTCATTGCCTTCTCACGCGCTTTCTGTGCCTGGCCGGGTGCTGCCGGTGATCAGCGCCGGGCCGGATGCCCGTCACCGTCCACCGGCTCGCCGTCGCCCCGGCCTGAGCGGCGACGCCGTGGTTGATGACCAGCAGCAGCTGTTCGCCGACCTGGTCGACGTTGGACCTGTCGATGCACTGCGGGAGCGTTACCACCGCCAGCCGCCCATCCGCTGCATCGGGCAGACGTCCTCAGACTTGACAGAAACCACGATGCACGCGGCAAGCCGGAACCACAGCGACCGGCGCGGAAGAGACTGGAATACCAGTGGACTGGTGCATACCGACCTTCGGCGGCAAGAGGTCATGCCTTGATTACACTGAGCCTACCGGCGCCGGCCCTGGATGACTAGGGGGCCGAACCTGGGCCAGGCCTCCGCACCCACGTGGTGAGGCACACTGCCGGGCGCGGTTCTGATGTTGCCACTGGTCCGTTTCCCGCAGGTGTACCTCACCACCCGGCGTGCGCCTTTCACCGCACCGGGCGCTTGGCGTGTCTTGCCCGCTGGTCAGCTCTGCTGGTGGCGGCTGCTGGTTGGGGGTCCATGGGGTCGGGATGGTGCCGCCGCGGTAGCGGTAACGTGTCACGGCGACGCCGGATGCGCCGGTGAAGACGTCCCCGTTGCAGGCGAACCCCACTCCTGGGCGCAGAAGCGGCGGCGGAGTGCGGTTATCCCGCGACCGGCTCAGCGCGGGCAGGAAGCGGTCCAGCACCGGCGAGTTCTCAGCGGAAAGTCGGGCCATGATGGCCCGATCGGCGGCGTCGATCCTGTCGCGCACATTCGCACTCGCGGCCTCCAGGCTCGGCAGCAACCTCAACATACAACACGGGCCGGCCCGGGTGAGGAGGTCCTCGACCGCGTCGGCGAGCTCGGTCTCGGTGGCGGCGGGCCGGGTTGGCTGATGCGCTGCATACGCACCAAACACGCGGGGAAACATCGGCTCCCTGCTGGCCGCCAGCGCCGCGGCGATACCGATCCACAACACGAAGAAATCGGCCGAAGGCCGGATCGAATGCGGGACCAGAGCCTGCGGCAGCCCGAGCGCGTCACGGTAAGCGACGAACCGGGCGTTGATCTCCGCCGGCCGCACCCGCCCGCCCCGCTCGGTCACCCACAGCGCCGGGTGCCCCTCGCAGCCGAACCTCGGCCTCACGTTCTCCACGTAGTCGCCCACCGCCTCCACCGCCCAGGCCATCACCGAGGCGACATTCCGTGGAACACCCCGAGTTTGGTGGAGACTCGATTCTCCCCAGATGCTCTGGTCTGGGTGGCCGTTGTCTTCCACGGTACCGCCGCCTGGCGGAACCACGGTCTGATCATTTTCCGCTTTTGTTTTATCGAACATCTGTCCAGCTGCGCTGTCCAGCTGCCCCGCCTGGTGGCGGGCTCGGCCGCCAGGCCGCCCCCAGGGGGGCGTGGGCATCTCCTCGTCGGGCACCCTGGCTTTGCGCCGCGGGTTCCCCGGGCGGGTCGAGGGTGACGCGCAGCGTCATCGCCTGCGACGCCGGAGGCGCCCTTGACCTGGGCGGGGGTTCCGCGGCACCCCTCACCTGGCCGGCGAGGAGATGCCCCGTAGCCGGTGTTCCCGCTGTCACATCCGGGGGCATCTCTGACCCGTTTCAACGAGTAGAACGGCGACACGCCGCTGATGTTCTGTGAAACTACTGTGCTCTGCTGGGATTATCGAGCGTGACAGTGCTGGATTGT
>Ga0209040_10002540_pt1 | contig 14257 bp, 11 predicted proteins | sample BogFormECP12_OM3_FD_188240 | JGI IMG/M metagenome (GOLD analysis project Ga0209040, IMG submission 188240) | Bog forest soil microbial communities from Calvert Island, British Columbia, Canada - ECP12_OM3 (SPAdes) (version 2) | ecosystem: Environmental > Aquatic > Freshwater > Wetlands > Bog ...
CGGGAAGTGGCGGCGGCGCCCGGCACTTTCGGTGTGCAGGACTCGAGCGGCTCACCACCGCCGCCGAGCGCCGAGAGCGTCGCTGCGACACCGGCCTCGGCTCCGGAATTGGAATCGTCGCGCGCGGCCGGTCGCGATGCCGCCGGCGATGTCGATGCGGGGCCGGCACGGCATGGAGCGAGCCGCGCGGAATCGATTGCGTCGACCGACTTTCGCGAGCTGAACGAGACGCAGCACGCCTACGCGATCGAGAAGCTCATGCGGCGATTGGCGAAGCGACTCAGACTGCTTCAACTGCGCCGCGAGGTCGCCGCAGGTCACGGCCGCCGGCTCGATTTGCAGGCGACGATTCGCAGCAGCGTCAGCTTCGGCGGCACGCCGATGCGGCTCGCTTGGAAGCAGCGCCGCCGCGTTCGTCCGCGATTGATTCTGCTCGTAGACGTCAGCCGCTCGATGAGTCTCTACAGCTTCTTTTACATGCGGCTCGCGAGAGCCCTGTGCTGCGAACTCGCGGATGCCCACTGCTTCATATTTCATACGCGCATTACCGATGTCGGTGCTGCGCTGAGAGATCCCGACCCCTGGCGATCGCAGGAGCGGCTGCATCTGGTCGCGACGGGTTGGGCCGGCGGCACGCGGATCGGGGAATGCCTTCAGGATTTCGTTCGCGGCCGTGGCGTTCGCTTGGTCCATTCGCGCACCGGCGTGATCATCGTCAGTGACGGCTACGATACAGGCGAGCCCACGCTGCTCGCCGAATCCCTGGCCGCGCTGCGGCGGCGAACGAGGCGCCTCATTTGGATCAATCCGCTGTTGAATCAACCGGACTTCGCGCCCGTGAGCCGTGGAATGCGGGCCGCGCTGCCGCACATCGACCTGCTCGCCGCCGGGGCCGATTTGGCGTCCATCGAGAGCCTACTGCCGCGACTGCTGGAGGCGCTGCGATGAGCAACGACGATCTCGAGGGGCTGGCGCGCGAACTCAATAACCGCGGCGCGGGCTACGCGCTCGTTACCGTGGTTCGAGCAGTCGCACCAACCTCGGCCTATCCCGGCGCCCAAGCGATCATTCTCGCGGATGGCACTTTGCGGGGCTGGATCGGCGGAGGCTGCGCGAGAGACTTGGTCATCGAGGCCGCAAAATCCGCGATCGCCAATGGCGAACCGAAGCTCGTGCGCATCAGCAACGAACAAATGTTTGCCGAGGACGATATCGAACACTACACGATGTCCTGCGCGAGCAACGGCAGCATCGAACTGTTCATCCAGCCCAACAACCTCGGCAATGCGCTTTGCGTGCTCGGGACCACGCCGGCCGCCGAAGAGGCGCGATTCCTCGCGCATCGCCTCAGAATCCGGCTCACGATGAGTCCGAGCGACGCTCCCGTGGTCTTGGTCGCGACGCAAGGGCAAGGCGATGAGGAAGCGCTCGAGGCCGCTTTGCGCAGTTCTGCCAAGCAGGTACTGATGATCGCGAGTCGACGCAAATCGGACAAGCTGCGTGCGATCATGCAGATGCGCGGCATCGACGAGGCGCAATTGGCGCGCCTGCAAGCCCCGGCGGGTCCGGATGTCGGCGCCAAGACGCCGGGTGAGATTGCGCTGGTCGCGATCGCGGGCGTCTTGGCGTTTCTACGCGGACGAACGCAGCAGCCGGCGCGGACGCAGCGCGGCGACCCAGGGCCGCGTCTCGCGCCGAGCACGGCGAAGGCCTCGGACGACACATTCATCAACCCCGTGTGCGGTGCGGCCGTGAGCGTCGCTCATGCCCTGCACGTTGAAACGGTCGCCGGCGTTTCCTATTATTTTTGCTGCGACGGCTGCTGGACGACGTTTCGCAAAGACCCCGCGAAATACGCGGCGATCCATGCAAATTCCGGGGCGGCAACGATCGGAACCGATCGCTAGCGGACGGCTGCGCACTCGATTCGCGCGCTACCCGCGCCACCCGCGCCGGAGCAGGATGGCGTGCCCGCAGTGATTTGACCCTTGCAAAGCCGCCGCGCTTGATCGATAGTCGCTGACTTAAACCTTGGGGTGGTCCTGATTCGGACCTGAGACGCCGGTGAACCGGCGAACCCGTTGAACCTGATCCGGTTAGTACCGGCGTAGGGAGCAGGTCAGTGAAATCTCAATGGGTATTGAATGGCGCGCTTGCGGGGTCATTGGCTGCCGCGCAGCCCGCGCTCGCGGACCAAGGCACGCTCGAAGAAATCGTCGTCACCGCGAGTTTGCATGCCAGCAATGTTGCGCAGCTGCCGCAAAGCGTGACGGTGCTCGACGAGCAGACGCTGCGCGCGGCCGGGGTGCAGCATGTCGAGGACGTGCTCGGCTTGATCCCGGATTTGAATTGGTCCGCCGGGACCTCGCGACCGCGCTTCTTCCAGCTGCGCGGCATTGGCGAGGTCGAGCAGTACCAAGGCGCGCCGAATCCGTCGGTCGGCTTTCTGATCGATGACATCGACTTTTCGGGTGTCGGTATGCCGGCCACGCTGTTCGACACGCGTCAAATCGAGGTGTTGCGCGGCCCACAGGGCACGATATACGGTGCCAATGCGCTCGCAGGATTGATCAGCGTGCGCACCGCGGATCCTGGCAGCGATTTCGAATTAAACAGCGAACTCAGCGGCGCGACTCACGATACGCGCGCCGCGGGCATCGTCGTCGGCGACGGCTTCGCATCGGGTGCGGGCGGCTGGCGATTTGTGGGGCAAGAATACTTGGGCGACGGGTTTCGCGACAACGCGTATCTCGATCGGAGTTCTACCAACGGGTACGACGAGGGGACCTTGCGGGGCAAATTGCACTGGCAATTGTCGCAAGGCTTGCAGGCGGACCTCACGCTGATGCACGTCAACATCAACAATGGCTACGATGCCTGGTCGATCACCAACACCTACACGACCTACTCCAATGAGCCGGGGCGCGACGCCCAGCTATCCAACGGCGCTGCGCTGCGGATCATCGATACCGCTCCGGGTCTCGGAGAGCTGCGCAGCGTCACGAGCGCCGCCGACTCGTCGATCATCTACGCTTTCGACGGAGATTGGGGCAATGATTCGTACTGGGCCGCCACGACAGGCTATGCTCCCTACGACTATTTTCAAAGCGACAATCGGTCGCGGCGCACGCTCGCCGAGGATCTGCGGCTGATCGGCGATCCAGCGCAGGCCTTGTTCGGCCGACTGCGATGGCTCGCTGGAATCTATGCGCTGCGTCTGACGGAGACCGACCGGCAGCTGTTCACATGGAATGCCTACGACGCGGGCCCCGGTGGAACTCCCGGTGCGGGCACGAGCGGACTGAACAGCCGCTATCAGGCCACGAACCTCGCGTTGTACGGATCGCTCGAGGCTGACTGGGGCAAGCGGGCCACGGTGTCTGGCGGCTTGCGTCTCGAACAACGCCGCGCCGATTATGCCGACAATGCCGACGCCCAAACTCCGTTCCCGAGCGAAACGAATCACATGATCGGCGGCGATCTCTCCTGGACCCGCAATCTCGGGGACGGCGCGCATCTGTACGCGACGCTCGCGCGAGGCTACAAGGGAGGCGGCTTCAACATCGGTTCCGGTGTCTTGTCGGAACAGCGTGAATTCGGTCCCGAGGCGCTATGGAGCATCGAAACCGGAATGAAGTACGCTCATGCCGATCAGCCGCTCGAGCTGCAGACCGACCTTTTTTACATGCGACGTCAAAACATGCAGGTGTATCTATCCGAGCAGCTGCAGCAAAACAATCCCCTGAACTACGTTTTTTATACGCAGAACGCGAGCAATGGCGAGAATTATGGTCTCGAATCGCAAGGCGCGTATCGGCTCGGCAGCCGCTGGGAATTGTCGGGCAGCCTCTCGTTGCTGCGCACGCGCTATCTCGATGTGAGCGGCCTGTTCTCCAGCCTCGAGATCAACGGGCGGGCGCAGCCGTTCGCGCCCGGCTACAAGCTGGCCGCTGCCGCCGAGTATCACGACCCGAGCGGCTGGTTCGCGCGCTTGGACGCTTCGGCGCTCGACAGTTTCTATTACTACACGAGCGATGCGCAGACCTCGCGTGCCTACAATCTGGAGAATATGCGCATCGGTTACCGGCGCGGCGGCTGGACGATGAGCCTCTGGGTGCGCAATGTATTCGAGGCTCGCTATGCGCAGCAGGGATTTTATTTTGGCCTCATTCCGCCGAACTTCCCGAATCAATCCTTCCTGCAACTGGGCGATCCGCGCCAAATCGGGATCACGATCAATTACCAGCACCGTGAGGCTACGCATTAGAAGCCGCGCGCGGGTTTGCCGTCGGGATGTTGACATCGGTCGGGCGTCGCGAGGATGCTGTGCACCCATGGCGGACACACTATGGGTCGGCACACGCAAGGGGGCATTTGCGCTACGGGCGAGCGCTGGGCGCCGATCGTGGAAGCTCGCGGGCCCGCAGTTTCTGGGCCACATCGTGCATCATATCGTCCAGGATCCTCGCGAACCCAAGGTGTTGCTCATGGCCGCCAAGACGGGCCACCTGGGTCCGACCGTCTACCGGTCGATCGACCGCGGCAAGAGCTGGCGCGAGGCGGCCCAACCACCGGCCTTCCGCAAAACCAGCGATGCCGAGCAGGCGCGCGCGGTTCAACGCGTCTTCTGGCTGACACCAGGCCATGCCTCCGAGCCCGGGACCTGGTATGCCGGCAGTTCACCGGCCGGATTGTTTCGCTCAGCGGACGGCGGCATGCGGTGGGAACCGGTCGCCGGCTTCAACGATCACCCGATGCGCCCTAAGTGGGCGGCGTTCGGCACACCGGATGGCGAGTTCCTGCATTCCGTGCTCGTCGACCCGCGCGATTCGAAGCATTTGTACCTCGGCATCTCGATCGGCGGCATCTTTGAATCGACCGACGGCGGCGCCGATTGGGCACCGCTCAATGACGGGGTCGCGGCGGATTTTTTGCCCGACCCGACTGTTGCCTATGGCCACGATCCCCATTGTGTCGCGATTCATCCGCTCAAGCCGGATCGGCTGTATCACCAGAATCATTGCGGACTGTATCGCCTCGATCGGCCCGAGCGGCGCTGGATACGCGTCGGAAAGTCGATGCCGAAGAAGATCGGCGACGTCGGATTTCCGATCGTGCTGCATCCGACCGACCCCGACACCGCTTGGGTGTTTCCGATGGACGGTCAAACTGTCTGGCCGCGGACCTCGATCGACGGCAAGCCGGCGGTTTATCGTACGCAGGACGCCGGCCGGACCTGGCGGCGTCTGGATCGCGGCCTGCCTCGCGCGCAAGCATGGTTTACCGTGCTTCGGCAAGCGATGTGCACGGATCGCGATGCGCGCACCGGCCTTTATTTCGGCACGACGGGCGGCGAGATTTGGGCGAGTACGAATGCGGGCGAGCGCTGGAACTGCATCGCTCGTCACCTTCCGGAAGTTTATTCGGTTACGCACGCGACATAGCACCGATGTCAAACCCGAGCTGTACGGTCAGAATTGCAAGTCCGCTGCGCTCCTACACCTCGGGTGCTTCGAGCGTCTGCGGCGAAGGGGCGACGCTGTATGAGCTGCTCGCGAACCTCGAGCGGCGCTTTCCCGGAATGCGCTTTCGCATGGTCGACGAGCAAGACCGCATTCGCCCGCACATGCGCCTGTTCGTCAACACGAGCGAAGCAAAAGAGCTGTCGGCGCCGCTGAGCGCCGGCGATACGGTTCACGTGATCTGCGCGCTGAGCGGGGGATGAGTGGTGACTCTGTCGCCCGCGGAGCTCGCGCGCTACCACCGCCATCTGGTGCTCGACGAGATTGGCCTCGCCGGGCAGCAGAAGCTCAAGAGTGCGCGGGTACTCGTGGTCGGCGCCGGAGGGCTCGGATCGCCGGCCGCGCTGTATCTGGCGGCGGCGGGCATCGGAACGCTCGGCATTGTCGATTGCGATCGCATCGAGGTCTCGAACCTGCACCGGCAGGTGCTGTTCGACACCGAAGACATCGACAGCCCCAAGGCTCAAGCGGCGCGCGAGCGGCTCGAGTGCCTCAACCCCGAGATCACGGTCGTCGCGCACGCGCTCGAACTGCGGGCGGCCAATGTGCGCACGGTGCTCGGTGCTTACGATCTGATTCTGGACGGCACCGATCGACTCTCGACGCGCTATCTCATCAATGACGCCTGCGTTCTATTGCGCAAGCCCTTGGTCGCGGCAGCGATCCACCGTTTCGAAGGCCAGGCGATGAGCTATGTGCCGGGCCGCGGGCCCTGCTATCGCTGCCTGTTTCCCGAGGCGCCGGACGGCACCGTGCCTAATTGCGCGCAAGCCGGCGTCCTCGGCGTGTTACCGGGCGTGCTCGGCACGATCCAGGCGACCGAGGCGATCAAGCTGATTCTCGGCATCGGTGAGCCGCTGCTCGGGCGGCTGCTGACGTATGACGCGCTCGAGATGCGCTTCTCGGAGTTTCGGTTCGAGCGGCGCAGCGACTGCGCGGTTTGCGGCGACCGGCCGACGATCACCGAGCCGCGCGACGCCGATGAATCCTGCAGCGCTGCGGCGCCGGACACGGTACGCAGGCTCGCAGCGAGGGAATTGCATGCGCTTCTCGATGCTGCGGCGCCCGGGCATGCGCTCGCTCTTGTCGACGTTCGCGAGCCGCGCGAGTTCGCGGCGGGGCACCTCGCCGGTGCCCTCAACATCCCCGTTGGCGAGTTGCAGCGGCGCCTCGCAGAAGTTCCGCTGATGGTGAGCCCGGTGTTCATCTGCCGCAGCGGCATCCGCAGCCTCGCCGCGTGTGCGATCGCAGTGCGCGGGGGGATCGCCAGTCCAGCGCACCTCGAGGGGGGGCTGCTCGCATGGGCGTCCGAGGTCGACCCAACACTGGCAATTGCTGATGCCGGATGAAATGCGGTGGACTCGATCCGCCGCGACACGGTAACGGCGATGTCCGTCAATAGACTGGACGCATATTTGGACCGCGGTGCGGCGGCGCCCGCGCTTGAGCGCAATCTGATGGAGGTGCTCGCGCTGTTCGGCGAGCTGGAAGCACTGGGCATCGATCTGGATCGCGTGAGCGCGCAACTGGAGCGCGAATGCATCGGAGCGATGTCGACTAGCGTCAATAGCGCGTTGACGAGGCTTGTTTCAGCGGCGTGAGCGGCGGCTATTTCGTGCAAAACCAGGCCGTCTTGATCGATTTCACGGGTCTCCCAGGTGAGGCGCAAGGCGGTGTCGGCCGTTCAGTGACGCTCGTCGCGTTGCCACCATTCGTAAATCATCGGCAGGAGAATCAGAGACAGGAGCGGGGCGGTGAGCATCCCGCCGACCAAGGGCGCCGCGATCCGCTTCATCACGTCGCTGCCGAGACCTGCGCCGGCCATGACCGGCAGCAAGCCGCCGACGATCACCGCGACCGTCATGGCCTTGGGGCGCACGCGGGTGGATGCGCCGCGGATCAGGGCGCGAAGATGGGCAAAGCGTGAAGGCGGCGCGCCCCCGCAGCGCTCCTGCGCTTGCCTGCGTGCCTGATCGAGGTACAGCAGCATGACGACGCCGAATTCGGTGGCGACCCCCGCCAACGCGAGAAACCCGACGGCGACTGCCACGGAGAGCCGATAGTCCAAGGCGTAGACCAGCCACACGCCGCCGACGAGAGAAAAAGGTAGGCAGAGCAAGACCAGTCCAACCCGCTGCCAGCTGCGAAAATTACCATAGAGCAGCAATGCGGCGAGCAGGATCGTTGCGGGAATGAGCCAGCTCAAGCGCGCGCGCGCATGCTGCATTTGTTCGTACTGCCCCGACCAATTCATCGTGTAGCCCGGCGGCAAGGCGATTTGCGCGAGCGCGCGGTTGGCCGTTGCGACGTAGCCGCCGAGATCGGTGCTGTCCAGATTGAGGTAGACATAGGCGACGAGCTGGGCGTTTTCGCTCTTGATTTCACTGGCCCCGTCGCGCAACGCAATCTGGGCCACATCGCCTAGCCGAACGAGGTCGCCGCGTTCCGTCACGAGGGGAATTTCGCCAATCGACTGCGGCGAGTCGCGCCACGCTCGCGGGAAACGCATATTGACGGAATAGCGCTCGCGCCCGCTGATCACGCTCGAGATCGTCTCGCCGCCGATGGCGCCCTGCACGACGCGTTGCACGTCGGCCATTGTCACGCCGCGCTGTGCAGCCTTGCGCCGATCCAGATCGATATCCAGATAGCGGCCGCCGCCGGTGCGTTCGGCGAACGCGCTCCTCGTGCCGGGGACCGTGCGCAATGCGGCTTCGGCTTGTTGCGCCAAGCCGGCAACGGTTTCCTGATCGGGGCCGCTGACTTTCAATCCCAACGGCGTGCGGATGCCGCTCGCGAGCATGTCGATGCGCGTGCGGATCGGATAGCCCCAGCCGTTGGTGATTCCCGGAAGATGAACTTGCCGATCGAGTTTGCCGATGAGTTGCTCGATGCTTTCCCCGTCAGGCCATTGATCCTGCGGTTTGAGGGTAATCACTGTCTCGAACATCGACAGCGGAGCCGGATCGGTCGCGGTCTGGGCGCGTCCGGCCTTGCCGTAAACTTGTTCGACCTCGGGCAACTCCCGGATCAAGCGATCGGTCACCTGCAGCGCGCGCGCGGCTTCGTCGATCGAAATCGCGGGCAAGGTCGAGGGCATGTACAGGAGGCTGCCTTCATATAAGGGCGGCATGAACTCGCTGCCGAGCTGGCTCAGCGGCCACGCGGTGCTGATTAGGCCCAAGGCCGCGAACCCGAGCACCCAGCGCGGCCGACGCAGGGCTGCGGTCAGCGCGCGTTGGTACGCCGACCGCAGCAGTCGATGCAAGATGATGGTTTTCTCAGGAGCAATGCGGCCGCGCACCAGGTAGCCCATGAGGACCGGCGTCACGGTGATCGCCAGCAGCGCGCTCGCGGCCATCGCGTAAGTCTTGGTACTGGCCAAGGGATGAAACAGCCGGCCCTCCTGTCCGGTCAGCGCAAATACCGGAAGGAACGACACGGTGATGACGAGCAGAGAAAAGAAGAGCGCCGGACCGACCTCGCTTGAGCTCGAGCGCACGATTTCCCAGCGATCGGCCCCCGGCGGTGCGCGCTCGAGGCGTTTGTGCAGATTCTCCACCATGACGATCGCAGCATCGACCATCGCGCCGATTGCGATCGCGATGCCCCCGAGCGACATGACGTTGGCGCCGCTTCCTTGCGCAGCCAGCACGCCGAGCGCGATCAGGATCCCGAGTGGCAGGGTCACGATGATGACCAATGCGGACCGCAGATGAAACAGGAAGACGGCGCAAACCAGTGCAACGATGACCGACTCCTCGATCAACCGGCGGTTCAAGGTCCCAATCGCGCCGCGGATCAATCCGGAACGATCGTAGGTGACAACGATCTCGAGCCCAGGAGGCAAGCTGCGGCGTAAGGCATCGAGGCGCGCCGTCACGCGCTGCGCAACGGCGAGCGCATTCTCCGCATGACGCATGACGACGATCCCGCCCGGCGCTTCTCCAAGGCCGTCCAGATCAGTCACCCCGCGTCGCGTTTCTGCGCCGATCTGCACGCGCGCCACGTCCGCGAGGCGTAGGGCTTGCCCGTGGGCATCGGAGCCCAGCGGGATGTTGCGAAAATCCTCCAGCGTTGCCAGCTGGCCCTGTGCGCGCACCATGTATTCGGCACGCCCCATTTCCAGGCTCGAGCCGCCGCTCGAGATGTTGCTGTCCTGCACGGCATGTGCGACCCGGCCGAGCCCGATGCCGTTGGCCGCAAGCAGGGTCGGATCAACCTCGATCTGGAATTGGCGCGCCAGCCCGCCGACGCTGGCGACTTCGGCCACCCCGGGCAGGCTCTGCAGTTCGAGCTTGAGAAAAAAGTCCTGCAGCGCTCGCAGGCGATCCGGGTCATAGCGATGCTGCCGATCGACCAAGGCATACTCGAAGATCCAGCCGACTCCGGAGGCATCGGGCCCCAGCGTGGGATTGACGCCCGGCGGCAGCCGCGGACCCACCTGCGCCAAGTACTCTAGAACGCGCGAACGCGCCCAGTACGGATCGGTGCCTTCACGGAAAATGACATAGAGGAATGATTCGCCGAACATCGAAAAGCCGCGCACCGCGGTGACGGCAGGCGCGCCGAGCAACGCGGATGCCAGCGGATAGCTGACCTGGTCTTCGACCAACCGCGGCGACTGTCCCGGGTAGTCGGTTTGCACGATGACCTGAATTTCCGACAAATCGGGGATCGCGTCTAGGCTAAGCTGCCGAACGCCGACGGCACCGAGGAGTGCGATCGCTGCGGCACATAGCAATACGAAAGCCCGGTGGCGCAGTGACCACGCAATGACGCGCTCGACCACCTAATTCCCCTTAATGCCGGAGGGTTAAGCGCCGTTGTGCGCTCTTCGCGGGCGCAGCCTCCCAAACGAGCGCCGCAACGATTGGTTTTCGGTCGCTGCGGCGACGTTCATCATTGCATGGAATCCGATTGGATGGCCATTGCGGTCTTGGCATCGGACGCGCGCTCCAGCGCATCGCCCAGCGAGGCGGCCGGGTCGAGCAGGAATTGGGCATTCGAAGCGACCAAGGCTCCGTCCTGAATGCCGCCGCGAATTTCGATCATATCGTCGCTCTCCACTCCGACGAGCACCTCGACCGGGAGAAAACGACCCGCGCCGCGCGCCAGCATGACGAAATCACCGTGCCCCGTGCGCATCACCGCCGAGCTGGGCAGCACCCGGGCCGAATGCGCGGCTGCGCGTATCGACACATCGACGAGTGTCCCGAGGCGCAGATCCGCCGAGGTTCGGTGTAATACGATGCGCGCGCGCGTACGGAACGCGTCCGCCAGCGGATTGATCAGGTCGAGCTTGGCCTCGACCGGATCCGCATCTCCAGAGCGCACCGTGACCCGGTCGCCCGGGTGCACCAGCGCCGACTGGCCGGCGGAAAGCGACACGTCGATCCAGACCGCCGTCGGGTCGGCTAGCGTGAGAATCGGGCCTGCGGGCGACACAAAGCTGCCTTCGCGGACGTTGATCTGAGTCACGACGCCGCTGCTCGGCGCACGCACCGAGATCACCGCGATCGTCGTCCCGTATTGCTCGAGGCGCTGGATGGTTTCTATGTCCAGATCGTTGCGCATGAGATCTTCCCGCTGCTTTTGCGAATCGCGCAACAGATCCATGACGTATTCGTTTTCCTGTTGTGAAACGTCCCCGACGCTTTGCAGGATTTGCTTGCGCCGAGTGAGAAATTGGAAATACTCGAGTTCCTTCATCACCAATTCTGGCGAGTAGATCTCATAGAGGATCTGACCGCGTTCGACGCGTTCGCCGACCGAATGCACATGGAGCTTGCGAATCCAGCCGTTGAATTTGGTCGTTACGCTGACTTGCGTGCGGTCGTCGGGAACCACCGTGCCGAAAGAGCGAACCTCTCGTGCAATCTCCTTGCGTTCCGCTGCGACCATGCGTACGCCGAGGCTCGCGAGCGCACTTGAATCGACCTGCAGATCGTGTCGATGCGGATGGGTGGGGGACTTGACCAGGTCCATGCCGCAGATCGGGCATTTGCCCTCATGGTCCGAGACGACGTTCGGATGCATCGGGCAGATGTATCCATCCGCAATCGCCGCGAGTTCCTCGGCGCTGGGTCCTTGTCTCTGGCCCGACAGAAATGCTTTGCCGAATGCGCCATAGCCGGCCGCGCCGACGCAACAAACCGCGACGACGGCAAGCAGCGCAGACCGCGAGTGCTTCGATTGCAGGCGTTTCAATGCGATCTCCTCGGCTTAACCGGGCTGCGTACGAGCCGGGTCCCCGCAAAGCGGGGACCCGGACCGTTCTCCTTTATTGGACGACAAGGTCACCGTGGCCCTTCTTCGGATCGGCGTCGGGCTTGAACATGATCACGGTAATCGCGCCGCGCAGTGCCGCACCCATGTTGTGATCGACGATTGCGTTGTTGGTCGGTCGATCGCTCGGCGAGACCAGGTCGAAGGTGTCGCCTTCGGCCACTGCGACTTCATGCGTCTGGATTCCGTACAGGGTGTTGCGCGGATTGCCATTGATGTAGACGCGGTCCCAAATCCCGCCGATCGGGTGCAGGGCAACCGGCATGTTGATATTGGCGTTCACGAAGTAGATGCGAACGCGTTCGCCGGGCTTCGCTTCGAGCACCTGGGTTGCATTGGGATCGTGCACGGGATCGTAGTGCAGGATCTTGCCGTTGACCAGGGATCCTTTCCAACCCACATTTTCGAGCATGGCGCCGTAGTTCTCGACGTCGGGGAAGTACTGCTGCTGGACGAGCACATACTCGCGGTCGGCCTTCGGATAGTTCGTCTTGTCCTTCGGATCGACGATGATCACGCCATACATGCCGCGTGCGATGTGCTGCACCATGGGGCTCGCGCCGCAGTGGTACATGAATATGCCGGGGGTTGTGGCCTCGAACTTGAAGTGCTTGGACTCGCCCGGCTTGATCGGTGCAAATTCGCCCAAAACGTCGGCCTGCGCGGCGTGGAAGTCCATCGCATGCGAGTTCTTGTTCTCCGGCGGGTTGATCAGCGTGAAGTCGACGGTGTCGCCTTGCTCGACCCGCACGACCTTGCCCGGCATCGTGCCGTCGAAGGTCCAGGCGGCCATTTTCGTGCCCTTGTTGTCGATCGGAAGATCGACTTCCCGGGCGGTCATGGTGACTGCAACGGTCTTGGCGGACGCGGCTTGGGGGCCGAAGATTGCAAATGCCACTGCGATAGTGGCTGCGGTGCGTTGATATGGAAGCATCGATTGTTCTCCTTAGGAATTACCCGACGGCGCCGGGAGGGTGACTCAAGTGAATCGGCGCGCGCGCAGCTTGGCCGCGTAGATGGACAGCCTCGCTGCGCACGCGATCAGGGACTGGCGCCATACGTGCATTTGCAGAGCTGGCGCAGGTAGGCGACCAAATCACGTATTTCCTCGTCGCTAAACGTGTCGCCCCAGGGCGGCATGAGCACGGACTTGTCGATCGATTGCCCGCCTTCCTTGATGACTTTGAAAATGGTGTCGTCGGAGCGCCCGGACATTGCCTTGGCATCGGTGTGATCGCGCGGCTGCACCGACATGTCGCGCACATTGATGCCCTTGCCGTTGCCGTCCTTGCCGTGGCATTGCGTGCAATAGGTGCGGTAGTTGTCGCGCGCGGGCTCCTTCGCCGACGCCGAGACTGCGAGGCCGGCACCCAGCGCCAACGCGATGCAAATCGAGCGCTTACTTGGCATTGCCGGGCTCCTTGGCGAGTTCCGCCAAGTAATGAACCATCTTCTGAATATTCGGGTCCGATACATGTTTGTTCGGCATCCAGATCTTCGGATCCCACGCCTGCGGGCTGCGGATGTAGCTGGCGATGAAAGCGGGCTGCAGGCGCCGTGCTGCCGTGTACAACTCCGGACCCGACGCGCCTCCGTAGCCAGGCTCGACTTCGTGGCAGGCCATGCAGCCGAGGAACTTGTCGAATGCCATCTCGCCCATGCTCTTGGAAATTGAGCCCGACTCAATCGTCTCGGCCGCAATCAGCTGGTCGCGCGGCTTGAGGCGCATCAGCGCCTGAGTCGCCGCATCGGCGTCCGCAGGGTTGAGCGCCGGATGCGCCTCGAGCGTTGCGGGGTCGACCTCGTCGCTCTTTTCGCCGCTGCGAATGTGGTCGGCATAGAATTCGCCTGCCGTGCGAATGAGGGTCGGCTTGACCAGCCACCCACTCAGCCATTCAGCGCGATACTTGTTGCCGGCATAAAAGAGATCCGGCGCCTTACGCGCCCAGAGCTCCTTCAATGTCTGCGGTGCAGGCCCGGTCAAGTTGTGACACCCGGCGCAGCGTTGCGTGAGAATCGCCGACCCGTCGTCCGCCGCGCGAGCGCCGCTTCCCGTCAAGGCGATGAGTGCTGCAAAGGCGAATGCCGAGCGTTTCATTGCTTCATTGCTGGCGGGGGCGGCGCGCAGAGGCAATCGGATTGCCCACGAAATTGGGATTGCCGAACATGCCGTAGCCCTTTTTCATCGATGCGCTATAAAAGAAGTCCGGGTCGTAGACCTTTCCAGCCCACGCGTACCATGGGTCGGTCGGGATCTCGTCGTATTCGATGACCGTGATCGGGCCGCCGAGCATCCCGCCCATGTTTAAGTGCCGGTCGACGTGATCGTGGAAAATGAAGCGGCCGGGGTTGTTCATTTGCACGATCGTGTCGTAGCGCTCGCCCGGACCGACCGGGACGGTATCGACGTAATAGGGACTGGCCATGGCGTAGCCGTCCTTGTGCGT
>Ga0209040_10002541_pt1 | contig 14256 bp, 8 predicted proteins | sample BogFormECP12_OM3_FD_188240 | JGI IMG/M metagenome (GOLD analysis project Ga0209040, IMG submission 188240) | Bog forest soil microbial communities from Calvert Island, British Columbia, Canada - ECP12_OM3 (SPAdes) (version 2) | ecosystem: Environmental > Aquatic > Freshwater > Wetlands > Bog ...
ATCGAGATTCCTGAGAGCGACGAAGTCTTCGTCAAGGAACTCATTCGGCAGAAGCATGTCATGGTTGTGCACGGATCCGGATTTGGTCAGAAGCCGGGGACGCAGCATTTCCGCATTGTGTTCTTGCCGGATGAGAAGACTTTGAGTAAGGCTTACGCTTCGATTGGGGAGTTCATTCGGGAACGATACACTGCTTCCGTCGTCTAGCTGCATTCGTCACGGCGGATTGCTCGGCCACAAACCAAAATCTAATATTTCGCCCTTTCTGGGCGAAAGCGAGTAGGATGCTCGGGGTCTTTCCTTCCACACTGGGGCGCTACTGAAAACTAGAAAACTTGACCTCGCAAGCCATGCGAACGCGGGCGCTTGTGCGGTTTGGGGTGTGGGAAACCTAAACAACTCAAAGAAAAGAGGACACAATGAAACGCAATCAGCTGCTCTCAGCTGTGGGGATTGTGTTGTTGGTAGCAGGGTCGCTGGCCGCGCAGGAGAAGGGCACTCTGGCCAGCATCGAGTTTCAGAAGGTGAAGGCTACAAACGTACCGCAATACGAGGCGGGGCGCAAACAGAAGGCGGCATGGCACAAGCAACAAAATGATCCGCTGCCTTTGCTGGTGTGGGTGACACTTAGCGGCGAAAATACGGGAACATTCGTAGTCGGCCACTTTGGTCAGCACTGGGCGGATTACGACAAGCCGGTCGTCACCGACGAAGCAGATCTGGCGGAGTTCCAGAAGGTTCTGGGGAACTATGTGGACTCGATCACTACTCGCTACTACAAGTTCATGCCCAAGGTGAGCAACGAAAGCGGAGACGAGGCAGTACCGAAGTTCTCGGAGATCGTTATCTATCAGGTGCGTTATGGGAAAGGCTCGGATTTTCGCTCTGGCATTGAACGGGTTCACGAGGCCGCAGTCAAGACTAAGTGGCCGGTCAACTATGGATTCTATGAACTGGTGAATGGCGGCACGGCCGGGACGTACGTGCTCTCCATTCCGCACAAGAGTTGGGCGGACTTTGAGGACAAGCCGGATGTGAAGCCTTTCCGCGAGATGCTCAAGGAAGCGTTCGGGCAGGCCGAGGCGGATTCGATTGTGGAGCGTTTCGACCGGTCGGTCGAGAAAGAGTCGAGCGAGATCATCCAGTTTCGACCCGACTTGAGTTATCTGCCGAGCAAGTAGCGGATCAAAAATGATTTAAGCGGACTGTCCCACCCTTCTTTCCTGGAAGGGTGGGATTTTCACTTTAGATGCCATAGTTGGCGCTGCGAAGGCCGTCTTTGTAGGCGTCGCGCGCTTCGGTGGCTTTGGTGTGAGCGTCTTCTTCGCGGAAGTGGGCGTCGTCCCATTTCTCCATGGCAATCATGGAATGATCGGGAGTGGCCAGGGATTCTTCGGCGCGAATGGCGTCAACCCATTCGTCGGTGGCCTTTTTGTAGGCGAGACGGAGTTGATCAAGGTCAGGGCTCATAGGCTCGCAGGGTAACCCCGCGCCGCATCGCAGTCAATTCGATGGCGCAGAATTTAACACAAAATTAAGAATTGACGGTGAAGGTGCGGCGAGAGCTTATTTCAGTTTGGCGTATTCGGTCTTGGCCTGATTAAAGATGGGCAGGTCAGGGTCGGCGTTTTGCCAGAGAGCGAGGAAATCCTGATAGGTGATTCTTGCCTTGGGGGCGTCGCCGGAAAGCGCGTAGGCACGCGCCAGCCCGAGGTGCGCAAGCGCGCCGATGGGTTCGTTTCCGACGACGCCGTAGTGATCGAGAATTTTCTGGAACTCGCCGGCGGCGGAGGCGCTTTGATGGGTCGACAGATAAGCATTACCCCGCAGGTAAACGAGGTAGAGGGCGAAGCTGAAGCTCTGCGCGGGAGAACCGAGTTCGTAGGGCGCAGAGGGAGCCAGCGCTTCGATGGCCCGGGTGGCGTTGCCGGCTTGAAGAGCAGCGGCGGCTCGGATGGCGGGCAGATAGTTAAATTGAACGATGGTGTCATCGGGGAAGCGTTGGGCGAGATCGCCGGCCAAGTGGGCGGCTCGAGAGGCGTCGCCCGCAAGAGCCAGAGCAATCGCCGATATGGCTGAAACGTCTTTTCCATTTGAGAGAGCGAGAGCGGCCTGGGCTTGCTGGCGGGCCAGGCTCAAGTTGCCGACTAGCGCCTCGCGCAACGCGGCTTCGGCTTGATAGCCAGCGGCTGTTTCCTTTTCGTCGGAGCGCTGGGCGGACTCAGCGGCGCGTCGCGTCAACTCGCGCGCCTTGGGAAATTGTCCGGCATACGCGGCGGTATCGGACTCCTGGTAGAGCATGGCGTCTTCGAGTCCCGGCTTGCCCATGAGTGAGGCTGCCTCCCGCTCCATGCCGGCGGTATCGTGTTGTAGAAAATCAATGCTGTAGACATTAATGTGGTTGAGGGGATTGTCCAAGTTCCGGGCGCGGGCTTCCTCAGCGGTGGCGCGAGCTTCGTCCAGGCGATTGACCAGCAGATACGAGATGATGAGATTCGCGTAAGAGATTCCACTTCCGGGGCCGAGTTTCATGGCTTGGAGCGCGGCCGCCAGAGCTTTATCGTATTCGCCGAGATCGCTGTAAATGCTGTTCAAGTTTCCCGGAGGAGTAGGATCGCGCGGGTAAGTCTGGGCCCAAAGTTCATAGGACCTGCGAGCCGCTTCGAGGTTTCCGGTGACAAAGAATTCGTAGTGGGAGATGATGTAAAACTTTTCGCGCTCGCTGACGCGTTCACGCAGTTCGTAGGCCTTGCGAGTACTTTCGGCGGCACGCGCGATCTCGCCCGCGTTGCTGTAATTCGTACCAAGCTCCGCATAAGCCATGGCGAAGTTGGGATCCAGGCTGATTGCACGCTGGAGTAACGGAATGGCAGCGGCAGAATCATTCTTCATCACATGCGCCTGGTAGCCCAGGCCGTAAGCCTGCAGAGCCTCGAGCGATGGAGTGGTCACGTTCTCAGCTGGCGTGTCGTACTTTTGCACCGACGCCAGCGATTCGCCTAATTTCTCGCGCAGCGTCGTTGCGACCTCGGCGAGCGCCTTTAAAACCTGCTCTTTGCTGCTGGCGGTCGCCTGCTGGTTGGCGAGCACGTCGCCATTGCGGCAGTTGACCGCCTTTACCCCGACAACATACTCGCTGCCCAGAGAAGAAATGGAGCCTTCAATGTCGGCGGCGCTGGCAGTGCGCTGGCAGACTTGCCGAGCCAGTTCGTGCGTGAGACGGGCGTCCTTCGGTTGCGACATGAGGGTGAGCGTCTGCGCGATTCTCTCGTCGGAAAGCAAGTTGAGGAAAGGAGATTGTTCCAGTTGCGACGACAGGCCCTGGCGCAGCGTGCCGTCGAAGACGGGATCGCCGGTAGTGTTGGTGAACTCTGCGAGGACAACGCTGTCCTTTTCCGTGAGGTGCGGAGTGGAGCGCGAGCGCAGGCTTAAAAAGCCTGCAATTGCTGCGACTACCAAGACGACGGCGGCGGCAACCCGCAAAGCCTTCTTCTTCGATACAACGGGGATTGCAATCGCGGAACGACCGGAGGACCGTGCGGGAGCGACGGCGGCTGCGGTAGGGGCGGAATCTAAAACGGAGCGTCTGCCAGTCGCAGTAATTGTGTTGGCGGAGGAAGAATCTGTCACCGTCGCGGCAGCCGATCCGGAACCACTCTGTACGCCCCGCCGCGTCTCGGATTCGCGCCGCAGACGCTTGAGGTCGGCGCGAATCTCTGCCGCGCTTTGGTAGCGCAGTTCGCGATCTTTCTCCAATGCCTTGTTGATCACCTCTTCCAGCTTGGGGGGAAGGTCAGGATTCAGGCGGATCGCGGGTGGCGGATCGTGTTCCAGAATTGCATTGAAGATGACGGCGGAAGTATCCCCGCGGAAGGGCAACGCTCCGGTGGTCATTTCGTAGAGGACGGCGCCGAAGGAGAACAAGTCAGTACGCGCGTCCAGTTCTTTACCGCGGGCCTGCTCCGGCGACATGTAGGCGATCGTTCCCAGAGCCGTGCCGGGGCTGGTGAGGTGTTCGTCATTCATGGTGACCGACTGCGTGTGATCGTCGGAGAATTGCGTGGAAGAACCGGTGATGGGAACGACCTTGGCCAAGCCAAAATCAAGAATCTTGGCATGACCACGCTTGGTGATGAAGATGTTTCCCGGCTTGATGTCTCGGTGGATGATGCCCTGACAGTGAGCGGCGTCGAGCGCGTCGGTGATCTCGATGCCCAGCGAGAGCACGGTTTCAGTGTCTAAAGGGCGGCCTGCGATGCGGTGCTTCAGGGTGAGGCCGTCCAAATACTCCATGACCATGAAGGAGACGCCCTGATCCTGCCCAATCTCGTAAATCACGCAGATATTGGGATGGCTGAGAGCAGAGGCAGCTTGCGCTTCGCGCTGGAAGCGGGCCAAAGCGTTTGGGTCAGTGGCCAGCGTTTCGGGCAGGAACTTCATGGCGACGAAACGATGCAGGACCGTGTCTTCAGCCTTGTAGACCACGCCCATGCCGCCGCCACCAAGCTTTTCAATAATGCGGTAATGCGAGATAAGTTGGCCGATCATGGGGGAGAACGACGGCGAGCCCTGTCGCGCGATGATAGGAGGGGTAGCGGCGGCAAGTCAATGTTTCCCCTTGCGTTTCTAACGGGCTTTGTTAGCGATTAGGTCGTGGAAGGCTACGAGGCGCCTTTCACAAAAGCCAGAGTCGTCGTAGACATGGAAACATTGAGAGTCCCGGAGATGGCGCGGCGAGCATGGAAGTTCTTGAGCTTGAAGATGACAGTTGGAGTGACCTCCTGCCCTTTGGAGACTAGCAAGGCGCCATCGTGAGTTCGTACCTCCTGCTGGACGATCATGCCGGGCGCAAGCTCTTCGACGCGACAGTTGCGGATTTCGCCTGCCTCGGCGTTTGGATCCAGGGCTACGAGGGCCTGGAAGAACTCGCGATTGAAGGTCGGGTTCTGGCGAGTCAGCATATGGACCGCCTCGGTTCGGGAACTGCCTTTATGGATCAGTCTTTCATAAGCGAGGACGAGCCTCAGGATTTCCGCTCCCATGCAAATGTCGGGCGACTCGGATTCGCTGGCATCGATGATGGGCCGATTCTGGTGTTCGATCATCCATGCGATCGCTTCGAGACGGGGGATTTTCGAAAGCAGATCGTAAGCCACACTGGGATGGGCATCATATTGTTTCTGCTCGCTGGGTGTTAGCGACTCGCCGCTGTATACCGCCTCGATTGTTTCCGGAGCCAGAGTGACGCAGCCTAATTGCGACATCATGGCAGCAACTTCGTACTGCCATGGGTTTCCCAGTTTCATTGCGGTCACGACATGGTGGATATAGCGCCGGGCGCGCTCAGCGCGACCGAACGCAGCAGGATTGACCAGGCTGAGAACTTCCGTCAGAACTTGAATGCAACTGCTCAGAGTCTGCTCCAAGAGTTGCTTTTCGGCCATGACCAGACCATATTGCACCAGGCCCGCGGTAAGGGTTTTCGCCATTGCTTCCTTGCTGCAGGGTTTGTTCAGGAAACGGAAAATAGCCCCCTCATTGATGGCGTCGATGGCCGTATCCATGTCGGCGTTGCCGGTGAGCATGATGCGGATGGTGTCGGGCGATTGTGCCCGGATGGTAGACAAGAGCTGGATGCCGTCCATCTCGGGCATTCGCATGTCGGAAACCACGACCGCGTAGGGCCCAGCTACGGCAATCAGCTTCAGGGCTTCGCGGCCGCTTGGGGCAGTTTCCAACTCAAATTCGCGGCGCAAACTGCGGCGATACCCCTCAAGGATGTTGTTGTCATCGTCCACAAGAAGGATTTTTTCCGCCATAGTGTCCTGCCTTTTCTATTGCCTGAGTTTGTGTCGATTTCTCCACTCTCGCCGATGCCCCATCAAAGTTCGATTCACCCGAACGGTCGATGGCGGGCGTCGCCCGACACTCCTCGAATGCCTGCGCTCGAAAAGGAGGTGACTTCCATTTCATCGGCAGACCAGGTCCCCGCATTAGTCAACGGCAAGTCTTCGGAACTCAATGCAACGTGATTTGCCGAGGGATGAAGTGCAGGACGCCTTCTGCCGATGATCTCCGAGAGCAGCTTGTCTTGGCACAAGGTCGACCGATGAATGGCGTCACCCCGATTCCGGCAACCTATGACTATCGACTGGTCGCAGTCTCGATAGGAATCGCTATATTCGCCTCGTATGCGGCTTTGGATCTGGCGGCCCGCGTGACTGCAAATCGCGGGTGGCTCCGTCTCGCATGGCTGTTGGGAGGCGCGTTTGCGATGGGGAACGGGATCTGGGCGATGCACTACATGGGAATGCTGGCCTTCCGGCTGCCGATACCGGTCCATTACCACGTTCCCACGGTGATCGTCTCGTTGCTGGCTGCGATGCTCGCAGCCTTGGCGGCTTTGTACGTGGTCAGCCGCGAACCTATAACGCCGATCGGGGTTGCGGTTGGAAGCGTGCTGATGGGTACCGGCATTGCGACCATGCACTACACCGGGATGGCTGCGATGCGCCTCGCGGCGATGCATCATTACCACCGCGGCCTGTGGATTCTGTCTGTCGTTTTGGCTGTTGTGATCTCGTTCGTGGGCCTGCTGGTGATCTCGCGTTTTCGGGATGAGGCCCACGGCTGGCTCATCAAGCTGGTCAGCGCTGTGACTCTGGGCTTAGCCATTCCCGTGATGCACTACACGGGGATGGCAGCGGTCAGCTTCGTGGCCACTGGAGTAGAGCCGGATCTATCGCGCTCGGTGGACGTACCAGTACTTGCGATCTCGGCCATAATGACCGTAACTCTCTTCACTCTGGCTGCGGTGGTGACCGCGGCGCCATTGGATCGCCGGCTTTCTATTCAGCGCTCAATCCTGGAGGAGGCGGAGGCTTTTATAAACTCCGTGCCCTCGATCCTCATCGGCGTGAACCATCTCTCGCGCATCACACGTTGGAATTCGACCGCCGCTGCCGCATTTGGCTTATCCGGGGCTGACGTCCTTGGAAAGGAACTCGCAGACTGCGGCGTGCGATGGCTGTGGCCGGGGATGCGAGACGAAATCCGGTCCTGGTGTTCCGAACGGGCCTCCCGACGCTGTGATCAGGTTCCGTTTGAAATGAATGGCGAAACGCGCCTGCTGGGATTAACGATCACATCGCTTCACGTTGCTGCCAAACACTCGACCGAACTTCTGGTTATCGGTTCCGACGTTACCGAACGAACCGCGTTGGAGGTGCAACTCCGTCACGCACAGAAACTGGAGTCCGTGGGTCAACTGGCCTCCGGCATTGCCCACGAAATCAATACGCCGACGCAGTATATCGGCGACAATGTGCGGTTCTTGCAAACCGCCTTCGTGGATCTGAAGGGCCTCCTGCTGAACTATGAACGGCTGTTGGCGGCCGCCGCGGGCGACGCGTTGTCTGGCGAAACAGCGCAGGAAGTGGCAGCTTCGGCAAAAAGCGTTGACGCCGACTACCTGCTGGAGGAAATCCCGAAAGCTATCGAACAGGCGCTAGAGGGCGTAACTCGAGTGTCGAGGCTGGTGGGCGCGATGAAAGAGTTCTCGCATCCAGGCACAAAGGAGAAAATCCCACTCGATTTAAACCATGCCATTGAAAACACGATTACGGTGGCGAGGAATGAGTGGAAATACGTGGCTGATCTGGAGACTGACTTTGACCCATTCCTTCCGCCGATCTCCTGCCAGCCCGGAGAATTCAACCAGGTGACTCTGAACCTGATCGTCAACGCCGCGCATGCCATTGCGGATGTGATCGAAAAAGGAGGCTCGGGAAAGGGGAAAATCAAGATCCAAACTCGCGATCATCCGGAATGGGTGGAAATCCGAATCCAGGATACGGGGTCTGGAATTCCTGAAAAGGTGCAAGCCCGCGTCTTCGATCCCTTCTTCACCACGAAGGAAATTGGCAAGGGGACGGGGCAAGGTTTGGCCATTGCGCGTTCCGTGATCGTGGACAAACACGGAGGGACCATTCATTTCGAGACGCAAGAGGGACGGGGAACGACCTTTATCGTTCGGCTGCCTCACGATGGAACTCCCGCTCTTGCGGCCAAGGCGGTGGCCGTGTGAAACGCATTTTGTTCGTAGACGACGAAAGCAAGATTCTCGACGGATTGCAGCGGATGCTGCACGCTGATCGAAAGCGTTGGGACATGGAGTTTGCAGTCGGAGGCGAAGCCGCCTTGCAAGCTTGCGAAAAGGCCAGCTTCGACGTCGTCATCTCCGACATGCGAATGCCGGGTATGGATGGAGCTACGCTGCTTGGCCACATTCGTGACCGCTATCCCAGTACCGCGCGAATTATCTTGTCGGGATATTCTGAAGTCACGCTGGTGGCGCGTTCCGTGCACGTGGCCCATCGCTTCCTGGCGAAGCCATGCGATGCTTCCCAGCTGCGGTCCATGATCGAACGCGTGTGCACGCTGCAGGATGTCCTCTGTACCCCGGAGATTCGTGCGGTCATTGGAACCGTCGGTGAGTTGCCATCTCTTTCCACCTCGTACAACGCTCTTACTCAGGCGCTAAGCCGGCCCGACACTTCCATCAGCCAAGTCGCGGACATATTGGAGCATGACGTGGCCATGTCAGCCAAGGTTCTGCAATTGGTGAACAGCGCTTTTTTTGGGTTGGCGCAGACTGTAACCAGCTTACAGAGTGCGGCGTCGTATCTAGGCATGGAGACCATCAAGAATCTGGTTTTAGTCTCCGAGGCGTTTCGAGTCTTCGTCCCAGACTCGCGGATTCCGCAATCGGTTTTTGAGGCGATCCAGCTACAAGCGCAGAGAACGGCTGCTATCGCAGTGGTGCTTCCGCTGGAGCCGAAGGCGCGCGACGTCACCGTTCTGTCGGCGCTTCTTCAAGATGTGGGAAGGCTTGTCCTTGCGAGTAAGATGCCGGATAAGTTCTGCTCTGTTGTCGAACGGGCCCGGGAACGCGGATGTGAGCCCTTTCAGGCTGAGGAGGAAATGCTGGGAACTTCCCATGCAGAGATTGGTGCGTACCTCCTAGGTTTGTGGGGGCTGCCCAACCTTGCAGTGGAAGCCATCGCTCATCACCACCATCCCGACCGCATCCCACATTCTGGCTTTGACAGCTCAGTAGCGCTCTACACCGCAGCGCTATTGGCCTATGAACTGGAAGCGCATCCCGGGGATGAAACAGGAACTGAACTGCGGGAGTTTGACCGGACGTGCCTCCAGACGTTGGGACTGCTGCCGCAATTTGCCGGATTCCACAAGCTTGCGGTCCAAGCGTTCAAGTAGGTGGAATACGAACGCCCCTGCCTTCGGCTCGTAGTGCGACAGATTTCGATTTCCTACCTATATTTTCTCTCTAAAGCTTCATTGCCCGGCCGACTTCTGATCTCCCGAGGACGTGTCAAATTCCTCCGCCATCCAGTGTTGCAGGGCGGTGATGTTCTGCGGGCGGCCGAGGAAATTCTTGACCAGATCATTGGCGGACATGGATCCACCGGGCTCGAGGACCACTCGGCGATAGCGCATGGGAGCGTCGCCTGCGAGAAGATTGTGATGATCGAATTGCAGGAAGAAATCTTCGGCGATCACTTTGTCCCAGAGATAGGTGTAGTAAGCGGAAGAGTAGCCGCCGAGATGACCAAACGAAGCCCAGGTGTGAGTATCGGGTAGGGGAGTGAACAGGGTGTAGCGGCGGGCATCGTCGAGGGTGACCGCGTCGAGGTTTACGTCTGCAGGCTTGGTTTTGTAAATGTCGTAGGAGATGGCGCTGAAGGAATTTTGGCGGCCCACCCAGCCACCGCGTCCGAAGGCGGAGGCGCGGTTCATGCGCGCCACCAGATCGGCCGGGATGGGTTCGCCGGTTTTGTAGTGGCGGGCAAACTTGGCAAGAACTTGCGGGCTGCGAATCCATTCTTCGAGCATTTGCGAAGGGGCTTCGACGAAATCGGATTCCATGCTGATGCCGCTGATGCCCGCCCATTCCTGCTGGCCGCCGAGGATGTGGTGCATGAGGTGACCGAATTCATGGAAGAAGGTCTGCACGTCGCCATAATCCATAAGGCCGGGATCGCTGGCGGTGGGCGCGGGGAAGTTGCAGACGAGGATGGCTTCGGGCAGTTGCTTGCCGCGGATTCCATCGAGCACCGGAGCCATTTCAGCGTGGCTATACTTGCCGGGGCGCGGGTGCATGTCGAGATAGAAGCGTCCGATCGGCTTGCCGCTGTCGATGACAATCCAAGTTTCGACGGCGGGATCCCAGGCGGGAACGTCCTGTTCCTGCTGGAATGTGACGTGGAATAAATCGGCTGCAGTATCGAGAATACCTTGCTTCACTTCCATGAAGGGGAAGTAAGGGCGAACGGATTGAGAGTCGAAATCATACTTAGTGCGGCGGACTAATTCCGAGAGGTAACCTCCCTCATGGCTCCAAATTTCCTTGGCGTTGGGATCGGTCTTCTGCTTTTCAGCGAGCAACATTGCGAATTCCTTCCGGGCAAGTGCGCGGCTGGCATCGTCGACTTGCTGAATGAAGTCGGCTATGTTGTGCCCTTTGGCGATCATTTTGTCGGCGGCGTTGAAGTCGGCCCAGGAGGAATAGCCAAGAAGCGTGGCGATCTCGTACCGCGTGTTCATCAGGCTGGTGAGGACTTCCTGATTTTTGGGATACGCGCGGGTGTTGAAAGCGATGGACATGCGGCGGCGAAGGGAATCACTTTTGGCGAAGGTGAAGACAGGAAGGGCGTCAGGATAGTCAGTGGTGAGATGAATTTTTCCAGCGGCGTCCGGCTTATGGCGGTCGATGTAATCCTGCGGCAGGCCCTCGAGTTCGGAGGGATCTGCTTCGACAACTTTTTGTCCGTCGGCAATATTGCGGTCGAACATGGACTGCTCTTCGGTGGCCTGATCGTTCAGCTTTTTGAGGCGGGCCCGGGTGGCATCGTCCTTATCGACGCCCGCGAGGCGGAATTCGAGCAACTGGCGTTGCACATAATAACGAGTGGCGGCATCGACGTGGGAAAGATCGAGCGCGGCGAGCGCGTTGTAAACCTCGTGATTCAGAGCGATGGCGGTCTGGGCGGCACTGGCTTTCGTGAGCATGGCCGTGGCGTGATCGCGAAAGGTAGTGTCGGGGTGAACTTGCTCCATGAGCTGTGCGAAGTAGGCGGTCGAGTTGATCTGGTGGAAGGCTTCGTCGAGCGGCGCGAGAGTGTTCCAAATCGTGCGGGGTCCCGCGGCGGCGAGCAAGCTGTCGATGGAGCGTTGGGCAGCGGCGAGGCGATCGGTCTCGATTTTTTCGAAAGCGGCGACGTCGGGCTTCGTCGCCCAGAGTGTCGGCTGCGAAAGCGTGACCTTCTGCGCGGAGAGGACGGCGGCGAGAACAAATGGAAGACAGAAGAAGAGACCCAGGCGTGCTGCGATCATCATAAAAAAAACCTCGTCAAGAATTTCTCGAGTCGAACGAATCCGAACCTACATAGAACCAGCGTTGAAGTGCGAATGAATTGTTGATGACGGCGTCTGGCGATGTCAAGGGCAGCAGAGGATAGCGAGGCTCAACAAAAACGGAGATGGGGTGTTGTGTAGGGGCAAGCCACGCGACACTCGGCTCTCTTTCGCGGTAATAACTAGCGCCAGCGTTTCAATTGTGGCCAGCGTTGAGCCAGGGTGCCGAACTTCGGTCCGCGACAAATGTAGACGTCGATTTCTTTTTCGAGCGCGTAAGGATTGTCGGCGGATGTGCCGACATATTCGACCTGGTCGAAGAGTTGTTCGAGACGCGCGCGGCTGTCGTCGAGCACGATCATGCAGTTGCCGGAGTAACCACGTGGTCCCCATAGAAACCAGGTTTGATGGCCGCTGAGCGAGCGCGGCAAGCCGTAGCGCCGCCCGAGAAAGTCGATGGCGCCAGCCTGGCCGTAGTCTTGGGCGAAGATGCCGCAGGCTTCATCCTGCCGGTCTTCAGCGGGAAGGCGGTTCCAGGCTACTGCGGTTTCCGCGACAATTTCTTCCCAGCCGAACTGATCGGCGTACCACTGCGGGAGCGCGGCGCGGGTATGGTGGTGCTCCATCACGGGCAGCTTGAAGGGAAGGGTTTTGGCATAGGCAAGGAAATGGTCCGGGGAAAAGACCGGCACGGTGATTGGGGCGAGATGGGCGCCTGCCGCCAGCAGGATGACGATGATCACGGGTTTGAGCCATGCGAGTCGAGATCTTGCCGGCTCGCTTTTTTCCTCCCGCTTGCCGTCGATAGCGGATTCGATCACGACTGCACCTGCAGCGAGCAGCATGGGATAGACCGGAGCGAGGTAGTAATTCTTTCCGTGAAGAACAAAGAAGGCTGTGAAGCAGACCAGGTAGCACCAACCCAGCGCGTGATAAGGCTTGAGGCGCGCCGAGAAGAGCAGGGCAAATAGTCCGGTGAGCCAGATCGGTGCTGTGAGCGGGTGAAGCAGCAAGGTCTGCTGAAAGAAATATTGCGGGAAGGGAAGGATGACGTCGCGGCCTTCGACGCGGATGTTGTGCATGAGTTGGAGGAAGGGCCATTGATAGTGGATGTTCCACAGCAGGTTCGGCAGGAAGATCAAGAACGCCGCCCCGCCGCCGAGCCAGATCCACGGACTGAGGAAGACGCGGCGCTGGGCCGTGAGCAGAAGGCCGACGACTATTCCGAGACCAAAGAGCGCGATGGAATATTTTTCCTGCAAGCCGACACCTGCGACCACACCGAACCACAGCCAGTGGCGAGGCTGGCCGCGCTTGATGGCCAGGATGGCAAAGTAGGCGCAGCCCATCCAAAGATTAGGTTCGAGACAGTTGGTACCGAGCAGGCTGGCGTTCGACAAATACTGCGGCGCGATGACCACGGTGATGGCGCTCAGCAGAGGCGCGAAGCGGCGTCCGCCGAACTCACGGGCGAGTACGGCGGTTTGGACCACTAGAAGCGAGGATGCCAGCGCGGGGATGAAACGAATGCTGCGGAGAGAATCACCGAGTACGACACGGCTCATGTGAGTCAGGAATGGAATGAGTGGCGGCTGGTCGACATATCCCCAGGCAAGGTGATCGCCGCAAGACATGTAATCGAACTCGTCGCGAAAGTAGCCGTAGCGGTTGTTGAAGTAAATGTGGAAGAGGAGTTTGGCAAGCGCGATCGCCCAGATGATCGCCATACCAAGAGCGAGGAAGGATTGGTGATCGCGAGAGGAAACTGTCGACGCAGGTGTGGCCATGAGTGGAAAAGGATAGCGGAAGACGGAGGGTCTGTCATCGCATGTCTGAAAAGCCGAATCTTAGAATCCTCCAACACAATCACACAGTGGCTGGGAGTCGATTAGGCGCGATGGGACGTGGCGATCGCTTCGCAAACGAAGGTAACGTTCCCTGTTGATTACCTATTCTTGGCGCCGATGGGCTTGTGGTAACGTTTGAATTACCGCATATTCAAAAGGCTTGAATAAGGTTTTTGGTCCACGTGTCTTCGCAGACTCGCAAACCGGGCGTCCACATTGCGTGGAAAACGGTCACGTACCGCAGTGTGGCGCTGCTGATCCTGGCCGCTGCACTGGTGTGCCTGGTTGGGATGAGACTGGCCTTTCCGCAATTTACCGAGAGCAGCATCAAGGCGGCCGACGGTGTGGCGAATAAAGTTTTGGAGCGGGTGGCGGGAATGGCTCCGCCGGCGGGGAGTGGGGTATCGACGGCGCAGCAGGCTCACTTTACTGCACTCGATGGCACGGTGCGGGTGAAGAAGGGCAGCAGCAGTAGCTGGCTGGCTGCGGACTACAACGTTCCTCTGGATAAAGGCGACGTGGTGCAGACCGGATCGGAAGGCATGGCCAAGGTGGCCTTCAACGACGGCACCAGTTACACGGTGAAGCAGGATTCGCTGATTGTAATTGAAGAAAATTCGGCCAACGATCAACAGCAGACGAATGTGGCTGTTGCGGTGAGTACAGGAACGGTGGACCTGTCCACGGCGACCTATTCACAGGGGTCGAAATCGCAGGTGATTGTGGCGGGAGCGACGGCATCTCTGGCACCCCAGTCGGCCGCGCAGGTACACAACGATCCGAAGTCGGATCAGCACGAGATTTTGATGAAGAAGGGCGCGGGCGAGGTTAGGCGCAACGGCGAGACGGTGCAGTTGGCGAACTGGGAGAAGGTAAGTTTCCGGCAGGAAGAAGCGCACATGGAGAAGGCGAAAGGCACGGGACCGCCGACGCCGATTTCTCCCGCCAACATGGCGCCGATTTTTACTTCCGG
>Ga0209040_10002542_pt1 | contig 14255 bp, 21 predicted proteins | sample BogFormECP12_OM3_FD_188240 | JGI IMG/M metagenome (GOLD analysis project Ga0209040, IMG submission 188240) | Bog forest soil microbial communities from Calvert Island, British Columbia, Canada - ECP12_OM3 (SPAdes) (version 2) | ecosystem: Environmental > Aquatic > Freshwater > Wetlands > Bog ...
CGCCCGGGTGATGACACGGTATACGTGCTGCGGCCGCCCGGTGAGGATCCGCGGGCGATCTTGCGGGCGGCCCGCCTGGTGCTGCCGGAGGGCCCCTACCGGGAGCTGGCCGAGCAGCTCGGGGTGCCCGCCGGCTGGCCGGCCGAGTAGAGGGCTGCCCGCGCAGGCGGGCCGGGAGCGCAGGCTCCCGGCCCGCCCCCGGCCGCCGGGCACGGCGGCCCGGGCCTGCGCAGGCCTCCGCGGCGCCAGCGGCGGTGCTAGCGGTCTGTCGGCTCCTGCGAAGTCCTGTTCCGCAGCGATTCGACCAGCGCGGCCACGTGACGCCGGTCCTCGGGCGTCAGCTCGTCGATGCTGGCGATCAGGAGTTCCCTCTCCCGGTCGCCTGGGTGCTCCTGCCCGGCCGGGGCCTCGTCGTAGTAGTGCAGTCCGGTGGACTCGGCGGCGGCGGTGCGGACGGCGGAGACCGGCACGTCGAGGCCTTTGGCGAGCGCGTCGATCGTGGCGGGGCGCGGCGGCCGGCCCAGGTTCCGTGTCGTGGCGAGGGTGTAGAGGGTGGACCGGGGCATGCCGCCGCGCTTGGCGACCTCGCCGTAGGACCAGCCCCGCTCGCGCAGCCGCTGCTGAATCAGGCGCTGCAGCGGGTTGAGTGCGGGCTCCAGCGCCGCCGCGGCGGCGGGCGGCTGCTCTGCGGGGGGGTCTTGCCTGTCCCCCGTCATGTGCGCCGTCATGATCACCAATCTAGCCCGTCTCCCCCGGTGAGCTCAGTCGCGAGTTCCTCGGCATTGACTTATCCCAGGATAATGCTGTACGGTGATGACCGTACAGTACGTACGGTTAACAGCGTACACTAAGTCCGTGGCCCGGCGCCACCGAGATGCCGGGCGGTCCCGGGGCCTGCACGGCCCGGGGACGCGGGCAGGCCGCCGGGCCGCCCGGCCCGGGCCATTCGTCCCCAAGGAGGGCACCATGTCCACTGAGCCTGCTGTGACGATGCAGGACCTCGAGCTCGAGCACGCCGAACTTCTCCCCAACCGGGAAACCCTCTGGTCCTACGGCGGCCATTCGAGCTACAGCGTCACCAACGTGGTCGGCAGCTTCGACGGCAACACGAACCAGGAGGGATTTCTTAACATCTCCCTCCTGAACGGCAACCTCAACGGCAACACAATCCTGTAGCCCCTGCCCGGCTCACACTGCTGGCCTGTGCATTGCCTGAGGGGGATGCGCGGCCAGCAAAGGGGGGGCCGTCCTGGCGTACCCGGGGCGGCCCTCCCGCCTGCGGGGCGGCCCGGCCCGGGGCCGCAGGCGGGCCGGGCCGTTCTGACGTCTCTGGTGCATGTGAGGGAGGAGCAGCCGTGACTGCAGTCGCAGGGAACGTGATCACCGGGCACACCGCACCCGCCCTGTCCCCGGCGGATGCGCCCGGGCTGGCCGGCCCGCCCCGGCTGGCCGAGGGGGTCGAGCTGCTCGGCGAGTACCAGGACTCCGGCTACAGCCAGCCGCCGTCGCTGATGCGACGGGCTGACGGTCAGGTCATCCAGATGTCGGCGCTGCTGTACCAGGTGACCTGCCGGATCGACGGCTCCCGTGACTCGGCCGCCATCGCCGCCCTGGTCAGCGACGACCTCGGCCGGTCCCTGACCGCCGGCCAGGTCCGCTATCTCATTACCGCCAAGCTGCTGCCCCTGGGCATCGTCGCCGCCGAGGGCGCCCCGGCCGCCCCGCCGAAGGCTAACCCGCTGTTCGCACTCAGGGCACGGGGCACGCTGCTGCCCGAGCGTGCCGCAAACGCCGCCGGGACGCTGCTGCGGCCGCTGTTCCGGTGGCCCGTCGTCGTGGCCGTGGTCGGCAGCGTACTGGCCGTGGATTACTGGCTGTTCGCCGTCCACGGGCTGGGCGGGGGGCTTCAGCAGGTCCTGCGCAATCCGGTGGACCTGCTCGTCATGCTCGGCCTGTCCGTGGTCTCCGCCCTGTTCCACGAGTGCGGCCATGCGGCCGGCTGCCGCTATGGCGGTGCGCGGCCCGGCCGGATCGGCGTCGGCATCTACCTGGTCTGGCCGTCGTTCTTCACCAACGTCACTGACTCCTACCGGCTCAGCCGCGCCGGGCGGCTGCGCACCGACCTTGGCGGCCTGTACTTCAACGCGGTCTTCATGCTGGCCCTGGCCGACATCTACGCGGCCACCTCGGACCAGGTCCTGCTCCTGGTCATCGCCGTCACGCACCTGGAGATGCTGGAGCAGCTGCTCCCGTTCGTCCGCTTTGACGGCTACTTCATCCTGTCCGACTGGTCGGCGTGCCGGACCTGTTCGCCCGCGTCGCCCCCATCCTGAAAAGCGCCCTGCCGGCGGGCCGCCGGGACCCGCGCGTCACCGACCTGCGGCGCGGCACCCGGATCGTGGTCACCGGCTGGGTGCTGTGCGTCATCCCGCTACTCACGTTCATGCTCGGGTACCTCCTGCTGGACCTGCCCCGGGTCAACCGGGCGCTGTGGCGCTCCGCCAGCCTGCAGGCCCAGCTCATGTCCGCCGCGGTGGCCGGTCACCGCTACGCTGTGGCCGCGGTCGACGCGGTCGGCGTCGTCGCCTTGGTGGCCCTGTCGCTCGCCGGGTCGCTATACATCGTGACCGGGCTGGCCCGGCGGCTCACCGCCCTTGGCCGACGCTGGTCCGCCGGCCGCCCCGCCCGCCGCCTCCTGGCCGCCGCGGCCGGGCTGGCGGTCCTGACGGGGCCCGCCGCCTTCTGGACCATGCAAGGCCAGTTCCGTGGCTGGTAGCCCCGCCCGCGCGACACCCCGCCTGGCCGGCCCCGCCCGGGGCCAGGTGCCCACCCTCGAAGGAGGCTCCCCATGTCCGCTGTACCTGCCATGACGCCCGCTGCGCCTTCCGTGACGGCGCAGGACCTTGAGCTGGAGCACGCCGAGCTGCTCCCGGCCCGGGAAACCCTCATGATCGGCCCGCTCTACCCCCGCTACTACAACCCGGGCGGTCCCATGCACTTCTATCCGGGTCCCGTCCACGCCACCTGGCGTGAATGACGCCTGACGCGGCGAAGTTCCGCCTCCGGGCTCCCTGAGCGGGGGCTCGGCGCGGGCCGCGCCGAGCCCCGGGCCTGATACAGCCCGTGGTCTCGTGCTATACCGGTGCCTGCCCGGCCGCGCCAGGAGCGCGCCGCCGAGGCCAGCGGCACCGCGAACGCCGCGGACCGGGACCGGCCGCGCTGATCACCGCCCGCAAGCTCGTCCCGCTGCCGCCGTCCCGCTGCCGGACAAGCTCTACGCCGCGATCGACGGCACCGGCGTGGCCATGACCGCGCAGGAGACCGCTGGGCGGCCCGGCAAGGGCGAGGACGGCCGCGGCCGCACCCGCGAGGTCAAGCTCGCCGTGTTCCTCACCCGGGACAAGCTGGACAAGGACGGCTACCCGGTCCGCGACCCGGGTTCGTCCAGCTACCTGGCCACCTTCGAGCCCGCCCGCGTATTCGCGGACTTGGTGGAGGCCGAGGGCAACACCCCAAGACGATCATGGTCACCTACAAAATGGACGCGCACCCCCGGATTCGGTGTCCTTCGCGCGTTTGTCGTATCCCCGTGGCAGGATCAGACCCGGCCCGAACCGCGCCAGGGAGTTGCCGCACCGATATGTTCCGCCCGCACTTCCTCCCCGGCCACCCCGGACCGCCGGGCGAGCAGGTCGTGCGAGTGCTTCTGGAACGGCAGCCCGGCCCGGGTCAGCGAGCAACGCGAACCCGGCGATCAGGGCGAGCGCCGGCTCCAGGCACATCAGGGTGCCGAACGCCGCCGCTGTCAGCCGTCGCAGCGCGTACATCTCGAGGCTGAACGGGACGACGGGCAGCAGCAGCGCCAGGCCAAGGCCCGCGAGCACCAGATGCGGCGTCAGCGCCGGGATGACGCCCGGTCCCGCTACCGCGGTAGCCACCAGGGCGGCCACCGGAATGGACACGGCGAGTCCCTGCAGGCCCGCCACCTCGTCGCCGACCGCCTGGGTAAGCACGATGTAGCAGGCCCAGCACGCCGCCGCGCCGAGGGCGCACGCGATGCCCACGAGGCTGGCGCCACCTTGCCACGGGTGGGTCAGGAGCAGCACGCCGGCCGCGGCGAGCCCCGGCCACAGCAGCCTTCGGCCTCCCCGGCCGCGGGCGACGGCCACACCGAGCGGGCCGAGGAATTCCAGCGCGCTGGCAGTGCCGAGCGGCAGCCGGGCCACGGCCGCAATGAAGAGCATGGTCACTCCGGCCGTCACCACGCCGAGGGCGACGGCCGCGAGCAGCATCGGGCGACGGAATCGCCACGGTCGGGGCCGGAACCGCGATCAGCAGGATCACTGCCGCCCAGGCTAGCCGCGCCAGACCGTGCCCAGCGGGCCGACCTGACCGAACAACGGGACAGACAGGGCCAGGCCGAGCTGGACACACGTCATCGAGCCCACGGCCATCAAGGTGCCGCTCTGGGACCTGGACGGAGCCGCGGCGACGATCATGGTGGTCAGTACATACGAGCCGAATCGTCCGTGTCCACATGAGTTTTATGGACATACCGTTCATGAATGATGAATGATTTGCTGGTGGATCCGCGCCGCCTGGAACTGCTGCTCGAGCTGTACCGCCTCGGCTCGATGCGGGAGGTCAGCGAGGCGATGAACGTCACCACCTCCACCGTCTCGCAGCAGATCGCGGCGCTGGCCCGGGAGGCCGGCACCCCGCTGATCGAGCCGGACGGGCGGCGGGTGCGGCTTACAGCGGCCGGACGGCGGCTAGCCGGCCACGCGGTCACGGTCCTCGCCGCGCTCGAGGCCGCTCGCCGGGACCTCGATCCGTCGGCGGCTCCGGCCGGGACGGTGCGCGTGGCGGCATTCGCCTCGGCGGTCCGCCAGCTTTTGCTCCCGGTCGCCCGGATCCTGGCCAGGCAGCAGCCGGAGGTGCGGCTGCAGCTTCTCGAGCACGAACCCGACGAGGCATTGGGCCTGCTGGCCGACGACGAGGTCGACCTCGCACTGACCTATGACTACAACCTCGCTCCGGCCAGGTTCGACCGCAGCCTGGTCAGTCAGCCCCTCGGCAGCACCCGGTGGAGCCTGGGGACACCGTCCGCCCCCGGCCGGGAACGCGGGACCGCGCTCGAGGTCTTCAGCCGGTACCGGGACCAGGACTGGATCGTCAACTCACGCAACACCGCCGACGAGGAGGTCGTCCGCGTCGTGGCCTCGCTGGCCGGCTTCGAGCCGCGCATCACGCACCGCGCGGACAGCCTCGACCTGGTGCGGGACATGATCCTGGCCGGCCTCGGCGTGGGGCTGCTCCCGGCAGCGCGGCCGGCCGCCCGCGGCGTCACGCTACGGCGACTGCATCAGCCGGACGTGACCCTGCGGGGCTATGCCCTGACGCGCCGCGGCCACTCCGCGTGGCCGCCGCTCGCCCTGGTGCTCCGGCTGCTCCGGGACGCTTCCCTGCCCTGAGCACACTGCCCTGAGCACACTGCCCTGAGCACACTGCCCTGAGCACACTGCCCTGAGCACACTGCCCTGAGCACAGGCCCTCACCTGAGTAGCTTGTGCACCTCGCGGAATCTCGGGTGCCGCGCGTCGCGCAGCCACTCGAACAGCACCATCTCCGACGTCACGATCTCCGCGCCGTGCTGCCTCGCCCGGTCGATGGCGGCCGCCCGGTCCGCCGGATCACGCGAGCCGGTCGCGTCCGCCGCCCAGATCACCCGGTGCCCCGAAGCGAGCAGGTCGAGCACCGTCTGCAGGACGCAGACGTGCGCCTCGCAGCCGGCCACGACGATCTCGCCGGACCCGGCGGGCAGCAGGGCGGGAAAGCCATCCTCAACCGCCGCCGAGAACGTCGTCTTGGCCAGCACCGCCTGCGGGTAAGCGGCGAGCGGCGGCACCGTGGGGCCCAGGCCTGCCGGGTTCTGCTCGGTCGCGCGGACCGGTACGTCCAGCAGTGTCGCCGCCTCCGCGAGCCGTACGGCCCGGGCCACGACGGCCTGGTGATTATGGATGACGGGCATGAGCCGCTCCTGCAGGTCGATCAGCAGCAGGACGGCGCCCTCGGCGGTGAGCAGCACGTCACCGACGCTACTTCATCCTGGAAATGTCAGTGGTCTGGAGCAGGATAGGACTGACACGAAGAGCCAGGTACGGAGAGTTGAGATGGCAGCAGGCGACACGCAGATCACGATCGCGGGGAATCTCGTTGATGACCCGGAGTTGCGGTTTACCCCGGCGGGGCAGCCGGTAGCGCGGTTCCGGGTGGCGTCGACGCCGCGGTTCCGGGACAACTCCACCGGGGAGTGGAAGGACGGCGACAGCCTGTTCCTGACCTGCAATGTATGGCGGCAGGCAGCGGAGAACGTGGCGGAGAGCCTGACGCGGGGCACGCGGGTGATCGTGTCGGGACGGTTGCGGCAGCGGTCGTACGAGACCAAGGAAGGCGAGAAGCGAACCGTCTACGAGGTCGAGGTCGACGACGTCGGCCCCTCGCTGCGGAATGCGTCGGCCAAGGTGAACAAGGTCGCCAGGAACGGTCCGGGCGGCGGCCCGGGTGGTTCGGGCGGCGGCCCGGGCGGGCCGACGGGTCCGGGTGGTTCCGGCGGCCGGTCAGCCGGCGGCCAGGGCAACGCGGGCGGCTACGGAGGCGGGGACGCCGACCCGTGGACGTCCGACGGTCCCGGCGGCTACACCGACGAACCTCCGTTCTGACCGTACCTGGCGCGCAGTTCGTGCTTGAGCACCTTGCCCGCGGCGTTGCGCGGTAGCTGGTCGAGGACCACGATGCCGGTCGGCTTCTTGTAGGACGCCAGCTTGCCGAGCGCCCAGCTGGTGAGGTCATCGAGTGTGGGCGGCACGGCCGGGTCGACCGGGACGACGATCGCGATCGGGGTCTCGCCCCACCGCTCGTGCCGCGCACCGATCACAGCGATGTCCGCGACGGCCGGATGGGCGGTCGCCCCGGCTCACCCCGCGGCCGGCGAACGCCGCGGCCAGGCTCCGTACTCGCCCGTGCAGTTGCGCCCAGGTGATCGAGTCGCCCTCGAACTTCAGGGCCACCGCGTCCGGGATCGTGTAAGCGTGCCGGGCGACGTGATCGACCCAGTGCGCGCCGCTGTAGGGCAACCGGGGTGGGAGCATCGTTGGCCTCCGTCGGTCGGTCTCAGCCGTGTCAGCTTGCCTGATAGTGAAACACGCGCTCGGGAGTATTGGCAGTGGCGCCGGTTCGGGTCCGCCATCCTTGCGTCATGCCACGTGAGCTAGATGCCAGGACCATTCGTCCTGGCCAGCGCCAGTACCTCGGGCCGAAGATCCTCGGCGGTTAGGGCTGAATGCCCATGGCCGAGGCCAGTCGCCGGTCCGGATGCTACGGGCCTGGCCGGTGCGCAAGCTGGCCGAGATCGTCGCGGCCACCGTGCTGTGCGGCGAGGTCTCACTGGGCGCGGCCGTGGTCGCGGACGAATGGGTCACGGCGCATGAGCGGCTTGGCCGGAACCGGCCATAAGCGGCGGTCCCCCGCAAAATAAGACAGGTGGCTCACAGAGCCTCGCAGCCCTTACAGTTACTCCTAGGTAACATCATCACCTGCGGCCAGCGCTGCGCGTGGGTGGGTTGCGGAGGCAGATGTGTCTGCTGTGGTTTTTGGTCCTGACCTGGCGATACGCCCCTCCCACCCCCGGATCGGCCTGGTGCTCGGCGCGGGCGGCGTGCTCGGCGCGGCCTGGATGACCGGCGCGCTGGCCGGCTTGCAGGACCGCCTGCCGGGGGCCGCCGCTGACGTAGATCTCGTCGTCGGGACGAGCGCAGGCAGCGTGCTGGCCGCCGCCTTGCGCTGCGGCGCTTCTATCGAGGAAATGGTGGCATGGCAGTGCGGGGACGCGAGCGGGGCCTTGGGCGAATCTGCCGTTCTCGCCGCGAAGGACGGCCCGCTGCCCCCGCTTCCGCACCTACGCCTCGGTTCGCTGCCGCTGGCCCGCGCGGCCCTGCTGCGGCCGCATAAGGTTCCTCCGTGGGTGGGGGCAAGCGGCTGGCTGCCACACGGCCGGGGCCAGCACGCGGCGCTCCGGTCGCTGGTCGGCGCGCTGCACTGGCGCCACCAGCAGCACCCCTTCCGCGGCGCGGCCCCGTCGCATTGGGTGGACGGTCACACGTGGGTGGCGGCCATGGACTATGACAGCGGGCGGCATGTGCTGTTCGGCCGCCAGGACGCCCCGCACGCGTCGCTTCCCGATGCCGTGGTCGCCTCCTGCTCGATCCCCGGCTGGTACTCCCCGGCGGTCATCGGCGGTCGCCGCTACGTGGACGGCGGCATCCGGTCCTCTACCTCACTCCGCGCCCTGAGCGGCACGAACGTGCACGAAGTCTACGTCCTCGCTCCGATGGCCAGCACCGAACCCGACCATCCGCTCCAACCGCACCTGCAGATCGAGCGGCGGCTCAGGCAACTGCTCACCCACCTGCTGGTCCGCCAGGCGAAGGCGCTGAGCGCGGAGGGTAAGCGTGTCACCATCGTGACGCCGGGCCCAAGGGATCTCGCGGTCATGGGCGCCAATCTGATGGACCCCCGACGCAGGCAGGGCGTGCTCGAAGTCTCTCTCCGCACCTCGGCCGACTCGCTCGCCACGCTCGATCGGGTCCGTCCGCGCGCGGCATGATCATCTCGAGTCGCCGCGGTCTACAGGCCCAGGTCGCCTAGTTCCTTGTACAAATCCGCGCGCGGATGGTCCGGGCTCGTCGGCACGGCCACGCTGCTCCCGGCCGGCCGACCGCCGGAATTGCCGGAATCCCCGGGTAGTTTCGCCCTGGAGGGCCGCCGGGTCCGGAAGATCCAGCCTGCGGCGATTCCGCCGACCAGCCCGCCCAGGTGACCTATCCAGCTCACGCCGGGGGTCCCCGGGATCGCCACCGTCAGGATGTAGGCATAGGACAGCCCCATGACGACAGCGGCGAGCGCGTCGATCAGGTTCCTGTCGATCAGCCCCCGGGACAAGACGTAGCCGAAGTAGCCGAAGATGAGGCCGCTGGCGCCCACCGTCAGCTGGTTGTTGCCCTGAAACAGCCACACCGCCAGGCCGCTCGTGATCGCGACGAGGAGCGTCACGCCGAGGAACTTGGTGACGCCGCGGTAGGCGGCGAGCAGGCCGAAGACGAACAGCGGCCCGGAGTTCCCCTCGATGTGATCCCACGAGAAGTGCAGGAACGGAGCCGTGAAGATTTCCGGCAGGCGCCCGATGTTGCGGGGCAGAATCCCGTAGCTGAAGTCGAGCTGGTAGTGGTCGGCCCAGTTGGCGACCTGGAGAATCCAGATCAGTCCGATGAACCCGACCATCAGGAAGAACGCCTTCCTGGCCTCGGCCAGGTCGATCTCGGTGGCCCGTCGCGCCGGACCGCCCTTGCGCGCCGGGGGAACGGCCGTTCCGCCGGTGGGTGAACCCGAGCCGGATTGACTAGTCATGCTCACATTGTCCATCAGCTATGGCGATGCACCTGTGCGCTAGCCCGGATCGAATCCGGCTGCGAGCGCGGCCAGGGCCGCGTCGAGATAGAAGGTTAGGTCGGCATCGGCCCGGGCGGACCAGCGGTCGTAAGCCGCGCGGCAGACGGCCAGGGTGGCCCGGCCGACGACGAGCGGGTAGAGCGAGTCGGCGGGCTGGCCGACGCGGGTCGCGGCGAAATCACTGACGGCCCGTTCCCACGCGTCGTAGTGGATGGCGGCACTGGACTCCAGGGCTGGGACCGAACCGACCAGGTTCATCCGCATCCGCAGCTCGGGTACGTCTTGTGGCCCGTAGTGGTTGGCCGCGACCACCGCGCGGCGGATGGCGGCCATCATCGGCACCCCGGCAGGCACGTCGGCCAGCGCGGCGCGGATCACGTCTACCTCGTGATCGAACTCGCTCCATAGCACGCTCGCCTTGGAGCCGAAGTAGCGGAAGAAGGTCCGCTTGCTGACTCCGGCTTCTGCCGCGATCTGCTCGATGGTGGTGTTGTCGAATCCCTGGTCGGTGAACAGGCGCAGGGCGATCAGCTCGAGCTCACGCCGGCTGGTGCCGGGAGGCCGACCGCGCCGTGCGCTAGGTGGGGCCGCCACGTTGCCGGTCAACAACTGTCTGCTCCTAAGCCGGAAGAGTTCTTTTGGCAGAGTCTTGCCTTATGTCACAAGGTGACGTTAACATGCGAAATATATTCGTCACTGCGTGACGGAAATCGTGCCGACACAACCATTGTCCACGTCTGCGCAGCTAGGGAGAGTGTCATGAGCGAACGTGCCGCCACCGCTGACATCACCGAGGCCACGGCCCTAGCTGAACCGCAGGTCGCGGAACCTGAGCTGGCGGGCGCGGACCTGCTGGTGGAAGAAGTTTCGATCGACGGCATGTGCGGTGTCTACTGAGACCCAAGCCAGAGGCGCGCGGGCCGGGTTTGACCTCGACCGCCCCTGGCAGCTTCACCCGCAGGTGTCGGTCCGCCCGGAGCGCTTCGGGGCACTGCTCTACCACTTCGGCACCCGGCGGCTGTCGTTCCTGAAGAGCCCCGCCCTGCTCACCGTGGTCCGCTCGCTCGGCGACGCGCCCAGTGCGCGGGAGGCTTGCCGGTCGGCCGGCCTGACCGAGGCCGACCTGCCTGCCTACGCCGCCGCCCTGGAGACGCTGGCCAGCTCCCAGATGATCTGTGCGCGGGTGACCTCGTGACCCAGCCCCTGGTGACCCAGCGACCGGTAACACTGCCGCTGGTGGAGCAGTTCGCCTACGGGCTGGACGCGCCGATCTGCTTGACCTGGGAACTGACGTACGCCTGCAACCTGTCCTGCGTGCACTGCCTGTCCAGCTCCGGCCGCCGCGACCCGCGCGAGCTGACGACCGCCGAGTGCCGGGCGGTGATCGACGAGCTCGAACGGATGCAGGTGTTCTACGTGAACATCGGCGGTGGCGAGCCCACGGTCCGGCCCGACTTCTGGGACCTGGTCGACTACGCCACCGCCCACCACGTCGGCGTGAAGTTCTCGACCAACGGCGTGAAGATCGACCCGGCGGTGGCTCGCCGCCTGGCCGCCGGCGACTACGTTGACGTGCAGATCTCGCTGGACGGCGCGACCGCCGAGGTCAATGACGCGGTACGCGGCCCGGGCTCCTACGCCACGGCGCTGCGGGCGATGCGCCACCTGGCCGCGGCCGACTTCCGGGGCTTCAAGATCTCCGTGGTCGTGACCAGGCAGAACGTCAGCCAGCTCGATGACTTCAAGGCGATCGCCGACCGGTTCGGCGCGCAGCTACGGCTGACCCGGCTGCGACCGTCCGGCCGTGGCGCCGACGTGTGGGATGAGCTGCACCCGACGGCCGGCCAGCAGCGGCAGCTCTATGACTGGCTGGTGACCCACGGCGAGCAGGTGCTGACCGGCGACTCGTTCTTCCACCTGGCGGCCTACGGAGAGGCGCTGCCCGGCCTCAACCTGTGTGGCGCGGGCCGGGTGGTCTGCCTGATCGACCCGATCGGCGACGTCTACGCGTGCCCGTTCGCCATCCACGACAGCTTCCTGGCCGGGAACGTCCGTGGCCCCGGGGGCTTTGCCACGGTCTGGCGGGACTCTGAGCTCTTCGCCGACCTGCGCCGGCCGCAGACCGGCGGCGCGTGCCACTCCTGTTCGGCCTACGACTCCTGCCGCGGCGGGTGCATGGCGGCCAAGTTCTTCACCGGGCTGCCGCTCGACGGCCCCGACCCCGAGTGCGTCAAGGGCCATGGCGAGCGAGCGCTCTCGGCGGCCGCGGGCGCATCCCCGCCGCGCCCCTCGGGTGACCACTCGCACCGGACCCGACCCGCCGACCCGGTGCCGGTGTCGATCGGCGTCCGGCCGCCGGCTGGCCACGGCCCGCCGCCGGACCGCGCCTGCGACGAGAGCCCGCTGGCCGGCTTCAGATCAGGCCCCGGCGCCTGAACTTCGCGCAGGACGCGCAGACCCGGCCATGCCGCAGGAGCGGTGACGCGCCGCGGTATGGCCGACCTGGGCAGGATAGCTACGCCAACGCGTGTGGCAGAAGTGAAAGGAGTTACGTAAGTGACAGGCAAACTTGAGGGCAAGGTGGCCTTCATTACCGGCGCGGCCCGCGGCCAGGGACGGTCGCACGCCATCCGGCTGCTTCACGAACAAGAAGTGATCTGAACCCGAGGAGCACGCAGCATGGCAGGACGAGTAGCAGGCAAGGTCGCCTTCATCACGGGCGCCGCACGGGGCCAGGGACGCAGTCACGCCATCCGGCTGGCCGAGGAGGGCGCCGACATCATCGCGGTCGATATCTGCCGTGACTACGGCACGGTGCCGTACCCCATGGCGACCGAGGCGGACCTCGCGCAGACGGTGAAGGCGGTCGAAGCCATGGACCGCCGGATCGTCGCGACGCAGGCCGACGTGCGGGACTTCGGCTCGCTCAAGGCGGCCGTCGACGACGGCGTGGCGCAGCTCGGGCGGCTGGACATCGTCAGCGCCAACGCCGGCATCTGCACGGTGCAGCCCTGGGACGAGGTGAGCCCGGCCGTTTGGCAGGACACCCTGGACACCAACCTGACCGGGGTCTGGAACACGATGGTGGTCACCGTGCCGCACCTGATCGCGGCCGGCGGTGGCTCGATCATCTGCACCAGCTCGACAGCTGGCATCAAGGGGCTGCCCTACCTCGCCCCCTACGTGGCGGCCAAGCACGGCGTGGTCGGCATCGCCCGGACGATGGCCAACGAGCTGGCCAGCCACAAGATCCGGGTCAACACGGTGCACCCGACCGGGGTGGACACGCCGATGGGCACCGGCCTCGGGGGGCTGGAAGCGCTCATCGGCCGCGACCCCAACCTCGGCCCGATCTACATGAACACCCTGCCGGTGGAGATCGTCGAGCCCCGCGACATCAGCAACGCGGTGCTGTTCCTGGCCTCCGACGAGGCTCGCTACGTCACCGGCCTGGAGTTCACCGTCGACGCGGGCAACACGATCAGGTAAGCCCCTAGGAGGCATGAAAATGGGAGGCGTCAGCCTGGCGGCCACCTATGGCCGGGTGGCCGCGCACCTGGTCGGCCGCGGGCCGCGACCTCATCCTGGAGGGGCCGCCGGGCACGAGCAAGAGCACCCTGCTGCGGGCCATCACGGCCGAGTGGGGCATCCCGCTGGTCTTCGTCGAGGGCAACGCTGGATGTGCTGCTTGATACCTCCGGGGAGCAGGACGCCGACCTGGCCCGCGAGCTGGCCCGCCTCGGCCACGGGCGGCTGCGGCGGATAGATACTTATACCGACGTGGCGCCCGCCCTGAGCGCCATCTTCGCCCGCTAACCCCAAGGAGCCGCTCGTGTCCGTCGTCGTCGTCGCCACGATCATCCCGCTGCCCGAGCACCGCGACGAGGTTATCGCTACCATCACCGAGACCGTGGCCAAGGTGCACAAAGAGGACGGCTGCGAGCTGTACGCCCTGCATCAGGCGGACGACCGGCTGATGATGGTGGAGAAGTGGGCCAGCTCCGAGGAGCTGCGCGCGCACAGCAAGGGCGCTGCCCTGGCCGCGCAGGCTCCCCGCCTCGCGGGCAAGCTCGCCGGGCCGGCCGAGGTCATCGTGCTGCAAGCGGTGCCGGCCGGCGATCCGGCCAAGGGAGAACTGTGAGGAAACGGGCATGAGCCCGACGGCGCACCGCGTCGCGCTCGTCACTGGCGCGGCACGCGGCATCGGCGCGGCCACGGTCGCGGCCCTGGCGGCGGACGGCTGGCGCGTGGTCGCGGTCGACCGGTGCGCCGACGACCCCGCCCTGCCGTACGCGCTCGGGTCGCTCGGCGAGCTGGACCGCGTGGTCGCGGACGCCTGCGCGAAGGCCGGCGATGCGGCGGTCATCGTGGCACAGGCCGACACCCGCGACTCCGATGCCCTGGCCAGCGCGGTGAAGCTGGCCGAGGATCGCTGGGGCGGGCTTGACGCGGCGGTAGCCGCCGCGGGCGTCATCGCTGGCGGAGTCCCTGCCTGGCAGCTTCCGCTCGAGCAGCAGCACGCCGTGCTTGACATCAACCTGGGCGGCGTGCTGACCCTGGCCCGGGTAGCCGTGCCCGCCATGCTGCGCCGCCCGGAACCACGGCACGGACGCTTCCTGGCCGTCGCTTCAGCCGCCGCCACCCGCGGCATGCCCTTGCTCGCCGCATACGGCGCGGCTAAGGCGGGTGTGACCGGCTTCGTCCGAGCCCTGGCCGTCGAGCTAGGCGGCACCGGCGTCACCGCGAAC